>Ga0209521_10004494_pt1 | contig 11116 bp, 6 predicted proteins | sample Rifsed19ft4_FD_184016 | JGI IMG/M metagenome (GOLD analysis project Ga0209521, IMG submission 184016) | Soil microbial communities from Rifle, Colorado, USA - sediment 19ft 4 (version 2) | ecosystem: Environmental > Terrestrial > Deep subsurface > Rock core/Sediment | place: Rifle, Colorado... | reverse complement strand
CGCGATCGACGGCATCAAGATCCATGCCGAGGACGGCTCCGTCCTCGTGCGCCCCTCGGGCACGGAGCCCGTCTTTCGGATCTACGCGGAGGCGCGCACGGCCGCGCGCGCCGAGGCGCTCGCCAAGGAGGGCCGGGACCTGATCGAGCGCGCGCTCAGAGCGTGAGCCCGCCCCACGCGACCAGCAGGGCGTACGCGAGGGCTGCCCCCAGGCTCGTCGAGATCAGGTTGTTCGTCTTCTTGCTCACGAGCTTGCGGCGCTCGAGTGTCGCCCCGATCACGCTGTCGACCTGGCAGCCGACGAAGCCGATGAGTATCGGGATCGAGATGAACGATGCCCGCGCGGGCATCGTGAGCGCGAGCCCGTACGCGGACGCGAGGCCGAAGAGCGCGAACCAGCCGACGACCGCGGTGTACAGGGACGCGCCGAGGGCGCACAGCTGCCCGAGGGGCGAGATTCCGCCGTCCGTCCCCGGCGACACGTGCTCGAACGTCGTGATCATGTACACGCGCCGCGAAAGGATGCCGATCTCGCTCGCGAGGGTGTCCGCACCCGCGACGGCGAGGGCGGAGAGGAACACAATCCCGCTCGCCTCCTTCGGGAACCACGGGAGGCCGAGGGACGACAGGACCGCGACGGCCATCGGCGCGACCCCGTTCGCGAGGACGTTCGCGGCCCGCCGCTCCCCGCGCTCGCCCTCCTGCACCCCCATCGCCTCCTTCAGGGCGAACCGGTACCGCGTCGCGAGGAAGCTCGAGAGGAGAAAGAACAGCAGGAGGAGGAGCCAGGTCACGTCCCCGAGCACCCCGATCACCATGCCCACCGCGAACGCGGCGAGCGTCCCGTCCCACGTAAGTACGTCCCGACGGTACGCGAGGCCGCTCAACGTGCCGCAGAGGACCGTGTTGATCACGAGGGACTGGACAAGGTCCAGCGCCATAGCCGCGGGCAAAGAGCGGGTCGGATAAAGGCTTTGGCGCGTCAGAACCAACGATCGAGGGACTTCTGCTTCCGGCCCGACCGGGCCTCCGTGAACTTCGCGAGGGCAGCATCGATCCGCTCGCGGGAGAAGTCGTGCTCGTCGCACAGCATCGAACGCACGGCGTCCGGCTCGGGGTCACGGAACTCGATCGCGACCTCCGGCTGCACGCTCGGCTCGAGGAAGATCCTACGGATCTCGTCCGCGCCTTCGATCTCCGTGCCGAGCTCCGTGATCGCGGGCCCGAGCGCCCCGTGCTTCTTGATCAGAGCGAGTGCCTTCTTCGGCCCGATTCCCTTCACGCCCTCGTTGAAGTCCGTCCCGATCAGGAGGGCCATGTCGACGAGCTGCTCCCGCGTGACGCCGAGGGCCGAGAGCGTGGCTTCGAGGCCGATCTCCTCCGGCACGACGTCGACGTAGACTTCCTTCCTCGGGAGCTTCCGCTTGCCCGAAATCGCGAGGTTCTTCACGAGGAGCGGCGACCCGAAGAGGAGGGCGTCGTAGTCCTGCGAGACGACCGCGTACGCGGACCCCGCGCGCGCCATCGCGCTCGCCTGGGCCTCCCCCTCGCTCGGGGCCTGGACCCAGGGGATCCCGAGGAGGCCGAGGAGCCGTTGGGACTGCCCGACCATCTCGTGCGTGAGCCGGGACGTCTGCATCGCTTTCGTCCGCGCCATTGCGATGTCGCCGATCTCGAGCGCCTCCTTCCACTCCGCCTCTGCACGCTTCTTGACCTCGACACGGCCCTCGATCGTCCGGGCCTTGCGCACCGGCGGCGCTCCGTCGAACACGAACACGGGTCGGATTCCCGCGGCGACGAAGTTCGAGAGCCGGTAAATCAGGCCAGAGAGGTGCGAGGTGACCCGGCCCTGGCGGTCCCGGAGCGGCGTGCCGTCGGGTTGCCGGATGATCGCCAGGAACTGGTACAGCGTGTTGAAGGCGTCGACCGCGAGGATCTTCCCCGAGAAGTCCTCGAGGGTCCTCGGTCGAGGCTCGACGATTCCGGAGAGGTCGACCCCCACGCGCGAGCGATGTCCTGCGGCCCGTAAATCCCTTTCGAGGCGCGCGTCGGACGTCGGCCGGTCCGGCTCTCCCTGGAGCCGGGACGGATACCGAACGCTTCCCGTGGCCCGACGCTCGCCTCCCGCCCGCCCGGGGCGGGAGGCGCCCGCGCACGCTGGAACCCAGCCGTCCGTGCCGCGTACCTGTGCCGAGGCCCGATCCGTGTCAAAACGGCAGCAGCAGCATGACGGCAGCGAAGCCCACGATGAATCCCGTGGCGTCCACGAGGACGCGCGCCACGAGGCTCGTCGCGGACTTCCGCCGCGGCCACCGCCAGTCCGGATCGGGGGTCAGGTTCGCGGTAAGAGCGCTGATCGAGGACCGATAGACGGGTATCATCCTCTCCCCCAGGTCCGACCGGGGCCGCGTAGCTTGAATGCAGCGACGATGAAGCTATCGCCGCGTTGACAAAAAGACAAAGATGTCCACGCCAAATGGAGGGGCGACGCCGCGGCGCGCGGACGTCCGCGTTCACGCTGGCGTTTTTCGTTGTTCACCGACCTACATTTCCGCCGCGCGGATGGCCAGATAGAACGAGTCCTCGCCAAGCGCGCTCTCGATCACGTACGCATTGGAGGGCGCGTGCGCGACGAAGCGCACGTCGAGCGCGTTCGTCTCCCGCATGATCATGTCCTTCCACGGCTTGATCATCGAGCGGAGGCGTTCGGTGGCGACGATGTCGACCTCCACGACGCGTTCCTCCGTGAGCTTCATGTCCTTCCGCGAGTCGAGCACGAGGTTCACGACCTCCTTCGCATAGCCCTCGGAGAGGAGGTCTTTCGTCATCCGAGTGTCGAGGTAGAGGATCCCGCCCGCGAACGGCTCCTCGACCACGTGCTCCGGGACGGATTCGACGAAAGTGACCATCGATGGGTCGATCCGGACCTTCTGGCCCTCGATCCCCACGGAGTATTCGCCCCTCTCGATCCCCGCCCGGATCTTCCATGCGTTCTGGCTTTGGAGGAGGATCTCGATCTTCTTCGCCCACAGCTTGTACGCCGCGCTCACGGAGTCCATGTGGACCTGGACCTCGACCTTCATCCCGCGCCAGGTGTCGTTCGGCGGGACGATGTCGAGCTCCTTCGCTCCGCTCTGGCTGACGATGATCTTCCGGAACGCCGTGATCGCATCGTAGCCGAGCTGGTCCGCCGTGCGGATCGCGACGCGGGAGATCGGCCAGTACCGCTGGATCCCCGCGCGTTTCTTCGCCTCGAAGCACGCTTCGAGCGCGCGGCGGAGCACGTCCACATAGGCGGCGACCTGCTCGTCGGAAAGCTGGAGCGCACCCGCCTCCTTTGACGCGCGGACGGCTTCCCGAATCTGCACGGAGATCTCCTCCGTCGGTGCCGCGGTCGCGTCGACGACCTGCGTGATGATCTCGACCCCCGCGCCGTAGTCGGACGTCTCGACGAGGTTTCGGGCCCACTCGAGGAAGTCCTGTCCCTCGGGTGCGCGGAGCAGCCCCTTCTCGACGAGGCCGGGAATCCGGCTCACGGGGCTGTCCTCCAGGGGTCCGAGGGACACCCCCGGGGTCTCCGAGACGAAGAGGAGCTTCCGCACGAGCTCGCCGATCCCGGCGAGGCTCGCCGCGTTCCCGTCCCACGCCTCGAGCCGGTGACCGTATGCGTCGTCGATCTCCTTGAGGGACTGCGTGAGGTAGAGCGGGAGGGCTTTCGGTTCCTCCCCGCGCATCCGGACGACCAGGTACACGCGGGGACCGTGGACCGCGAGGAGGGACTCGTCGCCCATCGCCGCCCGCTGGACCCCCTGGGCGGCCCCCGGGTTGAACGCCTTCGAGACGAGCGCCTCGGCTTCCGCCTCGATGCGCGACGCGAAACTTCCGTCGCCCGACGGCTCGAACGCGCGGGTCTCGTGGCACACGAGGACCCCGTTCTCGTGGATCAGGAGGGCGTCCTCGATCACGTACCCGCCCTCGGACTCGACGCGGACGGCCGCGGAGTCCGTGACCTGGTACTTCCCGTCGTCGAGGGGTCGCGCGTAGTGGACCTCGAAGTCGAAATCCATTGTCCCCGTCTCCCGGGGCTTCACGCCGAACGCGAGGGAGACCTTCTCGTTCGGCTCGAGGGTCTCGACCCGGCGAAGGCCTTCGACCTCGACGGGTCCGAGGACGGTCGGGGTGAGGTCTTTCGCGGGCCAGTTCCCCTTGTTCGTGATCTCGATCTCGAAGCGGTTCCATCGGTTCGCCTGGAGCCCCGCGTGTGCCGGCTTGAGGAAGAGCCGGGGGTATCGCTCATGGAGGACCTCGCTGACCCGGGCCTTCGTCGTCGCCTCCGCGCGGCTGAGGAGGGGCTCGAGGTCTTTCAGGTTCTCCTCGGAGAGCGCCTGCTCCGCGCGATCGAGCAGCAGGTCGACGTCGCCGAGGTCCGCTTGGACCTCCTTCGCCTGCGCGACCGTGGCCCGGAGCTGGGAGAGTTCCTCCCGCGCCTTGTCGATTACGGTCTTCCGCCGCTGCCTCGCCAAGGACTCCTTCGCCCGCCTGAGGAACTCGTCCATCTGCCGGTAGCTCTTCCGTTGGATCGCGTTCTCGATTTTCGTGAGGTACGAGTCCGCCTCGCGCACGTCGAGGTTCTGGGACTTCGCGACCTGGATGTCGTTGATCAGGCTCGCAAGCTCGACCTCCATCTTCTTCGCTGCGAGCTCGCCCTTCGCGCGCTCGAGGGAGTCGTGGAGTCCCTTCTGGATCTCCCGCACGCGCTCGTACTTGCCTTCGCGCATCGCTTCCTCTGCCTCCTTGAGGAGGAGCTCGGCCTGGTTCGTGTCCGTTCCGATGATCTTCATCTCCTCGACCGTGTCCTTCGTGGCCTTGAGAAGCTCCGCCATCCGGTCCGCGAGATGCGCCCGTGCGGTCTCCGCCTGGACCTTCGCCCGCTCGATGAAGTCCCAAGAGAGCGCGATGTCCGTCTCGAGGGTCGACTGCGCCTCCTGGAGGAGCGCGTTCACCTCCTCCGTCTGCTCGACTCCGAGTGCCTCGATCACCCTAGCGGTCATCGTGATCGGGCTGTCCTGCAGGGAGCCCATGTCCGCTCTGAGGTTCGAGGCGACGTCGATGAGGCGGGCGACGATCCCGTCGATCCCTTCGAGCTGGTGGAGCATGCCCGTCCACCGCTCGAGGGTCACGCCGAACCGCCCCTCGACATCCTTGAGGATCTCGATCATGTACAGGGGCAGGAGCGTCGGCTCGTCTCCGACGAGCACCGCCGCGAGGAACGTGTGCGGGGAGCGTTCGATGAGGATCGTCGAATCCCCGAACTCGAGCCGCCTGAGGGCGGTCCTCGAGCGCTTGAAGGAGTCCTTGATGAAGTCCTGGACGACCGTGAGCATCCCGGAGAAGATGTCCTCGTCGATCGCCTCCCGGAACTTCCTGGACTGGTGTGTGATCAGGCGGCCGTCCGAGTGGATGAGGAACACGTCCTCGACGATGTACGTGCCCTGGGGCTCCACGGTGAGCTCTTTCTCGTCCTTCAGCTCGTACCGGTTGTCGTCGAACGTCCGCTGGTAGCTCACGCCGACCTGGACGGGCACGGCACCGTCCCGTGACGGCTTGAGTCCGATCTCCACGCTCCTCCGCTCGTCGACGCCGATCTCCGAGATCGGCTCGAGCCCCTTCGTCTCCACATCACCGCCGAACGCGAGCTCCACGTTGCGGGCGGGGAGCTTGCCCTTGTTCTCGACCTCGAAGGCGTAGCGGTTCCAGACGTTCGACTGGAGCCCCTTCGCGGGGAGATGGAGGATCAGGTTCGGGTACCGGTTCTTGATGAAGTTCTGGATCTGGATGCCGACCGCGACCTCGGCCTGCTTGACGAGGATGTCCGCCATCGAGAGGTCGTTCTTCCGGAGCGCCGTCTCCGCGTCCGCGAGGTTCCGTTCCGCGTCCGCGACCTCCGCGCCGAGACGCTTCGCGTCCGCGATCATCACGCTGATGCTGTGAACGCGGGCCTCGTACTTCGACGAGAAGTGCTTCGTCCGTGACTGGTCGAGCGCGACCTTCGCGTCCCCGACCCCTCGTTGGAACGCCGGGACGTCCCCCGCCTCGATCGACTGCCGCGCCGCGTCGAGTCGCGCGCGGGCCTCCGCCACGGGGATGCCGAGCCGCTCGCTCTGGACGAGGGTGTCTTCGAGGGTCTGGACCTCCGCGATCGCCTTCGCCAGGACCGCTCGGCGCTTCGAGTCGAGGATTCTCTCCCGGAGGTCTCCTTTGAGCCGGTAGACCTCATCGAGGTCGTCCGCCGCCGCGGCCTCGCCCGCGTGGACGGACATCTCCTCCAGCTCGTCCCGGGACATGCCGAGGGCCACTCCCTCCTCGACGAGGGGTCCCAGGGAGTCCGCGAGGGTCCGGAGGTGGGCGCGCCGGCCCGCGTCGATCGCGTCGCCGATCTCGGGCACGAGGCCCTGAAGGTCGTTCGTTTCCCCGTGGTCGATTCGCTCCTGCGCCCTCGACAGGAGCTGAGAAGCGAAATGCATGTTCGCTCCGAGGCGTTCGTGCGCATCCGCACGGGCGCGGAGCTCGGACAGGGTGATCTCGATCCGCTTCGCATCCTCCTGCTTCCGGAGGTCCTCGAGGATGTCCGCGATCACCTTCTTGTACTCGATCGCCTCGAGGAATCGCCGGTCGCGGACCGCCTCCTTCGCGTTCGCGAGGACGAGCTCCGCGCGTGCGGGCGCGAGCCCGCCGTCCCGCGCCGCCTGCACCTCGCGTTCCGCGACCTGCACGAGGTCCGTCGCGGCGTCCGCGAGACCGAGCGTGAGGCTCTCCGCGATATCCTTCGTCTCCTCGAGCTCCCGGGCGACGTCGTCGTACCGTTCGTCCGCGAAGGCGCTCTCCGCTCGGGTGAGCGCCGCGTCCGCGGTCACGATGGAGATGTCCGCGCGGCCGAGGTCCGCGATAATCTTCTTGAGCGTTCCGAGCTCCGACTGCGCGGAGTCCCGCGCCGTCCGTTCGGCGTCCGCCTTTTCCTTTTCGCGGTCCGCAAGGGCGAGCTGGATCTTCCTCTCCGCGGCGCGGGCGTACTCGACGGCGTCGTCGTAGTCCGCTCGCTCGAAGTACGCTTCTGCCTTCGCGAGAAGCGCCGTGGCATCCGTCGTGTCGATCCCGAGCCCGCGTGCATCGTTCGTGGTCTTGGTCGCTCGGATCACGAGGTTCTTCGCCGCGGTCACGAGCTCGTCCATGAGTTCCTTCGCCGTCGCGTCAAGGTCCGCGAGGATCTCGTCCACGCGGTCGTACGCCTTCTCCTGGATCGCCCGCTCGCTCGCCTTGAGGGCGTCCTCCGCGCCGGCGATGTCGATGTCCGCCTTCCGGAGGTCCTCGATGAGCCTCTTCACCGTGATGAACTTCCCGGCCGCCGCGCGCGCCTTGTCCATCGCGGTCCGATGGTCCCGCTCGAGGCGCTCCTTCCTCCGGCCCTGCAGCCGCTCCTCCATCGATCCGACGAGCTCGAGGACCTTCGCCGTCCGACCTTCGATCAGGGCGTCGTCCGCCTCGATGAGTAGGGCCTCGATGTCCGAAGTCAGGATGCCCTCGGTTCGCGCCTCGTTGACCCTCGTCCGAGCGCGGGCGAGGGCGTCGGTCGCCTGGGACTGGAGAGTCGTCTTCACGCCCGCGACGATCCCCTCCGCAGAGGTGACGTGGCGCTCCGCCTCGTCGAGGGCGTTCGTCTCGATCGCCCGCTGAGCCGCGGCCAGCGCGTGGAGGGCGTTGCCGAGGTCCACGTTGTCCGCGACGAGCGCCTCGATGTCCCGCCGGACGCTCTCGATGCGTGTGGTGATCGTCTCGACGCGCTCCGTGCGCGCCCGGGTCTCCTCCGATTCCGCGACCTTGGCCTTCTCGGCGAAGGTCTGGATCTCCCGGTCGATCTCCGCGACGCATGAGCGGGAAAGGTAGATCACATCCGAGTACCGGCTCTCGGAGTAGGCGACCTCCGCGTCGTGGAGGACGCGGGCGAGGGACGCGCCGGCCATGCCCCGGTCCCGCGCGTCGTGGAGGCGTTGGCGGGCCTCGCCGAGAGCCTCCGCGGCCTCGCTCCGGATCAGCTCGTGCATCGCGTAGATGTCGTGCTCGACCGCGTCAAGGAGGGCGTCCGCCTGCTGGAACCGTCGTTCGGCGACCGCGATCGCCGCGTCCGCAAGCTTGCCCTCCATCGCGAGGATCGACTGCCCCGCGCCGCGGAGGTCCATCACGAGGTCGCGATCCTTCATGATCCGCTTGTCGAATGCGATCCGGGTCTGCTCCTCGACCTCCGTCATCCGGCCGTCGATGAGCGCCTGGACGTCGACCTGCTGGCCGATCGACAACGCGTCATCGACCTGGCGGAGGAGCTGCCGCGCGAGACCGGGGTCGAGGCCCCGAGGCGCGTTCGCAAGGATGACGGAAAGGGTGCGTTCCATGGCGCCGCGGTAATGCGCATCACGAGACGACTCCGCTGCGCGCCGCGCCTGGCCGACGAGTCGACGGGCGAGTGGAAGGTCCTTGGCTGCGATCGCTTCCTGGAGCTGCAGGAGGACCGGTTCGGTCCCCGTCGCGTCGGCGCCGAGCTTGCGCAGGTCGTCCGCATCAAGCCGGAGTCCCCCGAGCGCGTCCTGGACGTGCTTGAGGAGCGCCGCCTCGCGGACCGTGTCCCACGCCTCCTGCGCGAGCGACCGGACCCGCGGGTACTGCCGGGCGGTGAGCGCGAGGGAGGCCTGCTCGAGGATCGCGTCCGCGCGCGCGACATCGGCTCCGCGGCGCTTCTCTCGGACCGCCTCGCGCTCCGTCTCGCGGAGCGCCGCCTCCGCGAACGCGTGCCGCCGCGCCTCCCGAAGGATCTCCCGGCCGCGATGGGTGGATTTCTGGACGTCGGCGTAGAGCCCCTTGCGCAGCGCCTCCCGGCCTTGGGTGAGCACCTTGCGGGCCTCCGTCACGTTCACGCCCGCCTCCCGCGCCGCGTTCACCTCCCCGGCGACCCGGTTCAGGAGGTCCTCGGCCCGCGCGTGTCGGCGGGCCGCGTCCGCGGCCTCGATCGCACCCGCGGCGAGATGCCGGATCCTGCCGTACTCGCGGAGGGCGAGAGCCTCGCGGGCCTCGTCCACGGTGGATTGGGCTGCCGTCACGAGCGCGCCGCGCTCCTTCGCACGTTGCACGCGGTCCGCGGCCTTCTCGATGACCTGGAGGAGTTGCTTCTCCCGCCGCTGGTCGAGGGTCCGGATGGACATGCGGCGGAGCAGTTTCTCCGCGCCGACGAGATCGCCTTGCCCCGCGAGCGCCCGGGCCTGGACGACGTTCCGCTCGAACGCAAGGGTCTCGATCCCCGCCTCCCGCGCACGCCGCAGGACCTCGTCCGCACGGGACAGCTCCGCGGCGACGCGGGCGTTGCGCTTCGAGATCTCCATCGCGCGCTTCCCCGCGCGCGCGAGGTCGAGCGCCTTCCCGAGATCCCCGACGGCCTCCGTCTGCTCCGCCCTCTCGACGAGGGCGCGGGCGAACGACAGATCGGCCTCCATGGGGCCACTCGCGACGAGCGCCTTCCTCGCGGACTCGAGCGCCTTCCGGACCGGCTCCGGCGAGGACCGGGCCGTCGGCGCCCGGTCGACGGGATGGCCGCAGGCGCCGCACAAGGCCCAGTTCGCGGGCACCTCCGTTTCGCACACGCTGCAGCGAGGCATGCTCACGACCGGATTCCCTTCGCTCGCAGGAGGAGGGAAGACACGGGTCGGACGGGACGTGTCGGGTATAAACCGCGCGCCGTCGAAATCGGCCATGATAACCATATGGCCCGGAGGGAAACCTCGCGACTTCCGAAAAGCTTCAAGTACGCGCGGCCGCATCGGCGACGCCGCGGGGGACCCCGGTCGCGGGACCCCCGGAGGTCATCCCGTGGCAGCGAGGAAGGGCCCCTCCCTTGTCGGGCGAAGCGTCGTCGATCCCGAGGGCGTCGAGCTCGGCTACGTCTCCTCCGAGGCGGAGGCGTACCTGACGATCGGCGAGGGTCCCGTGAGCCGGCTCCGGCTCGGCCGGCGCTTCGTCGGGTCCGTCTCGGACCGGGTCCTCCTGCGCGGGACGGTCGCCAACATGTTCACGGGGTTGAACGTCGTCGACGCACAGGGCGAGTTCGTCGGGATCGTCCGGGACACCGTCGAGGCGGAGGACGTCCTCGACTCCCTCATCGTGGAGGACGAGGAGGCGGAGATGGTCACGGTCCTCCTCGAGGACATCCGGGCGATCGACGAGTGGGTCGAGCTCAACGTCGCGTCCGAGGCGCTGTACGAGGGCCGCTAGGCCGCGCTCTCCTCGTCCGTCGGCAGGAGCATGATCGCGAGGCCGACCCACAGGAACAGGCCCGCGGTCGCGAGGATCCCGCCGACCCCGAAGGCGAGGTTCACGATGAGGAGGAGGATCGGGGCGACGATCCCGAGGACGTAGAACGTCGGGAAGCGGGCCATGGCGACGGTCGCCTCGATGGACTCGCGGGTTTAAAGGTTTGCGACGCCAAACGGGCTTTCGTCGAGTACGTGCCAAGCGATGATACCCTGCGTCCGTCTTCCGAGGACGAGGTCGTCGATGCCTGCGGCCGAATCGGAGACGGGCGCTGCGGCGTCTCAGCACGGCGTCCGCGAAGGCCCCGGCCGTCCTTGAGGCCCCACCGCGAAGCTACATCGCGGTGGACGGGGCGGGGAATCCGAACAAGGTCCCCGCGTTCCGGCAAGCGATCGAGGCGCTCTACGGTCTCGCGTACGCGACCGAGTTCCCGCTCAAGAAACGCCCCGAGCAAGCTCCGGACGATCCTCCGGAGGCCGATCCGGTAGCGGCCGGGACGTCGAGGGGGTTCAGGGAGAGCCGCGCGCCCTCTCCGCGGCCGCACGGATCGCCCTCAGGTTTTCCGCGACGCGGTCGGGGAAGATCCCGGATCCCGAGACGAGGATGTCCGCGCCCGCCTCCGCGACGATGGACGCGGTGTCCGCCTTGATCCCGCCGTCGACCTGGAGCTCGACATCGTAGCCCATCTTGTCGATGGTCGCACGCGCAACGCGGATCTTCGGTACGACGTCCTGGCGGAACGCCTGCCCGGCGAACCCGGGATGCA
>Ga0209521_10004492_pt1 | contig 11121 bp, 10 predicted proteins | sample Rifsed19ft4_FD_184016 | JGI IMG/M metagenome (GOLD analysis project Ga0209521, IMG submission 184016) | Soil microbial communities from Rifle, Colorado, USA - sediment 19ft 4 (version 2) | ecosystem: Environmental > Terrestrial > Deep subsurface > Rock core/Sediment | place: Rifle, Colorado... | reverse complement strand
AGGGCAGCGGGCCGCGGCGGTTGGTGGGGTAACGCTCGGGCAATGTGAATTCGGCCGCGTGGGTAGGGATTACTGTCATCAGTCTAGATTTTCCTTAATCGGGCTACGCAAGCGCAAAAACGCGCTTGCTTTTGCAGTTCTAGTCGGCTTTGCCGACGAACGAAATTCTGCACAGCGCTTTCCTATTGGAAAAAGGCAGGGAGCTAGGATACCACAGGGAAGGGAAGGAGATTCGAGTTCGCTCGGAATAACACGGGGCTATTTTTCGAGCAGCAGAATGGTAAATGGATAATCGTTCTTCGGCCCGGCGGAGAATTCGATTTGCTCTTTGATCTGCCACTCGCCCATGTCGAGGGGCGGGAAGAAGACGTCGGCGCCAGCGTCGGCGTGGACGCGGGTGAGATGCAGGCGCTGCGCCAGCGGCAAGGCCTGCCTGAAGACTTCGGCGCCGCCGATGACGAAGAGCTCTTGTTCGCCAGCGGCTTCAGCCAACTGGATGCCGGCTTGCAGCGAAGCGGCTATCTGGGCATCCGCCGGCTGGAAGCTTGGGTCGCGGGAGAGGACGATGAGCCTGCGCCCGGGCATGACCCCGCCGGCGCTCTGGTAGGTACGGCGGCCCATGAGCACATGGTGGCCCATGGTCAGGCGGCGGAAATGCTTGAGGTCGTTGGTGAGGTGCCAGGGCAGCCGGTTGTCGCGGCCGATGCCGCCGCGCTGGTCTACCGCGGCGATGAGGGAGATTAGCATAGGGAGGCTAGAAGGTGGAAACGGAGGATCAAAACGTCAGGCGTCATTTGCTCTCCAGCATGAGGTTCGAGATTGCCACGTCGGGCGGATGGCTGCGCCTCGCCCTCCTCGCAATGACAACAAGAAGGAGCGGATGGCCGCTACGAAGGAGATCAATATGGGACTATTCACTGGTCATCTTCAAAGTATCCGGGAGATTGCATCGACAGCCCACTTCGTGGGCAATCCTCGCAATGACATTAAACAGCCACCGGCGCTTTGATGTGGGGATGGGCTTGATAGTCGAGCAAAGTGAAATCTTCGTAATTGAAATCGAAAATAGACATCACCGCGGGGTTCAGTTGCATGCGTGGCAGGGGAAACGGCTGGCGAGACAACTGCAGCCGGGCTTGATCGAAATGGTTGGCGTAAAGGTGGCAGTCGCCGAGGCTGATGACAAAGTCGCCGGGTTGCAGGCCGCAGACCTGTGCCATCATCAAGGTGAGCAGCGCATAGGACGCAATGTTGAATGGCAGGCCAAGGAAGATGTCGGCGGAGCGCTGGTAGAGCTGGCAGGACAGTTCGCCTTCGGCGGCGTAGAACTGGAAGAGCACGTGGCAGGGCGGCAAGGCCATCTGGGGAAGCTGGCCGACGTTCCAGGCGCTCACCAGCAGGCGGCGCGAATCCGGGTTGCGGCGGATCTCGGCGACGGTGCGGGCGATCTGGTCCACGGCTTCGCCCTGCGGGTCCGGCCAAGAACGCCACTGCACCCCGTAGATGGGACCGAGTTCGCCGCCTTCGTCAGCCCACTCGTCCCAAATACTTACGCCGTGCTCTTTGAGGTAGGCGACATTGGATTCGCCGCGCAGGAACCAAAGCAGTTCGTAGATGATGGATTTGGTGTGCAGTTTTTTGGTGGTGAGCAAGGGGAAACCTGCGCCCAGGTCGAAGCGCATTTGGTGGCCGAAGATAGAGCGCGTGCCAGTGCCGGTGCGGTCACCTTTTTCGGCACCATGTTCGAGGACCTGGCGCATGAGGTCGAGGTAGGGTTTCATTGCGTGGCTGGTGACGAATTATACGGTAACAAATGGAGAAGCTTGTCGACTTACCTTGCAGAACTTGGTTACGCGGAAGACTAGGTTATATGGAGACTCACTTTCTTGATTCTCAAGCGGATATTGGCTGATCAGACCGCTCGGATGAAAATCGCGGAGGTTTATCGGGTTGCGGAATGAGGTTGTTCGGGGAGTGAGGGTTATGTGGATTCTTCACTGGGAGTGGTTCAAGGCAGGTACAGACTTAATACCCGTTCAGAATGACACCCGCGAGATTGATCAGAATGAACATGAGGGGCAGAAGGGACTTGGAATGCAAAGCTTTGGAGGAGATTGCTTCGTCGGCCTCACTAGCGTTCGGCCTCCTCGCAATGACGGCGAAGTTACGGCAGGGTTTCGTCCCACCAACCATCAGCACGGGCGGCGAGCACCAAGCGCCCGGCAGCTATGTCGCGGTGGATCTGCGCCAGCAGCTCGTCCACTCCGGAGAATTTTTGCTCGGCGCGCAGGCGGGTGATGAAGTCCAGGCGAAGGATTTCGCCATAAAACCCGCCCCCGTCGTAGTCCAGAAGGTGCGTTTCCACCACCGGGGCGGCAGGCTGGTCCACAAAGGTCGGGCGTACGCCGATGTTGGTGACGGAACCCCAGCGGCGGTTACCCAGGGTTGCCCAGGTGACGTAGACCCCTGAAGCGGGCAGGGCGCGTTTATCCCCCAAGGCCAGGTTGGCCGTGGGGATGCCCAGGCCCCGGCCGCGGCCCGCCCCGCCCGTCACTTCGCCGTCCAGCGAATAGGGGCGGCCCAGGAAGCGGGCGGTTTCATCCATGTTGCCTTCACCCAACAGGGCGCGAATGCGGGACGAGGAAACGATTTCACCGTTTAACCGCACTGGATCCACCGGATGTACAGTGAAGTTCATTTCCTTCCCGAATTCGATCAGGGCGGGGATATTGCCGGCGCGGTTGTGGCCCAAAGCAAAATCATGCCCCACCCACAACTGCTGCATGCCTAAGCGGCTGGACAGCAGGTAAACAAAGTCTCGGGCGGGGGTGTGGGCCAGGGCGGGGGAAAAGGGCTGAGTGATGAGGGTATCGACACCCAGGGCGGCGATGTGTTCGGCCTTGCCTGCAGGGCTGCTGAGATAGAAATAATGCACCGGCGCATGCAAGACTTCTACCGGATGAGGGAAGAAACTAAGCACAACTGCCGCAGCTCCATGGGCATGGGCTGCGGCAGTCAGATCCTTTAATATTTTCTGATGACCAAGGTGCACGCCATCAAAGACCCCGATGGTGAGCCAAGTCTTACTAAGCTGCGCACCTTGCAGCGAAGGCAGCTGCTGCATAAACGGCCGGTTAGGACATGAAGACTTTACGCGGCTGCCATTCGTTGCCGTCCACTTCGAGGACAGCTACCAGGTCTCCCTGCTCGCTCACGGCGCGGGCCAGACCGTGGTCGCCTTCCTTGGCGGGAATGCGGTGCCCGTTGCGCACCTTCTCCAGCATTTCGGCATCCAATTCGATGGCGGGCCAGTCGGCCAGCGCTTCCGCGGCCGGGATGAGAAATTGCGCCCAGGTGCCGGTCTCAAAAGCTTCGCGCAGGCGGCGCAGAGAAACGGCATCGCGCAGGGTGAAACGGCCGCTACGTGTGCGGCGCAGGCCTACCAGGTGGGCACCGATGCCCAACTTCTCGCCGATATCATTAGCCAGCGAACGAATGTAGGTGCCGGAGGAGCAATGCACATCCACCACCACTTCCGGGGAGGCCCACTCGAGCAACTCGAGGCTGTGCACATGGATGATACGCGGGGCCAGGTCGACTTCCTCGCCGCGGCGCGCCAAGTCGTAGGCGCGCTGGCCTTGCACTTTGACGGCGGAATAAGGCGGCGGGGTCTGCTCGATCTCGCCCACGAATTCCTGCAGCAGTTCGGTGAACTGCTCTTTGGTCACGTTGACCTGGACCTCGGGTTCCTGGGTGATGCCTTCGGCGTCATAGGTATCCGTGGATGAGCCCAGGCGAATGGTGGCCTGGTAGCGCTTGTCCTCAGCGGACACGAATTCGCTGAGACGCACGGCCGGGCCGATCAGCACGACCAGCACGCCTGAGGCGCGCGGGTCCAACGTGCCGGTGTGGCCGGCGCGGCGGATGCCGGTGCCGCGGCGGATGATCTGCACGACATCGTGGGAAGTCAAGCCCACGGGCTTATCGACCACCAGGACACCAGAAACCAGATTGGTCGCGTTTTGGTCCATATAACCTCGGCTTTCCCCTGAGGAACTAAAATGATTTTGCATTCAGCGATCCGTCCTTTTGTTAATACCCTTTGGCGTGATATGAGCTAAAAATGACACAGGGATCTAAACCGGCACACTTTGCAGCATGGCGCGGGTGGCTTGCAAGACGCGGTGCTGCACTTCTTCCAGACTGCCCTGGACTACGGCCCCGGCAGCAGGCACATGGCCCCCGCCGGCGAACTGGGCGGCGATCTTGGAAACATCCACATCGCCCTGGCTACGCCAGCTTATCTTAACCTCGTTATTCACCTGCTCGATGAACAAGACCACGATAACCGCCCCGGCCACAAAGGCAACGTTGTTGACCAATTCGGCGTCATCGTTGGCAGTGTACCCGCTAGCCTTGCGCTCGGCCAGGGAAAGCGAGGTCCACACCAGGCCGCCCTCGCGTTGCAGCTTGGAGAGGCCGGCTCCCCAATAGCGCAGGGCTTCAAAGGAGCGGCGCAGGAGGGCACGCTCGTAAAGCATGGGCAGGTCGGCGCCTTTTTCCACCAGGTCAGCGGCGATGCGCAGCGCCTGCGGATTCATGTTGGAGGTATGCAAACCCATCGTGTCGGTGAGCAGGCCAGTGAGCAGCGCATCCACCACAGCAGGCGAAAACGACAAACCCAGTTCAGGGAAAGCCTCGGCCAGCATAGCGCAGGTGGCTACAGAGCCTGGATCGATGATGTTAATTGTGGCAAAACGAGTATTGGTCACGTGATGATCGATATTGATGTCCGCCTGGGAAAACCCGCTCAGGGCTCCCCCCATCCGGTCGGGAGCGGCGGCATCCACACTGACAACCAGATCCACAGGAGAGGCTGCGCGCCGGACGATCTGCTCCACACCGGCCAGGTGTTCAAAGCCAGCCGGCACGCCGTCGGCCAGCACCATCTGGACCTGCTTGTCCTGGGCTTGCAAGGCTAAGCCCAGACCCAGCACGGAGCAAACGGCGTCGCCATCCGGGCGGACGTGCGAAGCGATCAAAATGCGTTGCGCACCTTCCAGGCGTTGACGCACTTGCTGCAGTAAATTCCTATCCACTGGATTTCCCTTCTGGTTTGGTTTGCTGTTCCTTATGCAATGAGGCGATCAGGCTTTCGATGCGCTCGGCAGCTTCGGGGGTAGTATCCCATTCGAAGCGCAGGCGGGGAAAAACACGCAATTGGCTGCGCTGCGCCAACTGGGTGCGCAGGTACCCGGAGGCATGCTGTAACCCAGCCAGGATCTCTGGGCTGCGCTCGGCGCCTTCCAGGGCGGAGACAAAGATAGAGGCCTGGGCCAGCTCGCGGTCCACGCGAACATCGGTGACATACACACCGCGCAGGCGTGGATCGGTCACCTCAAAGAGCAATAGCTCAGCAAGCATTTCTTGAATGCCTTTGGCAATGCGAGCGGCGCGAGACTGAGAGACCATTTCAAAACCCCAATGGCATAGCAAACGAAGCGGGTCTGCTCCTGTTATTGGACCGCGACCAACTCGCGGATGTAACATTGAATGAGATCGCCCGGTTTGAAATCGTCGAATTCCTTGAGATTGATGCCGCACTCAAACCCGGCGCGCACCTCTTTGACGTCGTCTTTCTCGTGTTTCAGGGAGGTGAGCTCGCCATCGAACACGACCTTGGCATCGCGTAGGACACGCACCATGGCATTGCGGCGCAGCTCACCTTCCAGCACGCGGCAGCCGGCGATCTTTCCGAAGCGGCTGATCTTGAAGATCTGCAGCACCTCGGCCTTGCCCAGAACGCGTTCCTTCAATTCGGGTTCCAGCATGCCCCTGAGGGCCTTTTCCACATCCTCGGTCATGCGGTAAATAATGTCATAAAGGCGGATGGAGACGCCTTCGGTTTCTGCTTTGCGCAGAGCGGCGCTGTCCGCCTGGACGCTGAAACCCATCACGATGGCTTTGGACGCGGCAGCCAGGGCAATATCGCTCTCGCTGATATTGCCGGTGCCGGTGTGCAGGATGTGCACGCCAATCTCCCCCACCTTGTCGCCTGCGCTGATCTGCTCCAGGGATGAAACGATCGGTTCCAGGGAGCCTTGCACATCGGCCTTGATGATCAGGCGCAGTTCGCGCACGTGACCGGCCTGGAAGGCTTCGAACATGCTTTCCAGAGTAAGTGTGTGTGCGCCGCCGCTCTTTTCTTGTTTTTCCTTTTCACTGCGATCGGCCACCAGGCTGCGCGCTTCGCGTTCGGATTCCACGACGCGGAACGGTTCGCCGGCGGCGGGCACATCGTTGAGGCCCAATACAGAAATGGGCGTGGATGGTCCGGCTTCTTCCACTTTTTGGCCGGCAAAATCGAACATGGCGCGCAGGCGCCCGTAGGTGGTACCCACCACGACGATGTCGCCCAGGTGTAAGGTGCCGTTCTGTACCAGCAGAGTGGCGATCACACCGCGGGAAGGGTCGCGTTCGGATTCGATCACGGTGCCGATGACCTGGCCTTTGGGGTTGGCCAGGATCTCGGTGTTATCGGCCACCAGCAGAATGGCTTCGAGCAGATCTTCAAGTCCCTGCTTCTGCTTGGCAGAAACAGGCACCGCGATCGTGTCGCCTTCCCAATCATCGGGGATGAGTCCGTTGTCAGCTAATTGCTTCTTGACGCGTTCGGGATTGGCGTTGGGCTTATCGACTTTGGTCAAAGCCACCACGATGGGCACGCGAGCGGCGCGGGCGTGCGCCAGGGCTTCCTTGGTCTGTGGCATCACGCCGTCGTCGACAGCCACTACTAAAATGACCAAGTCGGCGCCCTGAGCGCCGCGCGAGCGCATGGCGGTAAAGGCAGCATGACCAGGGGTATCCAGGAAGGTGATCAGGCGGTCTTTGTGGCGCGCTTGATAAGCGCCGATGTGCTGGGTGATACCGCCGGCTTCTTCGCTAACCACCGAAGTCTGACGGATGGCATCCAGCAAGGTGGTCTTGCCATGGTCCACGTGACCCAGGATGGTGACCACGGGGGGACGGGCGACGAGATTCTTCTTGTCTTCGCTGGCAATCAACTGGCGCCACAAGGGCACCTCGCCCACGTCTTTGGCCTCGAGCTGGGCCAGTTGCTGCAGGTTGGCTTCAAAGCCCAACTCGGAAGCCACAATCGCAGCGGTATCAAAGTCGATCTGCTGATTGATGTTTGCCATCACCCCATTGGCCATCAAGACCTTGATAATCTGGATGGGGCTGGCTTCCAATAGAACCGCCAGTTCACGCACGGTGAGGTTGGACGGTAGTTCAATGGTCTTGGGTTGTTTCTCGGTTACATTCTCGGTCATCGCTATCGTTCCTTTCTTCCCCTACCCCCAGGCTGGTGTAAACTCCCAGCCTAAAACTATCCCCTTATTTAGACTAGCTATTTTACCAAGCTTCTCTGCCCGAACTCAGCCTTCGTTGCGGTTCCGGCTAAAAAATTCTCTCAGGCGCTGCTGATCGGCCTCGGTAAGCGTGGTGCGCAAGGCATGCGCCAAGGAACCAGCTAAACCCGTTTCCCAGCATTCGGGCCGGTTATGCAGGTAAGCGCCGCGGCCAGGGCGTTTGCCTTGCGGGTCCGGGAATACGCCATCGGGCGTACGCACCAGGCGCACCAAGGCGCCTTTGGCCTGCACGGTGTGGCAGGCCACACAGGTGCGCTGCGGGACGTGTTTAGCTCGGCGAGGAGCTTTTTTTTTAGCCATGGCGCGCGGGAAGACCCTGCAAACAGCTGCTTAGCAACTTAATTCTCTTCCCATTCATCTTTGCGCCGCTTAATGAAAGTCACATCCGATTCCGGATCGTATTCCAGTTCGCGGAATTTCTTCTTCTTGGCTTTCTTCTTTTTCTTTTCTTCTTCCAAGGCGGCCGGATCGGCTTGGGCAGCTTTGGCCTCTTTAGCCGCCTTGACAGCTTTGGCGCCCAATAGCTGCTCGGCGCTGCGGGCGAAAATCTCCTCCACGGAAGGCTGCTGAACGGGGGCCTCTGGGGCCGGGCCGCCCTGCATCTGCGCCAATAAACGCTCGTCTTCTTCAGAGAGTTCGACGGGTTTCTCTGCGCCTTCCTCGTCCATTTCAAGTTCGGCTTCTTCCTGGGCTTCGACCTCGGGCGTTGCCACCGCAGCGACTGGCGCTGCTTCGGGTTTGGCCACCTCGGGGAACTTGAAGGCATCCAAGGCTTGCTGAATGGCATCCATGGCTTTGGGTCCCACGCCAGGGATCGCCAGAATGCGATCGGGATCAACCTTCAATTGCAGCATCAAGTCACCGATAGTGGAGTAACCCTCGCCGCTGATCTTGATGGCCAGGCTGGGCGAGAGACCCAACTCCTCCAAAGGAATGGTGAAGGCGCCCTTGGGTAAGGTGGCTTCCAATGCGGCGCGTTGCTCAAGCTGGGCATCCAATTCGGCTTCGCGGCGATATTGAGCGCCGCGCTCAATGCGATCAACAAAACGCCCAAGCAAACTGTACTCCTCGGGAGTGACTGGGCGGCCTTCGGCTTTCTTTGCCAGGGCGGTTTCGACTTGCGGCAGGACATCCACCAGATCTTTGTTCTGTTCCAAGAAAGCGGCGTCGGACTGAGCTTTATGCAGCGCATCACCGGCCGCCTCGCTGAGACTCTTGATGTCGATGCGCCAGGAAGTGAGCTTGGCCGCCAGACGTGCATTTTGGCCATCGCGGCCGATGGCAAGGCTCAGTTGGTCTTCAGGAACGACCACCGTGGCGGTCTTGCTGCCGCCGGAATCTTCCTCCAGATACACGCCGGTTACACGCGCCGGGCTGAGGGCTTTGGCGATGAACTGGGCCGGGTCAGAATTCCATTCGATGACGTCTATCTTTTCGTCGTGCAGTTCGCGCACGATAGCTTGAATGCGCACGCCGCGGATGCCGACGCAGGCGCCCACCGGGTCGATGCCGGCTTGCAGCGCGGAAACCGCTACCTTGGAACGGTAGCCGGGCTCGCGGGCAATCGAGCGGATCTCCACGAGGCCCTGATAGATTTCGGGGACTTCATCTTCGAGCAGGCGGCGCAGGAAATCGCGATGGGCGCGGGAGAGGATGATCTCCGGGCCGCGGGTGGTGTCTTTGACTTCGAGCAGCAAGGCGCGCACGCGGTCGTGGACGCGGAAACGCTCGCCGGGGATCTGCTGGCTGCGCGGCATCTTGCCCTCAGCTTTGCGGTCCAGGGCCAGGGTGATCATGTGCGGATTGGAAGCCTGCACGATGCCGTTGACCACTTCGCCCACCAACTGAGAGAAATATTCCTTTTGGGCCTCGCGTTCCGCTTCGCGGATGCGCTGTTGGATCATTTGGCGGGCGGTCTGGGCGGCCACGCGGCCGAAATTCTCGGGCGTGGTCTCGACGACCACAATATCGCCGAGGTTTGCTTTCGGGTCCACCTGGCGGGCCTTTTCCAGGGTCACTTCGGTGCGGTCATCCTGTACCTCTTCGGCGACTTCTTTTTCGGCGAAGATATGCACCTCGCCGGTTTGTTCATCGATTTTGGCATCAATGAACTGGGCGGTTGAGGCGGTGACGGTCTTGCGATAGGCCTGGACAAGGGCATCTTTGACGGCTTGCAGAATTACCTCACGGGGTAATTGTTTATCGTCGAGGACCTCGTTGAAAGCCAGGGAGAATTCTTTTTTCATTGCTGCGATAACTCCTTGAGCACCCAAATATGCCTACCTAAACGAAAAAGTGGGGGTTGCCCACTTTCCGGTGAAGCTACTATGGGTACTACAGAACAGGGAAATTGTAGCACCAAAAAAACGGATTGGCAAGACCTTGGACTGCTCCGCTCGCAATGAACAGGGAGGGAATGCAGAACTCGGTTACCAGGAAGGCGGACTGGTGAGCAGCTTTCCCATGCGCCAGCCGGGCTCAGACTCATGGCGAAGCAGGCCTTGGGGATCTTCGTAGGACCACTCGCCCGAGATTTGCGAGAGCCGGCGGTAGCCCCAGCGTTCGTAAAAACGGATGGCCAATTCGTTTTCGCGGGCTACATGCAGGAAAGCCCAGCGGAAACCACGCTGGAGCAGGTCAACTTCGGTATGCTGCATCAGGCGGCTGCCCAGTCCTGCTCGGCGGTATTCGGGGCGCACACGAAAGGCGTGGATGAAGGCGCGCTGGAGGCCATCGGCTACGTCGCGGTCGATCTCACTTTTGAGCAGCACGAACAGCTGGCCAAGCAACAAGCCGGCGCCGTTCTCCGCTACCCAGAGCAGCGCTGCCCCGCGGCGAGAACGCTCAAAAGCGCGCCGGTACACGCGACGGAAATGCGTGTATGCGCCTTCCCACTCCAAGGCGGGCAGATCGCCTTGAGCAACTTGCCGGATTTTGACTTCAGCCAGCCAAGGGACCTGGGCATGATGGTCAGCGATGCTCATCCAAAAGCTTCTCCAACAAAACTGATTCCTGCTTTGCCGTGCGCACCTCTCCGTCCAAGCGCGCCGCCCGCAACCGGCTGAGAATGAGCTTATACGCCGGCCCGGGATGCAGGCCTTTCTTGCGCAATAGGTTCCCATCCGTAAGCGGGTGGACATGTCGCCATTTTTTGGCATAGCTTTCCAATAAGCGGCCGATCGGAGCATTCTTGTTCGCTAGATAAAGCGCGTAAATGGCCAGCGGAGGTTCTTTTTCCAAGTGGGCCACCAAGCGACTCGGCGAGAGACCGCGAATCCGGGCTTGGGCCGCGCGCAGGCGCGCCGCGCTCAGGGTGGCGGCCTTCAAGTTGACGTTGAAACGCAGGCGTTCGCACAAGTCGGCCACCTGGTTTGGGGCAAGCTGCATGAACCAGAAAACATAACCGAGTTCGGCAACAGTTGCACCCTGTAGGTCCCAATGGTCGGGAGCAGGTTTGAAGCCGGCGCGATTGAGCAAGCCGGCCGCGGGCGCGGGGAAACGCAGCTTAGGATGGATGTGGCGCAGCACAGCCAGGCGTTGCATGGACTGTAATATTTTTATTCGCTGCTTTTCGACAAGCACCAGGTCCAACTCATTGCGCAGGCGCTCACCGGATACCAGGGCCAGGCCGGGCAGGGAAGCCTTCAATTGCTGCTGGGTCTTGGCTTCAACTTTAAAGCGCAGCCTGCCT
>Ga0209521_10004485_pt1 | contig 11127 bp, 12 predicted proteins | sample Rifsed19ft4_FD_184016 | JGI IMG/M metagenome (GOLD analysis project Ga0209521, IMG submission 184016) | Soil microbial communities from Rifle, Colorado, USA - sediment 19ft 4 (version 2) | ecosystem: Environmental > Terrestrial > Deep subsurface > Rock core/Sediment | place: Rifle, Colorado... | reverse complement strand
CGCCTGCCATATTGAGCCCATCCCCGAGCTCGGCAAGAAGATGTGGGAAGTGCACACGGCCATGACCGAGAAGCAGACGGAGCTGTCGAAGGCCGGCGTCAAGTGCAACGACGTGGCCGCCGGCGTCTTGAAGCTTGCTTTCGACGCCGGCCTGGAGAAGTACGTCTACCACCGCCCCGCCCACGGCGCCGGCATGGAGGGCCACCAGGCCCCCTACATCTCGCCCGGCGACCAGACCGTGCTCGAAGAGAACATGATGTTTTCGAACGAGCCCGGGCTCTACAACTCCGACGCCGGCTACGGCTACAACCACTCCAACAACATCCTGGTCGGCAAGAACCGCGGCCGGCAGATGAACAAAACGCCCTTGACTAAGGAGTGGTGCTGGCTCAAGCTGTAGGCAACTTAGAGGTACGGATCGCCGCGCAGGAGAATGAGGTGGTGGTGGGCGTGGCGTTGGCGATTCTCCTCTCATGGGGCCTGCAGGACTGGCTACCCGAGTGGCTGCCCGAGTTCCTGCGCAGGAACCCTGTTCCTCTCCTTTTCCTTCTCTTCCTCGCCCTTATGGCGACGAAGCTCGCGGTTGGTTTGTGGAGGCAAAGAGGCCGCCAGCGGGCTCTCCGGGAAGTTGCTCTCCAGATAGGTTTCTCTTTTCAGGCCGCTGATCCGTTGCTCGAGCGGGCAGGCTTCACGCGCTTGCCCATGTTCGAGAAGTGGCGATTTGTATTGATTCGCAACGTTCTGCGCGGCAGCCGGGCGGGGCGCGAGGTGGCTGTTTTTGACTTTGTATACGCCCTTAGGGTTCGCGGTAGGAGCAGTTCCAAGATCCGGCAAACTGTCTTCTGTTTTCGCCTGCCGGGCGTGTCGCTGCCAGATTTCGTTCTGGCGCCGGAGCGAACCCTGACCAAACTGGGCTGGGCGGGCCTGGGAGTGCGTGACATCAATCTCGAGGGCAACCCCCTCTTTTCGAAAAATTACCTGCTCCGCGGGCCTGACGAGGCCGCGGTGCGGGCTATTTTCGAGCACGGCCCTGCAGAGTTTCTTGCCCAGGAGCAATACTGGCACCTGCAGGGCAGCGGCGAGTGGGTGGCGATGTATCACTCTACGCTGGTCGAAGAGGTTAGCAGGCCCAGCGGGATGGCTTCCGGCCTCAAGAAGCCCGAAGAGCTACCTCTCTTTCTCGAAAAAGCGGCGCGCATAGCGGACTTGCTGGCAGGGGCGGCGGCGGCGAAGTCCGCCGAGGCGCGCGGCGAAGCGGGCGGCCGGGTCGCCCCCCGGCCTACTTTTGCCGACGAAGACCGCCAGATCGAAGCCCACTTGAAAAAATGGGGTGAGCGGCTCGGAATTTGGGCCGTGCTGGCAATGATCTTCTTCTTCTTGTTATTGGCATTCCTGATGTGGCGCTACTGGGGGAGGTGACCTGGCTGCCGCTGTTGCGGAGGCCGGGGCCGGACCAATGGGCAAGGGCGTGCTGCTGCGCTGGTGGGAGAACCGGCAGCTGGGGCGCTTCCTGCGCGGGCGCGGCTTGGAAATCGGAGCGCTCTGGAAGCGCTTCCCCGTGCCGGCGACGGTCGAGCGCATCTGGTACGCGGACCGCCTGGACGTCGAAGGCCTGAAAGAGCACTTCACCGGCCACCAGAAAGGGGTGCTGCCGATTGACCTGGTGGCCGACGCCATGCGCCTCCCGGTCGCGCCCTGCAGCCTCGACTTCCTCATCGCCTGCAACATTCTCGAGCACCTGGCGTTTCCGCTGGCGGCGCTGCGCCATTGGCACCAGGCGCTGGCGCCCGGCGGCGCGCTCCTCCTGCGCGTCCCCGACAAGCGCTACACTTTCGACCGCCGCCGCGCGCGCACCCCGCTCGCCCACCTCGTCGAAGAGTACGAGCACCCGGAGCGCTTCGACCGCCGCGCCCACTACGCCGAGTTCGTCGAGCACGTCCACGGTCGCCCGCCGGCCGACCCGCGCTTCGAGAAGGCCGTGCAAAAGCTGATGGGGAAGGACTACAGCATCCACTTCCACGCCTGGATCGACGAGGACTTCCGGGACATCATTGCCTACACCCGCCGCGCCTGGGGCCTGGACTGGGAGCCGGCGGTCTTCTACGGCGGCGCCTTCTACCGCAAAGAGCCGGCCATGGTGCTGCGCCGGCCGGGGTGAACGGCCCTCCGGTTTTCCTTGACGGGCGCGCCCCGGCGTGCCAGACTTTCCCCAGTTCGGGCGAAGCATTCGCGAGGAGGTTTTCCATGCGCAGGGCCTTCTTTATCCTGGGAGTAGTCTTGTTGAGCGCCGTGGCGCTCTGTATTCCGACAACCGGGCAGATGGGCAATCCCCCGGCTGCGGCGAAAGCTACCACCGGGGGCACGCCGTGGTCGTTGGACGCTACCTATATCGAGGCTTGCAGTTGCCACCTGTTCTGTCCCTGCTACTTCAACAAGGAAGCCGAGCACCCGTACTGTGAGTTCCAGATGGCGGTGCGCGTGAACGACGGCCATGTGGGCGATGTTCAGCTCAAAGGGGCGCGCTTCTGGATCGCCGGCGACCTTGGCGATCACTGGGGGAAGGACAACAAAATGCCTTGGTACGTGGTCACCTTCGACCCCGCCGTCAGCCAGGCGCAACGCGACGCGCTGGTCAAGATCGTTCCTGGGGTGTACCCGCAGCCCGCAAAAGTTGACTTCGACGAGTCGCAGATCAGTTGGTCGATTCGGGAGGGCGTGGCCAGCGCCAAGCTGGCCAACGGCAAGGGCGAGATGGTGCTCGAGCAATTCAAGGGCGCCGACGGCGGGCCTGTCGTGCTGCACAATGTCAATTACTGGGCGGCCAGCAAGAATCACGGCTTCGTGATGTACAAGTCGAAGGTCCACCGCTGGGACGGCTTCGGGCACAAGTTCGAGTATTCCGGCCGCAACGCCTTCACCATCCGCATCGAGTCGAGCGGCACGCTCTAGTCCCGTTCCAACTTTTCGCGTCGGCGGGCTCGGCCGGGTTGCGGCTGGATAGCTGTAACTTCTTGTTGGGGAAAGTCAGGTTCCCATAGTTGGAACGGGACTAGCCGCCGGCAGGCAAGAACTGACCGGGCGGGCCTCTGCGCCCGCCCGGTTTTGGTTTTTGGCATGCGCTCCGCGTTGACTTGGGCCCGCGGCCTCGCCTAGGATGGGTGGCACAAGTATTTGCTTACCCCATGGCGAGTTCCAAAGACGAGAAGGAGCGGGAACCGGCGGCGTCCGGCAGAGAGCGCACGACAGCCTACGGAGCGCCGGACCCCTCCCAAGCCACGACCGACTGGGACTTGACCGAGCTCGCCCTGCGTCCCCTGCGGGAGCGCTACGAACTGCTGGGAGAGCTGGGCCGGGGCGGGATGGGGATTGTCTACCGGGCGCGGGATCGAGAGACCGGCGATGTCGTCGCCTTGAAAGTCCTGCAACCGGACATCGCCAAGCGCCCCGAGGTCATCGAGCGCTTCAAGGCCGAACTCCTGCTGGCCCGCAAGATCACCCACAAGAACGTCTGCCGCACCTACGAGTTGCTGCGCTTCGGGGACACCGCTGCTATCGCCATGGAATACGTGGAAGGCGAGAGCTTGCGGACCATCCTGAGTCGGCTGGCGGGAGTTTCTCTGCGGTCGGGATTGGAGTGGGTGCGGCAGATTTGCTCGGCGCTAGCGGAGGCCCACGCGCAGGGCGTCGTGCATCGCGACCTGAAGCCGGAGAACATCCTGCTCGCTCGCGACGGCGCCATCAAGGTAATGGACTTCGGCATTGCCCGCTCGCTCGAGGCCGACGCCACCAAAACGGGCACGCTCATCGGCACGCCTGCCTACATGAGTCCCGAGCAGGTTGAAGGCAAGCCGGTGGATCCGCGGAGCGACATCTATGCCCTGGGTCTCATCATGCACGAGATGTTCACCGGGCAGCCGGCCTTCCAGGCCGACACGCCGGTGGCCGTAGCCATGAAGCGGTTGCACGAGGCCCCGCCTCCGCCGCGCTCCTTGGAGCCTGACCTCCCCGAACGCCTCGACCGCGCCATTCAAAAGTGCTTGGCGAAAGACCCCAAGAAGCGCTTCCAAAGCGTGCCGGAGCTGGAGGCTGCTCTCAGCGAACAGCCCGCGCCGACCCCGGAAGCAGAGGGCGAACCGCTGCCAGCCCCGGCGCTTCTGTCCTTCCGCAAGATGGATTGGGCGCTTCTGGTCCTTGCGCTGATGAGCTTTCTCTACTGCTTCCTTCCTCTCTTTGCGGGGCGAAGCGCGCGCGACTACGCGTTTCCCGCTTCGAAGATGCAGCTCGAGGTTGACGCTGTGGCAGCCGGCCGCGTCGCCGAAGAACTGGCCGCGAAGGTCGGACAGCCGTTTCCGCCAGGGGCGCCCGTAAAGGCCCAACTCGAGTTTCGACGCGATGTTTACGTTCTTCCGGCCGTGCCGGAGATTTTCGGGTTGGGGTTGGGCGGCGACTGGGCGACCGTGGAGACGCGTTGGCTGGCCGAACCCCTCGCCTGGCGGCTGACTTTCAGTCCTTTTGGTGATGGAGCGGACAATTGGGTCGTGGTGGACGGGAAGGGGAAAGTGGAACGACTCGCTCTGCACGCGGAGATTCCTGGGAAATATGAAGTCCCCTCGACCGAGGAGCACCGCGCCCTGGCGGTACGGACCATCGAGATGGCCTGCGGACCGCTCCCCGCCAACCTGGAGCTCCGAGAAACTTCCGGGGGAGAACAGGGGGCTTCCTACACCGCCCGCTGGAAACCGAGAATGCCGCCCGAGGCGCCGCCCATTCGTGAAGTTTCCTTCCTGGCAGAAAAGGTCGTCCACCTGGATTGCAAGTCCGAAGCGGAATATTCCCTATTGTCTATCGAACCCCCTGTGCAAGAGGTTCGTTGGCTTATGGGCACCGTGGCCGGAATACTCCTCTTGATTCTCTTTGCCCTGGGGCGGTGCTACCAGGCTCCCTGGATGTGGCGGCGTCTCCCCTTGGCGGCCGTGCTTGGGTTGGCTGCCGTGTGGTTCTACCACACAGGGGTGGGATCGCCCGGCCTTCCCCTGGGCGTGTACCTCTTGGAGATCACGGCGGCCTCCGGTCTCGCTTTGATCGGGCTGGTCACGGCCGAGCACTACTTGCGCCGGCGCGCAGGCCCCCGGGTTGCCAGCTATGTTTTGGCTTGGCGCGGGCGGGTGACGGAACCGACTGTGGGCCTGGCGATTGTTCGAGGCGCCCTGGCGGGACTCGTCCTGTTCGGACTGCAAACTCTGGTCGCCCATGTGGGCGCCGCTCTGACCAGCAGCGCAGCTCTGCGCGACCCCAGCAGATGGCCGAGTCCGCTACTCTTGGTTCTCTCTGTAGTCGTTGATCCCGCAGCAGTGGAACACGGAGTTGTCAGTTTTTCTCCTGGGCTCTATGCGATAGCGGGCGCGGTTTTCTCCGGGATCGTCGTGGCTCTCATTTTCCTCGGCCTTCCCTGGAGCCTCTATTCATGGAACCGGATTGAGGCGCCCGGTCGGCGAACGCGGTTCAGGGCCGTATTGCTCCCGGCTGCCGTCTTGTGGTTCTCTGGATTCCACCTGTACTTGGGTGACTTCTTGTGGGCCCCAATGGGGTGGATTTGGCTGGTGGGCGTGCAGGCTTTGATTCTGACCTGGCTGCTAAAGCGCTACGATGTGTTGACGGTAATGGCGGCAGTATCCACCACAGCGCTTTTCGTCATCAACTACCCGTTGTTGGCTATCTTCAGCGAACTGGGCAATGCCACGCAGTGGGCGGTTTTTGTGGCCTGGGGCCTGCTGGTAAGCGGGGCCGCAGCCGTGGCGCTTCAGTCCAATCTGCAGGAAGCGTGGCGGCGTTTGACTACAGCATTTCAGTAGCTCACACGCTTGGGGCAGGCTTCAAAAGGAGTCAATGTTACGTTGAGCCGAAACCTTCTCTTTTTGGGCGGACTTGAGATAGTCTTACGGCGGGGAGATTCCCACAGGAGGTTCGCATGCATCGTCTCAAGGGCGTAGTGACTCTGCTGGTGGCGCTGGCGCTGGTCGTGGTCGTGGCGGCGCGGGCGCAGGAGCATCCGAAAGAACACCCGGCCAAGGGGCAGTCGGCGACCCCGGCTTTCTCTACGGCGGATTTGGAAAAGGCCATCCGCGCCAACATCGACGAGGCCACCAAGGCCAACAACGGCCGCTTTCCGGCCAAGGACGACGTCCTCAACAAGACCTGGCAGCTGACGCTCGTGCGCGTCCACACCGACAAGCTCACCCAGCTTGATGCCACCACCTACTTCGCCTGCGTGGACTTCAAAGCCGACGACGGCACGATGGTGGACGTGGACTTCTACTTCAAGGACGACGGCGGGACGCTGAAGCGAACCGATACCACCGTCCACAAGATCAACGGTCAGCCGCGCTACAACTACGAGAAGAAGGGCGACTTCTGGGTGCGCGTGCCCGTGGGCCAGGCCGCCGAAAAGAAGGAGCACCCCAAGGGAGAGCATCCCAAGCTGTAATCGCCAGCCGCATGCCTCTCTGTCCGAGTTGGCGTGGCGCTGTCTCTGTCCCTGCGGGGGACAAGAGCGGCGCCACTTTTTTCTCTCTGGGGTTTCGCGCGTCATGACCTTCCTGCTGTCCGCCGCGCTCTCGACTCTGGTGTTATTCTTGTTGGCATGAGAGCCAAAGCCCCCGGGTACGGTCTGGCGGCGCTGGCGGGCGTAGTGCTGCTGGCGGCTTCGACCGCGGGGCAGCAGCCCTCGCCTGGGAAGACCACCGGCTGGGTGTGCGGGCTGGTGGTGGACGAAACCCTGTCGTTCGTCGCCGAGACCGAGCTGAGCGTGATCCCGGTGGTCGAGGCCGGCGTTCCGGAACCGGAGCCCGCCGCGCGCCTCACCGCCGACCCCCACGGCGCCTTCTGTTTCCAAGATTTGCCTCCGGGCTTCTACCACCTTCGCGTCGTCAAGGCGCCCTGGCCGCCGCAGCCGCCGCGCACGGTGGAGGTGCGGGCGGGTTTGATGAACCGGCTCGACCCCATCGAGCTGGAGCTCGAGCCGGGCGACCCGCGCGTCTCTTTCCCGGACAGTTTCGACGGGATGTCCGTCGGCCAGGCGCGCGGGTGGATGGAGCGGTTGCTGAAGCAGGGCGACGTCGCCAGCCTCCAGGAGCTGGCCCGGCGGCTGCTGCCCAAGCGCGGGCCGCGACTCGAGGTCAACCAGCTGGTGATGGGCCTGGACATCAAGCCCTTGCAGGAAGAGCTGATGCGGCAGCTCGACACCGGCTACCTGCCGCCGCTCAAGACCGCCCGCTACATCTACCTGGTCGGGCAGCTGGCCGACTCGCGCACCCGCCAGGCTGCCATGCAGCTCCTGCTGCGCAAGCTGCGCGACTCCCGCCGACTGCCTCCCAACCCTTACACCGTCGGCGAAACCGGCGGGACCGGCTACGTCAGCGACGAAGCCATGCTTGCCCTGGCGCGCCTGGCCGGGAAGGATTTCAAGTGGAAGTACGGCCAGTCGCCGGTGCAGAACTCGCGCGCCATCGAAGCGGCCCACACCTGGTGGCGCCAGGAAGTCGAGCGGCAGGATTCCCGCCGCAAGCCCTACTAGTGCCGTTCCAACTAGTGACCGCTAAGCTCGGCGGTCGCTCTTCCCTGACAGGCTTGTGGAAGTGGGTTGCGCGGCGTCGGCCAAACAAGTTGGAACGGCACTAGGCCAGCCTGGCTCCGCAGAAGGCGCAGGCCGTCCAGCCGGGCTCGATCCCGTGGTGGCAGCCGGGGCAGGTGGGGGCCAGCGATTCTCCGCAGGCGGGGCAGAAGACGAAATCGGGCCGCACCGAGGTTCCGCACTTCGCGCACGGCCGCGCAATCGGTTGCCGCAGCACGAAATAGAGGATGAAGCCGATAGCGTTGGGGATGAAGATCACCAACAGCGTCCACAGCAGCCGGTTCATCTGCCGGCGCTTGGCGTCGGCGTTCACGTAGAAAATCATCAGCACCCACAGCGCCAGCACGAACCCCGCGAACACCAGCAGCAGAGTAATGAGCCACAGCGGCGGGTCGCCCGGCTTCGGCCGGACGTCGCGCAGGACGAGCGGCACGAGGAACGAGTAGCAGAAAACCAGCCAAACCCCGGCCACCACGTAGGCGGCCGCGGGGATGATCTTCATCTCCGCCTTGAATGTGGTTTGCGTGTCGTAAGCGCCCGGGCTCATACGATCTTCTCCTCCAGGCCGGCTTCGCGTTGCCGCAAGAGCGGCAGCAAAGCCAGCCCGATGACCCAGCAGAACGACCACCAGAACGCCAGCCCCAGGATGACCACGGCGAACCCGGGCAGGGCCAGCCGCGCCGCCAGCCAGTCCACCGCCGCGGGCAGCAGCGGCGCCACCACCACCCACAGCGCCCAGCCGTAGAGCACCAGCCCGATGAGCACCACTCGGTTCCAGCGCTTTTCCAGCGCCTCCTGGCGATGAGCGTGAGCCAGGGCGGCGATGCGGGCCAGGCGCGCGGGGCTCGGCGCCGTCTCCGGGAGGCGCTGCAGCGCTCCCACCAGCCGCCGCCAGACCTCCGCTTCTCGCGCGCAATCCGGGCAGGCCGCCAGATGCGCGCGCGCCGCTTCCGCGGCAGCCGGCGCCAGCTGGCCCGCCACCAGCGCCGCCAGGTTCTTCCGCATTTCCTCGTGCTCGCTCATGGGTTCAACCCTGCCTGCCGGCCGGCAGGCCGAAGCTTTCCGCCCGCTGGCGGAGCAGCACCAGGCCGCGCTGCACGCGGGTCTTGACGGTCGAAAGCGGCAGGCCAAGCAGCCGGGAGATTTCTTCGAGCGACAGGTCGTGGTGGAAGCGCAGGGTCAACACTTCGCGGTAGTGCAGCGGCAGCCGGCCAAAAAGCCGCGCCACGCGCTCTTCGAGGTCGCGTTCGGCGAGCTGCTCGAGCGGCGAGGGGCTTTGGGCCGCCACGGTGTCGAGCGGCTCCAACCGCTCGCCTTCTTCATTCTCCCCGGCGGCGGCGGGTCGGCCCAGGGCGCGGGTCTCGCGGGCCCGCGCGCGCGCGAGGTCAATGGCGCGGTGGCGCGCGATGGCGAAGAGCCACGCCAGGAAAGGCTGGCGGGCGTCGTAGCCGTCCAGGCGCTCGACCACCCGCAGCCAGGTGTCTTGCAGGAGGTCGTCCGCCAGGGCCGGGTCGCTGGCCAGGTGAAGCAAGTAACGATAGAGCCGGGCCGAGTAGCGCTCCACCAGCAAAGCCACCGCCTCGCTGCCGCCCCGGCGGATGTAGGCCACCAGCTCCCTGTCCGTGGCTGTGGCTGGCAGGCTCATCCAGCGGCGGCGCCCGCGCGCGAGTCCGAAAAGAGGCCGCGCCTTACCCAGAGGCCGAAGGCCGAAGGGGAGCGCGCTCGTCGCCGCCATCATACCTAGGATACGCCCGCCGGGCGGAGAAAGTCGCAGAAAGGCCGTGACCCATGGGCGGGCCTGTAACTTCCGGACAGGTGCCTCGTATTGGAGAGGGAAGAAGGGGTGCGCATGAGTAAAGCCAGGATGATTGGATTGTGGGTGCTGCAGATTCTACTGGCGGCGTTGTTCTTACTGTCCGCCTTGCCCAAGCTGACCAGCAATCCCGGAATCGTGGGACGGTTTAGAGACTGGGGTTACCCCGACAACTTCTACTTGCTGGTCGGCGGCGTCGAGCTGCTGGGCGCCGTGGCCTTGTTGATTCCGCGGATTGCCGCTTACGGCGCTTCCGCTCTAGTCCTGATCATGATCGGCGCTTCTTTGACCCACTTGCTGCACGCCGAGTATTCGAGGGTTATTTTCACGGGTGCCCTGATGGTTCTTCTCGGGCTGGTGGCCCTGGCGAGGCGGCCGGCGTTCCTCCGGCGGCGCTAGCGGTAGAGGTGGGCGACGAACTCGCCGTAGCCGTTGTAGGGCCTGGTGGGCAAGCGCTGGCCGGTGGCGACGTCGCGCTCGGTGGCCTGCGACCAGCGCGGGTGCGCCACCGCCGGGTTGACGTTGGCGTAGAAGTCGTACTCGTCCGGCACCACCACGTTCCAGAAGTTTTTCGGCTGCGCGCGGGTGAACTCGAAGCGCACGATGGACTTGATGGATTTGAAGCCGTACTTCCAGGGGACGATGAGGCGGAGCGGCGCGCCGTTCTGGTTGGGGAGCCGGTGGCCGTAGCTGCCGACGACGATCATCGCCAGCTCGTTCGTGGCCTCGGCCATCGTCAGCGCTTCGAAATAGGGCCACGGGTACCAGGTCTGCTCCTGCTGTCCCGGGGCTTCGTTCGGCCGCAGGAAGCTCACCAGGCGCAGGTAGCGCGCCGAGCTTCTCGGCTTCGCCCACTCGACGAACTTGGCGAGCGGGAAGCCCGTCCAGGGCACCACCACCGACCAGGCCTCGACGCAGCGCAGCCGGTAGACGCGCTCCTCGAGCGGCATCTCGCGGATGAGCTCGTCCACGTCAAGCCGCCGCGGCTTTTCGACCTCGCCCGCGATTTCGACCTCCCAGGGCCGCGAGCGGAAGCGCGCCGCCAGCGCCGCCACGCGGTCCTTGGCGGTCGAAAACTCATAGAAGTTGTTGTAGCCGGCGACAACGCGCTCGGCGGTGATGGGCCGCTCCACCGTGTACTTGGGGTTGCGCGGGGCGGGCAGGGGCGGGAGGTTGGCGAGCCCGGCCGGCTCTTCGGCGAAGGGGTCGAGCGCGCGGCTCAAGCCGAAAGCGCTCAGGCCAAAAGCTCCCAGGCCCACCGCCGCGCCCGCCAGAAACCGGCGCCGCGAGTGGTAGAACTCCTCCGGGGTGACTTCCCGCTCGGAGGTTTCCCAGCCCTTGGGTACGCGAATCAGCATGCCTCGCCCTTTCGTGTCGCCCGTGTTTCCATCCTAGCACGGCCCGTCTGCGCTTGTCTCACCGCAGAGGCGCAGAGAGCGCAGAGGCATGGAGGCAGAGAGGCAAAGAATCAGCGGTGTCATCCTGAGCCCCGAGGGCCAGCCCTGGCAGGCATTCGGGGCGAAGGATCTCAGCGCGGCGCATTGCTACACACAAGAACTCCGCCGCTCGGTTTGACAGGCTTTCGCGGCGGCTGCTAGAATGACCGCTGGTGGGGCTGTGAAGACATCCATCCATCTCCGCGCCGGACGAGGGCATGCTCGCCGACCTCGAACATCTGATTGAA
>Ga0209521_10004484_pt1 | contig 11128 bp, 10 predicted proteins | sample Rifsed19ft4_FD_184016 | JGI IMG/M metagenome (GOLD analysis project Ga0209521, IMG submission 184016) | Soil microbial communities from Rifle, Colorado, USA - sediment 19ft 4 (version 2) | ecosystem: Environmental > Terrestrial > Deep subsurface > Rock core/Sediment | place: Rifle, Colorado... | reverse complement strand
CGAGCCGAGCGAGGAGCGAGGCGAGCACTGAAGTATGACTGGATACGGAGTTTCCAGCGCGTACGGCGATCTGAAGCGGGTCCTGGTGCATCGGCCCGGCCCCGAGCTCGCCATGGTGACCGACAAAACCTTGGCGGAGTTCAATTTCAGCCGGCCCGTCGATCGTGAGCGGTTTCTCTCCGACTACGACACCATGCTCGGCATGTTCCAGGCGCACGGGGTGGAGACGCTGCTCCTGAGCGAGATCCTCAAGGAGGACGATGACGCCGTCTCCTACATGGCTCGCCGCCCGAACATGACCTATACCCGTGACCTCGCGACCGTCTTCTCCCGGGGCGCCGTTCTCATGTCACCCCACCTGAAAGGCCGGTGGGGCGACCAGGTGATGATGGCCCGGGCGTTCGAGAGGCTCGGCATCCCGATTCTCGGCGCCATCGAGCCTCCCGGTTTTCTCGAGGGCGGCGGCGTCACGTTCCTCGGGGACGACACCGCCGTCGCGTCCCTGTGCGACCGGGCCAATGAGACGGGGACTCGGATGCTCCGCGATCTCATCCTGGGGAAGGACGTGAAGTACTTTCTCGAGGTCCCGCTTCCGTTCGGCCACATTCACATCGATGGCGTCTTCATGGTGCTCGATCGGGAGCTCGCCCTGATCTATCCCGAATCGTTCCGCGTCTTTCCCTGCCGGCTCTACGAGGACGGCAAGCCCGGCGTCCGCCACGTGATGTTCGAGGAGTTCTTGAAAAAGAAGGGCATCCGCACCATCCCCATCACGTATTCGGAGAGGTTGGCGGGCCATCTCAATCTGGTGGTGACGAAGCGTTCGGAGATCGCCGTCGGGTTCGCCTCGGCAACACGAGTCGCCTCCGAGCTGGCCCGGCACGGATGGCACCTCGCCACGTTTCCCGCGGAGGAGCTCTTCCTGGGAAACGGCGGGGCGCACTGCATGACCTGCCCGGTCGAGGTGGGATGAAAAGGGAGGGTCTCATGAATCGACGAAGCTTCCTTCAATCGGGGCCGGCTGCCATCGCTGGGTTCTCGATGCGGAGCAACGGGGCCCGGAGGGCCCCATCCTCCGCGAGCGAGGAGCGAGCGAGCGAAGAGCGAGCGAGCACTGAAAATGCCAAAGCCCTCGTCTCCTCTTTCGACCCCTGGGTCGAGGTCCACCGCGGAAACCTCGCTCACAATGTCGCCGAGATCCGGAAGCGCGCGGGGAACCGGCCGATCCTCGCGGTCATCAAGAACAACGGCTATGGTGCCGGGGTCGCGAATGTCGCGGGACTTCTCGAGCCCTCCGAAGCCATCCAGGGGTTCGCGGTCGTGAAGCTCCAGGAGGCGGCGGCGCTGCGCGAGGCCGGGATTCGGAAGCCGGTCCTGCTCATGGGTCCCTTCGACGAGCAGAACCTCGAAGAGGCCGTTGCCCGCGACATCACTCCCATGGTCTACACGCCCATCGGGGACGTTCTCGATCGCCTGGCGGCGAAGCGCCAGAAGCCCCTCGAGGTCCACATCTGCGTCGACACGGGAATCGGAAGGGTCGGCGTCCCTTACCGCGAAGCCGCCGGGCTCGTTCGCGACTTCGCCTCCCGAAAGTCGATCCGAATCGAGGGGGTCATGATGACCTTCGCCGAGGATGCCGCCTTCGACGAGGAGCAGAAGAAGCGCTTCGTGGCTCTCGCCGACTCACTTGCTTCCGAAGGGGTCGCGCTCGGAAAGCGCCACGCGGTCTCGAGCTTCGGCCTCTTCCAGCATCCGGACTTCTTCCTCGACATGGTTCGGCCGGGAATGGCGATCTACGGCGTCTACTCGGAGGAGGTGTTCCGAAAGTCTCCCGCCCTTGTGCTCCGTTCCGCCCTCGCGCTCAAGGCGAGAGTCGCCTATGTGAAGAGGCTCGAGGCGGGGGACAGCGCCGGATACAACCGGGCCTATCGAGCCGAAAAGCCCGTCTGGATCGCGACTCTTCCCGTCGGCCATACCGACGGGCTTCCGCGAGGGGTCGCGGGAAAGGCGAAGGTGCGCATCGGCGATTCGCTCTACCCGATCGTCGCCAGCGTTTCCGCCAGCCATACGATCGTCGAGATCGGTCCCGACAAAACGGTCGAGATTGGAGATGAAGTCGCGATCTTCGACTGGCGCGACGGCTCGAGACCCGAGGACTTGGCGAAGAGCTCCGGGGCCTCGGTCTACGACCTCACCATGCACCTGAATCCGCTTCTTCCGCGGAGAATCGTCTGATGTTCCGATTACTCGATCTTCGCCGCCTTGACGATCTCGCTCGCGCGCGGCCCCATGTGCGTGGTCACGAGGCGAAAGTAGATCCCCGACTGCTTGAGCTTCTTGATGTGCTCGGTCAGCGGGCCGGTGAGGGGAGAGTTCTTGGGGAGCGCGAAGCCGAAGCCGCTCTCGGCACCGAGGGCCATTCCCGCCTTGAGCGAGGGAAAGTTCTCTAGCTCGGGGATGATCGCGCTCGAATCCGCGGCGGCGGCGCGCATCTCGCCCCGTTCGATCGCTCTCATCTGCTCCTGGAGGGTCCCGTCGTTGACGATGAGGATTCCCGGAACCGCCTTGAGAGCGACCTCCGACGTGGTCTTGGTGAAGGCGCCGACCCTCTGGCCCACCAGGTCGGTGAGAGATTTGGTGTCGTCGCTCATCCGCTCGACCAGGATGACCTGAACCGGAAAATAGGGTGCGGTGAAGTCGACTTTCCTGGTGCGCTCGGGGGTGATGGTGATGGTGCCGGCTGCGATATCCACCGCGCCCTTCTCCACGCGCTCGAGGATCCCGGCGAACGAGTCCGCCCATTCGACCTGTAGAGTCGCCTTGCGCGACTTGGCGAAGTAGTCGAGGATATCGTGCTCGATACCGGTGAGCTTGCCGTCCTTCTGGTAGAAGAAGGAATCGGATTCGAGCGCGAGCACTTTCAGGGTCTCGGCGCCGGCGGGGGCGGCGAACGAGAACGCCGACAACAGAACCGCGAGACGGCTCATGTTCATGAGGCAATCTCCTTTGGGACTTCGATTGGAAAGGTGACGCTAACAGTGTACCAAACGAGGAGAAAACGGGGAGGGCGCTCTTTCTCGAAGCCGTGAAAGCGGTTTGTGTCTTTTTTCGCGCGCTTCAGGGAATCTGTTTCCCCCTGGGGGCCTGGCCGGGCAGGAGGAACGTCTTGATGAGCTCGCCTTCCCCGCACACCGTCATTCCCGAAAACTTCCTATACCAGGGACCTTCCGGGACTTCGGGCTCTCCGTCGAGCCACTTTGCCAGCAGCTCGAGCTGGCTCGCGTCGATTCGGCGCTCCTGAATGCGATCGAGCAGATGCCGGAACAGCGCCGGTGGGATGTCATTCCGGCGAACGCTCGGCAACGTCAGATCCCGTAGAAGCCCCGGGTCAGTCGCTCCTTCAGGCGAGCCGCTTCGACAGGGTCTTTGGCCCCGGCTAGCTTCTTGGCCAGAACCCGTAGCTCTGCGGGGGTCAGAAGCTGGCCTTGCCCCTCCATCGCGGCCAGTTCGGCCGTCTCGAGGACGACCTCTTCGCCTGTGGGCTTGCGCGAGACTACGCGCCCCCCGGTGATCGCCTGGCGGATGAACCAGTGGTACACGGCGAGAGCGTTCTTGATGACTTCGGTGCGCTTCGTGCGAGTCAGGGCCGCCATCTGGTTCACCAAGGCGGTTTCGGCTTCACTCAGTACGGGTTGAATTCTTGCCATACTTGGAAATCCTCATTTTCTGCTCCAGTATGCATCCGAAACGAGCTCCACGCAAGGTGGGGTCAGCGTACGCGCGGAAAGTGATTGCTGTGTCGGGTGAAGCGGTTGACCTTTCCGTTCTCCACCGTGAAGACGACCTCTTCGGCGAGCTCGCCGTCGTCCTTGCGTACCCGCCGGAAGCGGTTCTCGCCCGTGAGCTTCAGAGGCTCGAGAGAATCCAGGGGGTTGTCGGTCGGGAGGTAGAGCATAGCGAGGCCTTCCTTCCACGGAAATACGGCGATCTCGCCTCCCCAGCCGTTTCGGTACGTTCCCACGTACCGCTTCAGCGACGGATCCGGCGCCTGGATTTTCTCCGGTGCCGCCGCGGCTTCGGCGATGGCGGGGGCCACGACTCGGTAGGCGTTTCGTGTGAAGGCCGAGGCGTCGGCATCGTTGGCGTTGGTCATCGAGACCGCGGCGAACTTCTCTTTCGTCTGGAGGAGAAGATCCGAGCGGAACCCCGGGCAGCTCCCGCCGTGACCGACGAACGTCTTGTCGTCGCGGCGCGACACCGAGAATCCGAGACCCCAGGTCGTCTTCCAGTCGGGATCCACCCAGTGGACGCGATGCATTTCCCGGAGTGTCGACGCCTCGAGGACTTCCTCTCCGCCGTTCTGGAGGAGCCGGAACTGCCAGGAGGCGAACCTCGCGAGGTCGAGGACGGTCGAGGCGTAGCCTGCCGCGGGAGCGATTCCCTTGACCTGAAAGAACGTGAGAGGCTCACGCCCGCCTTCGCGCCTCTTGCCTCCGTAGCCCATGGCGAACCGTCCGCCGCGATGCTCGACGGGGATTTCCGTCGAGGTGTCCTTCAGGCCCAGCGGGTCGAGGATGTGCCGCCGCGAGTATGCTGCATAGGGCTCGCCTGCGACCTGGGCCACGATCTCGCCCGCGAGCGTGAGTCCGAGGTTCGAGTACTGGAAATAGCGTCCCTCGGGATAGAGCGTCTTCTGCTCCGAGAGCCGGGAGAGGATCTCCTCCCGAGTGGGGAAGGAGTACTCGGGATACGTCCAGTAGGGATGGTCGGATTCGCGGGGAAGTCCCGCGGAGTGCGTAAGGATTCCGCGCACGGTGATCGGAGGCGCGTCCGGAAAGCTCTGCTGGATGTCGAACCACGGGAGATGCTGCGAGACCGGGTCGTCGAGCTCGAGCTTCCCCTGGTCGCGAAGTTGGAGAACGCCGATGGCGGTGAAAAGCTTCGAGATCGAGCAGACACTATAAATGGTGTCGGCGGAAGCCTCGGCCTTTCGCTCCCGGTCGGCGAAGCCGAAGCCGTGGGTCCAGAGGACCTCTTGGTCATGGACCACCGCCATCGAGACGGCGGGGATGTCTGCGTAGGCCATCTCCGCCTCGGCCCAGATCTCGAGAAGACCGAGGGCGGTCTGGACCCGCGGATCGTCTTTGAGATCGTTGGCCGCGGCTGTGGAAGAAACGAGAGCGATGGCGAGGGAGGCGAACATCATCCGGTTCATGCGGGGGAATATACTCCTCGGAGGCGGTTTTTTGCAGCTACGGGATATCGATGGTGAGAAGACAATCCCCTCCTCGCTCACGCGATCGACGGCATAGATCGTGTCGCCGTCCCCGTCCTTCGCCACCCTCGACATCTCCTCGAGATCCGAGCGCTCGAGGGCGGAGACGACGGAATTCCGGATACGCTCGTGGAGGTGCCGAATGGGGCTCGAGCAGAGGGTGCCAGCTCTCTTCCCAGCGCCCCTCGATTCTCAAGTGGCCTCGAGTTTAGATCACGGGCGCATCGGCGGACAAATTTCCAACCCCTGTGGTATCCTCGCGCGTCAACCGGGCCATCATAGATGAATGAGATGACGCTCGCGCTTCGAAAACTCGCGAGGCGGCCGGTCTTCTCGCTCACGACGCTTCTTTGCCTCGCTCTCGGAATCGGCGCCACGACCGCCATCGGGAGCGTGATCAATACCCTCTTCTTCAAGTCCGCCTCGGTCGAAGACCTGGACCGGGTCGCGTTCTTCATGGCGATGCGCGAAGGGGTCGAGCCTTTCGGGGTGTCGCCCATCGAGATCGAGGCCTATAGGGCGCGGAGCCAATCCTTCGGGAGTCTGGGTATCGCCCGGACGATGGATGGGAACTCCGTGAATCTCACGGGGGGCGAGCGCGCGGAGCGGGTGCGCGCGGCTCAGGCGTCCACCGCCTACTTCGAGACGTTAGGTACCGAGCCCCTGATGGGAAGGCTGTTCGCGGTCGAAGAAGAGCGCTCCGGCGGCCCGGGAGCCCTCCTCATGAGCCACGGACTCTGGACCCGGAGGTTCAGCGCCGCCCCGTCGGTGGTCGGAGGGGTTCTCCGCGTCAACGGCGAGAGCCGCACCGTCGTCGGGATCCTGCCGGAGCGGTTCGATCTCCCCTCGAAGACCGAGCTCTGGCTTCCACTCGAGCTCGATTTCGAGAGGCTTCCGATGGACGACTTGACCTCCCACTCCTACATGATGGTGGGGCGTCTCGAGGACGGCTTCAGCCTGGCGCAGGCCGAGACCGAGCTCGTGGCGATCGCGGGGGACATCGCCGCCGAGTATCCACGGTCCAACACCGGCTGGAGCGTTGCGCTCATCCCCTTCCGCGATCTGCTCCTCGGGGACGTCCAGGGAAGCGTGCGGACGCTGATCTACGCGCTCGCGGGGGCGGTCTCGCTTCTTCTGCTCATCGCCTGTGTCAACGGGGCGCACCTGTTCCTCGCGAGGTGCCTGGAGCAGGAGAGGGAGATCGCGCTCTCCGCCGCACTCGGCGCGAGCCGGAAGGACATCTTTCGCCAGCTCTTCCTGGAAGGCCTCATTCTCGCGTTCGGCGCCGGCCTTCTCGGTTCCGCGGTGGCGCTCGCGATCGTCCCCGCCTTCATGGCCTCGAGTCCGATTCACGAAGGGGCCTACACCAACTTCTTCCGCTCCATCGAAGTCGACGGCGGTGTCCTCGCGCTCGCGCTCGGCGCGAGCCTTTTGACCGCGTTCCTGTTCGGAACGCTTCCGCTTCTCGCGGTGCTGGGCCGCGACCCGGGAAGCGCCCTGAGAAGCGGCGGCCGGAGCGGTGCGGCCCGCTCGCAGGCGAAACTCTCGCGGCTTCTCGTCGTGGCCGAGGTAGCGGTCTCGGCGATGCTGCTGGTAGGCGCGGGCCTTCTGGTCCGAAGTCTCGCGCAGCTCACAAGGCTCGACCTGGGCTTTCGACCCGAGTCGATGGTGAGCGTCGAGTTCACGCTGCCGGCGAGCGAGTTCCGCGAGCAAAGCGATCGCGTCCGGTTCTCCCAGCGGGTCCTGGAGCGAGTGCGGTCGATAGGCGACGTGGTCGCCGCGGGGACCACGACCGACGTGCCGCTGAGGCTCGGGACCTGGGACAGCCGCTACGTCATCGAGGGAACACCGCCTCCCGAGCCCGGCGAAGTGCCCTGGGCCGCGTACCGCGCGGTGAGTCCGGGTTACCTCGAAGCGCTCGGCGTCAGCCTCGTCCGCGGCCGAACGTTCCAGGCCGACGACCGGGAAGGCGTCGAAAAGGTCGCCATCGTGAGCCGGGAGCTGGCGCGGCGCGCTTTGGGCGACGCGGATCCCATCGGGAGGAAGATCGGCCATCCCGACGAGATCGCGAAGGAGTCGGGCCGGTGGACGATCGTCGGCGTCGTCGAGGACGTCAAGGAAGACCGCTACAACTTCCGGATCGACCGCCCCGTCTGGTACGTTCCCTACGAGCAGGCGGAGGAATCGGGCATCCTCCTGAACCTCGTGCTGCGCACCCGCGGGGGCGCCGCCGACGTCGGCTCCGGGATCCGGCGCGCGGTGAGAGAGCTCTACCCCGAGGTTGCGCCGGGAGAGGTCTACGAGCTCGAGCCGCACGTGGCCGCGGTGGTGGGGGCCGAGCGAACGGCCACATCGGTAGCCCTCCTCCTCTCGGTCCTGGGGACCGCTCTCGCGTCGCTCGGTCTATACGGGGTCATGGCCTACGGCGTGCGGCAGAGATTCCGCGAGCTCGGTCTGCGGATGGCGGTGGGAGCGAGCCCGAAGCACCTTTCGCGGCTCGTCCTCGGAGACGGACTGAGGTGGGTGGCCTTCGGTCTCGCCGCGGGGTTCGTCGGCGCGCTACTTCTCGCGCGACTGTTCTCGAATCTCCTCTTCGAGACTCGACCGTGGGATCCGTTCACTTATGGCGTGGTGGCGATCTTGTTCCTCGCGGTGACACTCGCCGCCTGCTATTTTCCCGCGCGTCGCGCCGGGGCCACGAACCCGGTGGACGCCCTGCGCATGGAGTGATATTACCTCAGGCGCCGGGGGAGAACCCCCTCAGATATCGCAGCACTGGCAGAGGTCTTTGCGGCAATGCCTTTTGCATTGGTGCGACTCGTTCCCCTTGCACTCCGTGACTTCGTAGCATTTGCAGGAGACGGCGTCCTTGGGCTTGTCCTCCATGGGCTCGGGAACGCAGGCGCCCTGCTCACCATCGGATTGAGCCATGTGGCCACGTGGGAACGTGTGGTGGGAGCCACGGCTCATGGCCGAGCCGAGACTCTCGTCGTGCTCAACGAGATAGGCGTTCCCGTCGTCGGCGATCATGGGAACGGGCCGCTTCGAATCCTCAGGGTCGAGCGTAACGCCGACCAGGGGACCCAGACCCGCGAGCAGAATGGCGATGGCGGTGAGTCGGAAAGTCATGACGCACCCTCCTCTTTCCTCGGGAATGAGGGCGGGTGCGTCAGGGATAGGATAGGGGCTAGAGAAGCAAGAGCCGTGCCAGTATCGGCCGCCGGCACGGCTCGCTGAAACTTACTGCTTTTTCGGCTTCGCCGTGCCCCCCTGGGAGCCGCCGCTGCGCGAATACCCCTCGTGGGAAACGCTTCCCCCTGACGAGCTCGACGAGCCGCTGGAGCTTCCCTCGGAGTTGCTGCCGCCGGACTCGCCGCGGTGTTTCGCGCGGCGCTCTCCGGAGTCGGCAGGCTCCGCTCGAGTGACCCGGGTGTATCCGCGGCCTTCGACGACTCGTCCTACAGAGGCGCCGGGCGAATCGACGGGAGGCACTCCGTAAATGGAGTTCCACGGCGCGTACCCGTAGTAGTAACCGAAGGGCGCGAAGTAGTACGGGTAGGCGTACGCGGAGTCGAAGAATGGGTCGTAGCCGGGGTAGCCCCAGCCCATTCCGCCGCCTCCGCCGCCAGACGTCCGCTCCACGGCGAACTCCTCGGGAAAGGAGAGCGCCACCATGAGATCGATGACGCTCGGCGGAACCGAGGCCTCGGAAAGGCGCACCAGGCTCTTGCTATCGAGAGGATATCGGCCGCCGCGCTCGAGAAGCGACGCCTCGACCACTTCGGGAGCTACCCGCGACGAGGCTTCGATGACGTCTTCGATGCTCATCGGTGTCGAAGCTATCTTGTGGCGCGCTTCGACGGCATCTCGAATCTGCTCTTCAGTAAGAGACGGAGCGCGCAACCGACTCACTTCGTCGCTCGCGGCCCGGAAGCGGCGGATCAAAACGGCGCGGCCGTCGCCGGTCCCAATCGACTGCAGCTCGACCCAGGTGGAGCTATCGGTGAGCATGCTGACTCCGGTGATGGAGCGGGTTCGACCCTCCTCGCACGTCAGCTCCGAACGGGTGAAGAGGACCGAGGCGTCCTTCGACCAGTCCAGTTGCTGCCAGCCTCGACACTTCCCCTGAGAGATCTCGTGCCTCTGTCCGTCGGCCGAAAGGATTTCCTCGAGGAACGTTTCCTCCCCCGAGAACGTCTGGAGGCGAACCCCGTTCCCCTCGGGAGCGAGGCAGACGAGGCCCACCGGCCGGTCTTCTACCGTCGCCTCCTCCTCGGGATCGCCGAGGAGGGGTTGTCTCACTTCGTCCTCGATGAGGCTCCAGCAGCCGAGAAATGGAGTCCAGCGGGAATCGGCACTCGCCGTCGAAAGCAGCGCCACCACGAACCACGTGGAGATCATGCGAACCTCCTCAGAAACTGAAGTTTATACCTGCGCCGATCCGGGCGCCCGAGAGGTCGATGGGCTCGAAGCTCAAGAAGTCGCCGCCGAGATCGGCATCGCTCCAAAGATAACGCCCTTCCACCGACAAAAACCACCTCGGAGTCAGGCCCACCTCGACCCCGCCGAACGCCTGGGTCGCGAAGCCCCAGCCGGACGAGCGGAAGGCGGAGGTGAAGATCGTCAGGTCGACGAAATCGACGAAGTCTCCTCCCTGCTCGAGCTCGTACCAGACGAAGCCGCCCCCGCCCCCGACGTAGGGCCGGACCTTCGCGGGAACGAACGCGTAGCGGCTGACCTCACGGCCTCGGGGCGTCAGGTAGAGCTTCACGCTCAGGGTCACGGGCACTAGCGTGAGCCCCGTGTCCTGGACGATGGGAAGATCGTTCTCGTCCACGAAATCCCGGTACTCCGAGCTCACGCTCGCCCGGCTGATCTCGAACCCCGCGACCAGATCGATCCGGCTCGCGACCGCGAAGCTCGCGTCGACTCCGAACAAAAAGGAATCGAAGTCGCCTTTGTCGATGGTGAGCTCCTCGCCGAAGAAATCGTAGATGTCGCTCGATGCCGACACCATCTGCCAGGCGCCGCGGGCTCCCAGGGAGCCTCGCGGTTTCCCGAAGAGGAAATCCGCGCTCGGATCCTGGGCCTCGGCAGCACCTGCGGCGCCGACGAAGATCGACGCGACCATCAGAAGGAACGCCAAAGCACGACGTTTCATCCAGCCCATTGTCCGCTGAAATCCCTCCCGTCGCCAGGGAGAAACGGGGCGAGCGGGGTCAGGGGGTCGCGCGCTGGGGAGTGCCCGGGAGAAGGTTCTCCACCGCGTCGGGCTTGCCGACGAAGAAACCCTGGGCGAAGTCGACGCCCGAGTCCCGCACGGCCTTCAGGATCTCCGCGCTCGAGACGAACTCGGCCACGGTGCGCTTCTTCAGCGCCCGGGCGATCCCGACCATCGCGCGGACCAGGTGCTGGTCCACGGTGCTGCTCGGGAGATCGCGGATGAAGCTCCCGTCGATCTTCAGGTAGTCGACGGGGAGGTGCTTCAACTGGTTCATGGAGTTCGAGCCGACGCCGAAGTCGTCGAGCGCGAGCCGGCAGCCGATTTGCTTGAGGGCAATGGCGAAAATCTTGGAGCGCTCCTGGTCGGTGATGGCGGTGGTCTCGGTGATCTCGAACGTCAACTGGCCCGGCTCGACGCCGCCCTCGGCGAGCTCCTTTTCGATGATCGTGGTGAGCTCGAGATCGCCCACCGATTTTCCCGAGAGGTTCACCGAGAGGCGGACGTGGTTTCCCAGAGCGCGCTGCTGGGTGATGAGCCGGATCGCCTGTCGAACCACCCAGCGGTCGATCGAGCGGATGAGCCCGAAGCGCTCCGCGATGGGGAGGAACGAGGCCGGCGGGATGAGCTGG
>Ga0209521_10004482_pt1 | contig 11129 bp, 9 predicted proteins | sample Rifsed19ft4_FD_184016 | JGI IMG/M metagenome (GOLD analysis project Ga0209521, IMG submission 184016) | Soil microbial communities from Rifle, Colorado, USA - sediment 19ft 4 (version 2) | ecosystem: Environmental > Terrestrial > Deep subsurface > Rock core/Sediment | place: Rifle, Colorado... | reverse complement strand
GCGAACCCGCCAGGCTGCGCTGTGCCTGCCCGTCAGGTCCTCATAAGGGAGCGCCCGGTAAAAAGCGGCGTCATGCGAAGCGCGGCCCTCGGCTTTGCGCACGGTTTCGTATTCACGGATGAACTGTTCGTAATGGGCGTGCCGCTCGGGTAACAGGAAGCGCCAGACCCCATGTTCTTGGATGAAGGCGAGCTCATCGAAAAGGCAGTAGGCCGCATGTTCGCCGCGCGACTCGAGCGCCCCGCCGCAGCGCGGGCAGGCCAGGTCAAAGCCGCCTGCATTCATTTTGCGCCACTCAGCGTTTCGATGGCGGCGTCATACGCTGCTTCCAAGCTTCGCTCGATGCGCGCAAGATCCTGGGGCCCCTTCCACGTCAAATCGGCCAGGCTGTCGCCGATCACGAAGATTGTGGCCGCCTGCTTTCCATGGACCTTGGCCACAGTGAACAGGGCTGCGCTTTCCATGTCCACAGTTTGAATGCCCTGCTTTTGATAATGCTCCACTTCCAGGTCAGTCTCGCGGTAAGCTGCGTCAGTAGTCCACGTGGCTCCGACGTGAGGCGCCAGACTCTTTGCTTGCAGATTGCCAACCAGCCTCGAGACGAGGTCAGGGTCCGCGTTGATGAAATCCCCCGCGGGCAAGTAGTGGTGCGAGGTGCCTTCATCCCGCAAGGCGCGATCGCACACGACAATATCGCCGGTGTTCAATTGCTCTTGAATGGCGCCCGACATGGAAACGGAGATGAGCCGCTGCGCTCCCCAGGCGATCAGTTCTTCTGTCACAGCGGCCATGAGCGGGGAGCCCAGGCCAAAATTCGCCAACACCATCACTTTGTTGTTGGTTTTGTTGAGCAATAGCACGTCGCCATTGAGCTTGCCCAAGATGCGGAACGGATGGCGCCGTTTGAGTCGCTCTGGCAGCCCTTTTTGCAAACAGAGCACCACCGCTTCAGGTCCGAGGCCCTTTGGCAGCATTCCTGAGTTCTGGCGATAGGCAAGCATGTGCTCGGCGGTGAGAATAGGTTTCCCTCTGCTTTTGTTTGAGAAATTGGGGACGGGCATTTCAGTGAGTTAAGGTTGCCAGCGCCAATAAACCAGGAGAACAGCGGCCTGCAGAACTTCCGCCGAAAGCATGGCCCAGGCCACCGCGAAGGCACCCAGCCTGGGAATCAATAATAAGGCCAGCACAACGAACAAGAGCAAACTGCTGGCAAGCCCCACAAGGATAGGGAGTTCTTTGCAGGAAGACAAAAGCATAAGCGAAAGATAATGCGTGAAAGTTAACGGCACGAGCAGCCAAGCAAGCACCTTAAGCAGGTCGATGGCCGGGGTGAAATCGGGCCCAAATAGAAGCGGGATGAGCGCATCGGCTGCCAAGGTAAACACGAGGGCGAAGGCAGCAGAGACCGCCAGCAGCCCTTTCAGCGAGGAAGCGGAAATTTTGGCGAACGACTGATTGGCAGGCCCAGCGGCAAGATGCGCCTGGGACATGGCCGGGAACAAAGCGCCCAGCAAGGCGAAATGGATGATCTTGGTGGCTTCCACCGGGCGCAATGCGGCAGCAAACCAGCCGGTGGCTGCGGCGCCCAACACAGTCGCCAAAAGAATGATCCCAGCGCGCTGGGAAAGCGCGCCCAGGAAACCTACAGCGGCGATCGGGGCGCTAAGGCGCACATGCTGACCCAGGGAAGGCGGGGATACGCTCCAGGCCATGCTGGAAAGCGGAAAGTGGCGAGCGCACAGCGCCAGCGCCAGGCCGGCCATTACCACCTGGATAATTAACAACCAAACGAACAAGCTAAGGATCGAGGAACCCGATTGAATGAAAACCCAGGCAAGGCCGACGAGCAGGAGCCCATTAGCGAAATTAAGGCCCATAAAGCTATCCATGCGCTCGATGCCGCGCAAAGCGGAACTGCAGGCGGTGTAAAACGCCAGGGGGAGCAGGGACAAACTGTAAAGGCGCAGGGCAGAAACCGCGTCCGCGGATTGGTTTGGAAGATAAGGAGCGGCTACGAAGACTATTAGGATGAATGGAACGGCGATTGCAAGCTGAATAAGCACGGAGGAAGCCAGCAGGCCGCGTTCACGTTTGGCGGCAACCTCGCGCATGATGAGCATATCGGTGCCAAAGGTGCTGGTGAGATTTCCCAGGAAGATGACTGAGGTGATGAAGGCGTAAACGCCTAAGCCCTCATCCCCCAGGCGGTGGGCAAGGATAAGAGTGAAGAGCACCAGCATGGCCTGAGAACCAAGCCGCCCAATGAAAAGCCAGGCAGTATTTTTGGCGACGCGCTTCCCCAGGCTGCGAGTGGTCATATACACCGCAGGGTCACTTGCTGGGCTCATAGCGAAATGAAATGATGAAGAAGTCCCCCCAACCGGAAAATGGCGGAAACGTGCACAGCCGGTCATCCAGCCAGGCAAGCGCGCCGTACAGGCGCGGATAGCGGCGAGCCAGGTTCTTGCTTTCCGCGGTGGGCGTGACCAGCGAAAGGCCTTCCCTCTCCAGCTCGCGGAACCCACATCCAAATGCCTTATTCGCTTCGGTAGCAGAAAAATAATTAATACGGAAATGCATGCCTTCCAAATGAGCTCTGGTCCCATGGCGTGAAAGGCGTCGGAAAGCTAGCCGCAGTTGGCCAGTGAAAGCCAACGCCAGCTCCCAGGGGCAGACCTTCGGCATCAGCACCCAGGTCACCAGGCCACCAGGTCGCAGTACAAGCGGAAGCTGCTCAACGATCGGGCGCAGGTCATCCACGCAATTCAATCCGCCGAGGTTCGAAAACACGGCGTCGTAGGGGCCGCCTTCAACTTTCTCCAACTCCATGAAGGAACACTGCTGCAAAGACAACTTTTCGCCAAACCCCAGCCGCTCTTTGCGCGCCTGCGCCCGGGCGAGCATGCCCGGCGAGATATCGGTGGCATGCACGCGATAGCCCAATTGGGCCAGGTGGGCGGCGTCGATGCCGGTGCCGCAATTCAGTTCCAGGATGGCTGCTCCCGGCGCCAGGCGCCGGGTGAAATGGTCGTAGACTTTGCTGCGCAGCCGGGTGAGGTGCGGATGATCTTCTGCAAAGAGGTCATACTTTTCCGCAGTGAGCGAAAAAGCCTCGGCCACTGTGGTGAAATCTTGCGCAGTTGGCTGATCCATGGCTAGCTTTGCGGGCTCGGGCGTGCGGCAGCCTCAGGTTCGAGGATGGGTGTCAACAGCTTGATTCCCCGGTGTGGCAGCCGCGCCAGTCGCCTGAGTTTCCAACGGGCGAGCGGGAGCGTGGCGAGCTGGTGAGGCAAGGCCAGCAGTTTGCGCAAGCTCGGCCAGGCGCCGCCAGTGAGCTGGCTGAACGTCTTGCGCGCCCGGAATTCCTTATGCAGCACAATGTGGAGCTGGCGGTAAAACTGCGTGGCAAAGGGACCGTCGTACATCATGTCCAGATCGCGCGAGTCGACCCAATGTTGTTTTTGGCCCAACTGTTCTCTCACCGCGGCGTGGAACTTGGTGCCCGGCAGCGGATAGGAAACCGACATACCGATGTCATCCGGCTGGCAATCCTTGACCATTTGAAGGGTTTTTTCGATGTCTTCCATCGTTTCGCCGGGGTAACCGAACTGCAAAAAGAAACCAACCTGGATACCCGCTTGCTGCAGACGAACGGTGGCGTCGCGAATCTGCTCGACCCAAGTGCCTTTTTCCATGGCATCCAGAATCCTTTGGGAACCGGACTCGGCGCCGATCCAGGCGATCCGGCAGCCGGCGCGCTGCAGTGCCTCGATCTCACCAGGTTTCAGCAGCAGATCGGTACGATTGAGGCACTTGAAGGGGATCTTGGCGTCAGAACGTTCGACTTCATCGGCAAAGAGGGTAAGCCAGCCGGGTTTGAGTCCCAAAATGTCGTCGGCGAACCAAAGGTGGTCGGGAGCAAAGGTGTCCTTCAACCATTTCATTTCGGCAGCCACATTGTGGGGGCTGCGAGCGTTATAGCGCTGTCCCCAGATGGGCTTGGCGCACCAATTGCAATGGAAGGGGCAGCCGCGGGTGGTGACCATGTTCATCGAAAAGTAGCCGTGCCGCTCCCGCCAAATGCGGCGATAGCGATCCACATCCACCAGATCCCAAGCCGGAAATGGCAACGCATCGAGATCGCGGATATCGGGCCGGCGCGGGGTTTGGGTGACTTTCTCCCCCTGGCGAAATGCCAGCCCTTGGATGGCACGCGGCTCTCCCATTCCACGGCCTGTAAGGTAGTCGATCAACTCAGCGAGAGTGTATTCACCTTCACCGATCAGCACATAGTCCGCGCCGATGCCCAAATACATAGCCGCCTGGTCGCTGGGGTCAGAGCCAGCCACGATCACCGTGCAGCCGCGCGCTTTAGCCATGTCGATCATTTTGAAAGCGGCCTGGCGCATGCGCGAGAGGCACATCTTGGATAAGTAATTGAAGTTGTCTTCGTAGATCACCACGAAGCGAGGCGAATATGAATCCAACGCAGCGCCCCATTCCTCTTCGGATGCAGCCAACATAGCGTCAAATAAGGCAACTTCATAGCCGCGCTGGCGAAGGTAACTGGCGGCGTACATAGTGCCCAGCGGGGGATAAGGCTGCATGGCTTCCAACAGCTTCGGGTCGAAGCGCAAATAATAAGACTGGCCGAAGAGGATCTCGCTCATGGTGCAGCCAACCCAAGGGAATTCAGGCGCGCATGAAAGGCAGCCAGGGTTCGCTGTTTATGGCCATCGAAGTGCCCTTTACAAAAATCAGCGGAAAAGCGCGTTTCGGCATTCATGCTGGTTTGCAAAGAGAACTTGGCTATCTTGCGGCGCATCTCCCAAGTCTCGAGCCAGCGCGTGGGCGCGGTGGCAAGCAGTCCTTCGCTGGCATTTTTAAGCCAGCCATTGGTCTTGTGCCCAGCGCGCAGTCCGCGTGGCAAACCGTGAGCATTAGGCAAAAAGGCGGCCGTCCAGCCGTTTTGGGCGCGCATGGCCTCATAAGTTATCTGGCCGGCGATGGGGACCATGCGGGCCAGTTCCTGGGCGGCGAAAAGGTCGCGATCTTCGAGCGCCAAGTGGGATTCGGCCAGGATGAAATTGGGACAGAGGCGCGCCGGCGAACGAAAGGCGGCCCGGTCGAGCGCCAGAATCATGGCGCGGGTTACCCACAGATAGCCCGGCCGGGTGATGACCAGATAATCTAGATCAGCCCCGGCGTCGACGTTGTCAGCGGCCAGGGCGCCGGTGATGGCCACCATGCGCACGAAGGGCAAGGCGGCGATGCGCCGCCCGTATTTGAGGGCAAGGGGCCACAAGCCTTGGGCAAGCGCGGCCCGCCGGCGGCGCAGGGCGAAGAGAGCCCGGCGGCCGGGCAAAGCCCACAAGCCGCCCTCAGCAAGCACCTGCTCAGCGGGCAAGGCATCCAAAATAGACCTAACCTCTTGCCGACCAGCCTGGCAGGCAATCAGGTAGCGATGGACCTCTCCGCTGGTCAGCGGATAATCGAAAACATCCGCGTAGGCGAGCGTGCAAAAGATGGCGGTGCGCACATCGCTGACGCTCAACTTCACAACCTGCGTGTCGCTGCCCAAAGAGAGTTGCATGGCTTCAACTCGGGGTGGTCAACGCGGCGGCGCGCTGCACCCGGTTGATGCGAATGGTCTGGCTGATGGTGTAAAGCGCAACAAAAGCGCTACCCACGGCAAATAAGGCAGGGAACAGGGAGGCGACCCAATAGCCTGAGCTGATCCCGAGAATAAGTGTACCGAAGTTGAAGGCGGAGAAGATTAATTCCCAATACACAATCGGGTCGAGCTTCAAATGATATTGTTGGTTCATCCAGCCCTTGGTCTGTGCGGCTACTCCAAACTTCGGAGTGCGACGGAACTCGCCTGGCCTGCGGTTTAGCACTTCCCAGGCTGCCCGAACGGTATTGAGCATCAAGCCGCCGCCAAAAGCAGAGATGAACAAAATAACCGGCAGCCAGCGCCACCAGCTTCGGCCCAGCTGGTATTGCCCGGTAAAAAGCAAAAGGGAAGGCGCCAGCGCGGTCGAACTGAATAAGTAAGCGATGCTGAAAAGAGAGATAAGGCCTGGGAAGTCGGGCGCATAGGCGATCAACAATGGTTGCAGGAGGCAATAGAGAAACAAAAGCAAATGGACTCCGTACCCGGTAAGGTGGAAAGTGCTAGAGATCTTAGTGCGCAAGGGATGGCGGCTTTCCCAGATCACGGGCAGCAGGCGGGCTGCGCATTCCAGGCTGCCGCGTGCCCAGCGGTGCTGTTGGCGGCGAAAGGCGTTGAAGGTGATGGGCAATTCGGATGGGGTTTCCACCGCGCTCAAGAAGCGGGCGCGCCAACCTTTGAGAAAAGCGCGATAGGAAAGATCAAGGTCTTCGGTCAATGTGTCAGCCCTCCAACCACCGGCTTCTTCGATGGCTGCCCCCCGCCAGATGCCGGCCGTCCCGTTGAAATTGAACCATAGCCCACTGCGACTGCGGGCCAGTTGCTCCACCATGAAATGCGCATCGATGGCCAGGGATTGGATCAGAGTAAGTAATGAAAAACCGCGGTTCACATAGCCCCAGCGAGTTTGCACGAATGCCACACCAGGATCCTCGAAATGCGGCAGAGTTTGCAGCAAAAAATCAGGCTGGGGCACAAAATCCGCATCGAAGATGGCGAAGAAGTCCCCCTTGGCTTTTTCAAAGCCCTCCCGCAAGGCGCCGGCTTTATAGCCAACGCGGTCTTTGCGTTGGATATGTTTGATGTCAAAGCCGCGCGACCCGGCGAGCTTGACAATTTTTCTAAGGATGGAACTAGTCTCATCAGTAGAATCATCCAGTACCTGGATCTCCAAAAGGTGCTTTGGATAATCCAGCCGGCAAGCCGCCTGCACCAGACGTTCAGCTACATACATTTCATTAAAGATCGGCAGTTGAACCGTGACCCGCGGCAAATGCTCCAGCCGGCGCGGCTTGTGTTTCTTTTCCGGTGGCTTGCGCAGGGAAACGTAGGCTAAAAACATGAAATTTACCCCAAACAAAAATAAAAGGCCGGAGACCAGAAAATAAATTATGGCAAATGGGATGAAGAGCAGGCTGCTCATGAGCTGGCCAACTTGCTGGCGTCGATATAAAAGCGAGCCCACAAACCCCAGGCCAGATACTGCCAAAGGCGACCAGGCGCCAGCAGCCAGGGGTAATAGTCGAAGAAGCCTACAGTGGTTAGCGCCAACAGGAGTGCAGAAGCTGCTGCCAGTTCAAGGGTCACTTTTATATTCCGGTTAAGACCAAGGGCAAGCCAGGGGACTGCAAGCAGTACCGCGGTAAACAATGCGCCGCTTAACCCAGTCTCCACCGCAGCAGCTAGCAGTACTACATGTGGGGGCTGATAGTTAAATCCTAATGAGGGAAATTGCTGCATGAAAGCCTGCGGGCTGGCGCCCATCCCCACCCCAGCGAACGCATGAGTCGAAAAGACCGTGTTGGCCGCTCCGATCAATACGGCGCGCTCCTGGAGCGAGCCGACCTCGGCGGGCAATTCTTCGAAGGATGAATTAGCGCCCAACCTGACGCCAAGCAACGCGCTGTTAGCCAGGAGGAAGGGTATTAAAACAAGCGCGACTGTAGCGCCCAGGGCAAGAGCACGCTTTTGGAGGACACGATCTTTGCTTTTCGATAGATGGACGGCCAGGTAAGCAAAGCCAAGCGCCCCGCCGAGCCAGGCGGAACGCGAGAAGGTAAGAAGCGCCGCCACTGCCCCCACGATGATGACCCCGATAGCAGGCATCGACCATGGCCCCTCTTTGGTTGGCAAATGAGCGATTAGGAAGACAAGCAGGCCAAATACCAGGCAGCCCCCCAGGATGTTTGGGTGGTCAGATAGGCCATAGGCGCGCAAAGCGCGCACAGTTTCTGTCCAGACGACACTTACTCCCTGCCAAGCTGGGTCAAGTTGGTATTCTCCCAGCCATTGAAAGCCAACCGAATGCTGTGCAAGTGACTGGGCAATGGCCACCACGCCCTGGAAAGCGATCATGATGCCAAGTGGAGCCAAAAGCTGCCTAATCGAGCCAACCTCATTGACGACGTAAAGGTAAAAGCCGAATAAGAGGACCAGGCGGAAGCTATGATAGATTGACAAAGCCGGATCAATCGATGTAAAGGAAGTAACCAACGCGGCCAGTGTAAGGCCAGCCAAGGGCAGCGTCAGAAAGGCTGGCCCTCTTTTAATAGGGCGGCGCTTAACCAACCAAAGGCTGGTCCAGGAAACCAGCGTAAGAATGAGGGTAATATCAGAAGCAAATAAAAGGAAGTTGGTGTAATCCTCCCAGACAGGAGCAAGAGGCCGCTCGAGCAATACAAAGCGGAATCGGAATGGGATGAGGACAATCGTGGCAAAAAAGAAGGCCCGACTGAGCTTCGGCAATAACCGTTCCAAATTGATCCTCATGATGAAGCTTTGTCTAAAATAAGCGATGACCTTAAGCCTGGCGTGAAAAACTATAACATATTGAAAGACCCTGATGGCCGCAGACCACAATAAAGCACCCAAGGTTGCCATTGTCCACGACCGATTGAACGTGCGCGGCGGCGGGGAGCAGGTAGTCGAGGAACTGGCGCGTTTGTATCCCAAAGCGCCGATCTTTACACTGATCTATAACCGGGCAAAGTTCGCAGGTAGTGAAGTAGCCAAGCATGCGGTTCGCACCAGCTTTATTGATCGGCTCCCGAAAGCCAGTGACCATCACCGTTATTACATTCCTCTAATGCCGCTGGCGATCGAAGGGTTTGAACTGGACCGCTTCGACCTGGTGTTATCCAGCAGCGCGGCCTTTGCCCATGGAGTGCGGACTCAACCAAAGCAACTGCATATCAGTTACATCCATAGCCCGATGCGCTATGCCTGGCACCAGTATAAGCAGCATGTAGGTGAACTTGGATTTGGCTCCCCCTTCGTGCGGTTGTTGTTAGCCTTCCTGCGCCGCTGGGACCAGGCAGCTTCCGGGCGGGCGAACCACCTGGTCACCAATTCGGCTTGGACCGCCCAGGCGATCCGCGCCGCCTTCGGGCGCGAGGCGGCAGTCATCTATCCCCCTGTGCACACAGAGCGGTTTCAGCCAGCCGCCACACGCAAGGATTATTACCTGACCGTTTCGAGGCTAGTGCCATATAAACGGGTCGATCTACTCGTCAAAGCCTTTGCCCTCAACGGCAAGCCCCTGGTAGTGATCGGAGGAGGACCGGAGGAAAAGAGGGTCAAGGATCTGGCAACTGGGAACATCCGCTTCCTGGATTACCAGCCGCCGGAAGCATTCGCAAAGTGGATGAACGAAGCCAAGGCTTTCGTCTATGCCGCCGAAGAGGATTTCGGCATCGCCGCGGTGGAAGCGCAGGCAGCCGGGTGCCCGGTGCTGGCCTTCGGCCGGGGAGGCTTGGCGGAAACCGTCATTGATGGCAGGACTGGTTTACTCTACAAGGAACAGACCGCGGTGGCTTTGAATGCCGCTATTGAGCAATTCGAGCGCGGCCAGGTGCGTTTTGACGCGCGGGTCATTCGGAAAAACGCGGAACGCTTCTCTGCGGATAAGTTCAAGACCTCTTTCACAGCCTTTATCGAAGAAAAGTGGGCGACTTTTAGTAAGGGTGAAAGGGCTTAGCGAAGCCCCCAACTCCACTTCTGGTACAGAGACCCTAGAATAATATTTCCTGAATAACTTGTGAAATATGTTACAAATGTCACTTGTTAACAAGGGGCATTTGTAGCTAACTTGGGGGGAAATTTAGGCACAGACTTGCCTAGATAATGCAATATGGCGCGATTCCTGGGAACCGTTCCCAATCGCGCCCTTTTGGAACAAAGGAGGGTTCACGTGGCCAATGTGTCTCCGGTTCCTCAAGAAAAGGTTGGCAAAGCCAGCCCGCCGCCGAGGACGCCCCCCTCTCAGGCCTCTGTCCTGGAATTCTTCCGGACTATATCCCCAGGTCTACCCCAAATCGAATTTTGCATCCAATGCGGCAGTTGCGGCGGGTCCTGCCCCGCAGCCGCCTTGCTAGACCACACCCCACGCCGGCTTTTTGCCCTGATCCGCGCCGGTGAAATGGAGGACGTGCTGCAAAGCAACACACCCTGGTATTGCGTCTCCTGTTACTTCTGTATGGTGCGATGCCCCCAAGAGATCCACATCACCGACCTCATGTACGGCCTCAAAACGCTGGCATACCAGCGAGGGTACACAAGAAACAACAAGGCTACACATCTATCGAAGGTTTTTGCCGGCTACATCGAGCATTATGGCCGCAGCTTCGAGCTAGGCATTGCAGCCCGGCATTATCTGCGCCACCCCCCGGCAAATTTGGTTGGAACCGCAAAGATGGGTTCAGCCATGTTCTTCAAGGGTCGGCTTCATCTCAGACCGGAAAAAATCAGCGGGATGACCCAATTGCAGAAAATCCTTCAGCGGGCCAAGGAATTGGAGACGGCGCTATGAAATACCTTTTCTATCCAGGCTGCTCCTTGCACGGCAGCTCGAGCGCTTACCTCGATTCCCTGATCGCCATCCAGGGTAAATTGGGTTTGGAATTCAGCGAAGTCGAGGATTGGAATTGCTGTGGAGCCAATGAATACATCGCTTTGCATCGCATCCCTTCCTACGCACTGATCGCCCGCAATCTGGCGCTCGCCGAGCAGCAGGTGAACGGCTCCAACACACTGGTGGCCGCCTGCAGCGCCTGCTATGTCAATCTGGCCAGGACCGCCAAATATATGGGCACGGACAAGGAACTCAACACGCGGGTGAACGATGCGCTGGCCGCGGGCGGCATGCATTACACCCCGGGCTCCGTTGAGGTGCGCCATATCCTGGACCTGATGTGCAACAAGCTGGGCGCCTGCAAAGTCAAGAAGCTGGTCGAACGGCCGCTGACCGGTCTGCGCGTGGCTCCTTATTACGGATGCATGGTTTTAAGACCTGACCCTGATAAGCGCTGGCGCGACCCCGAATCACCCACCGCCCTGGAAGAATTGATCCTGGCGACCGGGGCGGAACTGATCGATTTCCCGTTGCGCACCCATTGCTGTTCCGGGCACATGCCGCAAATCAATACGGAAACATCCCTCGATCTGATCCACCGGCTGG
>Ga0209521_10004478_pt1 | contig 11136 bp, 8 predicted proteins | sample Rifsed19ft4_FD_184016 | JGI IMG/M metagenome (GOLD analysis project Ga0209521, IMG submission 184016) | Soil microbial communities from Rifle, Colorado, USA - sediment 19ft 4 (version 2) | ecosystem: Environmental > Terrestrial > Deep subsurface > Rock core/Sediment | place: Rifle, Colorado... | reverse complement strand
TTCGTCGGTTCGCTCGGAGACGATGGAGAGCGGCGCCAGCATGTCGATGACCGTCGACTCCTCGACGAGCTTCACGGCTCTCGCCGAGAACTCGTGTTCCTGAGGCGTTTCGGAGAAGAGAAGATAACGGCCGCGCTGGATCATGGGGGCGGCGGCGACGCTCGAGAGAGCGCCGGCCCCGAGCTTCAGGAGCTTGCGACGGGTCATCGATGGTTTCATAGGGCAACCTCCGAAGTGCGAGGATCATACACGCAACAGGGAAGAGTGGCTGAGGGCGATGTCGACGCGCGACGCTTGAGTTCGCAGGTTGGAGTATCCTTTGGCGCGGAGGTTTCGCCCGATGGAACCGATTCTCCCAACGCTTCTTCTCACCGCGGCGCTCGCTCCTTTGGCCTCGGCCCAGAGCGTCGACGAGGTGCGAGACTTCCTCGATAGCGCCGAGGCGCAGCTCCTCGAGGTCTGGCAGGACGAGGCGCGGGCGAGATGGGTGCAATCGACCTACATCACCTACGACACCGACATCCTGGCGGCGCGGGCGGCGGAGAAGTCGACGGCGCTGTCCGTTAGCCTGGCGAAGGAGGCGGCGCGGTTTCAGGGGCTCGCTCTTCCCGAGGATCTGAGCCGGAAGCTCCTTCTTCTGCGGCTCGCCATCGTGGTTCCCGCGCCAAGCGATCCCGAGAAAACGAAAGAGCTCGCGGCGCTCCAGACGGGGATGGAGAGCGCGTACGGCCGGGGGAAGTACTGCCCGGGGCATCTCAGCGGAGAGTGCTGGGACCTACCGGCAATGGAGAAGATTCTCGCGGAGAGTCGCGACCCCAAGCTCCTCCTCGACGTCTGGCAGGGATGGCACAAGGTTGCCCCTCCTCTCCGCAAGGACTACATCCGCTACGTGGAGCTCGGAAACGAGGGCGCGCGGGAGCTCGGGTTCGCGGACCTCGGCGCGATGTGGCGCTCGAAATACGACATGCCTCCCGACGAGCTCGCGAAGGAGCTCGATCGGCTCTGGGAGCAGGTGAAACCGCTCTACGTCTCGCTTCATGCCTACGTGCGGAGACGTCTCGTCGAGACCTATGGAAAAGACCTCGTTCCCCCGGACGGTCCCATCCCCGCGCACCTTCTCGGGAACATGTGGGCCCAGCAGTGGGGGAACGTCTATCCGCTGGTCGCGCCCGAAGACGCGGACCCGGGCTACGACCTGACCGAGCGGTTGAAGGCAAAAGGCGTCGAACCCCTCGAGATGTTCCGCTACGGCGAGAGGTTTTTCCTCTCGCTCGGATTCGAGCCTCTCCCTCAAACGTTCTGGGAGCGGTCGCTCTTCACCCAGCCCCAGGACCGCGACGTGGTCTGCCACGCGAGCGCCTGGAGCATCGACGGCAAGGATGACCTCCGCATCAAGATGTGCACCGACGTCACCGCCGAGGACTTCGTCACCATCCACCACGAGCTCGGGCACAACTTCTATCAGAGAGCCTACAACCACCTCCCGCCCCTCTATCGCGACGCCGCCAACGACGGATTCCATGAAGCCATCGGCGACACCGTCGCGCTCTCGATGACCCCGCGCTATCTGAAAGAACTGGGGCTCATCGATGCCGAGCCCCCGCCCACGAACGACATCGGTCTCCTCCTCCAGATGGCGCTCGACAAAGTCGCCTTCCTGCCGTTCGGCCTTCTCGTCGATCAATGGCGGTGGAAGGCATTCTCCGGAGAGGCTCCCCCCGAGCGGTACAACCAGGTGTGGTGGGAGCTCCGGGAGAGGTACCAGGGAGTCGCTGCGCCGCTCGCGCGGAACGAGCAGGACTTCGATCCTGCCGCCAAGTATCACGTGTCGGCGAGCGTTCCCTACTCGCGCTACTTCCTCGCCCACATCCTCCAGTTCCAGTTTCACCGCGCCCTTTGCAAGGTCGTCGGATATGAGGGCCCTCTCAACCGCTGCACGATTCACGACGATAAAAAGGCCGGGGCGAAGCTCGAGGCGATGCTGAAAATGGGGATGTCCCGTCCCTGGCCCGAGGCTCTCGAAGCGATGACCGGGGTGAAGGAAATGGACGCGACCGCCCTCCTCGAGTACTTCGCCCCCCTGCAAGCCTGGCTCGACGAGCGCAACCAGGGACACCCCGTGGGCTGGTAGAATAGCCACTCTCTTCGTGCGCCAGAACTTCCGGAACCTCTTCCGCTACCGTGTGCTCATCCAGAGCCTCGTCGTCCGCGAGCTCAAGGCCCGCTACCGCGGATCGGTCCTCGGGTTCCTCTGGTCGTTCATCAATCCCCTCCTCCAACTTCTCATCTACTGGTTCGTCTTCACTTACATCCTCCCGACGGGGCGGGAAGTCATGGGGATGTCGCCCTACGCGCTCTTCCTCTTCACCGGGATCCTTCCCTGGACCTGGTTCAGCGCCTCGGTCCTCGAGTCGTCCTCGGTCCTCATGACGGGCGGGAATCTCATCAAGAAGATCCTGTTCCCCGCGGAAGTGCTCCCCATCGTGGTGGTGCTCTCGAACCTCGTCCACTTCTTTCTCGGGCTTCCGATCCTCCTCGCGTTTCTCCTCTACTACGGGAAGTTCCAGCTTTCGATCCTCGCCTTGCCCGCGATCGTCCTCCTGCAGCTGGTCTTCACCCTCGGAGTCTGTCTCTTCATTTCCGCTCTCGCCGTGCACTTCCGCGACGTTGCCAACATCATCGCGAACGTGATGATGCTCTGGTTCTTCGGAAGCCCGGTGATCTACTCCTACTTGAACGTCTCCCCCTCTATCCAGCGATTCCTGAACTACAACCCCATGACCCACATCCTCGTCGGGTACCACCAGTCGCTCTTCACCGGCTCTCTCGGGCACTGGCCGTGGCTTCTGGTCATGGTCCCGGCGTCGGCCGTGACCTTTCTCGTGGGGTACACTTTCTTCGACCGCTTGAGGGAAACGTTCGCCGAGGAAGTCTGAGTGCAGGATTTCATTGATGCGGTCACGTATCGCTCTAACGCAACGGCACACGGGGGAAAGGAACGCAAAGACGCAAAGGCGCAAAGAAGAAATACAAGGGGATGGGGAGTCCCCACCTCCCCCTGCTATGGATTTCTTCTTTGCGATTGAGGAGCGCAGTACAAAGGTAAAGTCTTAAGACGACATTATTATGGGTATCGCCATCCAGGTCTCGGACCTGACCAAGATCTACCAGCGGTATAGCCACCGGAAGCAGTTCCGGACGCTGAAGAGCGCCCTTCTCCGCGGAAGCCTGCTCCAGGAGCTCAAGCCCGACGAGCGCTTTCTCGCCCTCGAGGGGGTCACCTTCAACGTGCGCGAGGGGTCGACGTTCGCCGTCATCGGGCGGAACGGGTCGGGGAAATCGACGCTCCTCAAGCTCATCGCGGGAATCTCGAAGCCGAGCTCCGGCACGGTCAAGGTAAACGGGCGCATCTCCGCCCTCATCGAGCTCGGGGCCGGCTTCCATCCCGAGATCACCGGCCGGGAGAACGTCTTCATCAACGGCATCATGCTCGGGCTCACGAAGAAGGAGATCGAGCAGCGCTACGAGGAGATCGTGGCCTTCGCCGAGCTCGAGGAGTTCATCGAAGCCCCGGTCAAGACGTACTCCTCGGGGATGTACATGCGACTCGGCTTCGCCGTCGCCATCCACGTGAACCCGGACGTTCTCCTCATCGACGAGGTCCTCGCGGTCGGGGACGAGGCCTTCGTGCACAAGTGCCTCGACAAGATCAGCGAGCTCCGGCGGCGGGGAAAGACCATCCTCCTCGTGACCCATAGCCTCGGGCTGGTGGAGAAGATGGCGGACGAGGCCCTTTGGATCGACCGCTCGCGGCTTTCGATGCGCGGCGACCCGAAAAAAGTCGTGGACGCCTACCTCGCGCAAGTGACGCGGCACGAGGAAGGGGTGCTCACCGCCGCCGAGGCGAAGACCGTGGCCGAGTTCGAAGCGCCCCGCCCGCAAGACGACGAGAAGGGGAGCGAGGTCGAGCCCACGTCCGCGTTCGCGCGCGAGCGGGGGAGGTGGGGCTCGCGGGAAGTGGAGATTCAAGAAGTCTCTTTTCTGGATGCTTCCGGGAGCGCGAAGCACGTCTTCGCGACCGGCGAGCCGGTCACGATCCGACTCAAGGTCTCGAGCACCGGGACCATCGTGGACTTCGTCTTCGGAGTCGCGATCTTCAGCGCCGACGGAATCTGTTGCTATGGGACCAACACCCACCTCGAGGAGTTCACTCCGGTGAGGCTCTCGGGAGCGGGAGAGGTGAGGTTCGTCATTCCCGAGCTCCAGCTCATCGAGGGGACGTACTTTCTCGACGTCGCCGCTCACCAGAGGGACGGCTACCCCTTCGACTACCACCGGGCGCTTCATCAGTTCCGGGTGCAGTCGAAAGTAAAAGACGTCGGGGTCTATCGGCCGCACCACCGCTGGGAGTTCGCGGGTGACGTCCGCCTCGATCCCCCGAGGACGACGTGAGCCTCTCGAAGGTCCTCGGCCGCGGGGAAATGGCGGCCGAAAGAGAGAGGCTTCGGGAGCGAGGGGTGAGCCTGGTCTTCACCAACGGCTGTTTCGACCTCCTCCATCCCGGGCACGTCCGCTACCTCCAGGAAGCGAGGAGTCTCGGCGACCGGCTGGTGGTCGCGGTGAACGGCGACGAGACGGTGGCCCGGCTCAAGGGCGCCGGCCGTCCGCTCATCCCGCTCGCGGAGCGCATGGAGATCCTGGCCGCTCTTGCATCGGTCGACTACGTCGTCGCGTTCGAAGAAGAGACCCCGTTCGAGATCATCGAAGAGATCGTTCCCGACGTTCTGGTCAAGGGCGGCGACTGGACGCCCGATCGCATCGTGGGACGCGAGAGGGTCGAGAGAGAGGGCGGCAAGGTACTCTCGCTTCCCTACGCGCCGGGCTACTCCACTTCGGGAATCATCGAGCGAATCGTCGAAAGGCTCGATCCGAAATCCCCATGACCGGGCGAGGTCGGAGCTCTCTCGACGGCGCGCTCGACGGCTCCGAGGTCCTCGAGATCGCGCGGGTGACGCCGCCGGCGCGGGTGTCGGGCCTCATGGGGCCGGCGCGCTCGCTGGTCGAGGCCGTCCTCGCGTCTTTCCATGAAGGCCATGAGGGGCGGAGGGGCCCCGTGGTGGTCGTGGTCCCGGACGAAAGGCGCCTCCCGCCGGCGGTTTCCGACCTCACGTCGTTCCTGCACGCTCTCGGAAGCGACCGCAAGGTTCTGCCCTTCCCCGCGTTCGCGCTCGATCCGTACCGGGGCCTCTCCCCGCACCTCGACGTCGTCGCCGCACGCCTCAAGGGGCTCGCGGCGCTCCTCTCGCGCGACGAGGTCGTTGTGGTCGCGAGCGCGCCCGCGGTCCTCTACCGCACGGCGGAGCCCTCGGTGCTCCAAAGCTCGATTCGAACTCTCCGCCCGAAAGCCACCGTCGACCCGCTCGAGCTCGAGCGTTTCTTCGTCCTCGGGGGATATCGCTACGAGGATCCGGTGACGACCCCGGGAGACTTCACAAGGCGCGGGGGGATCCTCGATGTGTTCCCGCCCGCGTTGGAGTGGCCCATCCGGATCGAGCTCGTGGGCGACGAGATTGAGGAGATCCGGACGTTCGATCCCGAAAGCCAGCGCGCGCGGGAGACGCTCGCGGAAGCGATGATCGGCCCCGCGGGCGAGTGGCCTGTCTCGGAGGAGCACCTCTCAGCTCTCGGAGGCGACGAGACTCTGGCCCGGGCGGGAGTGGGGTTCCTGCTCCCCGTCCTTCCGCAGTACCAGGCGAGCCTTTTGGATTACCTGGCGTCGGACGACCTTCTCATCGCCGAGGAGCCGGCCTCGATTGCCCGTGCGGCCGAAGCCGAGTGGGAGCGCGTTCTCGCGAGCTACGGCGAAGCCGACGACCTGGATCGCACGCGCTACGCCGAGCCGGCGAAGCTCCTCATGGATCTCGAAGAGCTCGACTCCCGGATCGAAGAGCGGGCAGTGAGCCTGCGGGAGATGGGCATCCTGGGAGAGGACACGCACCATCTCTCGACGCACATCCTGCCTTCTTACCGCGGGAGAGTGTCGGAGTTCCTCAACGAAGTGCGCGCGCGGCTCGATTCCGGCCAGCACGTCCGGGTCTTCGTCGGCGGGGAAGGCATGGCGGAGCGGTGCGTGGAGCTCTTCTCCGAGGCGGGCATCGCCGCCGGGCGCCACGCCGAGGACCCGACGGGGGTCGTTCATCTGGAGCTCGGCTCTCTCTCCCAGAGCTTCGCCGTACCTTCGATCTCTCTCGCGGTTTTCACGGCTTCCGACGTTTTCGCCGAGCCGCCCCGGCCCACCGCCCGTCGCGGCCTCAAGCTCGGCCGTTTTCTCTCCGACTTCCGTGACCTGAAGGTCGGCGACTACGTGGTCCACACCGACCACGGCATCGGAGTCTTCGTCGGGCTTTCCAAACTAGAGGAGCCCTCAGCCCGAGCGCAGCGCGAGCCGCAGGCGAGTCGCGAAGCGAGAGCCGTGGGGGTGGGGCCCCACGGCACTGATAGAAGCGGGGGTACCGAGCTCGTCGCTCTCGAGTATGTCGGCGGCGACAAGCTCTACGTTCCCGTGGACCGGCTCGACCTCCTGGAGAAGTTCTCGAGCTCCGAGGGGAAGCGGCCGCGGCTCGACAAGCTCGGCGGGACGGGATGGGAGCGGGTCAAGAGGCGCGTCAAGAAGTCGATGCGCGACATGGCCCAGGAGCTTCTGAAGCTCTACGCGCAACGCAAGGCTTCGCCCGGATTCGCCTTCTCGCCCGATAACGCTTGGCTGCGGGAGTTCGAGGGGCTCTTCGCCTACGAGGAGACCCCCGATCAGGAGCAGGCGATCGAGGACGTGAAGCGGGACATGGAAACACCGTCTCCCATGGACCGGCTCATCTGCGGCGACGTCGGCTACGGAAAGACGGAAGTCGCGATGCGCGCGGCCTTCAAGTCGGTCTCGGACGGAAAGCAGGTCGCGGTCCTGGTCCCGACGACGGTTCTCGCGTCCCAGCATCTGGCCACGTTCCAGGAGCGCTTCGCCCCGTTTCCGGTGCGGATCGACATGCTCTCCCGGTTTCGGAGCCGCAAGGAGCAGAAGGCGGTCCTCGACGATCTCGCGGCGGGCAAGGTCGATATCGTCATCGGAACCCATCGCCTGCTCTCGAAAGACGTGGCCTTCTCCGATCTCGGCCTTCTCGTGGTCGACGAGGAACAGCGGTTCGGGGTCACCCACAAGGAGAGGCTCAAAGCGCTGCGCCACGGCGTCGACGCCCTCACTCTCACCGCGACACCCATACCCCGCACCCTTCACATGTCGCTCTCGGGAATCCGCGATCTCTCCGTCATCGAGACCCCGCCCAAAGACCGGATGGCGATCCAGACGCACATCGCGAGGCTCGACGCCAAGGTGCTTTCGGAAGCGATCCGCTACGAGCTCGGCCGCGGCGGGCAGGTGTACTTCGTTCACAACCGAGTGGGCTCGATCTATTCGATGGCGAACTACCTCAAGCGGCTCGTGCCCGAGGCGCGGATCGTCGTCGGCCACGGACAGATGAACGAACAGGAGCTCGAGGGCGTCATGCTCTCCTTCATCCGGGGCGAGTTCGATATCCTGGTCTCGACCACCATCATCGAGAACGGGCTCGACATTCCGCTGGTGAACACCCTCATCGTGAACCGGGCCGACCGCTACGGGCTCTCGCAGCTCTACCAGCTGCGCGGACGGGTGGGCCGCTCGAACCGGCGCGCCTATGCCTACCTCCTGGTCCCCGAGGAGACCCACCTGACACCTCTCGCCCGAAGGCGGCTCGCCGCCATCCGTGAGTTCTCCGAGCTCGGAGCCGGCTTCCGCGTCGCCGCCCTTGACCTCGAGCTCCGGGGCGCGGGAAACCTTCTCGGCGGTGAACAGCACGGCCACATCGACGCCGTGGGATTCGACCTCTACTGCCGGCTCCTCGACGAGACGGTTTCGGAGCTCGAGACGGGCGAGGCTCCCGCCGCCCTCCGGGCGAACCTGAACCTTCGCATCGAGCTCCGCATCCCCGAGGAGTTCATTCCCGACATGAACCAGCGGATGTCGATCTACAAGAGGGCGTCCTCCGCGAGGGATCGAGAGACTCTCGAGCGGCTTCAGGACGAGACGCGGGACCGTTACGGACCCCTTCCGGAGCGCCTCTTGCAGTTCTTCGAGTACGGGAGGCTCCAGGTGCTCGCGAACGACGTCGGCCTATCCGGGATCGAGCGCGAGCGCGGAAAGCTCGCGTTTCGCCTGGGTCCCGGCGCCCGGCTCTCGCCCGCGAACCTCGCCCGGCTGGCGACGTCGATCGACGAGGCGGCGGTCGCGGCCGAAGGGGACACCGTGGTCCTCAGGGTCCCGCTTCCCGTGGGCAGCGAGGCGACCGAGGTCCTTACCGCAATCCGCGAAGTTTTGCTTCGTCTTGACCGCTACTCTAAGATGACATAGGGAAACCCCCACCCCGAATCGGGTGAAGTCATGTCGGCGAAGCTCGCCTCTATCCTCACCGTTCTGACCCTCGTGGGCTGCGCCGAGGAGCTCCCTTTGGAGTCCCGGGTGGTTCTCGAGATCGCCGGACGGCCGGTCACTCTCGGGGAATTCGACCGCTTCATTCGCACGTCCGTCCAACAGGAGTCTCCCGTCCTGTCCTCCGAGGTGATGGCGGCGCTCTTCGATCAGTTCGTGGAAGAGCAGCTCCTGCTCCGGGCCGCGGATGACGCCGGGATCCACGCCGATCCCGAGGTCGTGGCGCAACGGATGGCCGCGCTCCGGAGCGTTCCCGACGCGGAGGCCTCGGGGACCTCTTCGGCCCCGGTCGAGATTCGCACGAGCGACGCCGCCCTGGCCGAGAACCTCGAAAAGCAGGTCCGGATCGAGAGGCTGGTCTCGGCCGAGGCCCTGGCGGCGGTCGAGATCGAGGAAAGCGACGTCGCGGACTACTACGACTCGCACCGCGAAGACTTCGTGAGGCCGGAAACGGTGGACGTCTCTCAGATCCTGGTCGAGACCGAAGAGCTGGCGCAGGAGCTGCGAAAGACGATACTCGTCCGAAAGGCCGCGTTCGAGGACGTGGCCCGGGAGCACTCTCAGGGGCCGGAGGCGAGCCGCGGGGGAAATCTGGGCGCCTTCGCCCGAGGCGAGCTTCCTCCGAGCTTCGACGCGGAGGTCTTCGCTCTCGCGCCGGGCGCGATCTCCCAGGTGGTCTCGACGGATTTCGGCTTTCACCTGTTTCGCGTCAACTCCCGGACGGAGGAAAAGCCGCTGTCTCTCGACGAGGTGCGCGAGGCGGTGCGGGTGGAGCTCCTGCGGGAGAAGAGCGAGCAAGCCATGAAGGGCTACGTCGCCGAGCTCGAGAAGCGCTACCCTCTCACCGTCCATCATCAGCATCTGAGCTTCGCCGTCGCCCGTTCCGACGAAAGCGCGAAGTTCGAGAGCGCGGGCGAGGTAATGGAGAAGAGTCGATGAAACTTCGATATCCATGGATTCTTGCGTCCGCTGCGCTAGTCGCGGCTGACGTCGCCGCGGCGGAGACGGTGGAGCGCATCGTGGCCAAGGTCAACGGCCAGATCATCACGCTCTCTCAACTCGAGCAGGAGGTGCGGACCACCCTCGATAGGCTCGGGCCCGCGCCCACGCCCGAGGAAGAGCGAGCGCGAATCGACGAGCTCCGCCCGGAGACCCTGAACCGGATGATCGATAACATGCTCGTTCTCCAGGTCGCGGAGGAGAGGGGTCTCAGGGTTCCCGCCCGTTTCTTCGAGGAGTGGAAGAAGAAGGTGATGGAGCAGATGAAGCTCACCTCCGAGGAGGAGTTCGTGCGTCAGGTCGAGCTTCAGGGCGCGAGCGTTGAAACCATTCGCAAGCAGTTCGAGGAGGGCCTGCTCCTCCAGGAAGTTCGGCGCATGGAGGTCGACAGCAAGGTGTCGGTGTCCGAGCCCGAGATCGGCGAGCGCTACCGCGAGCACATCGCGGAGTACACCGAGCCGGCGAAAGTCCGGCTCCGGGAGATCGTGGTGAAGTTCGACTCCGCGACCGAAGTCGATCAGGGGCAGAAGGCCCGGCGTCTGCTGCAGGAGATCCGCCAGGGTGCCGACTTCGCCGAGGTGGCGCGCATGCACTCCGAGTCCTCCTCGCGCGAAGCCGGCGGGGATCTGGGCTTCTTCGAAAAGGGCGAGCTCACGGACGCGCTGGAGAAGGCGGCCTTCGCCCTTTCCCCCGGCGAGGTGAGCGACGTCATCCGGATGGAATCGGCGTTCTACATCATCCGGGTCGAGGAAAAAGTGGAAGAGAAAGTGAAGACCCTCGAGGAAGTGCGGAGCGAGGTGGCCGACGCCATCTTCCAGGAGAAGATGAATGCCCAGCTCGAGAAATACATCCAGCAGCTCCGCGAGCGGGCCATCGTCGAGGTCAAGCTCTGAGAGTCGACGTCTTCTTGAAGACCTCCCGCCTGGTGAAACGCCGTGCGCTCGCGAAGGAGCTTTGCGATGAAGGAGCGGTGCTGGTGAACGGCCGGCCCTCCCGGGCGGGACGAGAGCTTGCGCCCGGGGACGAGGTGACGTTGAATTTGCGGAACCGCCAGCTTTCGGTGGCGGTCGGGGAGCTGCCGACGGAAAGGAAGGTCGGAGTTTCCGAGGCGACCGATCTCTATAAGGTGATTCGCGATGAGAGACGCGGAGGCGACGAGCATGACCACGAGCGAGCCGACTGACGTCGGTCTGAAGCCGCTCTCGCTCGGTGGGGGAGCGGTGCGCCTCGAGACGCCCCTGGTTCTTGCGCCTCTCGCGGGCCATACCGACCGCGCTTTCCGCGGTCTGGTTCGGGAGCTCGGCGGAGTGGGCCTGGTGGTGACGGAGATGGTGAGCTCCGAAGGGCTCACCCGGGGGAGCGAGTTCTCACGGGAGCTCGCCGGCGTCAGCCCGGACGAGAGGCCGGTCGGCGTTCAGATCTTCGGCAGCGACCCCGAGCGCATGGGCGATGCGGCGTCGATGGTCGAGGACATGGGAGCGGACCTGGTCGACGTCAACATGGGCTGCCCGGTGCCCAAGGTGACCCGCACCGGATCGGGCGCGGCCTTGATGAAAGACGAGGTGCGGGCGGGTGCGGTGATCGAGAAGATGGTGAAGCGGTCGAAAATCCCGGTGACG
>Ga0209521_10004476_pt1 | contig 11140 bp, 10 predicted proteins | sample Rifsed19ft4_FD_184016 | JGI IMG/M metagenome (GOLD analysis project Ga0209521, IMG submission 184016) | Soil microbial communities from Rifle, Colorado, USA - sediment 19ft 4 (version 2) | ecosystem: Environmental > Terrestrial > Deep subsurface > Rock core/Sediment | place: Rifle, Colorado... | reverse complement strand
GGCCCGCTGAACCCATTCAGCGCTTCAGCCCCGGCACGGACTCTGGCACGTTCGATTACTTTGTTGAAGTAGTGATGGGCCCCGCTAATCTAGACGCGGACGGCAAAGCTGATCTGGCCCAAGGTGAAGAAGTCATCTTGAATGCCGCCAACATCCAGTTCTCTGAAGATGACAATGTGTTGGTTCAAGGCGTGGGAGGCAGTGAGTTCGCCATCGGTTACTTTGGCTTTGCCTACTATCAGGAAAATTCTGATCAACTCAACATTCTCTCGGTTGAAGGCGTAGCTCCTACTGCTGAGACGGCTGAATCTGGCGAATATCCACTAGCCCGCCCGTTGTTCATTTACAGCGACCCCACGATTATGACGGAAAAACCTCAAGTGGCCGCGTTCATCCTCTTCTATCTGGAGAACGTTGGCAACGAAATCCTGGATGTGGGTTACTTCCCTGTCAGCGAGGGCAAGGCTCAGGAAAATCTTGACGCCTGGAACAGTGCGCTGGGCATGTAAGCTAAGCAGTAGTCCTGAAAGTCAGGATTGCGAAACATATCCTTCCTCCTTCATTGAAGGAGGAAGGATGAATCGGTGTAAGGAGCAGGCATGATGGAACAGGAAAAGAAGAGAAACTTCACAACCTCATTTCGCAGACAGAGCACCGGTTTGCGCGGTCGTCGCCGGATCGGAGAAACGATCATACAGGCATTGCTGTTTTTGAGCGGCTTCGTATCCATCTTCACTACGATCGGGATTGTCTACGAGTTAGGCAAGGAGGCTTTGCTGTTTTTTCAGATGCCTGAAGTCAGCATTCTTGAAAGCCTCACCAATGCACAATGGCAGCCGCACACAGGAAACTTCGGCATCTGGCCCCTGGTCACTGCCACATTGATGACCACTGTAATCGCCATGCTGATTGCCATTCCGCTAGGACTTGGAGTGGCTATTTATTTGAGCGAATATGCCACACCAAAAGCCAGAAATATTCTCAAGCCGATTTTGGAAGTGCTGGCTGGCGTTCCCACGATTGTGTATGGATATTTTGCCCTTATGTTCATGACACCACTCCTCCGTTCGATCTTTGGCAGAGATGTGGTCGAGATCTATAACACCGCTTCGGCTGGACTCGTGATGGGGATTCTGATCCTGCCCCTCATCACCTCGATGACGGAGGACGCCCTCAGCGCAGTACCGCGTTCTTTAAGGGAAGCCGCTTACGCCATGGGCGGGACGCGTCTCGAAGTCGCTTTGCAAGTTGTTGTTCCAGCGGCGTTATCGGGCATTGCCGCGGCGATCATCATCGGCGTGTCTCGCGCGATCGGTGAAACAATGATCGTGGCAGTGGCCGCGGGTGCGGGACCCAAGTTCACATTGAATCCATTCAAAGGTGCGGAAACGATCACGGGGCATATTGTACGGATTTCGGGCGGTGACTTGTCGTACGACTCGATTGATTACAACAGTATCTTCGCTCTTGGGTTATTGCTCTTCATGATTACGCTCACATTGAACATCATCAGCCAGCGGATCGTGCGGCGTTTCCGTGAGGTATACGAATGAAAGCCATCACCACTTCGACACGCCCTATCGGGCAGTCAGTGCAGCGCCCTAACCCCTCTCTCAAAGGGAGAGGAGAATCCCTGGCAAATTACAGCGTCAACACCAAAGGGCGCCGTCGCAAAGGCTCGATCTGGCGGTGGATATTTCAACTATCCACGATGATTGGCATCATTGCACTTCTGGCTCTGCTACTCAACATCATCAACGGAGCTTTTGGCTACGCAGTTCTTGAAGCAAAAGTGGACCCCGCCACACTAGCTGTGAATGGCGTTCCGCTCGAAGAGCAAAGCAAGGGACAACTCATTGATGTACTTCAATCCAAACTTTCAAGCGGCGCATTCAACAAACTTGAACGCGACCAGCCGTTCGCGGAACGGTCACGCGCCAACGTATATCAACTGGTAATCGAGCGCCTTGTCAAATATGATATCAAAGCGTCATGGCCATTATGGGACTCATTGACTCACTCAGGCGAGATCAAAGCCACTTTCGCCCGGGATTACCCGAACGCGCAATTGCGTTTCATATCATGGTTCACAGCGGATTTCGTATCGCGCCCGCAAAGCAGTGAAGCACTCACAGCGGGCGTTCGGACGGCCATCCTGGGTTCATTGTGGACAATCCTGTTTACTCTCCTGCTTGCCTTCCCGCTTGGCGTTGGCGCGGCGATCTATCTGGAAGAATATGCAACCGATAACCGGCTCAACCGCCTGATCCGAACCAATATCAACAATCTCGCGGGGGTCCCATCCATCGTGTATGGCATTCTGGGATTAGCCATCTTCGTGCGGACTCTTGAGCCACTTACGAGTGGGGAATTATTCGGACTCGTTGATCCAACCACAGCGAATGGACGCACCGTCCTCGCCGCTGGACTCACATTGGGCCTGCTCGTGCTTCCGATCATCATTATCAACGCCCAGGAGGCGATCCGCGCCGTTCCACAGTCGTTGCGAAAGGCAAGCTATGGACTTGGCGCAACAAAATGGCAGACCATTTGGTCGCATGTGCTGCCCAATGCAATGCCTGGGATCCTGACAGGCACGATCCTTGCCATCTCACGCGCCATTGGGGAGACCGCGCCACTGGTGGTTGTGGGCGCTTCCACTGCAATCAGCTTTGACCCGGCATCGCCGTTTTCCAAATTCACCACGCTCCCCATTCAAATCTACCAGTGGACGTCCCGTCCGCAGGATGAATTTCGCAGTTTGGCGGCCGCGGCAATTCTGGTCTTGCTCGTTATCCTACTTAGCCTGAATGCTTCGGCAATTCTGTTACGCAATCGTTTCAGCAGGAGACTCTGATCATGGCTCAACCACTCCCGAATCAAGAGAAAGCCGGATACGTGCTCGAAGTCAAAGATCTAAGCATTTTTTACGGCGATTTCCGCGCAGTAACGAGCGTGAATGTCCCGGTCCATCGCCATATGATCACCGCGATTATCGGTCCTTCCGGGTGCGGGAAAAGCACGCTCTTACGCGCCTTCAACCGCATGAATGAATTAGTCATAGGCACAAGCATCGAGGGCGAGGTGCTTTTTGAGGGTGAAAATTTGTATGATCCTGCTGTGGATCCGGTCGAAGTCCGGTATCGGATCGGGATGGTCTTTCAGAAGCCGAATCCGTTTCCGAAATCCATCTATGAGAATATCGCGTGGGGAGCAAGAATCCACGGCTACAAAGGGAACATGGATGAATTGGTTGAGTCGTGTTTGCGTCAGGCTGCATTATGGGATGAGGTGAAGGATATATTGAAGCAGTCTGGTCTTGCTATCTCAGGCGGACAGCAGCAGCGTCTGTGCATCGCGCGCGCTTTGGCCGTCCAGCCCGAAGTCATTTTGATGGATGAACCAGCCTCCGCGCTTGACCCGATTGCCACCCTGAAAATCGAAGAATTAATGCAGGAACTCAAGAAAAACTATACCATCGTCATTGTGACTCACAATATGCAACAGGCCGCGCGCGCCTCGGATTACACCGCCATGATGATGCTCTCTGCAAACGGCGAACGTTCAGGCACTGTGATTGAATTCGATCAGACCAATCGCATCTTTACGAATCCCAGGGATAAGCGTACTGAAGATTACGTCACCGGCAGGTTCGGATAAATTAGAGTTGTTAGAAGAAGCAGTATAATATGACGAACAGCAAGAGAAACGAGGACCTTATGTTGCGCAAAACGTTTGAAAATGAAATTCAGCAGGTCAAAGACGATGTGCTTGTGCTTGGCAGCATGGTAGAGCAGGCAATTCTGGGTTCGGTGGAGGCGCTGAAAAAACGCGACATCAAGGCATCGGAACAGATCTTCGAGGATGATAAGGAAATCAATAAAAAACGATTTGATATCGAAAACAAGTTGATGGTCCTGATCGCCACGCAACAGCCGATGGCACATGATCTCCGCCTGCTGGCATCCTGTATGGAAATCATCTCCGAGTTGGAGCGCATGGGCGATTACGCCAAAGGGATTGCCAATATCAATATCCGTATGGGTGATGCTCCTTTGCTCAAACCTTTGATCGATGTTCCCCGCATGGCAAACAAAGGTGTTGACATGCTCCACCGTGCCCTGACGGCTTTTATCAATGAAGATGTGGAGACGGCGAAATCAATTCCGGTTGAGGACGACGAAGTAGATGCGCTTTACAACCAGGTCTATCGTGAACTGATGACCTTCGTGATTGCCGACCCAAAGACCATCGAGCGCGCCAACTGGCTTCTGTGGGTGGCTCACAATCTCGAACGCTTCGCGGACCGCGTGACCAACATCTGCGAACGCACCATCTTCATTGCTACAGGTGAAATGACTGAGATCAAATCCACGGACGATGAGTTCTGGAGACAGCAGCAGCAGAAAAAATAATGTAAAATCCGTCAGTAATCGCTGGTGGATTATTTATTATGCGCAAGCCGATGAACCGCGGCTGGAGCAATGAAGGCTACCCCATTCTGCCGGTGATATAAGCCTCCGTTAATTCCTGTTTAGGTCTGGTGAATATTTCGTTCGTATCAGAAAATTCCACCAACTCCCCCAGCCAGAACAAACCTGTGTAATCCGATACCCGTGCGGCTTGCTGCATGTTATGCGTGACGATCACAATGGTATATTCCTTCTTTAATTCCGCGATCAACTCTTCCACACGCAGCGTCGCGATGGGATCCAGCGCAGAAGTGGACTCGTCCATCAAGATCACCTCCGGTTGCACGGCGACCACACGCGCAATGCATAACCTCTGCTGTTGACCCAATGAGAGGCCAAGCGCATCAGATTTCAGGTCAGCCTTCACTTCATCCCACAAAGCCGCGGCGCGCAGGGATTTCTCCACTACTTCATCCATATTAACTTCCATGCCCATGACGCGGGGACCGAACGCCACGTTGTCATAAATTGACTGCGGGAATGGGTTCGGCTTTTGAAAGACCATACCTACCCTCTGCCTGAGCATGACGACATCCACGTCCTCGCCGTAGATATCTTTTCCATCCAACAGGATTTTGCCGTCGACGCGTGTTCCTGTAATCGTATCATTCATCCGGTTGAGACAACGCAAAAAAGTGGACTTCCCACAGCCTGACGGGCCGATCAGCGCGGTCACTTTGCGTGGCTCGATCTCAATGTTGATCTTTGAAAGAGCTTTCGATGAGCCATAATAGAAATCGAGACCATGAACAGAGAAGATAGGTTGGGCTTCCGACATGGTTCGATTTTATCATGTCAATGACATACCGAAAACTTTCGACTATAATTCCACGCAATGAACCGTTTCATTCCACTTGCCATCACATTACTTGTGCTTGTCTTTACTGTATCATGCGGCCCTGCTTCATCATCAGCAGAGGCCGCCTCTGATTCTTCGGCCGCGTATATCGAGAACAAAGGCTCCGATACAATTGTCAACCTTGCGCTCGCCTGGGCCGAAAAATATCAGAGCGACCACCCGGAAATCCGTATATCGGTAACAGGCGGAGGATCCGGAACGGGAATCGCTTCTCTCATCAACGGGACAGTGGACCTCGCCAACGCGTCCCGCAAAATAAAGGATGAGGAAATTGATGAGGCGAAGTCCAATGGCATCGAAGCAGTTGAACACATCATCGCACGTGACGCGATCGCGGTCATCGTCAATCCAGAAAATCCAGTCAATGAATTAACCCTGAAACAAATTTCAGATATTTATAGCGGCAAGATCAGCAACTGGTCCGAAGTCGGCGGGGAAGACAGGCCCATTGTGCGGCTGTCTCGTGAAACAAATTCAGGCACGCACGTATATTTTCTTGAAACCGTTTTGCGCTTAGGCAGCAAGGAGGATAAAACTCTCTTCTCTATGGATACGTTATTGCTTCCATCTTCCGAAGGCATCATTGCCGAGGTACGACAAAACCCGAACGCCATCGGCTATGATGGGCTTGGCTATGTGCCCAAAGACCTGAAGACGATCGCGATTGCAGAGGAGGAAGGCGGCGCTTACGTGTTGCCATCCATCCCAACCGTGAACGATAAATCATATCCCATTGCACGCGACCTTTACATGTATACCGACGGCGAACCGACAGGCATACTCAAAGAGTATCTCGATTGGATCCTTGCACCCGAGGCACAGCAGATCGTCGCTGAACTCGGTTTTGTGCCTGCACTCCTCACCCCCAGTCCCTCTCCCTAAGAGAGAGGGGGGAGAACCCTTATGGAAAAATCTCTTAACTGGCGTGAATTTGTTATCACTCGTCTCATCAAAGCCTCAGGCTATTCAGCCATACTCTTTGTGGCACTTATCTTTTTCTTCCTCGTGCGCGAAGGCATTCCCACTTTCAAAGAAGTAGAAGCGTCATCTCTCCTCAATATTCGTTGGTATCCCATCGAAGGCCACTTCGGTATCCTGCCTCTTATCACAGGCTCACTCATTGTGACAATTGGTGCAGGCCTGGTCGCAGTTCCCTTTGGAATAGGCACAGCCGTTTATATTTCAGAAATCGCGCCGCGCTGGATGCGTGAAATCCTCAAGCCTCTGGTTGAACTTCTTGGTGGACTTCCCTCTGTGGTACTTGGATTTCTTGGGTTTCTCGTCCTTTCGCCTTTTCTACGCGTCTTTCTGGACCTTCCCACTGGTCTGACCGCGCTTGCAGGTTCCCTGCTCCTGGGCGGGATCGCCGTGCCCACGGTCGTGTCGGTTGCGGAAGACGCGCTTGATGCCGTGCCGCGTGCCTATCGCGAAGGCGCCTGGGCTTTAGGCGCAACACGCTGGCAGACAATCTGGCGTGTCACTTTTCCCGCGGCGCGCTCGGGTGTATTGACCGCCGTTATGCTCGGCGTTGGCCGCGCCATCGGTGAAACAATGACTGTGATGATGGTCACCGGGAATGCACCGGTTCTTGCAGTGAAACTTGGCAGTTTGTTTTCCCCCGTCCGTACCATGACCGCAACCATTGCGGCTGAGATGGGTGAAGTTGCAAATGGAAGCACTCATTATCATGTCCTGTTCTTTATTGGCATGGTTTTGTTCCTGATTTCACTGGGCGTGAACATCGCAGCGTCCTCGGTTGTCTTCCGTGCAAAGAAACGTGCTGAGAGGATACTGTCGTGAAGGGCGCACTCCCCATCAACCGCCATGTTGCACAACGCGTGGGCTTCACTGCGATTACATTGATGGCATTCGCGACAGTTCTCCCAATTGTCGCCGTAGTCATTTACATTCTTATTCAAGGCTTGCCCGCGATCTCGCTTGAGTTTCTGACGGGCTTTCCACATGATGGTATGCGAGCAGGCGGAATTCTTCCTGCAATTATCGGCACAATCTATTTGACAGTTGGCACGGCCATCTTCTCCGTTCCGCTTGGCATCGCCGCCGCGATTTATCTTTCTGAATACGCTTCTGATACGCCTCTCACGCGCACGATACGAATCGCGATCATTAATTTGGCAGGCATTCCATCCGTTGTATACGGATTATTTGGTCTAGGTCTCTTTGTCCTCTTCTTGAATTTCGGCACATCCATCCTTGCGGCTTCACTGACTCTTTCGATTATGACACTTCCCGTCATCATCAGCACTGCAGAAGAATCATTGCGCTCGGTGCCACAGGCATTTCGCACAGTGAGCATTTCACTCGGCGCCACGCGCTGGCAGACCATTCGCCGCATCGTTCTGAAGGAAGCCTTGCCCGGTATTCTCACAGGCGTTATCCTCGGTCTAGAACGCGCCGCAGGTGAGACAGCGCCGATCCTCTTCACAGGTGCAGCGTTCTTCCTGCCGCGCCTTCCACACACACCCTTCGATGCAACCATGGCTTTGCCTTATCATCTTTTCGTAATTTCCACCCAGGTCCCTGAAATGCCCATTCAAATCCAATATGGCACGGCGCTTGTATTGCTGGTATTTGTTCTTACAATGAATCTCATCGCAACAGTGATCCGTTCGAGAGCGAGGGCGAAACGGCAATGGTAGATAAAGTCGTGATCGAAAATCTCTCGCTCCAATACGCCGATGGGACCGAGTCTCTGCGCGGCATCAACTTGAGCATTCCTGAAAAAGCAGTCACAGTTCTCTTCGGTCCTGCGGGCGGCGGCAAATCCACGCTGCTGCGTTGTTTGAATCGCCTCAACGATCTCACGGAGGTCAAAGCGTCCGCGGGACGCATTCTCATTGACGGCAAGGATGTCCTTGACCCTCAAACAGACGTGATCGCGTTGCGCCGCAAAGTGGGAATGGTCTTTGCCCGCCCTGTTGTCCTGCCCTTGAGCATCCGTGGAAATTTGACTTATGGATTGGAGCTCGCAGGCGAGAAACGCAGGTCAAAGCTGGACGAAGCGGTCGAACGAAGCCTGAAACTGGCCGCGCTATGGGAGGAGGCCAAAGACCGGTTGGATGATCCCGCCATCGCCCTCTCAGGCGGACAGCAACAACGTTTATGCCTGGCTCGCTCGCTCGCACTTCAGCCCGATATCATCTTGCTCGATGAACCAACTTCAGGGCTCGACCCCATTTCAACCGGCAAAGTGGAGGCCGCGCTGCAAGAACTGAAGAAAGAATATACGATCATTCTCGTGCCTCATTCGGTGCAACAGGCGGGCCGCACGTCCGATTACGCAGCATTCTTCCTGCAGGGTGAACTGATCGAGTATGGGGAAGGCAAGTCGCTCTTCACCGCGCCCAAAGAAAAACGGACTGAGGACTACATTACAGGGAGGTTTGGGTAACGATGTCATTGCGATGTGATTATTTATGAATCAAAAAACAGTTCTCTTCCTCTGCACGGGCAACTCGTGCCGTTCACAAATGGCAGAGGCCATCGTCAACGCCCGCTACCCGGAATGGAAAGCTTTTTCCGCAGGGACAAAGCCCGCAGGCTCTGTGCACCCGAAGGCGATACAGGCTTTGGAAGAAATTGGCATTGCACATGCAGGTCAATCCAAGCAGATCGATGAGTTGCATACAAAGGATTTTGATCTGGTTGTGACCGTTTGCGATTCAGCCGCAGAGGAATGTCCTGTGTGGCCCGGGAGAGCAGGAAGACGCGTCCATCACAGTTTCGTGGATCCCGCCAAAGCGGAGGGGACGGATGAGGAGCAGACGGCAGTTTTCCGCCAGGTAAGAAGCGAGATGCTGGAAGTCATCCCGAAGTTGCTTGAAGGATAATAGTCGGTGCCGCGCTTCGTCTTCGCTTCACTCCGCTCAGCGCGATAAGGAATTTTATGAACGGTCCCTATGACATCTTATTCGAAACGGTTCGGATCGGCCCCGTGGTTGCTCCGAACCGTTTTTATCAGGTTCCACACTGTAACGGATTCGGCCACCGCATGCCGCAGGGCATGGCCGCGATGCGCGGCATGAAGGCTGAGGGAGGCTGGGGTGTAGTATGCACAGAGGAAACGGAAATCCATCACACAAGCGACCTCTCTCCATATTTTGAAGGGCGGTTGTGGGATGACGGTGATATTCCCGTATTGGCATTGATGGCGGAGTCGGTTCATAAACACGGTGCACTTGCAGGGATTGAACTTTCTTATAACGGATATGATGCGCCGAATTTATATTCACGCGCGCCCTCGCTTGCGCCGCGCTCGATGGGGACAATTGGCGGCTCGGGCTATGACCCTGTGCAGACGCGCCGCATGGATAAGGAAGATATTCGAAACGTGCGCAAATGGCATCGTGAGGCCGCGTTGCGCGCCAAACGTGCGGGCTTCGATATTATCTATTGTTACGCAGGTCATGGAATGACTGCCGCCATCCAATTTATTTTGAAACGCTACAACGACCGCACGGATGAATACGGCGGAGGCCTGGAAAACCGTGTGCGCTTCCTGCGTGAGTTGATCGAAGAGACAAGAGATGCCGTTGGTGACAAGTGTGCAGTTGCTGTTCGTTTTGCAGTGGATGAATTGCTTGGCGAAGCTGGAATTACGCATCAAGGTGAAGGACATGACGTGGTTGCCATGCTTGCCGAATTGCCCGATCTGTGGGACGTGAATATCAGTGGCTGGAACAACGACTCGGCGACATCACGCTTTGAAAAGGAGGGCCACCAGGAGAAGTACATTTCGTTCGTCAAGAAGTTGACGACGAAACCCGTTGTTGGCGTTGGTCGTTATACATCACCTGATTCCATGGTCTCTGCAATAAAACGCGGTGTGATGGATTTCGTCGGTGCGGCCAGGCCTTCGATTGCCGATCCGTTTTTGCCGAACAAAATCAAAGAAGGACGCGCCGAAGATATTCGTGAATGTATCGGCTGCAATATCTGTGTGACAGGCGATACGCGCTTTGTGCCGATCCGCTGCACGCAGAATCCCACCATGGGCGAAGAATGGCGGCGCAGCTGGCATCCTGAAGCTATTTCGCCGAAGAAGAGTGATAAGGAAGTCATGATCATCGGCGCGGGACCCGCGGGTTTGGAAGCCGCGCGGGCGCTGGGTCAACGCGGCTATGCAGTGACGTTGCTCGAGGCGCGCAAGGAATTGGGCGGGCGCGTGTTACGCGAATCCGCTTTGCCCGGGTTGAACGAATGGCGGCGCGTTGTGGATTGGCGTTTGACACAGATCAAGAAGATGAGCAACGTTGCGGTCTATCCATCCAGTCCGATGACAGCAGAAGAGATTCTGGAATCAGGCGCGCAGAATATCATCCTTGCCACAGGCGCGACATGGCGACGCGATGGAATTGGACGCACGTTATGGGAACCTATCGCAGGATATGACTTGGAAAACGTATTTAGTCCGGACGATTTGATGGAAAATAAATTCCCAGCGGGGAACATCATCATCTATGATGATGATCATTACTACATGGGCGGTGTGCTAGCAGAATTGCTTGCAAAGAATGGATGCAAAGTCACGCTCGTCTCACCCGCGCCCTTTGTTTCCTATTGGTCACAGTTCACGCTTGAACAGGAAAGAGTCCAGTACAAGCTTATGAAGCTTGGTGTACAGCTATATCCTCAGCATGTGGTGAGCGAAATTGGAAACGATTGTGTTCGTTTGTCAAATACGATTTCAGGGGATGAAATTGAATTGCCACGCGATGGGGTTGTGTTGGTGAGTGACCGGGACCCAAATGATTCGCTGTATCAATTCCTCAAGCCTGCTCGCGAAGAG
>Ga0209521_10004472_pt1 | contig 11146 bp, 16 predicted proteins | sample Rifsed19ft4_FD_184016 | JGI IMG/M metagenome (GOLD analysis project Ga0209521, IMG submission 184016) | Soil microbial communities from Rifle, Colorado, USA - sediment 19ft 4 (version 2) | ecosystem: Environmental > Terrestrial > Deep subsurface > Rock core/Sediment | place: Rifle, Colorado... | reverse complement strand
CGCGACAGGTGGAGCGCCTCCCAGGTCGGCGGGGGGAGTCGGCCGAGGCAGACTCCGAGGACCTCCTCGACAAGGTCCTACTGCCGATGAAGTTCGCCGAGTATGCGGAGACCGTGCGGCCCGAGATCCGATCCCGGCTTGAGGTGCTTCGCCTGCTCGAGAGCCGCCACCGCATGGAGACCGTCGAGGCGGTGTTCGCCGGACGCCCCTCGGAGGCCTGGTCCGCCCTCCAGCTCCTCGCGGATGACGTGCAGCCTCTCCTTGCCGACTATCTCCTCACGGGCGGCTTCCCCCGGCCGTTGAACGACCTCCGGAAGGCGGGCCGGATTCCCGGGGAGACGTACGACCTGTACATCCGCGCCCTCACGGGGGACCTGGCCCGATGGGGCCACGACGAGCGCACCGCCCGCGAACTCCTGGCAGGGGTCGTGGAGAAGCTGGGCACGCCGCTGAGTTGGAGGACGCTGGCGGAGGAGACGGACGTGGGGTCCCACAACACGGTGGCGAAGTACGTCGGGGACCTCGAGAGGACGTTCACCCTCCAGACCGTGTACCAGATCGACCGGCGGAGGGGGCGCCCTGCGCCGAGGAAGGACCGCAAGGTGTACGTGACGGACCCGTTCCTCTTCCACGCGGTACGCGCGTGGGCCCTGGGTCTGGGCGATGCATTTGAGGCGTCCCGCGAATTCCTGTCCGACCCCGCGAGGCGGGGGCTCCTCCTGGAAGCGGTGGTGGCCGACCACCTCGCCCGCCTGGCGTTCGCGATGAAGCCGAGGTCCGTCTTTGACGCGTACGAGCACGTGATGTTCTGGCGGAATCGGAAAGGTTGGGAGGTCGACTTCGTGCTCCGGGCGGACGGCACGCCCAGGGCCTTCCAGGTCACTGCGACTCGACCGCGGGGGGAGGCCCTCCGGGCCCTGAGGAGCTTCGGCGGGGGGATCGTGCTTACGGAGGGCGGCGCGGGGGCGTCGATCTCGCTGCCGACCTTCCTGCTCTTGGTTTAGGACGGGTCGGACGCGGCCAGGGCGTCTCGGGTCGATGCTGCCAGAACGGGAGGGCGTCTTGGATTGAATGGCTGCGCCCACCGTTTCTCGAGGGGATGAACTGCGTCCTGGACTGGGAGGGGAAGCGGCTCCCGAACCTGCCGAGCCAGCACGACCTGTTCCCCGCTACCGAGGCGGTCCGGTACCGCCTGGAACGGTTCGAGCGGGCCCGGTAATCCACCGCCAAGCGCCGCCCCACCGCAGCCGGTCGAGGAGGGCCATGGCGGGGCGACGGTCCGACCGCGGCAATGAAATCGGCGGGCGTGGTCTTCACGGCTGCTTCCGAGACGATGTGCGGGTCCCGCCCGCCCTCGCGCCGCGCCGCCGTTTCGGCCGGTCCACGCCGTACGTGCGGGCCGTGAGCTCGAGCCCGCGGAGCTCCCGGAGGACGCCACGCTCCCGGGCGAACCCCCGCATCCGCCGGACGTCGAGCCGACCGGCCTGGCTTGCGAGTATCGCTAGGGCGTCCTCGACGTCCTGCTCCGAGCCGTACCGCAGCTTCATCACGATCGTGTGCTCCGGGCTTGCGACCGGGATATAGCCGAGGCGCCGCCCGAGGTCCACCCGCCTCGAGGTCGCGATGGCGTCCTTCCTGGCGGGGTCGGTCGCGGGCACGAGGTCGATGCGATACGTGGATCGGGTGTCCTCGATTGTGCAGTGGGACCGGTCCGCGAGGGCGTCCGTGAGGTCCTGGGCCGAGCCGAGGAACCCGTGCCGCCGGAACTCCCGCTCGAGGAACGGCGCGTCCTCGGGCCGGTAGTCCGCGATCACGTCGAGGTCGGAGGTGGCCCGCTGGCGCCCGAACGCCAGCACCGCGATCCCGCCGACGAACACGTGTTTGATCCGGCGGGACCGGAGCACCGCCTCCGCGATCCTAACGACGTCTTCGTACGTGCGACGCCTTGGCGGCATCCCGTAGCCTCCGGGCGCTCTCGGTGAACTCCATCCCGAACCGGAGGTTCTCGCCCGGGGAGAATCTCCGGGTCTGGCGCGCGGCTCGGGCGGCGTCCCGGAGGCGCTCCTCGCGCCTGCGGCTCCGAGGGGACTTCCTCACGGCGTCGCATTAGGAGCCATGGATATAAAGCGGTTCCCGACGGGTGACCGAAGGACCCGCGATCCCGATGACCGTCCCGCGGTATGTCCGGGTACGATGGGACTGCGCGGGTGAACACCCCGGTGGGTTCAAGCGTCGCGCCGAGATGGCCGTCGCGGAGGGTTTCGGATGATCATCTGTGGAAGGGAGACCTACTCCGAGCGGCCCGCGCGCTCGGTCCTCGCGTTTCTCGCCTTCGGCGCCTTGGTCGTGGCCGTAGCGAGCATGACCGTCGCGCCGGCGTCCGGGGCGTCCGGGCCGCCCGCCGTCGCGGACGCGAACCCGCCGACGGGTGAGGTCTTGTATCCACTTCCGGGGACGTGGACATACAGCGCGAACCCTACGCTCCGGGTGCGGTTCGCGGACCCGGACGGAATCGTGGTGTCCTCGATTCGGATGGATGTCGACGGGTTGCCCCTCACCCTCTCCACGCCCAGCCCGGGGACGGTCGTTGTGGCCTATGGATACGCCCCGGCGACCTTGGACGGGCCCCACGCCGCGAACGCGAGCGCCTCGGACCAGCTCGGGAACGGTCCCACGGTGCTCTCCTGGACCTTCTCCGTCGACACGACGATTCCCGTCGTCGTCATCACGAGCCCGTCGGGGAACCCTGTGCTCGCGGACGGCTCGGTGACCCTGGCGTGGACGGGGACCGACACCGGATCGGGGATCGACCGCTACAACGTCCGTCTCGACGACGGACCCTGGTTCAGCGTGGGGACGGCGACGACGTTCCCGTTCCACAACCTCACCCCTGGGGTCCACTACTTCTGGGTTACGGCGTACGACGTCGCGGGGAACTACAACTACTACTCGGACCAAGCGATTGCCATCGCGACCGTCCCCGCCCCGCCGCCCTCCGGTCCACCGGGGACCCCGACGACCCAGGTCACGGTGGTCGTGCCCGAGCAGATTCCCTCGTGGGCGGTCGCGCTCCTCGCGGTCAACCTCGTGGAGGCGGCCGCCATCGCGTGGCTGGCGGCGGGCCGGCGCCGCGGGCCGTCCGGAGGTAGCAAGCCGGGTCCGTAGGGTTGGGAACAGCGAACGCGATCGAGACTAGGTCAGGGCCGCTGGCTCCAGATTGAGATGATCGACCGGGTCACGCCGTGCTTCCGGAGGATCTCGTCGAAGGCCTCGATCGACTCCTCGGGCACGACGACGGCACCACGCCCCACCCGCCAACCGCCGACCTGCTTCAGGAACCCCGGCTTCCGGACCACGTACACCTTCCTCCCGACGCGTTTCCGGGTCTCGTAGCCGTCGATTTCCCGGAGGAACCGGACCCGCTTCCGCGGGGCCAGTCCGCCCGTCCTGTAGCTCACGAGGCGCAATGGCTGGAGGTCGAGCTGGGACGGGGTCAGCACCGGGAGACTGCCGAAGAGGGCCCGGCCTTGGCGAACGATGGATTCAAGGAACTGCGTGTCGAAGAGCTGCCGCTCGGAATCCCGGTAGAACACCGGGCTGAAGGTGACGCCGAACCGGTCGCCGACTCGATACAGGATCTTCCGCGCGCGATCCCGAACGTCATGATCGCACACGATCATGAGATCGACGTCGCTCTCCTCGTGGGCGGTTCCCCGCGCCACGGATCCGAAGAGGATCACCGAGCCGATTCCGGGGAGGGCTTGCAGCTCGGCACGGACGGCCTCAATCGCAGCCGTGAACTTGGCAGGAATCATCGAAGGGCCTCCTCGCACCGGCGCCGGACCGTGCGTCTCGGGACGGGACATTCGCGTACTAATTACACGACAGATACTTAGGCGTCACGGTCGGAGGAGCGAAGCACGGTCACACCATCGGCCCCATGGCCGCCTCGAGGATCTTCCGCTCCGCAGCGCGTAGGTGCTTCGAAAGTGCGGCCTTCGAAATCCCAACGAGGCCGGCGATCCGGCCCAACGACACTTTCGCGGGCGACTCGTAGTACCCGAGGCGGTACGCTAGGGCGAGCAGGTCCCTCTGGCGGGCCGTCAGGTTCGCGAGGGGCTGCCACGTCGCCGTCGGCGCGGACCGCACCGCCCGCACCTGGTACGGCGCCCCGACGCGGTCTAGGGCCTCCCGGAGCCTCGGGAGCGCAGTCTCTGAGGCGAGGAGGGCGACCCGCGCCTCCCCCTCGCCCGCCCTCGCGACCTCGAGCGGGACGACGCCCGTGAGCCCTTCCGACATCGCGGTCCGGAGCGCCGCGGGCATCCGCCACTCGATCCACGCAACGTACTCCCCGCGCCCCGGGTCCGCGGACAGGACCTCGAAGCGCTCCAGGCGGTACCGCCGAGCGATCGCGCGGGCCTCCCGCCCCACGACCTCCGGGTCTTTGAACGGCCCCGCCCTCCGCACCCGTACGAACAGGGCCGCGACCTGCGGCCGCACGCTGAACGACTGCAGGACCTCCACGGACGCGTTGTGCCTGAAGAATCGCCCGCTCAGGACCCCGAGGTCCTCGAGGAGCGGGAGCGGCACGGTGAGCTCGACCCGCTTCATGGTCCTGGTTGACCTGTAAACCTCACCCGGCTTATAGCCCCGCCCCCGTGGTTCGACCGATGGCGACGCCCGGCGGGAAGCCGTTCACCGCGGAGACGTCCGTGATCCGGTGCGACATGAACGGGACCGTGGAGCAGTACGCCGCGGACGCCGAGCAGCTCTTCGGCTGGACCCGCGACGAGGTGATCGGCAAGATGAACGTCGGGATGTTCCACGTGCCACGGAACGTCCCGACCCTCGTCCCGCGGCTCCTCCGCGAGGCCTCCGTGAACGGGAAGTTCGAGGAGGAGGTCACCCTGATGCGGAAGGACGCCTCCACGTTCCAGGCGGTCCTCGCCGTGTACCCCGTGATCCGGGACGGGAAGCAGGTCGGCTTCATGGGCCGCACCCGCCCCCTCGGCCCACCGACCCCCGTGCCCGTCGCCCGCCTCTGGCTCCAGGCCCTTCGGGCGCCGTTCCTCATCGCGTCGATCGTCCCCGTCCTCGTGGGCGCCCTCGCGGCGTGGCAGATTCGCGCCGCGTTCGACCTGCCGTTCTTCCTGCTCTGCTTCGTCGGCGCGGTCTTCATCCACCTCGGCGCGAACATGGGGAACGACGCGTGGGACTTCCGGAGCGGGAACGACCTCGCGGTGCGCCACCTCAATCCGTTCGCGGGCGGGAGCCGCGTCCTCCTCCGTGGCGTCATCAACCCGAGGACCCACCTCGCCGTCGCCCTCACGTTCCTCGCTCTCGGATCGCTGATCGGGATCTATCTGGTGACCCAGGTCGGACTGCCTCTGTTGTGGCTGGGGATCTTCGGCGTGGCGGTGGCCTACTCCTACGTGGGACCGCCGCTGCGCCTCGCGCACCACGGCGTCGGGGAGATCGCGGTCGGGATCGAGTTCGGGCCCATCACCGTGCTCGGGACGTACTTCGTCCTCACGCGGGCGTTCGACCCCGCCGCGATCATCCTCTCGATCTCGCTCGGGCTCCTTGTGTGCGGGATCCTGTGGATCAACGAGGTCCCGGACATCCCCGCGGACTCCGCGGTGGGGAAGCGGACCCTCGTCGTGCGGCTCGGCGTGGAGCGGTCCACGACCGTCTTCGGCGGGATGGTCATCGCCGCGTACGCGGTTCTCGTCCTCGGCGTCCTGTTCTTCCAGCTCACCCCGTGGGCCCTCCTGGCCCTGATCGCGCTCCCGCTCGCGGTGAAGCCCGTCCGGGGACTCGCGAAGGCGGGCGCGGACCCGCACGCGCTGATCCCGTCGAACGCGGGGATGATCATGGCGACGCTGGCGACGGGGGTCCTGATGCTCGTGGGCCTCGCGGTGAAAGCCTTCGTCGTGCCGTGACGGGAGCGAGACGGCTCCCGGGCAGCCTGCCGTCCCCCCCCGGAGTCTTTGAGTAGTCACGCAGGGACCCCTGGCATGATGGTTTCACGAGAATCGCGGTCTCGGTGGAAGTCCGCGACCGTCTGAAGCGCTTGGCGGCGAAGGGCGAGACGTACGATGCCCTGCTACGACGCTTGATCGAGGCCGCCGAGATGCGGATCCACTACAACCGCGAGAAGCGCATCCTTGAAACGCAGGCGTTCGCGCCCCTCGACCAGACCTGAACCGCGGAATCGTATCAAGCGCCCCGCGGTGGAGTCTCGTTACTGCAGACTGAGGTACAGGAACGCGGCAAACGCCCCCGCCTTGAACGCGTCAGCGGCGAGGAGGAAGGGCCCGAGGCTGCCGAGCGCGTGGCCGAACGCCCCGAAGAGGAGTGGCGACGTCAGGATCCCCTGGAACAGGAGCGCGCCCAGCACGACGATCAGGCCGAGCGCGAACGGTGCGCGGGTCTCCGAGTACGTCTTCGCGTAGACGACGAGAAGGGCGACGAGGAACGCCGTGCTCACGGTCGAGAGGACGACGTCCACGTCGTCGTAGGTCTCGAACATCCCGGGCCGGGGCCCCGGTCCGCCGGGGCGGTCCGGGCGTGGGACGAGGGCGAGGAGGGCGCCCAGGGCGAGCCCGATTGCGAGCACGACGAGCGTCCACGCCGCCGGCGACAGTCCCCGCTTCCGCTCACCCGCTTGACTTGGTACCATGACGAACACCTCTCGCCTTCACCTTGTCCACGATCCGCTCGAACGCGTCCCAGTGGGACTCCGTGGAGCTGGACACGAAGTACACCTGCCCGTACCGCTCCCCCGTCGCCGTGACGAGCCCGTTCCTCCCGAGCACGCGCAGGTGGTGCCGGACCGTCGTGTAGTCCAGGCCGAGCGCCTCCGCGAGCTGGAGCGCGTTCCGGGGCCGCTCCCGGATCGCGAGGAGGATGCGGACCCGCGTGGCGGCGCCGATGCTGCTCCCGCACAGCCACCACAGGATCCGCTCGACGCTGTCCACGGTGCCCCCGCCGGGAGCCGGCCCGCCCGGAATATAGCTTCCGGAAAAAGGGGCGGGGGCGGTGGGCGCCCTCGCGTGTGGAGGAGGGGTTCTAGGTCACTGGCTGGACCCGGTCCCGGCGGTCGAGTTCCCGCAGGACCCGCCCGGCCCGGGGCCGAAGCCCCCGCCGTGGCGGTGCCGGCCGTGGTGCCCGAATCCGTGCGGCGGCATCGGGTAGTCCGCGTCCGCGTAGTTCCGGAGCCCGTCCCCGTCCGCGTCCGCGAGGAACGCGGGCAGCGTCCAGTCCGGGTCCTCCGCGTTCGGCACGCCGTCTCCGTCCGCGTCCTCCGCGAGGATCGGCAGGGCGTAGTCCATGTCGCCCCCGTTCCTGATCCCGTCCCCGTCGTCGTCCTGGAAGAACGAGTACTTCGGCCAGTCCGTGTCGTTCCCGTTCGGCACGCCGTCCCCATCCGCGTCCCCGGACAGGATCGGGAGGGCATAGTCCACGTCTGCCCAGTTCCGGACCCCGTCCCCGTCGCCGTCCGCGGTCTCGTTCGGCCCGAACCGCGGGAACCCGCCGGGACCCGGCCCGTTCCCACAGTCGCAGGTTCCGTTCGCCGTCGCCTGGCTCACCGTGCCCCCCGCGCTCGCCGCCGCGAGGCCGGCGACGCCGGCGATCGCGGCCACGAGGAGGAGGGCCGCCAACAGTTTCGTGCGCTTCATTACGCGTTTCACCTCGGGACCGCGCACCCCGGACGACGTCCTTCCCGGTTTTCCGAGGTGCTTCCCTAATCTCTGGTGAATCCCTCCGGAAACCGCCCGCTCCCGTCGTTCGGCGGCGTCAGGTATTTCGCGCGGGCCGCGTTGCGGAAGGCCTCCAGGAGGCCGAGAGGACCGTGCGGGTCGTGTCCGTGAACGTGTCCCTCCCGCGCACCGTGCCGTACCGGGGCGGGACCGTGTCCACGGCGATCTTCAAGGAGCCCGTGGCGGGCCGCGTCCGCGTGCGGGCCGCCGGTCTGGAAGGCGACGCGGTCGGCGACCCCCGCGTCCACGGCGCCCCGGCGAAGGCCGTGTACGGCTACCCGGGCGAGCACTACGGGTTCTGGAGGCGGGAGTTCCCCGCGATGCACATGCCCTGGGGCATGTTCGGGGAGAACCTCACGATGGAGGGCCTCCTCGAGGCGGACGTGCGCGTCGGGGACCGGTTCCGCGTCGGGACCGCGATCCTCGAGGTCACGAAGCCCCGCTTCCCGTGCTTCAAGCTCGGGATCCGGTTCGGGCGGGAGGACATCCTCGACCGGTTCCTCCACAGCGGGCGGTCCGGGTTCTACTTCCGGGTCGTGGAGGAGGGGGCGGTGGCGGCGGGGGACCCGATCACGTTCCTCGGCGGCGCGCGGGGGCCCGCGATTGAGGATGTCGTGCGCGCGAGGATCGAGGAGGACCGTGCGGGGGAGTGAAGGGTGCACCGCTCCCGGACGCGACCTAGTACGTGACCACCGTCAGGCCCGTCAGGGACTCGATTCTCCGGAAGTGGGCGACATTCCGCGTGACGACCCCGTCGCAACCCGCGCGAAGGGCGGTCGCGGCGGTGAGGCAGTCCGCTCCGACATCCTGGCCGCGGCGGCGCAGGTCCCCGCCGAGCTCTGCAGCTTTGGCGGCGTCCTCAAGGGACAGCGGGAGAACGGTGAGTCGGGCCACCACCCTCGCGTACAGTTCGACGAGCTTCTGACCCTGGTCCCGGTCCCGCACGGAGTATGCCCCAAAAAGGGCCTCCCACACGTTGAATGCGGTGGTCGCCAGGGTCTCCCCCCGCTCCTCGAGGTCCTCGGCGATCGCTTTCGTTTCACGTGGGTGTTCCACGACATCGATCAAGAACGTCGTGTCCAGACACTTCAAGCCGAGCCCACCCTGGCGTCGATCCGGCGGCGATTCTCGCGCACGACGCGCTCGAGTCCGGTCTTCCTGGCGAGCTCTGGAAAGAGACCAATGACCTCGGAGAGCTTCCCCCCGTGTCGGGCGAGGCGCACGACCGTGTCCGAGAAGCTCTCCGTCGCGAGTTTGTGCCGCCTCAGCACCGCGTACGCCTCGTCGGAAAGGCTGATCGTCTTCGTCATCTGTGTCTGTGCATGTGCGCACAGGTACTTGAGCCTTCGGCGGAGGACTGGGATCACGTTCTTTGGGCGCGATGGTCGAGGTGCGAGGCGACTTGGACGCGCCCCTCGAGCAGTTTCGGCGACCTCCCGGCGGAAGCGCTTAATACCCCGCGTTCGCATCCGGCTCTCCCCTCGAACGGGGGAGGAATCGATCATGCAACCGAAGCCAGGCAGCATCGTGCACATCGAGCTTCACTCCGCGGACCCGGCGAAGACGAAGCAGTTCTACGGACAGGTGTTCGGGTGGAAGTTCGAGGAGATGCCGGAGATGAACTACACCATGTGGAAGGCGCCCAACGAGCCCGCGGGCGGGCTCATGAAGACGATGGAGGGCCGGCCCCCGCAGGTGCTGAACTACATCCTCTCGAAGAGCATCGACCACAGCATCCAGCAGATCGCCGCGGCGGGCGGGACCGTCCTGCAGCCGAAGATGGAGATCCCGGGCCAGGGCTGGTGGGCCCTGTTCCAGGAGCCTGGCGGGACGATGATGGCGGTCTACGAGAACCTGCCGCGGCCCCCCGCGGCGCGGCGGGCGGCGCGGCCGAAGCGGACCGCGAAGAAGGGCGGCAAGAAGAAGAAGCGCTAGTCGCGGGCCCCCCATCGAATCAGGAGCCGCCACGCCTGCGTTAACGCCGCGAGCCCCCGAGCGACTCCGCTTGGCGCTCCAAGTCGCGGAGGGCCTCGACGACCCGCTGCTGGAGCGCGAACTCGCGCATCCGCCGCACGTCGAGCTGGCCGCGCTGCCGCACGAGGATGCCCAGGGCATCCCGGATGTCCTGTTCCGAACCGTACCGGAGCTTCATCACGACCGTGTGTTCCGGGGCCGCAATGGGAAGGGAGATCCCACGCCATCGGACCTTCCGGTGTTCCCTTATGGCGTGCTTGCCGGCGGAGTCCTTGACGGGTGCGAGATCGATTCGATAAGGGGAGGAGAGGTCCTCGATCGTGCAGTGACTCCCGTCCGCGAGGGAGTCCCGCAGATCTTCTTCCGAGACGACAAACCCGCGGCGCCGGAATTCTGCGGCAAGGGGAGACAATTGCTCCGCTTGGAGGTCTGCGATTACGTCCGCGTCGGTAGTGGTCCGGATAGCACCGAAAGCCGCCACTGAGATTGCGCCGACGAAGACGTGGTCCACACGATGGCGCCGGAGAGCGGCCTCCGCCGATCTAACGACGGCGTCGAACGTGCGCCGCCGTGCCGGCATCGCTCAGGCTCCTGGCAGACTCGATTAGTTCAAACTCAAAGCCCAGGGACTCGCTCGGAGTGTACCTCCGTGCTTGAACCGCTGAGCGAGCCAGATCCCTCAGGCGCTCGTCCTTCATCTTTCGACGGAACGAACCTCGCACGACTGGACAGAGTGTGTGGGCGTATTTAGCGGTTCTCCGCGGGTCTCCGACGCGGGAGGAGGGAGTTCCGGGGCTCAATCGGACCGGTTGCTCGGCCCGAGTGAATGATCACCCCTTCACCGGGATCCACAAGATCGTGGACAGGCTCCGCTCCCGTTCCCCCGTGTGGTCGTCCGGGTCGCACACGTACACGTCCCCAGGCGGACCGTGGACCGTGAGCCCTTTCGCGTGCACCTTGTGGTGGAACTCCCGCCACATTTCCGGCATCTTCGCGTACGGCCCCTGGGCCACGAGCCACGCGACCCGCCCCGCCACGTGCATCCAGACGGGCAGCTCGCCGACCTGGACGTCCTTGTTCGCGAACCGGTCGTACCCCTGGTGGAACTCGTCGCAGTGCGCCACGTCAATCCCGAGCCGCTCATCGCGATTCCGGCGATAACGGTTACGCAAGCGGGTCCCTGGCGACCGTTCTCGGGGAGCCGTGGATGGAGGGCCCCCGCACCGCGGGTCGAAACGGGCAATCAGGGAGTCTGGGCCCACGCTGCGATCGTCCACCGCTTCGCCTTCACCCGGGACAGGATCTCCTCGAGCCGCGGCAGCGCGGTTTCTGGGACGACGATGGCCCCCCGGCCCACCCGCCATCCACCGACCTCCTTGAGGAAGCCGTCCACCTTCCGCTCGTACCGC
>Ga0209521_10004470_pt1 | contig 11148 bp, 8 predicted proteins | sample Rifsed19ft4_FD_184016 | JGI IMG/M metagenome (GOLD analysis project Ga0209521, IMG submission 184016) | Soil microbial communities from Rifle, Colorado, USA - sediment 19ft 4 (version 2) | ecosystem: Environmental > Terrestrial > Deep subsurface > Rock core/Sediment | place: Rifle, Colorado... | reverse complement strand
GGTAATTATTAATACAATGGTTATATGATTAAATGGTTATTTAGTTATATGGTTATTTAGATTTTTGATGAAATTTGATCTGTTTACAGTATAATAAAAAACACGCATGACAATGGATAGAAAGATAAACACAGATTTCTTTTTTTAGAACTAATCTGCGTTAATCTGCGTTCATCTGTGGTTAAATATTTTTTCCCTGTCAGTGAAAGGTTCATAACTGTTCTTTCTTAAATGTCTCCAATAGTTTTATAAAATCTTCAATCTTTTCACTATTAAAGACCATTGAACGGTTCAGAGAAAAGTTATTATAGAAAAATGGGTTGCCCCCCTTTATTACTGTGAAGGCACCCTCATATTGGTATTTCTTCAGTATTTCAATTGATGCATCATTAAAAGTTCCGAATGGATATGCAAGAAATGTCGGTTTGATTCCAAGCCTCTGTTCAATAATCTTTTGAGATTCCCCTATCTCTTTTTCAAGCCTCTGATTATAAGCTGTTTCAGATTCATTATCTTTGGTTTTAGTTAAATCGGGGTGTGTTCTGGAATGAGATTGAGCATCAATAACCCCCTCATTAATCATCTCCTTTATATCATCCCATGTAAGGGTTATTTTGCTTGGCTTAATTAAATCTGTATAGATAAAGAGTGTAGCCTTAAAGCCATATTTTTTCAAAATGGGTGCTGCGATGACCTTTGCATTCTTCCAGCCGTCATCAATTGTTATTACGATAGAATTTTTTGGAGGACGCCTCTTATAACTTACAAAGTCAAAGAATTCACGGAGGGTTATGACATTATAATTATTTTCCTTCAGGTATGCCATCTGCTTATCAAACATCTCTTCACTTACAACCATCTTATCTTTACTCTTGGATTTGCCGAACTGGTGATAACAGAGGATGGGTATTGTCAGATAGCCTTCAGGATAAAGGCCGCCGGGATTTAATGATTTGAGGGGGACTATGATTTCCTTATTTGGTGTAATCGGCTGATTCTGATTAAATTCTGAGATGATATAAGAGAGGTTTTTACTGCCGTAATATTTTTCTGATAGTGATTCGTAAGTATTTGAAGGGCTTGCAATAATTACTACATAGTCTTCTGATTTTCTCTCCTTACTTATTTCCTCAGGTGGTTTTTTCTCCTCTACTTTTGGAATGGGTGGTGGTTTTTTTTCTGGCTGAGGGACAACACCTGCACAGCCTGCTGAAAGGGAAAGAAAGATTATAAAAATTAGCCACAGATGAACACAGAAAAGACAGGATGTAAAATACTTAAAAATCTGTGTATATCTGCGTTTATCTGCGTCCAATGTTGTTTTTCTATTCCTTTGCCCAGTATCTCTCATATTCTTTAAGGAAAGAGAGGGTCTTTAAATCTTTTATCTTGTCTACGAATATAACTCCGTTCAGATGGTCTATCTCATGCTGGAGGACTACTGCAAGAAAACCATTTGCATCAATTGACACCTTCCTGCCGTTTCTATCAAGTGCATCTACTTTTATGGAAGTTGAACGCGGGACAACACCCCTGAAATCACCTACACTTAGACACCCCTCCCACCCTTCTGCCTTCTCCTCTGAATAGTATGAAATGACAGGGTTTATTAAAATTGTAAGGGGTATATTTGGTGCTTCAGTATATCTCATGCTGGAAGCAGATTCTATCACAATAATCTGTTTTGATTCATGAACCTGCGGTGCGGCAAGCCCTACACCCTCATATTCCCTCATGGTTAGAACCATATCATCCATCAATTTTTGCACAGACGGGCTTTTTATCTCTTCTACAGTTAATGCAGATGCCTTCTGCCTTAACACTGGATTTCCCACTCTGGCAACTTTAAGTATTGACATAGAAATCTCCTTTCAGCCAGGCACAAAGTTTACAATATAACTCCTTTCTTTGTGTCTTAGTGTCTTGGTGGCATAAACGGATATAATTATATTATATAAAAACAAAAAATCCTATGATAAAATATCGCCAGTTTTATGAAGCCCACGATTTTAATAATAGACGATGAAGTCCTTATAAGGGAAAACCTCAAAACAGTCTTCCTCATGGAAGGGTATGAAGTTGTCCTTGCAGGGAATGGAGAGGATGGTGTAAGTAAATTTGCCGATAGTGAACCTGATGTCGTCCTCCTTGATGTGAAGCTGCCAGACATAGATGGCAAAGAGGTATTGGAGAGGATAAAAAAGGTTGATGGCAATGCAGTTGTTCTTATTATCACTGGAATGCCGGGTTTTGAAGATGCCGTGGAGTTTATAAAATCAGGTGCGTATGACTATCTCCCGAAGCCCATGAATATAGAGGAGTTGAAGTTCCATGTGGAAAGGGCACTGGAATCTGCCCGCCTGAAAAAGAAGGTTGAGGATATTGAGAGGCAGGAGATAGAGAAATACGGTTTTGAAAGGATTATTGGCAAGAGTAAGGCAATAAAAGATGTATGCTCCCTTGCGTCAAAGGTTGCGGTGAGCAGCACAACCCCTGTCTTGATAACAGGGGAGAGCGGGACAGGAAAGGAGCTCCTTGCCCGTGCCATACACCTATCAAGCCCACGGAGTGACAAACCTTTTATTATTGTAAACTGCACCACATTGAGTGAAGAACTTCTTGAGAGCGACCTCTTTGGCCATGAAAAGGGTGCATTCACAGGTGCAATAAGAAAGAAGATAGGCAAGTTTGAGATAGCACAGACAGGCACAATATTTCTTGACGAGATTGGCGACCTCTATCCAAAATTACAGATGAAGCTCCTGAGGGTGTTGCAGGAGCATGAGATAGAGAGGGTCGGAGGCACATTCCCTATAAAGGTTGATGTGAGGATTATATCAGCCACAAATAAGGATTTGACTCTAATGATTAAGGATAGAGGATTCAGGGAAGACCTCTATTACAGATTAAATGTCGTAAACATTAAACTCCCTTTATTAAGGGAGAGGGGAGACGATATATTACTTCTTTCAAGGAGGTTCGTCGCAGAGTTCGGTGCAGAGTTTAAAAAGGAGGTAAAACTCTCTACTGAGGCTGAAAATGCCCTTATGGCATATCAATGGAAGGGGAATATCAGGGAACTGAGAAATGTAATTGAGAGGACAGTCCTTCTCTCAAATAAAAATATCATAGTGCCTGAGGATTTTCCCGAAGATATTTTATATGTTGATTCTAAACCAGTTGCCGAGCCGTCTGATAAGAAAAAGCCTTTTATGGAGGTAAAAGAGCTTGTCCCTTTAGAACAGCTTGATGAGATGTATATAGGTGCTGTGCTGGATAAAGTTGGGGGCAATAAAAGTGAAGCAGCAAGGATACTCGGCATTACAAGACAAAGACTTGCAAGGAAGGTAGACGACTAACCACTAACAACTTACAACTGACAACACTGCTATAAATCCCAAGCAGAACAAAAAATAAAAATTTTTAACCACAGATGAACACAGATAAACACAGATTAGAAAGATTGACAAAATAAAAAACCTAAGAAAATTATTTTTTTCTGCCTTTTTTTATCTGTGTTCATCCGTGTTCATCTGTGGTTGGTTTATAATTTTCTATGCATCCAAAAAACTGTATTATTTTAATCCAGCCTGGTTTAATTCATAACACATAATTTTACAACCTATAAATCACCATTTTGTTCTCACCATATCCTAATCTCTTATAAATAAAGCATTTTTAAGAATTCCTTTCATTTGGCACGGTAATTGTAATTAAGTAAAGACAACTATTCAGTCATTTTTTACCTCCTCTCCCCGCATCTTTGATAGGTGTGGGGGCTGAATAGCTTAATAGTTTAAGGAGATTATATGGATACGAGTATTGAAAGTATTAAAGTTGAACATGAAGTAAACGGAGTCCATATCTCAACCAATTCTCTTTTGATAGTAAGCTTCCTTCTTGAGAATGAGAGGTATGGTGTAGATGCCAAGAAGGTAAAGGAGATAATAAAGGTAAAAAAGATTACCCCCATACCACAGGTCAGGGAATATATAGAAGGTATTGTAAATTTAAGGGGAGATATACTCCCTGTTATTGATTTAAGAAAGTTTTTCCACCTTCCTGTATTTGACGGCAGTGAAAAGAAGATACTCTTCATTGAATCAAATGGAAAGGTAACAGGCATTATAGTAGATGCAGTCTCTGAGGTAATAAGGCTCTCAACAGACAATATCCAGCCATCACCGCCAGCCATCAAAAAAATCAACACTGAATATATAAACGGCGTAGGAAATATCTCCACCGGCATGGTAATACTCATTGATATAGATAAAATTGTAAAGGTGAAAAATTAATTATGATGAACATATCAGACCAGGAATTCAAGTTATTTCAAAACTTTGTATATGAGAAGGCAGGCATATTCCTCTCCGATATAAAAAAGAACCTTGTCCATAATAGATTACAGAAAAGATTAAGGACACTTAAATTGCAGAGTTTTAATGACTACTATAAATGCATAGTTCAAGACTCGGATGAGCTTAAAAACTTCATGGATGTAATCACCACACATGAGACCTCCTTCTTCAGGGATGCAAGACTCTTTGATACCTTCGCCACAAAAATATTACCTGAGATTTTAGAAAAAAAGGGGAATGGGGGGAAGATTCGCATCTGGAGTTCTGCATGTTCTACAGGGGAGGAGCCTTATTCAATAGCCATAGCTGCGTTGGAAGCGATTCCTGAGATAAAGAGGGTTGATGTAGCAATATATGCAAGTGATATAAGTGTTGAAAGCCTGAGTAAGGCTAAAGATGGCAGATATAAAGTTGATAAGCTTTCAAATGTTAAAGATGAAGTTATAGCAAAATATTTTACAAAGGTTAATAACAGGCAGAATGAATCTGATGATATTTATACGGTTAATAATGAGGTTAAGAGGTTTGTTAAATTCATTCACCACAATCTTAAAGAGCCTTTTGAAGTGGATGGAATGGATATAATCTTCTGTAGGAATGTCCTGATATATTTTGATAAAGAGAGCAAACAGAGGGTGATGAATGAATTGACAAGATGTCTTATAAATGGCGGGTATCTGTTTCTTGGTGGTGCTGAAGGTCTGCAAGATACGCAGACAACTTATAAATATATAGCACCATCAATATATAAAAAAACTTAGTGCAAAGCATCGTCTTTGCCATTTTTAAAAGGAGGGATGATTATGAAGTGGTTAAGGGATTTAAAGGTCGGGACAAAACTGACAATCGTTGCGACTGTCCTGATGCTGTTTATTGGTGTAGTGGGTTATGTGGGTTTTAAGGGTGTTAAAGAGGTAAAGGGTCTTATGGAGGGTATCTACAATCAGAATTATGGGCCATCTGTCAATATTGCCAACTTAAAATCTAATATGAATGAGGTAAGGGTAGCCCTTCTGACAATGATGGCTGCAACTGATAAGGCAAAATTGGATGAGCAGAATGAGCATATTAAGGAGCTTAGAGAAGATATAGCGGCAAGATTGAGCGAGTTGACAAGGTCCACATCAAATGAAAAGGTAAAGGCACTCAAAGAGACGATAGAGGCTTTCAGGGATACCAGAGACAAGGAGGTCATACCATTAATCTATGAGGGGAAGGTTCAGGAGGCAAAGGCGATTGCTGCAGGTATTCAGGCGGAGAGATTTAAGAAGATTGTAAGCATCTCAAATGAGCTGGTAGACGAGGCAAAGAATGATGCAGAAAAGGCAATACAGAATGGAACTAATACATATGAAAACTCTAAAAATGTGCTGATAACTGTCATTGTATTTGCAATTCTAATCGGTGGTCTCCTGTCATTTGTTTTCGCATCAATGATAGCAAAACCAATCACACAGGTTGTCCACATGCTAAAGGACATAGCGGAGGGAGAAGGTGATTTAACAAAGAGGTTAGCAGTTAATTCAGCAGACGAGACAGGTGAGATGGCGAAGTGGTTCAATAAATTCATTGAGAGTATAGAGCAAATTGTATCACAGGTGAAGGGGATATCGGAGCAATTGGCATCGGCAGCAGAGGAGATATCATCAAATGCCCAGCATGTATCACAGGGAGCCCAGAATCAGAGTGCAAGCATAGAAGAGGTAAATGCCTCTATAACTGAAGTAGCAAAGAGCAGCACAGATACAAACATAGTGGCAAATGAGACAGTCAATATAGCAAATGAAGGAACTGAGGTAATGGCACAGAACTCGGAAGGGATGAAGCTCATCAACAGGAGTTCAGAGCAGATAAGTGAGATTATAAATGTAATAAGCGAAATCGCAGAACAGACGAATCTCTTGGCATTAAATGCAGCGATTGAGGCAGCAAGGGCAGGAGAGCATGGGATGGGTTTTGCGGTAGTTGCGGATGAGGTGAGGAAGCTTGCGGAGAGGTCAGCACAGGCGGCAAAGGAAATCACAAATCTGATTAAAGAGAGCACAAGGCAGGTAAAGGATGGGACAAAACTGGCAGAGGATGTGAGGGGTGCATTACAGAAGATAGTTGATGGAATAAAGAAGACTGCCAGTTCAATACAGAACATAGCCGCGGCAACAGAGGAGCAGTCGGCATCAATTGCCAATGTGGCAAGCATAACACAGGAGAATGCGAGTGCATCGGAAGAGATGGCATCTGCATCGGAGGAACTTGCATCACAGGCCATGTCATTAAAGAATCTGGTTGGACATTTCAGGGTAGGAGACAATGGCAGGGGAGTATTACAGCCTGAGATAGAGGTAGAAAGTCATCGCCATGCTCAGACTCCAGTTGTTCCAAGGGCAGCAGAGACAGGTGGACACCTCTTTGTAAAAGATAAGAGGCTTATATCAAGTGGGAAGAAATTAAGGGCAGTATAGTGCAAAAATTAAATTAGATTCTTCGCTTTGCTCAGAATGACACTTCTGCAATTTGTCATTCTGAACGGAGCGAAGCGGAGTGAAGAATCTCGGGGCACCCAAACGAAGTTTGGGTCGTGAAATTCCTATACATAAATATATGGATGACTTAATTAAAGAATTTCTTGATGAGGCAGGCGAGCATGTTGAGGGGATGAACAAAAATCTCCTGACACTGGAAGGCAGTATTGGAAAGGGTGTTGATAAGGATGTCATAAATACTATCTTCCGTTCAGCCCATAGCCTTAAAGGGGTCTCAGGGATGCTCGGTTTTATGGTGATCAGCAAACTGACCCATAAAATGGAAAATGTGATGGATAAACTCCGCTCAGGAGAATGGGGAATTACTACAGCCATTGTAGATACACTTTTTAAAGGACTTGACAAATTAGAGGCTCTGTTAAAGGGGATAAGGGAAGAGGGTAAAGAGGCTCTTGATATCTCTGATTATGTCAGTCAGATAGAGGGGATGCTCGGGCAGAAAGATAGCGGCAAAAAGCCCGCCGATGAAAAGAGCAATCTCAATATAAGCAAAGAACTTCTGTCCAATATTGATAAGGAAGAAGAGAAAAAGATTTTTGAAAAGTTAAAGGCGGGAGATGGGAATGTATATGAGATTACCATGAGATTAAACAGGGATTGCTTTGAGAGGGGCATAAGCCCTATAGATTTTTATAAGGATGTGGAGTCTCTGGGGCAGGTAATCTCTGTTGTCCCTCTTAATTTAAAGCCTCTCCCGATGGATATAAGCCTCATCAAGGAATATGATATAGAGATAGTTATTCTACTGTCCACAAATTATAACCCAAATTACATAATCTCATTTCTTGGAAGCGGCGAATTAAAAATCAATACTATAAGGGAGATTAGTGAAGAAAAGGTATTACCAATGGATAATTCAAAATATCTTCAGCCGTTTATAGACGGGACAGAGGAAGAGATAGAAAAGTTAAATGGGGAGATTCTAAAGCTTGAGAAGGGTGAAGACCTACAGGGGACATTTAATGAGATATTCAGGCTATGCCACAGGATAAAGGGCTCATCTGCGGCAATGGGATATAAGTCCATGAGCGAGGTTGCACATGATAGTGAGACCATATTGAGCAGATTGAGGGATAAAGAGTTATCTATAAATGGAGATGTAATAGATGCACTCCTTAAAGTTGCTGATTTCTTTCACAATAGTATTGAGAAAATAAAGGTTAATAAGGACTCTTTAATAGATATAGCAGAGATAAAGGGAAAGGTTGTCAGGTTTGTGAAGGATGAAAGGAAAAAAGGGGTGGAGATGGCAGTAGATATGCGTAAACCGATTCAATTAGAGGTAAATGAATACAACATGAGTGTCATCAGGGAGGCTATTGAAAAAGGGTATAAGCTTTTCAAGGTGAATGTATTTTTAAAAGAGAACACCCCCTTGGGCTTTGAAAGGGTTTTTCTTATAAAGAATAACCTTGATGAGATTGGCAGTGTAATTAGGTGCGAACCAGACCCTGAAGTTTATAAGCAAGATAATAGCGGAGATATCAGCCAATTTGCAGCATTAATCTCAACAGATAAAGATGACAAGATTATAAGAAAGGTGGTGGATATAGATATGGTTGAATCTATAAATATAGAGCCCTTTTCTATTGATGAAAGTAAAAAAACAGAGGGGCAGGGTATAGCAGCTTTGCAATCGTCGGATAATTCCAGTGCGGCATTGCAAGGGACGGAGCCTGTAGTATCAGATAGGAGGGATACAGAGGGCACAGGAAGGAGACTCTCAGATGCAAGTCAGGTATCCCCTGGTGTTCAGAGCATAAGGGTGGACATATCAAGACTTGATAATCTCATGAATCTGACAGGTGAACTTGTCATATCAAAGGCAAGGATGGGACAGTTCGGTGTAAATTTTAAGGAGATATTTGACCACCAGAAGATATTTTCACTCCTTGACAATATAAATTCCAACTTAAGCAGGAGTAGTCTGGAACTCCAGAAATATAAAAAATCGACATCCGGAGATTTCTTTTCCGAAACTGCAAAAGGTATCTCTGACCTCTCTGACAAGCTTTCTCACGATATAGCAGGGCTTGAAATGGAGATAAGGAATCTTTATAGAAAGAGGACAATCCTCCTTGACTTTATGGAAGAAATCAACAGCCTCGGGAGGATTACATTCGGGATTCAGAACGGTGTGATGAAATCCCGGATGGTGGCAGTAGGCCAGCTATTCCACAGGTTTGAAAGAATTGTGAGGGACCTTGCGAAGGACAGGGGGAAGGAAATCAGGCTTGAGATTTCAGGTGAAGAGACTGAACTTGACAAGAAGGTCATTGATGAGCTTGGCGACCCCCTTACCCACATGGTCAGAAACTCAATTGACCACGGCATAGAGTCTTCAGATGAAAGAGAGAAATCGGGCAAGAATAAAGTGGCAGTATTAAAATTTAATGCCTCAAGGGTTGGCAACTATATATGTGTAGAGGTCTCAGATGATGGAAGGGGAATAGATGTAGAAAGGATAAAACAGAAGGTTATTGAAAAGGGGATGGCTGACCCCGATAAGGTATCAAAGTTCACAGAGGCGGAACTGATAAATTTTATATTCCTCCCGGGTTTCAGCACCGCAAGCAAGATTACAGATATATCAGGCAGGGGTGTTGGGCTTGATGTTGTCAGGCAGAAGATAGACGGACTTGGGGGGCAGGTGGACATAGTAACGGAGAAGGGGAAGGGAACGAAGTTTGTCATAAAACTGCCCCTTACCCTTGCAATAGTCTCTGCACTTCTCGCGAGGATAAATACTGAGATATATTCTATCCCCTTAGATTCAGTAAAAGAGATAGTAAGGTTTAAGAGAGGTGATATTCATAAGCTTGACCTGAATGACACCATAAAGCTCCGCGGCAAGGTCTTAACCATTGTTCCCCTTTCAGACCTCCTCCAGATGAATAATGGTTTTAAATACGAGTCGGATATCATCACAGCCGTTATTGTAGGGCTTGAGGATAAGCAGATTGGGATTGTTGTGGATACATTGTTGGGAGAACAGGATATTGTTATAAAGTCTATTGGAGATTATTTTAGTAATGTTGTGGGGATTTCAGGTGCATCCATACTGGGCAATGGTGAGATCTCCCTGATACTTGATATACCGTCACTTATAAAAAGAACAGAAAAAATATAGGAGGTATTCCCCCTTAATAAAGGGGGATTGAGGGGGTTGTTATGACAATGTCAATACCGGCAGTTTCAGACAGGCAGATGAATGAATTGAGAATCATCGCAGCGAAGGGGGCGGAGAATGCAAATCTTGCCTTCTCAAGGTGGCTGAAGGAAAAGGCGAGGCTGGAAATCACAGATGTATCATTTGTCCCCTTTGAAGATATTGTGAAAAATGTTGGTGATGCAGACAGGATGGTCGTAAGTGTTCTTCTGAGGATGAATGGAGATATTGAGGGGAATGCAGTATTTGTCTTTTCAGAAGAGAGTGCGGCATATCTAATTGAGAAGGTCGGCAAGAAGAAGGTTTCAAAGCTCAGTGAGTTAAGCACAATGAACAGGTCAATATTAGAAGAGACAGGGAATATAGTAGGCACAGCATTTTTAAATTCCATTGTTGCCCATCTGGATGTCTCTGTTTCAACTACCGCTCCGGCATTTATATATGATTATGCGGCGGCGATACTTGAGATGGCTGTTATGGAATATGCACCTGTATCAGATTATGCCTTATTGTTCAAAACGAAATTTTATGAGGCAAATACAAAGATTGACGGTTATTTCTTTATACTCCCCTCTCCTGAATCTTTGAGCAGTTTATTGGAGAAGATAGAGGGGAAGGAAAATCAGTAAGCAGTAAGGAGTAAGGAGTAAGCAGTAAAAAAGAACTACTGCCTACTGCATACTGTTTACTGCCTACTGCTTACTTATGTCTATCATTAATGTAAGTATGGCTGATTTAAAGGTAGCTGAAACACCTGATATATTGCAGACAACACTCGGTTCATGTATAGGAATTGCAATTTATGACAGGGGGAATAATATCGGGGGGCTTGCGCATATCATGCTGCCTGTAAATAACAACGGAGACCCTAATAAGGCAAAGTATGCAGATAGTGCAATATCTGAGCTGCTCAGAAAACTGACATCCAAAGGTGTTGATAAGTGTGAGCTTATTGCAAAGATTGCAGGCGGTGCGAAGATGTTTGATACAAATAAAAAGATTAGCCATTTTATGGAGATAGGGCTAAGGAATGAAGAGGCTGTAAGAGAGGGGCTTAAAAGAGAGGGTGTAAGGCTGATTG
>Ga0209521_10004469_pt1 | contig 11148 bp, 13 predicted proteins | sample Rifsed19ft4_FD_184016 | JGI IMG/M metagenome (GOLD analysis project Ga0209521, IMG submission 184016) | Soil microbial communities from Rifle, Colorado, USA - sediment 19ft 4 (version 2) | ecosystem: Environmental > Terrestrial > Deep subsurface > Rock core/Sediment | place: Rifle, Colorado... | reverse complement strand
AATTCCTCGGCGACCCTGGCGTCGTTCTCGAGCATCGCGGCGGCATCGGTATTCGCGTACTCGATGCCGCCGAGCTCGGTATAGGCCTTCTGCACCTTCTCGCTCCACAGGCCGATGTCGCGCACCGTGGGCACGATGCGGCTGAGCCGCAAGCCGCACGAGGCGAACAACTCGCGGAACTCCTCAGGCGTTCGCTCCTTGCCGCCCACCGTCATCACCAGCATCTCGATGTCGAGCATCTTGGCGGGGGTGGGCCCCGGTTCGTCCGACACCACCATCTCGCAGACGAGCACGCGGCCGTTCTTGGGCAGCTTCTCCTTCATCAGACTGAGGATGGTGCGGCAATGCTCGTCGCTCCAATCGTGGATGATGTGCTTCATGAGGTAGGCGTCGCATCCGTCGGGCACGCGCGCGAAGAAGCTTCCCGCCTCGATGGCGATGCGCCCTTCGCAGCCGGCGAACTGGTCCTTCGGCACGCTGCCCACCACTTCGGGCCGGTCGAACAGCACGCCCTGCATCTTTGGGTAGCGGCGCAAGATCGCGGCGAGCAGGAGGCCATGGCCGCCGCCGACATCGGCGAGGCGCTCGATCGCGGAAAAATCGTAAGCCTCGACGATGGCGTCGGCGGCGACGGAGGTGGAGTTGGTCATCGCCCGCTGGAAGGTCTCGCATTGCCCGGGCCGCTCGGCCAGCACCTCCCAGATCTGCTTGCCATAGGCTTCGCTCACGCCGTCGCCGCCAGTGCGCAGACATTCGGCGATGTGCTCATAGGCGCGGGTGGAGAATTCCTCGCCGAACATCATCGCCATGTAGCGCAGTGAGCCGGGCGCGCCGGTTTTGAGCAGCTCGCCCACGGGCGTCAGCGCGAAGTGGCGCGGCGGCCCTTCCTTGAACACGCCGAAGCAAGCGAGCATGCGCATGACGCGATAGAGCGAGGGGGCGTGCGCCCCGCATTTGGCGGCGATCTCCTCGACCGGCCGCGCCGTCCCGTCCATGTGATCGGCAACGCCGAGCCGCGCCACGCCGGACAGCGAATAGGTGAGCTGCTTGCCGAACAGAAGCTGCATCATCGCCATCGGCGGCGGCAGCGGGCTTTGCGCCGGTCGATTTGTCATGCAGCGGTTCTCCCTCTCTTAGCTTGCTGGAGCCTGTCCGACGACTTTGGCTCTGCGATGACTGACGGGCAGCGTCGAAGTGAAGGCGAGGCACTTTCTTGCGCCAGCGCAAGGTCGGCTCGCACCGGCTTGCCTATATGAAATCAAACGCAATCGAATAACGACTCGGGAGATTCACGATGGCAAGAGTGGTTTCTGTAGCGGCCCTTCTTCTGCTGAGCCTATCGGCAAGCCCGGCCTTGGCCGAGGTTGATGTGCGCACCCCCTGGGCCAATGTCTATGTCGGACCTGGCGGGGTCTATGTGCATGGACCTTGGGGGCGGGTGGAGGTTCCGGCCTCTGACCGCGAGCGGGTGTGCAGCGAATGGCGCAAGAACACGACCGAGCACTACGAAGGCCGTGGCTGCAAGGTCGAGTTCGACGACGAGGGCTGTCTTATCGACAAGGTCGAGTGCGATAAGGAAAAGTAAGAGCCGATGGGAAGATTGAGTGAAAGGGCCGGACCCGACCCCTTCACCCCCGTACACGGCTTGGCGGGGAACGCAACACTGACCCCCGCCAAATCGAACAAACGCGGCTGGCGTGGCTAGGTTCCAGGGTCAGGTGAAAGTTTCTTCGCAACGCGCGCCCCGGGCGACGTGCCGAACCCTCTTTTTTCGCTCTGGGGCTCAGGCAGTGACTGCGCTATCAGCTAAGCCGCGACGAATTTCAGCGATACGCCATTCATGCAATAGCGGAGCCCCGTGGGCTTAGGGCCGTCGTTGAAGACATGGCCGAGATGGCCGCCGCAGCGGCGGCAATGCACCTCATCTCTGACTATGCCGAAGCTCCAGTCCTGGCTAACCCTCACCGCGCCGTCGATGGGCGCGTAGAAGCTCGGCCAGCCGGTGCCGGAATCGAACTTGGTCTCGGAGGAGAACAGCGGCAGGTCGCAGCCGGCGCAGGTAAAGGTCCCTTTCCGCTTCTCGTGATTGAGGGGGCTCGTGAACGGACGCTCGGTGTCCTCTTCGCGTAACACCGCGTATTGCTCAGGAGTGAGCAGCTTCCGCCATTCCTCCGGCGTGTGGTTGACCTCGAACGTCTCGGTCGCGGCGTTCGCGCCGCCGCTCCGCCACCTCAGGAGGCCGACGCCGGTCGCGCCAATGGCAACCAAGGCAACAGCCCCCAAGGCAATCTCGCGTCGCGTAACCATGATCTCTCCTTCGGCCCCGGCGGGGCGCGCATAGTTCCGAGCAGGAATCTAGGCATTCCGCCGCGCGCTTCAATTCAACTTGCGCGCACGGACGATCACGAGCGCGTTGGCTAGCCGCGCGAGGTGACTTGCGCCAAGGGGATGACGATCACGCAGCGCACGCCTTTGGGCGGAAAGGACAGCCTCACGTCCCCCGCAAGCGCCTGACCCACCACCGTCTCGATCATGGCCCGGCCGAAGCCCGACCGTTCCGGCGGCGTCACCGGCGGGCCTCCCCTCTCCTGCCACACGAGCTTCAGCTTGGAGGCCTCCTCGCAGAAATCCCACTTTATGCTGACTTGGCCGCGCGGGTTGGAGAGCGAGCCGTATTTCTGCGCGTTGGTGGCGAGTTCATGCAGCGCCAGGCCCAGATTCTGGACGGCCTCGGGCTTCAGCATCACGTCCTCGCCTTCGATGGCGATCTGCTCGCCGAAGCGGTCGGCATGCTCGCCCAATTGCCGCTCGACCAGCATGCGCAAGGACGCGCCGTGCCAATTGTCGGCGATGAGGAGATCGTGGGAGCTGCCGATGGCGACGAGCCGCGCACTGAAGCGATCGAGGAAGTCCTCGACCGACCTTGTGCGCGAAGCGGTCTGCCGCGCGATGGCATGGATCACGGCCAGCATATTCTTGCAGCGATGGGTAAGCTCGCGGAGCAGGAGGCGGAGCTGATCCTCGTTCGCCTTGCGCTCGCTGATGTCGACGGCGACCGAGGTGGTGCCGAGAACGGCGCCCTGCTCGTCGGTTAGCGCCTCGATCGAGAGGTAGAACGAGCGCTTCCGTCCGAACAGTTCGAAATTCGTCTCAAGCTCTTGCGCTTCCCCGGTCTCCATGACCTTTCGCTTGGCCGCCATGATCGTCTCGGCGGCTTCGGCCGGCAAGACCTCAGCGTCGGTTTTATCCTTGAGGAGCTCGGGCGAGAGGCCGGCGGGGGCGTTATGCACCCAGGTGAAGCGCATGTCCTTGTCCTGACTGAACACGGAGATGGGCGAGCCGCGCAGCGCAATTTCGAAGCGCTGCTTGGCCTCTGCCAATTCCTTGGTGCGCGCTTCGACCCGCTCCTCGAGCTGATGCCGGGCCGCTTTCAGTTCGTCGAAGGTGCGCAAATGCGCGGCGACCTCGGCCTGCAGCCGGTCGCGGGAGGGAAGCCGCAAGAGCTGCGGCGCGAGCTTCCAGATCACAACGGCAGTGGTGAGCGCGAGCACAGCGCCCAATGCCTTAAACAGCCCCTCGAGTCCCCGGCCGGGTATGCCCGGCACCAAAAGGGTGAAGAGAGAGGCGAGATGGGCGAGGCCAACGGCGAAGATGAAGAGCGCGAACAGCGTGATCAGGGCCGTCTCGCCGGAACTGCTCTCGCCCCGCCTCTTATGGATGTAGAGGAGGGCGATGGGGATGGTCAGAAACGAAAACGCGATGATGCCATTGGACACGGCATGAAGGAGGACGAGCCCGGACGGCCACGCTTCGGATTGGAGCGGGGCTCCATTTGCGCCAAATGAAAGCCAGGATGTCATATCGTCAGTCAATCACAGGCAGGCGCCGGGCGTGGGCGGCACGAGGCTCCGCCGGCAGCTTACTCTCCCTAAACCACGGTGAAAGCTCATAGTTCTCGCCGGCGTGGAGCATTTCTCCGCAAGCGGAATTTGGGTCGAGGCGGCCCCTTCCGCAAGCACGGCGGGCCGCGGTGCGGAATGAAAGATATAGGCGGAACTCTTCCGTGCCGGCGGCGTTATGTTGCCGTTCGAGGGCACGCTAAATTTCATCCCCGCCCCTCCCCGGCTGCACTCGAACCAGACGCCCGTGACCGGCAAGCCCGGTTGCGGGCGTTTCTGTTGAAGAAGGGGGGACACGCATCGCCTTGCTTTCGAGCCTCCCCTAGAGGATCGCGGCGATGAGGGTGACGAGAAAAACGACGAGGAAGATGAAGAACAGAATGCGCGCCACGCCGGCCGCGGCGGAGGCCACGCCGCCAAATCCGAACACGCCCGCAACCAACGCGACGACAGCGAAAATAAGCGCCCAGGTAAGCAGCATCTCCAGACTCCTAAGCTTTGGATGAACCGGGCGGCGCTGCCGCCCCTCCTCAATCCTCCAAACGCCCGTTCCCGCAATATTGTTGCAGTGCCGAACGGCGGGACGTTCTTCTTCCCTCACTTCTTCCCTCAAAAGTGGGCGACCGCAGCGAGGAGATCCCTGCCGGTAAAGGGCTTCTTCACCAACGGTGCGCCCCGATGCGCCGGCGGCAATTGCTCCGGGCCATAGCCGCTGACAAAGGCGAAGGGAATGCCGCGTGCTTTCAGCGCGTCGGCGATACGGCCGACCGGTTCACCCGCGAGATGTGCATCGAGCAGCGCGCCGTGCACCTCCTCCCGCTCGATGGCCTGAAGCGCATCGCCGACCGTCCCGGCAGGACCGATCACGGCGAGGCCAGCCTGCTCGAGCACGCCGGCGATATCGAGGGCGATGAGGAACTCGTCTTCAACGACGAGGATGCGCGTTGCTGCCATCCTTGTTAGCGCCCTTCCCGCGAGGCCACGCTGGAACATGAGTTCATTTGATTTACGACGTTCGATCAAGACCCCTCGACGCCGGTCCCGGTCCGGCGGAACCTGCTCAACGACGAACGCGTTCACCCTGTATCTGTGGGCAGAGGCGCTGCGATCAAAAGCGTCTGCTCTCCTCGAGGCCGCCGCCCGCTAGTGGGAGGCATATGAAAGGAGTAGACTTTCATGAATTGGGATCGAATCGAAGGCAATTGGAAGCAGTTCCGCGGCAAGATTCAGCAGCAGTGGGGCAAGCTCACGAACGATGATCTTGACCTCGTGGAGGGCCGTCGCGTCGAGTTGGTCGGCAAGATCCAGGAGCGGTACGGCATTGCCAAAGACGAGGCCGAGCGGCAGGTCGATACCTGGCTGCAAAACACCTAAGGCAAGCATTGAGCCCGCCGCGGACCTGACAGCGATACGGTTCGTCAGGCCGCGGCGTGCCGCTATTTCGTTCTGGACGCCGATTCTTCCTGGAAAGTGCTTCGGCGTTTCATCGATTTTCACTGTGTAAAAGCGTGGGGACTTAGCTCCCCTAAGATAGACAACGGCGCGGGAGCATGGCTGAGTCTTCCCCGGCGCAATTTGGCACCTAGCGCGCGCCTGGCTTGCGGCTATGAGCCTCTTAGAGAGGTAACAATGCTGACGACCGTCCTCATCATCATTCTCATCTTGATCCTGCTCGGCGCCTTCCCCTCCTGGCCTTACAGCCGGGGCTGGGGTTACGGGCCTTCCGGCGTGGTCGGGCTGATCCTGGTGATCCTTCTTATTTTGTTGCTGCTCGGTAAAATCTAGTTTGCCCGGGTCCTGCGCAGAGGCACTCAAGCGCTAACGGCGTTTGGCGCGCTTCTTCGCCGGCACGGGGTTCTCAAAAAGGGGGTAACATGCTGACGACGATTCTCATCATCATCCTGATCCTTATTCTGCTCGGCGCGTTCCCGGCGTGGCCACACAGCCGCGGCTGGGGCTACGGCCCTTCGGGCGTAGTCGGACTGATCCTCGTGATCCTCCTCATCCTGCTGCTGCTCGGGAAGATCTGAGCGGAGGTCAGGGCCCAGCCTCGTCATGGCTGGGTTCGTCGGGCATTACGAATTCGTTTGGATAGAGACTTCGTTCCAACGATGAGGCTAAGCGCTCATCTGCGGGCGGTCGCGTAAATGCGCGCGGCGCTCGAAGAACAGCGCTTGGGAGACGATCGCCTTCACCGTGTCGGGCTGGTAGGGCTTGGTGATGAGGAAGGCGGGTTCCGGCCTCTCGCCGGTCAAGAGCCGGTCGGGATAGGCGGTGATGAAGATCACCGGCACCGCGAAGGAGCCGAGCATCTCGTTGACGGCGTCGAGGCCCGAGCTGCCGTCGGCGAGCTGGATGTCGGCGAGCACGAGGCCCGGCTTGTGCTGATTGACGGCCTTGACGGCTTCGGAATGGGTGCGCGCCACACCGGTGACGCGGTGGCCAAGGCCCTCGACGATGCTTTCGAGGTCCATGGCGATCATCGGCTCATCCTCGATGATGAGCACGTCGGTCGCAACTTGCGCGGCAATTTCGCGGCCAGCCACATCGATCAGCGCGTCGACCTTGGCCACATCGCTGTTGAGAATTTGCGCCGCCTCGGTGGCGGAAAAGCCTTCCACCGCGCAGAGCAGAAAAGCTTGGCGCGGAAGGGGTGTTATCGCTTCGAGCTTGCGGTCGACCGCCGTTGCAGTGCCGCCCGTCATCTCGGGCTTGAGATTGATGCCGACCGAATTCCACAGGCCGAGAAAGGTGCGATAGAGCGCGACCCGCGGATCGAGCGAATTGTCGAACAGCGCCGGATCCTCGATCAGCACTTCGAGGGTCGCCGCCACATAGGCGTCACCGGCGGCCTGCGTGCCGGCAAGGGCGCGGGCGAAGCGTCGGAGATAAGGCAGATGAGGCGCGATCGCTCTCGACATCGGCATCCGGCTGTTGCTTTCGTTGATGGGCCCGGGAATGTACCCCTTCTCTCACAATCCGGGCGGAGGGTGGACTAAAAAACCACATCAAGGCTCCAATTAACGCCCGAACCGCGATTCCGGTTCCACCAGGTGGAACCATTTGAACGCCTTGAGCGTTTTTGAGGCCCTAAGTCGGAGAATCCCGGTATCTTAGGTTCACCGAAAAGGGCGGACAGGGGACCGATTGTGGACCGCGACGCGAACAAGAAGGACCGCCGGCGAAAAATGCCAGGCGCAAGCAAAAAAATGGACCAAGCAGTCGAGAACGGCGCCGCCGGCACGTCAGGCGAGACGCCAGGGGCTGAGCCCGATAGCGGCCTCTCCCCTACCCTGCAAGCTCACATCGGCCGCCATGTTCGCGCGGTTTTCGACGAGGTCGCGCGAGAGCCAATACCGGAGCACCTCCTGCGGCTGCTTAAGGATCTTGAGCAAAGCGGAGACAAATAGTGCGGCGCCAAGTGTCTTCGAGCCTACGAGACTCGCTCGTGGCGGAAATGGGTAGCCTGCGCGCGTTCGGCGTGTCCCTGTGCGGCGACAAGGAGCGCGCGGACGACCTTGTGCAGGAGACGCTGTTCAAGGCGTGGAACCACCTCGACTCCTTCAAGGAAGGGACAAATCTCAAGGCTTGGCTCTTCACCATCCTGCGCAACACGTATTTCTCCGAGCGGCGCAAGCGAAGGCGCGAGGTCGAGGATGCCGATGGGACCTACGCCGCGCGCCTTGCCACCCAGCCGGCGCAACATGGGCACATGGACATGCAGGATTTCCGCGCCGCGCTGGTCCGGCTTCCCGACGACCAGCGCGAGGCGCTGGTCCTGGTGGGCGCCGCCGGCTTCTCCTACGAGGAGGCGGCGGAGATTTGCGGCTGCGCCGTCGGCACGATCAAGAGCCGCGTCAATCGCGCGCGAAACCGGCTGGCCGGCCTGCTGGGCCTCGAGGAACTGGAGAGCGATCTGGGAAGCCAGGGTCTTAGCAAGACGGCCTGAGGCGGTTTTCACCTTTACCGATCGTTTGCGGACGCTCCGCTATTCTGTGCCATGGTAACGCCTCGCATCGTCTGATCGTTATCGCTCGAAAATGGAGCTTGCACCGCGATGACATTTGCCGCCATGGACCTCGACAAGGCCAAGCTCGACCCCGCCTCGGTTTTCCGCGCGCCTGAGGACGTGCTCGGTGCGCCAGGCCTTTCGCCCGAGGAGAAGAAGTCGATCCTCGTCCGCTGGGAGGCCGACGTCGAGGCCTTGCTCAGGGCCACCGAGGAAGGCATGCCCGCGTCCGAGAATCGCAGCCCGGCGGAGCTGCTGCGGGCCGTGCATGAAGCCATGCAGTCGCTCGAGCGCGGCCCGGCTGCGCGTCGCTGCTGCAGCTAGCGCGCGCCTACGAATCTTTCTCCGTTTCTCCTCTTTCTCCGCGGCCCTGCCACTTGGGCGGGAACGTCACCCCTTTTGGTGCGTTATCCGGGAAATCCTCGCGAGAAAGGACGGACCTGATGATAACCAAGCTCACCCCCACGGAAGCGCGCCAGGGCACCGGACCTCGGGCGATGTTCTGGGTGCTGACCGTCTCGCTCGCTCTGGCCGTGATCGCCGGGCTCCTGCTCGGGCTTGGCTGGATTTCGCTTCCGTGGAGCGGCACCCCTTGACCGGAAGGCGGCGAAAACAAATCTATTGGTTAAGGGGAGCCTCTGAACACGTGAAGGCCAATGCCGCCTCGCTGCCTGCCATCCTTCCGCTGTGCGCTGATCGCCGCCATGCTGGCCACGCCGCTCTTTGCCGGCGGGGCGCTGGCCGCGGCCAAACCTCTTGAACCACAAGAGAATTCCTTACATTCCGCAGTCGATGGCTTCGTCTCCTACCTCAAGTCGGAGACCAACGAGGCGGTGACGGCGGCGGCGCGGATCGCGCGCGAGAACAAGGACACCGTGGCCGAAGTCAAGTCCCGCATCGGCGCCCAAATTGCCGCGTTCAGCGCTGCGTTAAGCGGCCAGAAAGCGAGACTGACGACACTCGGCAAGGACGCGTCAGCGATGTGGGAGGCGTGGAGAGAGGCGGCCGTCTCGTCTTGGGCGAAGGTGCGGGCGCAAGCTCACGACGCTCTTGACTGGATCACAGCCTGGATGCGCAATCAGTCGCTGTCAGACCCCGAAACCCCTGTTTGACCCCCCTGTTCCAAAGAGTGAGGCGAGAGATGGAAAACGAGCAGCCTTCCCCATTCGGCAATCAGTCGACCAGAAGCGAAACCCAAGCGGACAAGGAATGGTCGGAGTTCGAGCGCGATCTCGATACTCTGGGCCGTCAGCTTGCCGCGCTCCAAGTTCACACCGCGGCGCTCGGCACCCATCTGGTATCGAGTCTGGAGGCGCGCTTTCAGGAAGTGAAGAACCGCGCGCAGAGCTTCCGGCAGGCCAGAGAGCTCGAGCTCGAGCAAGTGCGCCAGGCGGCCTGGCAACAGGCCCGCGAGGCGGAAGGCGCGTTCAGCGAGGCGCGCACGCGCTCCACCGAGGCCGCGCGCCAGGTGTGGGAGCGCTCTGAGCCGCTGCGCCAGGGCGCCAAGGATGTCGGTGAAGGGCTTGCCCGGGCATGGACAGAGCTGCGCGCCTCGTTCGGCAAGGCCGCCGGCCGGCTGCACACGGAAGAGTCCTCGTCCGCAACGCCAGCCCCCGCGACAAGCGAGGAGCGCCGCGAGAGGACCTGACGGCGCTTTAGAGTCAGGAACCGGCGGCGGCGCGGAGGGGCTCGCGCGCCTCGTCTTCGCGCTGGGGCTGGATCAGCTCGGCGCGAATGAGGCCGCGCACCGAATTCCCCAAATAGATGCGCTCGGCGGCGAGGAGGTCTTGCGGCGTCAGCACCGCCTCGCTCGCCGCCGCGCGCGGCAGATCGAGAAGCTCCTCGCGCAAGGTGCCCGGAAGCAGCCCGCAGGTCAGCGCCGGCGTGAACAGCCGCCCGTCTAGCTCGATGAAGAGATTGGTGCGGGTGCCCTCGGTAAGCTCGCCCTTCTTGTTGAGGAAGACCACCTCGTCGCAGCCGGTCAGAGCCTTCTGCCGCTCCATCTCGCGGTCGAAGAACTGCCGCCGCGTGGTCTTGTGGTAGAACAAGGGATCCTTCTCGTCGAGGCGCTGGTCGGAGATCACGAAGCGCCACACCGTATCCTTGGTGGGAAGCGCGATCGCGGTCGAGGTCACGGTGAGGGCGCCGTCCTCGCCAAGGAGAAGCCGCACCAGGGCGACCGGCTCCGCGACGCGCGCGGCCTCGGCGTCGAGCGCGGCAAGCACCGCCTCGCGCGCGAAGGGATAGCCGAAATGCGAAGCGGAGGATTGCAGCCGCGCCAGATGGCGCTCGAGCAGATGGAAGCCCTTGCCCCGCTCGAAGCGCAAGGTCTCGATCAGCTCGAAGGGCGTATCGACCTTGGTGAGGAATTGCGCCTTCAAGAGGCACTCCTCGAACTCGGAATCGGCCTTGGAATCGGCGACGATGCCGCCGCCGATGCCCATCTCGCCCTGACCCCCAGCCAGCACCACGGTGCGGATCGCCACGTTGAACTGGGCATCGCCTGACGGCGCGATATGGCCGATGGCGCCGGTATAGACGCCGCGCGGCGCCGCCTCCAGCTCGCGGATGATCTCGATGGCGCGGACCTTGGGCGCGCCGGTGACCGAGCCGCAGGGGAAGAGCGCGCGCAGCATGTCCTTCAGCCCCATGTCGGATCTGAGCTCGGCCGAGATGCCGGAGGTCATCTGATGCACCGAGCGGTAGGTCTCGACGGTAAAAAGGTCGGTCACCTCGACGGAGCCGATCTTGGCCACGCGGCCGAGATCGTTGCGCAAGAGATCGACGATCATCAAATTCTCGGCGCGCTGCTTCTCGTCCATGGCGAGCCAGGTCTTGAGCCGCGCATCCTCGCGCGGCGTGCGGCCCCGTGGCGCGGTGCCCTTCATCGGGCGCGTCGACATGTGTTTCCCCGCGCGGCGGAAGAACAGCTCGGGCGACAGCGACAGCACGTCGAGCTCGCTCGTATGGATGAGCGCGCCGTAGGCCACGCGCTGCTTGCGCCTCAGCGCGGCATAGAGCGCGACCGGGTCGCCCTCGAAGGCGAAGTGATATTTCAGCGTGAGGTTGATCTGATAGACGTCGCCGGCGGCGATGTAGTCCTCAACGGCGCCGAAGGCACGGTCATATTGCTCGCGCGACCAGGAGAGCCTGAGGTCGGAGATCTTGGCCCGTTCGGCCCCGCCGTGCTCATCGAGCCAGGCACGGCTGCCAGAATCGTCGAGAGGACGGGGCGCCCGG
>Ga0209521_10004468_pt1 | contig 11150 bp, 9 predicted proteins | sample Rifsed19ft4_FD_184016 | JGI IMG/M metagenome (GOLD analysis project Ga0209521, IMG submission 184016) | Soil microbial communities from Rifle, Colorado, USA - sediment 19ft 4 (version 2) | ecosystem: Environmental > Terrestrial > Deep subsurface > Rock core/Sediment | place: Rifle, Colorado... | reverse complement strand
CCTGGATAGGACGTGTTGTATTGGTAGAACGTCGGGACCAGGCCGTTCTTGGTGACGCTGCCCGGATTGGGGACATAAACCAGCCAGCGACCCGGCGTAGAAAGCGCTCCCGCACCGACGTTGTTGGTGAAACCTGTGCCCTTGAGAACGATGCCGCCATACGCCGACACGCCACTGTCGATCGTGAGCGGGCCGCTGGCGGTGAGCGTAACCGTGCCGCCCTGGTTTTCCACCCCTCGGCTGAGGTAGATATCGTCAACGGCCAGACCCCCGGTATTGCGGATGGCGATATTCCCTGCTCCTGAAAAGGTGCCGTTAAACAAGTCCACTCTGGAAACCGCAGTGTCGAGGTTAATCCCTTGCTCCGAGCGAATCACCAAGTCCCCCGCGGTGATGTTGAGGATGCCTGGGCCGTTGGCGTCCTGAACTCCGCCGTTCACGGTGCGGATCATGACGGTCCCCGTCCCGGCGTTCACTTTCCCCAGCACGATATTCTGCGTGTAGTCTCCGTAATAGGGGCCGCACCCGTCGCCCGGTGCGCACACCACGCCGATGTTCAGATTGCCTCCATCGGTCACCGTGATCTGAGAGCTCGCATTCTGCGTGATACCGCCCGTGCCGCTTGCGAATTCGCCCCCGTCCGCGATCAACTCGGAGGTGCTGTCCCCGCCCAACCCCGTCCCGCTGACGTTCGCATTGATGAACAGGTCCCCATCGGCCCGCAATCTGAACCGCTTTCCGGCCGTGACCGAGTCGCTGACCGTGAGGTTGCCGGGCTGCTCGTTGCCAGCGCCCGTCGTGATCCGGACTGCTCCATTCGTGTTGCGGATGGCATAGCCGGCCCCGAGATCCTTCAAGGTCAGGTCGCCCGTGTTGTGGATCTCGACTCCGTTGGACGTGTTCGTCGCCTGCAGGTTCGTGACCTGCGTCTGCAGGAACTGCGTCCCGCCGCACATCTCGCCGCAGCCGATTCCGTTGACCGCGGACAAGACCAGATCCTGCAACATCTCGGCATCTGCATCTTTCAGCAAATCGGGGTTGATCTCAACAGATTGGCATTTCTGGTCGCCAGTCATCACGACTTTGATCGCGCCGCCACCCACCGTCGATGTGACAGTCTCCTCGGCGAGTTTCGCCTGCGCTTCAGCCAACTGCTGCTGCATCTTCTGCAATTGCGCCATCATCCCCCCGCTTCCCATTTGTGGACCTTTGTTAAATCCTTTTGCCATAAAATACTCCTAAGTTTTGATGCACTGCGAGTCTTCGAGAGGCTCACCTCGCAATGGGGGAGATTGCTTCGCCGCTTCGCGGCTCGCAATGACATGCAAGTTTAATCCTGCAGATCCACAACCTCGCCGCCGTGCTGGATGGCGGTTGCTACCATCCCATCCTGCGGCACATTCGGCGGGATCCTGCCTTTGGCGTTCGTCACTACGCAACGCACGTTCACATCCACGCCAAACTCATCTTTGATCAACTTTCGGATCACTTCGATCTGATCGGGCTTGTCGATCTTTGAAATCAGAACGTCACTCGCCAGCCCAAGGATGAGCGTTTTGCCCTGCATGTCGATCATCCTGACCGAGTTCAACAACGCAGAGAGATTCGCCTGCGCTTTTGGAAGGGATGCGGACAAATGCTTCCACACCTTGAGAACGTCTCCTGCGCTAAGCGCAGCTTTATCGGCGGGACGCGGCGCCTCCGCTTCGGCTGCGCTCCTTTCGCTCGCTCCCTCTTCGGGGACCTCGCCGCTCAGCGCGGGCTTTCGGGTTGATTCCGTTTGTGAAGCAGCAGCAGGCTTATCCTGAGCATGGTCGAAGGGCTGAGGCTTCGTCTGACGCGCACCCCCTTGCGTCCCCACCAAGGTTGGGGGGGATTGAGGGGGGGTATCATCCAAAACCTCTGCCAATGCAAGTTCCAGACTCAAAGAGGGCTGCCAGCCGCCGCGCAAGTCCACAGCAGCATTGTTGAAAGCTTTCATCATGTGCAGGACATCGCTCGTTGAAAAAGACCTCGCATGAGATCCCATTTGCTTCTTGACATCAGACGTGGCTTCGACCTGATTGGCGTTGCCCATCTGGATGAGCATGAGGCCGCGCAGATATTCGACAATCTGACGCGCAAGCGAGCGTGCATTGGCGCCAGCGTCGAGGGCCTTATGAATGGTCTCAAGACCGTGCGCCGGATCATGCTCCATGATGGATGAAATAATATCCAGCACAGATTGACTCGTGGCTGTGCCGAGAACAGTTTGCGCGAGAGCGAGCGTGATCTTGTCTGCCGTCGACGAAAGTTGATCGAGCAATGAAATGGCATCACGCATTCCGCCTGCAGACTGGCGAGCGATTTGAATGAGCGCATCATCGTCCGCTTGAATCTTTTCGGCTTTGATGATCATTCTGAGTTGCGTGACGATCTCATCCACAGGCAGGCGTCGGAACTCATGCCGCTGGCAGCGCGACAAAACCGTCGCGGGGATTTTGTGAATTTCAGTTGTGGCCAAGACAAAAATGGCATGCGGCGGCGGCTCCTCCAGCGTTTTGAGAAGCGCGTTGAACGCCGCGGTCGAAAGCATGTGGACTTCGTCAATGATGTAAATTTTGTACTTGCCCTGCGAAGGTGAGAAGTTGATCTTGTCGCGCAAATCACGGACATCATCCACGCTGGTATTGGAAGCCGCGTCGATTTCGATGAGATCGAGAAAACGGTTCTCGTTGACAGCTTTGCAATGTTCACATTCATTATCGGGTCGTTTGGTGGGGTCGGGATTTGTACAATTGACCGCTTTTGCGAGAAGTCGCGCAAGAGTTGTCTTGCCTGTTCCACGCGAACCCGCGAAGAGATACGCATGCGCAACACGATCTGCTACGATGGCATTCTTGAGCGTCGTGACGATGTGATCCTGTCCAACGACTTCGCTCCATTCTTTCGGTCGGTATTTGCGGTAGAGAGCTTGAGTCATTTTTGTTATATACCGGTGGTCGAGTAATTCCGAGCTGTAGCAAGGAATGTATCGAAACCACCTATTTCATGTTCACCTGTTTTTGCTGGTTTCGATACAGTCTCGAAGAACACTCGACCTACTCAACCAGCGGATGCATCAAGGCACTTTATACACCTCGCGCAAATTTCCACTCGGGTCAAATAACTGCGCTTCTTCGCCCGATTCCCAAACGGGATTGCTGGCGCTCCAGTATAGATCAATTACGGTATCTGTACCTGAGGTAGTATGCACCCGCACCGCGCCATCCGTATGAAGGACCAGTTGAGGGAACACAAAAACGTTTCGATCTTCATCCCGCAACTCCCAGCCCGCCAGATTGATCTGATCCCCACCTTTGTAACTCACCACAACCGACTCTGCGTTCAACGTCCCCGCGCCGATCACACTGACAATTTCGACAGGAACATCGATTTGCGGATTAAGCGTCGCCTGTGCAGCAACCGCCTGATTTGCCGAAGGCGCGGCAGGCTGAACAGCAGAAACGCTCACGGAGCGGTAATTGCGGTCATACCAGAACAGGATCGCGCCCGTCACGCAGGCAGAAACAAATACATTGAGAAGCAGGTAAAGAACAAGTTTGCGGCGATCCATTTCCCTTGAATCATAGCACAGAATTTCAGCAATTGAATTACGAAGTGCCGCACGCAGGTCTGACATGCGTAGCTAAACCAGAAATATGATGATACCTATAATCCTTCTGAAAAGTTCAATAATCCATGCAACAAGCGGCAAAATCCTGCGCTCAATGAGAGCGCAGGATTCAAAGTCAGAGTAATGGGAGACTACGGAAGTTCCCTCATTTCGAAGTCATCAAAAGACACATTCGCCGAAGCCACATCTTCCCCACTCCATGTGAACAGCCCAACGCCACCACGCGTATAAGTTGAATCCGAAACTGAGGCGATCTGCTGTCCATCTACATACAAGGTCAACGTGCCGTTGCCGCAATCCGCGCCAACGCGATACGAAGAAGCATCCTTCGCAATCAAGTCGGAGTTTGCCCATTCATCGTTATTCGTGAGGAAAACATCGCTTTGGTCCACTGTCGCTTTAGCAATTGCATATTGTCCTGCCGGCGTCATGGCAAAATAATAGAAAGAGTCATCCGCCACTTGCTGGTTGCACATGAGGCCAAATGCTGTGGTGGAATCCGTGTCATTATTAATCACAGTCACTTCCACATGCACATTCTGATAATCCTGCTCATCCGGTGTACTCAACATGAAGTTATTTTTAGTGAAAATGATCATCTGCAGGGCCTCATTTGCATATTCCACTGAACTATCCGCGTCGGTGCCTATTCCCCACTGAGCGGAAGAGAAATCATCGCTCAGGAGAATATTGGGCTGGGCCTCGGTCGGAGCAACAGGTGTATTGTCGCCGCCTTCCCCACTCACTGCCTGGCATGCCAGCGCAGCCAGCGCCAGACAGGTAATCGCCCAAATAATCCCAAAATTACTCTTCATCTTGCATCTCCTTTACTGGTTAAAAAAATATGGGTGGTATTCTAACATCTCACCAGCAGGACTTAGATAGTACATCATCGGGACTGACGCGGATCGAACGACCCATTACGAGCGCGATCCAGTCTCCCATCTGCCTGCGCTCGTTCAATCCTAGACCTCCAGCCTGCCCGGCCTCGATGACACTCTGTGCCTGCTCTTGCAGGATTCCGCTTAAGATGACCGCGCCGTTCTCTTCAATCAGATCCGCGAGACCTGCATTAAAGAGACGGACGATGACCGGCGCAAGAATATTTGCAACGACCAATTGCGCTTGATTGAAAGCAAATTTGCCGTCAAGAATTTCCTGAAGGGAGCCAACACCAAGGATCAATTCATCACCGACATGGTTGGTATCTGCATTCTCACGCGAGTTCTTTATGGAACCAGGATCAATATCCACGCCCAAGGCGGATTTTGCTCCCAACCTGATTGCCGCGATGGAAAGAATTCCTGAGCCACAGCCGACATCGATGACTTTTATGTCATTCTGAGCGAGCTGCTCTTCCCTGGCACCGCCCGCCGGGTGCAAGTGTCGCTCAGAGTGACATGAGTCAAACCATTTCTCCATCAACTCCAAACATAATTGCGTTGTAGGATGAGTGCCCGTACCAAAGGCCATACCGGGGTCAATCTTAATGGCTACGCGATTCGGATCGGGCGAATCCATCCAGGCAGGCAGGATGACCAGCCGCTGACCGATCAGAATAGGCTTATAGTGTTGCTTCCACGCTTCCATCCAGTTCTGGTCCGCGACCTGTTTGTAAACGGGAGCAGGCAGAGGCTGGATCATGCCCAAATAATACAGCGACTCTTCAAGCTTTTGCCGCGTCTGCTCGATCTGGTCATTCATCTCCAGATAGGCGCGGACGGTGATGGGCCCCGCCGGCGTGCCCGCGTCCTCGTCATCGACATACTTAACACCCTGTTCAGTCATCACGCCATTCGGCGCGAAACGCGCCAGCACATCTGCCACTGCTTCTGCCAGTTCACCATTGACCACAAGAGAAACTTCAAGCCAGTTGGTCATTGTCCGGACTCGATATGTGATTTAGGGAGAGCAACCCTGCAATTCGTTCTATCACCGCCTGCTCTGAAGATAACAGTTTGGGCAATTCGTCCACGCTGAAAAATCGCGTCTGCGATATTTCATGATTTGGCTGAAACATGCCGCCGACAATTTTACACAAGTAAATCAGATTTATGTGGTGGTTGTTTGGTGCGCTCTCGGCATACAGGAGTTTTTCGACCTGCACATCCAGCCCAGTTTCCTCCCTCACCTCCCGCCTGACCCCATCTTCGGGGTTCTCCCCGTACTCAAGACCACCCCCGGGCAGGCCCCACGGATGAAATTTACGATAGGTATGTTCGCAAAGAAGGATGTATCCCTTGTCGTCAAAGATCATTGCAGCGACCGCGACACGAAACTTCGGCCTGATCGTCCCTGTAATGAATGATCGAAGTCCAAACGGAAACTCCCGCCAGATATTAAGCAAGTACCTCATGAATATTGACTTGTTCTTTCTTTGAGAAATTCTATTTGGCGGAATCAACCAAAGTCGTGGCTGGTGAAGCGGGTATCCCATCCGCATGATATTGGCCGTTCAGATCACAGTACAGCGAATTGGGCAGGCAGTCAATGCACTCCAGTTGAAGGGTTGCGTGGGCGATATTATAGCGGTGAAAAACAATTTCGTTGATCCGGCACTGGATGTTCACCCCGGCGCTGATGGGAAGATCGTCGGTGAGGATATGGGCGGACATGGTGCGCAGATTTTGCGTGAGACTCCAGACATGCACGTCGTGAACGCCGAGCACTCCTTCGACCTGGACTATATCCTTCACCATCATTTTGATGTCCACATCGCGCGGCGTGGCTTCGAGCAAAATATCCATTGCATCACGCAATATTCCCCAGGCATTGTATAGGATCAGGAAGCCGATCAACACGCTGACGAATGGGTCGAGCCAATTGGCATTTGTAAAGTAAATGATGACGCCCGCAATGACTGCGCCAACAGTGGAAAGAACATCACCCATTAAGTGAACAAAGGTCGAGCGCAGATTGAGATCACGTTCACTACCGCGATGAACAAGCCACGCCGTGAGGAGATTGATCATGACCGCGATCAAGCCAACACCGATCAGAACGGTCGATTGCACCTCAGGCGGCGAAATCAACCGTTGATATGCTTCGTAGAAAATGCCCAGCGAGATGATGACAAGCGTCGTTGAGTTAACGAGCGCAACGAGAATACCCGCGCGGTGATAACCGTAGGTCTTGCGACCGTTGGCAGGCTGGGCTGTCAACCGGATGGCATACCAGCTCAACCCAAGCGCGATGACATCGGTGAAATTGTGAGCAGCGTCGGTGAGTAGGGCAAGACTGTTTGCAAAGATCCCCGCCGCGGCTTCGATAAAGACGAACGCAAGTGTAAGGAAGAGAGATAGTGAAAGACGCGCAGAAGTTTGCCGGACCATTTCGGCAAAATGAGGATGTGAATGAGTGGGTTTGTGATCCATAATAACTGGGAGGAATTTCTATCCATGCTCCACGTGGTCAAGCCCCATGCGATACAGTTTCGCCACGTGGTCATCATCCAGGGAATAAAAGACCTGCCGGCCATTCTTGCGACTGCAAACCAATCGCATTTGACGCAATCCACGCAGTTGGTGTGAGACCGCGGATTCAGTCATTTCGAGCTGGGACGCGATCTCACCCACGTTCATTTCGCCTTCGAGCAAAACGGAAATGATACGCAGGCGCGTCGGGTCGCTGAGTGCGCTGAACAGGTCAGCCAGATGAGTGGAAGTGTGTTCTTTGAGGAGCATGGTAAATATATGAATACTTGCTCAAGTGTTCATGATTATAAAATAAAAAAAGAGAAACGTCAAATGGCGATTCTCCTTCAATTTATCCTCCCAATGCTTCATTCAACCAATCCAGGAATCCCTTTTCCTGTGGCTTCACCGTCGTACCCAACGACTCAGCCAATTCCTCAAACAACTCGCGCTGTTCCTTGGTAAGTTTCGTTGGGATCGCCACATTGACGATCACCAACTGATTGCCACGCCCACTACGGCGGAGATAGGGTACGCCTTTATTCTTGATATGAAAGACCTTGCCGGGTTGAGTGCCTGAAGGGATCTTCAATTTCTCATCGCCATCGAGAGTCGGCACTTCTATTTCGGCGCCAAGCACAGCCTGCGCGACGTTGATATCGAGATTCAAAAGGATGTCATTCTCGCGGCGTTTGAAGAACTTGTGCGACTTCACATCCAGGATAAGAAAAAGACTCCCATTCGGCCCACCATAAACTCCGGGTCCACCCTCCCCAGCCAAACGGATCTGCGTCCCGCCATCCACACCCGCGGGGATCTGCACTTTCTTTTTGACTGTCTTGCGTTCCAGCCCGCCGCCTTGGCAGGTCCTGCACGGTGATGAAATCGTCTCGCCGCGTCCTTCACAGGTCGGGCAGGTTGCAGTCTGCACCATCTGGCCGAGAAAAGTCTGCCGAACCTGACGGACTTCACCCTGTCCGTTACAGGTGGAACAACGCGTCGGTGATGTGCCTGGCTCGGCACCGGAGCCATTACAACGCGAGCAGGTCTCTTCGCGCTGGAACTCGATCTCCTTCTCAATACCGAATATGGCTTCCTCAAATGTCAGCGTGACCTGCATCTGCAAGTCGCGGCCACGGCGCGGTGAACGTCGCGAACGGCGTCCTGTTGAGAATCCAAACTGCCCAAAGAGCTCTTCGAATATATCTCCAAAGTCTGCCGTGTAATCGTGGAAGCCGCCCAAATTGCCAAGCCCCTCCTTGCCAAAGCGGTCATAGCGGGCGCGCTTATCCGCATCCGACAGCACGCCGTAGGCCTCGTTGATCTCCTTGAATTTCTCCTCGGCGTCGGCTTCCTTACTCACATCGGGATGATACTGGCGCGCAAGCCTGCGGAACGCGGCTTTGATCTCATCGTCACTCGCATTCCGTGCAACGCCAAGAGTTTCGTAGTAATCGCGGTTGCTCATAATTTCAAGATGTCATTGCGAGGGAGCCGCTTTGCGTCGACCGAAGCAATCTCCACCTGTGCGAGGGCATTGCTTCCCGAAGGCTCGCAATGACATCACTCTTTAACTTCACCTTCCACAACATCAGGTCCAGCTTCTGGATTCTGATTCGCACCCGCTTCACTCGCGTCGCTCGCAGGGACGTCTGGTCCCTGTCCCTGGTAAACAGAAGCTCCAATCTTTTGAACGACCTCGCCCAGCGCTTCCGTTGCAGATTTGATTGTGGGGGCATCCTCACCTGCCGCGGATTTCTTCACCTCAGCAACTTTGGCCTCGACCTCGGACTTGATCTCGGCAGGCACCTTATCGCCAAATTCCTTCAAAGCCTTTTCTGCGGCATAGACGGTGTTATCTGCAGTATTGCGCGCTTCGATCAACTCCTTGCGTGTACGGTCTTCCTCTGCATGGGATTCAGCATCCTTGCGCATTTTTTCCACTTCAGATTCCGAAAGACCAGAGGAAGCCGTAATTGTAATATGCTGGGAGCGCCCTGTTGCCTTATCTTTTGCGGTAACCTTCAAAATGCCATTGGCATCGATATCGAAGGTTACTTCGATCTGCGGCACTCCACGCGGCGCGGGAGGAATACCATCGAGGATAAACTTACCCAGCGACTTGTTATCCACCGCCATCGGACGTTCACCTTGCAGAACATTAATTTCAACCTGTGTCTGGCTGTCACTTGCGGTGGAAAAGACCTGACTGCGGCGGGTCGGGATGGTCGTATTACGATCGATCTGTGGTGTGGCAACACTGCCCAAAGTCTCGATGGAAAGCGTGAGAGGAGTCACGTCGAGGAGAAGAATATCCTTCACTTCCCCACCCAACACGCCGGCCTGAATCGCCGCGCCGATCGCGACCACCTCATCGGGATTCACACCTTTGTGTGGTTCCTTGCCAAAGAAGGCACGGACTCTATCCTGCACGGAGGGCATACGCGTCATGCCGCCGACCATCACTATTTCGTGGATATCACCTGCGGTCAGCCCGGCGTCAGCCAGGGCTTGTTTAACAGGAGCAATTGTCCGGTCGACAAGATCGGCTGTCAGTTGTTCAAGTTTGGCACGGCTGAGGGTCATCACCAGATGTTTGGGGCCGCTCGCATCCGCAGTCAAATAGGGCAGGTTGATCTCGGTCTGCATCGTCGTCGAAAGCTCGATCTTGGCTTTCTCGGCGGCCTCCTTCAAACGCTGCAAAGCCTGACGGTCGGCATGCAGATCAATGCCATTATCCTTTTTGAATTGCTCGATCAGATGATCCATGAGACGGATGTCGAAATCATCGCCACCGAGGAAAGTATCTCCGCTCGTGGCGCGCACCTGGAAGACGCCATCGCCAACATCGAGAATGGAAATGTCAAACGTGCCACCGCCAAGGTCATAAACCGCAATAATTTCATTTTTCTTCTTATCCAGCCCGTAAGCCAGTGAAGAGGCCGTCGGTTCATTGATGATGCGCAGCACTTCGAGCCCCGCGATCTTGCCGGCGTCTTTGGTGGCATTGCGCTGCGCGTCGTTGAAGTAGGCGGGAACAGTGATGACGGCCTGCGCGACCGGTTCACCCAGATACGCTTCTGCATCGCGTTTTATTTTCGCGAGGATCATCGCAGAGACTTCAGGGGGAGAATAATCCTTTTCATCCAAACTCACACGCACATCGCCGTTCGGCGCTCCGGCTACGATATAGGGCACACGCTTCCTGGTGCGTTCCACTTCGGGGTCGTCGGATTTGCGTCCCATAAAGCGCTTGATGGAAAAGATGGTATTTTGCGGGTTGGTGATCGCCTGATTACGCGCCACGCGTCCAACCAGGCGCTCGTGATTCTTATTCACCGCCACAACGGATGGGACGAGCCGTTCGCCCTCCGCTGATGGAATCACGATGGGTTCGCCGCCCTGCATCACAGCCGCCACGGAGTTGGTCGTGCCGAGATCAATGCCAATGATTTTTGCCATGTAATAAGTTCTCCTTTGAGGCATATCACTGCGAATGGTCTTCACGGAACAATCCCTGCGCAAGAGGAGATTGCTTCGTCGCCGCTTGGTTTCGATACGTTCGCTTCGCTCCCTACTCAACCAGCGCGGCTCCTCGCAATGACATGAGGTTATTTATTGTGCGACGCGAACAAGTGCAGGGCGTATCACACGCTCGCCGAGCATATACCCATTCTGCACCACCGCGATCACGTGTCCACTTTCAAACCCATCAGCAGATTCGTGCGAAATCGCTTCGTGAAAGTTCGGGTCAAAAGCCACGCCCTGTGCTTCGATTTTCTTCACGCCTTCGATCTCCAGAATGGATACTAATTTTTTCTGGATCAATTCAATCCCGCTGACCCATGCACCGGAATCAGACGGGCGATTTTGCAGGGCGCGTTCCAGATCGTCGAGAGCGGGTAAGACCTTCCGGATGATGTCGCCTTTCATCGAAGAATACATCATCTCGTTATCGCGCTCGATACGTTTCCGGTAGTTTTGGAATTCAGCCTGGGAGCGCATCCAGCCATCTTTATACTCAGACGCCCTGGATTCAGACTCTTCGAGTTTCTTTTTCAGCGCGTCGATTTCAGCCGAAA
>Ga0209521_10004461_pt1 | contig 11161 bp, 9 predicted proteins | sample Rifsed19ft4_FD_184016 | JGI IMG/M metagenome (GOLD analysis project Ga0209521, IMG submission 184016) | Soil microbial communities from Rifle, Colorado, USA - sediment 19ft 4 (version 2) | ecosystem: Environmental > Terrestrial > Deep subsurface > Rock core/Sediment | place: Rifle, Colorado... | reverse complement strand
CCGCTCGACAAAAATAATATCACCCCTCTCCCTCACCCTCTCCCGCAAGGGGAGAGGGGAAATAAACTTTTCTTTCTTCCGCAATAGGGAGAAGAAACAAACGTAGGGCGCAATAAATTGCGCCCCTACAAATTTAATAATCCTTCATACAACCTCTTATCTCCTTCACTAAAACAACACGCAACAATCTCATCGAATTTATTCTCATACTCCCTCATGATCATGACCGCAATTTTCGCCGCCTGATCTTTGGGATACCCATACACCCCCGTACTGATGCCCGGAAACGCGATGGACTTGATGCCATGCTTAAGGGCGAGTTCGAGGGAATTGCGGTAACAGCCTGCAAGCAGCGCAGGCTCGTTGGATTTCCCGCCATGCCACACCGGCCCTACGGTATGAATCACCCACTTCGCGGGGAGTTTGTAGCCGGACGTGATTTTCGCTTCGCCGGTGGGACAGCCGCCGAGCGTGCGGCACTTCGCCAACAGTTCCGGGCCGGCGGCGCGATGGATCGCGCCGTCCACGCCCCCGCCGCCGAGCAAGGTTTCATTCGCGGCGTTGACGATGGCGTCCACCTTGAGCGTGGTGATGTCGGCCTGGATCGCGCGGATCATTAGAGCCTCCAATACAAAATGAATGGACAGGATTAACGGGATTTTGATGCACGCCTTTCTCGCTTTGCGTCCCGCGGCGCTCGAAAGCCCGGGGCCGCCATCCCTGGCGGCCCGCTCGGCGGGAAGACGATCCCCCGGACCGTCTTCTTGTCCACCTCGCCCCTGGCGTACACCCGGCGGGCGGCCTTCGGCCGTCCAATTCTGTTCCAGACAGAATTGTCAGGATTAAAAATCTTGTGAATAAAAAATTTTGTTAATCCTGTGAATCCTGTCTAATTTTTCTTTTTGTTATGAGTTCTAAGCCACAATGAATGCCAAACCGGCTCTTTCGGCAGGAGTAGTGTTAGTACGACGCTTCGACGATCAATATCATTACCTGCTATTGCGCGTCCGTGATTACTGGGATTTTTCCAAGGGCATGGTCGAGCCTGGCGAAGAACCGCTGGCCGCGGCGATCCGCGAGGTAGAGGAAGAAACCACGCTGACCGGCCTCCACTTTCATTGGGGGCACGAATTTATCGAAACCGAACCCTACGGCAAGAACAAGATCGCGCGCTATTACCTCGCAGAATCGCCCCAAGGCGAAGTCTTTCTCCCTGTCACCGCCGAACTCGGCAAACCGGAGCACGATGAATTCCGCTGGCTGGAATACGACGCCGCGCGGGGATTACTGGTACCGCGGGTGCTGGCGGTGTTGGATTGGGCTGGGAAAATAATTTAGGGAAACTCTGATTTATTAATTTTCGACGCAAAGACGCAAAGATTTTTTCAGTTATTTTCCCGGGTTTTTCTTTGCGCCCTTTGCGCCTTGGCGTTGAAAACTCATATAACCCGCTCGTTCCCGCCATCCACCGGCACCTGCGCGGCGGTGGTCTTGGCGAACAGCGGGCCGCACATTTCAGCGGCGAGTTCAGCGACGTCACGGCTCGTGACTTCCACCTTGAGCACATTTCTCTTCTTGTACTGCTCGACCGTGAGACCGTAGTGCTTGGCGCGCGCCTGTAACACTTCCTCGGTCCAGATGCCGGTGTCGAACACGGCGTTGGGGTGCAGCGAGTTGATGCGGATGTTGTCCGCACCCCATTCGAGCGCGGCGACGCGCGCGAGCTGGTTCAGTGCCGCCTTCGAGGCCGAGTAGGCCGCGGCACCGGGTCCCGGTGCCGGGACGTTCTTCGAACCGATCACGGTCACGCGCCCGCCCTTCGGCGCGAGCTTCAATAACGGATGCGCCTCGCGCAGGAGCATCAGGTTGGCATCAAGATTGAGCCGCATGACCTTGTCCCATTCCATCGTGGTCAAAGAGTCGATGCGGCAGCCGGGCGGGAAGATGCCGGCATTCAGGATCAGCATGTCGAGGCCACCGAAAGTACACGCGGTTTTTTCCAGCGCCTCAATGAGCTGTTTTTCATCCGTCACGTCGCTGACTAAACCGAGGTAATCGGGACGGCTATAGAGACCGGTGATGGCAGGATTGATATCGAGCCCCACCACCGCCGCACCGCGTGCCAGCAGCGAATCCACACAGGCCTTGCCGATGCCGGAGGCGGCACCGGTCACGAGCGCCACTTCGCCGCCGAACACCGGCGGCCGGCCGCCACCCACGAGCTTGGCCTGCTCCAGGTCCCAGTACTCCACGTCGAAAATGTCCTTGGCCGACAACGCCTGCCAGCCGCCGAGCGCCGTGGCGCGCTGGATGACCTCCATCGTCTGGGCGTAGATGTCATAAGTAATGGCGGCATCTTTCGCGCTGCGCCCAACGGTGGCCACGCCGAATTCGCGATCGAGAATCACGCGCGGGGCGGGGTCGAGCATGGTCTTGGGTTCTTTCGCCTTCGGCGCATGCTCGTTGAAATATTTCTTGTACGCCTCGGCGTAAGCCTTCACATCGCGCCCCACCATGGGCACCCGCTTGGTGCGGAGCACGTGGTCCGGCGTAGCCGGTCCCTGCTGCGAGATCGTGGCAATGTCCTCGCGGCGCGCGAACGCAAGACTGGCGGCATCCTCATGCGCCGCAAGGATCACCGGGAAGCCAGCGGTGACGGACAGCTCACGGCGCAGACCGGCCAGTTCCCGGCGCAGGGGTTTCTCCATGGGTTTTTCACTGGCTTCCGGCAGCACCCAGGCCTTGTACTTCGCCAGATAGTTTTCCGCCCACGTGACCAGGTCGATCATGCGCTCGTAGGATTCCTGCGCGGTCTTGCCGAAGGAAAAAATCCCGTGATTCATGAGCACCATGCCGATGGTGTTCTTGCGCACGTCGGCGGCGAACTGCTCGGCGCAGCGGCGCGCCAGATCGAAACCGGGCATGACGTAGGGAACGACCACCACATTGTCGCCGTAAATCTCGCGGATGCGTGAAAGACCATCGGCCGTATTGGTGATGGCGATCACGGCGTCGGCATGGGTGTGGTCGACGTACTGGTACGGGAGGATGGCGTGCAGGATCGCCTCGACCGAGGGCGTGGGCGCCGAGGCCCGCACCCTGTGCGTGAGCAATTCGTTCATCATTTGCGGGTCCGACAATTTTTTGAGCTTCGCGAGCTTAAGCAAACGATCGATGTGGATGGGCGAAAAACCCTCGGCCTCGATGTGCTCCAAATCCCAGCCGCTGCCCTTCACGTACAGCAGGGTTTCGTCTTCGCCGAGAAGATTTTTTTCCGCGATCTTGACCGAGGTGTTGCCGCCGCCGTGCAGGACGAGCGTGTTGTCGCGCCCGAGCAGGCGCGAGGTGTAGACGCGCAATCCCAGGTCACCCGGGAATGGCGCGGCTTCCTTGTCGTTCCAGAGGCTTTTCATGGAGGAGCGCCGTGGCCGCGCCTGGAAAAAATGAACCTAGAAGACGATCCTCACGCCGGCATGAGTGCCGGAGTCCACGGTCACGCGGGCATTGTTGTCCAGATCGGCCTGCACCTTGCGGTAGCCGAGGTAGATATTGGCGGTTTTCTTCACGATCTCGAATTCGACGCGCGCACCGGCTTCCCAGAATTTCTTGCCGTCCATGGCCGTAACGACGTCCGGAGCATAGAAAAGATAGCCGCTGACGCCGATCAGGCCGTCGTTCGGGAAGAAGCGAAACTGGCCGCCGAGCCCGAGCGCCAGCACGTCTTCATTGCTGACCGAGGCGTAATAGAGCTTGCCACCGAGGCCGGCCTCGGTGCGCGAGCCCTGGGCCAATTTCTCGCCAAAGGCCAGCAGGCCCATGCTCGCCACCCAGTCGCTCTGATTGGTGTTGGATAGCAGACCCGCGTTGAATTCGGCGTTGCGCCAGTTCGTGGCGTAAACACCTTGCACGGTGTCATTATTGAGATTGATATCCAGGGAGTCGGCTGAAACCGCGCCGCTGAAACCCGCCGCTAACGCGGCCAGAATTATCCGAAGACGCATGTATTCCTCTCCTCCATGTGAACGTGGCGGCGTGATACTAACCGATCAAATGGAAGCCGGCCAGAAGCAGCGACTCGGCGGCTAATACGGCTAGGCCGTCGGCAGCGCCACCACCATGCGGTTGTAGCCGGCCAGTTTGGCCTGGCTCAGCGTCTGGTCCGCGCGCTGGAGCAGCGTCGACGCGGGCTCGTCCGGCGCGTACTGCGTGAGCACGCTCGAGAAGCCCGGCAGCGGAATGTTTTTTCCATCCTGCTGGATAAAGCTGTTGGTGGCGGTCTTGCGCGCCTTCTCCAGCGCATGCATCGCCCCGTCTTTCTGCGTGTTCGGGAACAGCACGGCGAATTCATCACCGCCGTAGCGCGCCACCAGATCGTAGGTGCGGAACTTGGCGAGGATTTGGCCGGCGTAGCAGCGCAGCACCGCGTCACCCATGCTCCGCCCATAGCGCCTGTTGACGGACTCGAGATTGTCCACGTCAATGACCGCGACGGCGAGCGCGAAGCCGTAGCGCTTCACGCGCCCGATTTCGGCCTCAAGCTGCTTGACGAACACCTCGCGCTTGGGCAGGCCGGTCAGTTCATCGGCCATGCCATGCTTGCGCGCGTGGCTGAGTTCCTGACGCAGGCGCTCGCGGTCCGTTTCCACGGCCTTAAGGTAATCGCCGGCGCTCGAAAGCTTATCGATCAGCATCTGGCGCTCCTCAATCAGCTCATTGAGTCCCTTAACCAGAATCTGCTTGAGGTCGTTGAAATCGCCCAGAGGACTTTCGAGATTCTTCAACGTTTCGCGTTCATTCTCCAGCAGTTTGCCAAACTGCTCGTCCACCGCAATACTCTCCGTCACCTTTTCCGCGAGCGTGTTCTCCAGCGCCTCGATCTTTTCCTGCCGCGAAGATGGCGCTGATTCTTTTTCGGGTGGGACAGGCTCAATCTCGACCTCAGGTGGCGCACTGCCCTCGACCGGGGGCGCCGCGACTTCCGCGATCGGTTCTGGTTTCATTTCCGGTTCCGGTTTCGCCTCAATCACCGGCGCCGGGGAGGCGGAAGGTTTAGACGCCTCCGGCGGCGGGACCGCGGGTTTCGCCTCCACGGGTGGCGCGGCACGAGGCGGTGCGACGGCGGGTTTCGGGGCCGCCGGCGCCGGGGCGTTCCTGGGCAGATAAAGCGTGAGTCGCTGCTGGATGAGGCGTGCCTTCACGCGCGTGGGCGCGTCGCAGGCCGGACTCGTCGCGTATTTGCCGAGCAGCGCGTGCAGGAAGGTGACAAAAACCAGCTCGATGCGCCCGTCCTCGTGTCCGTACTTCTGCAGGCCGCGTTGAATCTGGGTGTAGAGAATCTGTCCGTGCTGGGTGCGCTTAAGGCCTTCGAGATGGAGCTTCAGGTTTTGCAGCAACGACGGATCCGCCGACGTGGAAGTGTTGGAATCCGCCAAGGCCATCTCCTTTGCCGCAGGCGTGAAAGGCCTGCCTTTAAGGAGATTAGCCGGCAAGTATCCGGTTCACAACCTGGCGGAACAGAGCGGTATGGAAGGCTGGATCAGGCGCCGTGGCCGTTATTCTTGCCCCCGGGTCTGGGTCGCCGCCGGCGGCAGCCCCTGCTCCAGCTCAACGCGGTTGCGGCCCAGCCGCTTGGCGCGGTACAGGGCGCGGTCGGCGCGATCGATGAGATCGATGTGGGTCTCGCCGGTCGAATACAGGGCGACGCCGGTGGAAAACGTGGGCAGTTTGAAGTCCCGGCCCTGGAACTCACACACCACCTGCAGCGCACGGTTCCTCACCTTCTGGATGGCGGCCACCGCGCCCTCGCGGGTGGTGTTGGGCAACAGCACCGCGAATTCCTCGCCGCCGTAACGCGCGACCAGATCGTGGTGGCGCAGCACGGTCAGCACGTCGGTGGCGTAGCAGCGCAGAATGGCGTCGCCGGCGGCGTGGCCGTGGATATCGTTGATGGCCTTGAACTCGTCCAGATCGATCATGGCGAGCGCGAGCGCGGAACCGTAACGTTGCGAGCGGCTGATCTCGTCCTGCAACCGACGTATGAACGCCCGGCGGTTGGGCAGGCCGGTGAACTCGTCGGTCAATGAGAGCAACCGTACCTTGTTCAACTCGTCCTGCAAGCGCTCGCTGTCGGCCTTGATGAGCCTGAGATAGCCTCCGGTCTTGTGCAGCTTGGTATCGAGCGAGTTCTGTCCCTGGATCAGCTCTTCCAGCCCGCCGACCAGGATCTGCCGCAGCTGTTCGATTTCCTTGTCGCCGTTGGCCTGCTGCAGGGCCCGCAATTCGATCTGCAGCAGCGCGCCGAATTCGCGGTTCTGGGTGATGGCGTCGGCCACGGTCTTGGCGAGCGTCTCCTGCAATTTTTCGATTTCGTTACGTTGCTGCTCGAGGTGCAGGCGGTAAGCGGTGTCGACGCGCCGCTCGGCCTGTGTCGTACCGTTTCCGGCACGCGGCGGGGGAGTCGGTGTCGGACTTGGCGCTGGCGCGGCCTTCGTCCGCGTGGCCGGTTCGGGCTCGGTCTCTGGCACCCGCGTGTCCGCCGCCTCCAAATCGACCTGGGCAGCTGCCGCCTTGTGGAGTTTCTCTTCGATGGTATCGTCGGGAACCTTGCCGCGAGGACGGGGAATAATCGGGCCGCGGCGCAGCTGGATCAGGCGCGCATTGATGCGGGTAATGTGGTCCGCGCTCGGATCGCGCGCGTAGGCATTCAGCAGCAGGTGCAGCAGCGAGGCGTAGACATGGTCAACCTTGGCCTGCACGCCCCCCTGTTCTTCCACGATTCGGGCTATCTGGTCGTAAATGACGGCACCGATCGGTGTGCGTTTCAGGCCTTCCAGCAGTCCCAGCAGCTTTTTCGAGGACGACGCTCCGCTCGCCTCGGATTCATCCTGCATCAATTGACCCCACCTCCTGCCTGGACGGCGGTACTCTCCGCAAGCCGCCGCGCGTGACGCGACACGGGCACCCTTATCCCTGTGGAGCTGTCGCAGAACGATTTGTTTTTCTTGTTCTTCTTACCGAAACAAGACATCCGTTTATTGGCGGATTGGACGTCAATTTACCCGCGCCCTTTCCAAATAACAATGTTTCATAAGGCGAAACAGGCGCAAACAACGCGCATCAAAGACTTACCGCCGATACCGGAGAACCCGGCTTAAGCCAGGGATCAGCGCGTGGGACGCGCGTGACCGCGACGCTTGCCCTGGAACGCCGTGATGGATTTGACGATTTCCTGGTAAGGCAGCGATTCCAGCGAGGTGTATTTTTCCTGCGCCTGTTGCACCAGCGCGTGGATATTGTTCACCCGCGTGGCGTCCTGCTCCGTCAGAATCAGCCGTTGCAGGCCGACGAGGCCACCGATCATGACCTTCATTTCCTTGCCGAATGGAAGAGGGTCGGAGGTGTCCATGACCTTGAGCGCGAAGCGCGCGCGCATCAAGGCCAGCAACGTGGTGCAATGGTTGCGGGCGATGTCGGAGCGGCAATTCACCCCCGTCTGTTCCGCCACGGAAAAACGGGTGGCCAGTTCACAGGCGCACGGCGCGCTCAGGATGGCTTTCTCGAACGGGCAGCGGCCATGGTCCATCCGCGTTATGCCTGATGATAAGGGCGGCTCAGATCGTGCACGGCATCCACCACCACCGCCACTCTTTCCGGATCGGCATGTTGATGAATGCCGTGCCCGAGGTTGAAAACGTGCCCGCTGCCGTTTCCATAGCTTTCAAGAATGGTACCGACCTCGTGGCGAATACGCTCGGCGGAGGCATACAACACGGACGGGTCCATGTTGCCCTGCAGGGCCACGCTGTTTCCGACGCGCATACGGGCATCTCCCAGATCGGTGGTCCAGTCGACCCCCAGCGCATCGCAACCGGTAGCGGCCATGACCTCCAGCCACTGGCCGCCGTTCTTGGTGAACAGAATCACCGGCACCCGTCTGCCTTCGTGCTCGCGCGTCAGACCGCGCACGATCCGCTCCATGTATTGCAGCGAGAACGCACGATAGTCGCGCGGGGTGAGCACGCCACCCCAGGTGTCGAACAGCATCAGCGCCTGCGCGCCGGCGGCCACCTGCGCGTTGAGGTAGGCGGTCACGGCGTCCGCCAGCACATCCAGCAGCCGGTGCATGAGCGCCGGCTGGTCGAACATCATGCGTTTGACGAGGCCGAAATCCTTGCTGCCGCCACCCTCGACCATGTAGGTCGCCAGCGTCCAGGGACTGCCGGCGAAGCCGATGAGCGGGACCTTCCCGTTCAGCTCGCGCCTGACCAGGCGCACCGCGTCCATGACATAACGCAGCTCAACCTCGGGGTCCGGCACCGGCAGCGCATCCACGTCGGCGGCGGTGCGCACGGGCTTGCGGAACTGCGGGCCCTCGCCCTCGGTGAAATACAACTCGAGACCCATGGCATCCGGAATGGTGAGAATGTCGGAAAACAGAATCGCGGCGTCCAGCGGGAAACGCCGCAGCGGTTGCAATGTGACCTCACAGGCCAGTTCCGGCGTCGTGCAGAGCGTCTTGAAGTCGCCGGCCTGCTCGCGCACCGCGCGGTACTCGGGCAGATACCGCCCCGCCTGGCGCATAATCCACACCGGCGTCACGTCCACCGGCTGCCTCAGCAGCGCACGCAATAATCTATCGTTTTTCAATTCGATCATATGAGTTTCTGACGCAAAGACGTTAAGACGCAAAGAAAGATTCGAATCGAAAGCCTTTGCGCCACTGCGCTTAAGGTGCTCGCAAGAGAAACTTTCCGCAGACGCTTGGGTTTAATGGAATAATTCGAGACTGAAAATCTTTGCGTCTTTGCGCCTTCGCGTCAAAAATTCTTATAACGGCGCGGGGAGGTCGGAGGCGCCCGTCAGATATTTGTCGATGCCGCGCGCCGCCGAGCGCGCCTCGGCGATGGCCCAGACGATGAGCGACTGGCCGCGCTGCATGTCGCCGGCGGTGAACACGCCCGGCACGCTCGTCATCCAGTTGCCGTCGCGCCAGACATTGCCGCGCTCGGTGAGTTTCACGCCCAGGCTCTCCAGCATGCCCGGCTTCTCCGGCCCGGTGAATCCCATGGCCAGCAACACCAGCCCGCCCGGCAGGGTGAACTCGCTGCCCGGGATTTCCCTGAAGATGGCGCGACCGCCTTCGCGGACCAGCTCCACTTTGACCAGTTCGAGCGCCTTGAGACGGCCGTGATCGTCCCCGATAAAACGTTTGGTCGAAACCGAATAGACCCGCTCGACGCCCTCTTCGTGCGCCGCGGAGACGCGATAAACATACGGATACTGCGGCCAGGGATTGTCCACGGCGCGGTGTTCCGGCGGGCGTGGCATGATCTCCAGCTGGTGCACGCTGCTTGCGCCCTGACGATTCGCGGTACCGAGGCAATCGGCACCGGTGTCACCGCCGCCGATGATCACGACGTGCTTGCCCTTGGCGCTGATTTCCTGGTCCGTCGGCACTTTGTCGCCCTCGCAACGCCGGTTGGACTGCGTCAGATACTCCATGGCGAAGTGCACGCCCTTGAGTTCACGTCCCGGGACCTTGAGATCGCGCGCGGCACAGGCGCCGCCGGCAAGCAGAAGCGCATCGAAATTTTTCTTTAGCTCCTCGACCGGGACATTCACGCCGATGTGCGCGTTGGCCTTGAACACCACGCCTTCGGCCTGCATCTGCTCCAGTCGCCGGTCGAGCACTTGCTTTTCCATCTTGAATTCGGGGATACCGTAGCGCAGCAGGCCGCCGATGCGGTCGTCGCGCTCGAACACGGTGACATCGTGGCCGGCGCGTCGCAACTGCTGTGCGCCCGCGAGACCGGCGGGGCCGGAGCCGACAATCGCGACTTTCTTTCCCGTCAACACCTTGGGCGGCTCGGGCTTGATCCAGCCCTCCTGGAAGGCGCGGTCGATGATGGCAAGCTCGATCGCCTTGATCGTCACCGGATCGTCGTTGATGCCGAGCACGCAGGCGCCCTCGCAAGGCGCGGGGCAAAGCGTGCCGGTGAAATCCGGAAAATTATTGGTCGCGTGCAGGCGCTTGATGGCCTCCTGCCATTGGCCGCGGTAAACCAGGTCGTTCCAGTCCGGGATGATATTGCCCAGCGGGCAGCCCTGATGGCAGAACGGAATGCCGCAGTCCATGCAGCGCGCGCCCTGCTTTTTGAGCTCGCCTTCGGGCAGCGGATGCATGACCTGTTTCCAGTCGCGCACGCGTTCAGCCACCGGCCGGTACAGCTGCTTGGCGCGGTGAAACTCCATGAAGCCGGTGATCTTACCCATGCGCCGCTTCCATCACCGCCTGTTCCTCCGAGATGCCGATCTGGCGCGCCTTGGAGATGGCCGCCAGCACGCGCTTGTAATCCTTGGGCGTGACCTTCACGAATTTCGCCTGCATGGCCTTCCAGTTGGCGAGAATCTTTTTCGCCACCGTGCTGCCGGTGTGATGCACATGGCGCTTGAGCAGGTCCTTCACCAGGTCCGCATCCTCGGCGGTGCTCAAGGGATCGATATCGACCATGGCGAGATTGCAACGGCGCTTGAAGTCGCCGGCCGTGTCGAGCACATAGGCCACGCCGCCGGACATGCCGGCCGCGAAATTGCGGCCCGTGGGACCGATCACGAGCACGCGGCCGCCGGTCATGTACTCGCAGCCGTGGTCACCCACGCCTTCAACCACTGTGTGTGCGCCGGAGTTGCGCACGCTAAAACGCTCACCCGCCACACCGCGGAAATAGGCCTCTCCGCCGGTGGCGCCGTACAGCGCGACGTTGCCGATCAGAATGTTCTCTTCCGGCACGAAACTCGCCTGGCGCGGCGGATAAACGATGAGCTTGCCACCGGAAAGACCCTTGCCGATGTAGTCGTTGGCATCGCCCTCGATCGTGAAGGTGATGCCGCGCGGCAGGAACGCGCCGAAGCTCTGACCGGCGGAGCCGTTGAAGTGAATACGGATCGTGTCCTCGGGCAGGCCTTCGGCGCCATAACGACGCGAAACCTCCGAACCCAGGATCGTGCCCACTGTGCGGTTGACGTTGTGGATCGGCAGGATAATGTCCACCGGTTTTTTCGATTCCAGCGCGTCACGGCACAGCGGCAGGATGGTCACCACGTCCAGCGACTTGCCGAGCCCGTGATCCTGATCCCGCACGCGGCGGGTCGCCACCTCGGG
>Ga0209521_10004458_pt1 | contig 11163 bp, 8 predicted proteins | sample Rifsed19ft4_FD_184016 | JGI IMG/M metagenome (GOLD analysis project Ga0209521, IMG submission 184016) | Soil microbial communities from Rifle, Colorado, USA - sediment 19ft 4 (version 2) | ecosystem: Environmental > Terrestrial > Deep subsurface > Rock core/Sediment | place: Rifle, Colorado... | reverse complement strand
TGGCATTAATAATGATACGCTGAACTCATAAGGAACAAGAACAAAATGATGTTTTGTGAAAGGCTATTTTATCACTGGTACTGATACTGGCGTAGGAAAAACTGCCATTACTGCTGGCATTGCTGGCACTCTACGTAAGGATGGGGTTAATGTTGGAATTATGAAGCCAATTGCGTCTGGATATCCACAAAAAACAGGATACAAATCATCAGATGTTGCCATTTTAGCAGAAGTGGCAGGAATCAAAGATCCTGAAGAACTGATAAATCCTGTTTTTTTACCAGTTCCAACTTCACCATATGATGCCTCAAAATTGTTATCATTGCCAATTGACATGCCATTAATTCTTACAAAATTCAAAAAGTTGCTTTCTATGCATGACATAGTATTAATTGAAGGAATAGGTGGGATAATGACGCCCATTACAAAAAAAATTTTTGTCGCAGATATGATCAAAGCAATGGCTATTGAAACTATTATAGTGACACGTGCAACACTTGGAACATTAAACCACACCATTATGACATGTAAGATGTGCAAAGATTATGACATCCATATACGGGGGCTTGTCATAAATAATTTTGATGAAAAAGGAACAGCTGCAGAAAAAAATGCTCCCGCTACACTTTATGAGCTTACAGGAATCAATATCCTTGGTGTAGTGCCATTCATAAAAGATCTTAATCAAATTGATAAGATGGTTGATATAATCAGCAAAAAAATAGATGTAAAATCTCTTATATCCTAAAAAGCTTGATGTTATGTTTTGTATTTTTTCTTTGCAAATTTGGCAAGACCCAGTTTTTTCATCTCTTCCGATTCTTTGATTACTGAGTAGTGTTGTTTCTCTTTGTGTTTTCTGAGTTTTTTTTGCAACTCAGTAAATTCGTTAGCAAGTATTTTTATTGCATAAAGTCCTGCATTTGCTGCTTTATTTACTCCTACCGTAACTACTGACGAACCTGTTGGCATCTCAGATATGGAAAGTAGAGAATCAAGTCCGCCAAAGGCAGAGAACTTGAAGCGTTCTGAATTTCCTGATTTGTCATTATAAACCATTATTGGCACGCCTATTACAGGAATGGTACTGTGAGAAGCAATCATACCTGGAAGATGTGCAGACCCTCCAGCTCCCGCAATTATTACTTTGAATCCGCTTTTTTCTGCATGTTTTGCATAGTCTGCTAATCTTGTTGGTGTCCTATGTGCTGATACAATCTGATCCTCGTGTTTTACCCCAAATTCATCTAAAATGGCTGCTGCTCCATGCATGATTTTACTATCAGAACTTGAACCCATAATAATTCCAACTAGTGGTTTTTTTGAATAGCTCACAATATCAAACAGGACTAAATTTTATTAAACCTTTAACTTCATTCGCTTTTCTAATGAGGTTTTCAATGTCTTTTGTATCTCTTACATCTACTATATTGAAGTGACCCATCTTTCTTTGGGGTTTTGCCTCGTCTTTTTGGTACATTTTTAAATACACTCCTTCTTTTTGTTGAATCTCTATCGGTTGGTACCTTCCGTGGAAATTTTTTGGTCCCAAGATGTTGCACATCACAGCATAGTGTAATAGATCGGTTTTGCCAAGTTCAAGTCCAAGTATTGCTCGTAGGTGCTGTTCAAACTGCGAAGTGGTACTTGACTGCAAAGTGTGGTGACCAGAGTTATGCACTCTTGGCGCTATCTCATTTATGAGAACCTTATCGTCTTGTGTTACAAACATCTCGATGCCAAAGACTCCTGCCCCATGCAGCACTTCCATTGTTTTTTTTGCAATTCTTTCTGCATCTTCCGAAACTTGCTTGCTTACTCTAGCTGGAGCTATTGTCATTTCAAGTATGTTTTCAGCATGAATGTTTTCTACAAGTGGATATGTAGCAATTTGCCCTTTGGTATTTCTTGCAGCTATTACAGATACTTCTTTTTGGAAATTGATAATCTTTTCAAGCATTGTTGGCCTTCCAGCAAACTGCTGGTAGGCTTGATCTAATTGATCTGGTTTTTCTATTCTAAAATTTCCTTTCCCGTCATAAGCGTCTCTTCTTGCCTTGAGCATAACGGGATATCCAAAGGATAAAATTTTCTCTTTTAGGTTAGAGCCTGATTCAACTTGTATAAAGTCTGAAACAGGAAGACCATTTTCACGTAGGAATTTTTTTTGTACGTATTTGTCTTGTATTACTTTGAGAGTAGCTGTAGAGGGATTTATGATAACATTCTCATTTAATGATTCAAGGACTTCACTATTACCAGATTCTATCTCATATGTTATTATGTTAGATTGCTGTGACAGTTCAACAATGGCATTTTTGTCCTTAAAATCTGCAACAATCTGCTTTGCGCCAACTTTTGCAGCAGGACAATTTCTTGTAGGATCTAATACTATTACGTCTGAAATGTATTGTGGCATCTTCTTTGCTGCTTCTGTTAGCATCATGCCAAGCTGTCCACCGCCTATAATTCCGAGAATTTTAGCCACTGATCATGCCTCTTTCATCTTTTAAAAATAGTTAGCGGTAGTTGACATTCAACCAAATGATGTTTCAGATACAAAACTAGAAAAAATTATTTCCAAAAATGGAAATTATTGGTTCACTTTATTTCCAAAATCCATTTCCAAAAATGGAAATGGCCGGACGATATTGCTAGTCTTTAAATATACTTTTCGTTTTCCACTTTGTTGTATGATGGATTCCTCGCAAGTTAAAGTAAGAACTGGAATTCCAGGTTTTGATTCTATAATATCAGGTGGATTCAGAGAAGGAAGAACAATTGTTTTGTCAGGACCACCAGGTAGCGGAAAGACAACCTTTGGCATGCAATTCTTACACTCGGGCGCAAAAGATTTTGATGAGCCAGGAGTATTTGTTACTCTTTCTGAAAGCCCACTAGAAATAAAAAATGATTTTAGGATGTTTGGCTGGGATATTCAAAAACTAATTGATGAAGGAAGGATGCTAATAATTGACGCGCGACCATTTAAGATGGAAGAGGGTTTCATTGCATTAGACGAATCTCTTTATCGTGGTGAAACACTTCCGTTTATGCATTTAACACAATTAATTCTGAGTAGCATTAAAAGAATAGAAGCAAAACGTCTTGTTGTTGATTCGCTTACAGTGCTTGGTATGCAATACACAAACAAATTCTATGCAAGACAAGGTTTACAAGGACTTATTCATGCTCTAGAAGACCAACACTGTGCATCAATTCTAACCTCAGAAAGTCCTGATGCTGGCAAGACCCCGGTAGAGTGGTATGTAGCTTCTGGACTCATCTTCCTTAATCATACGAGAAGAGAAGACACTATGGAAAGAACGATTCAGGTAATCAAGATGCGTGGACTAAGGCACAGTGAGCAGATTTACCCTATGAAACTAAGCGAATCTGGTTTGCAAGTGTTGCACCCACGGGTAGTTCCCTAGCTCACAAATGCACGTTTTTGGATTTATCCCAAATGCAACCAAACAAGAGCTTCATTGAGTGAATCATTGAATTAGAGTCAGTCCACATCGCAGTTAGCTGTGGTTCAGATTGGTTAGCATTTTTCATAAAGAAGATCAGCTCATCATCGTCTTTTATTATGAAGCATAAATTGTCTTTTATTCCATCTGGCATTCTTTTTACTTTTGTTCTATCCACTTCATCAAATATGTACATGGTTCTATCAGATGAGGACGTTAACAGTTTTAGATCGACTTCTGAATTCTCTAATGGTGCAAGAAAATCAGAGTGGTAAAACTTCAAAAAGTCTTTTTCCGAGCCTAATACCGTGAATTCTTTTTTTGCAGTATTTATCATTTCATTTATCTTACTGTGAATTTGATTGGTTCCTTGTAACATCTGGAACTTGTTCTCTACGTTCATCTCTTTTTCTGCTTGAAAGTCTGGAATATTATCCCACAGTTTTACAAGTTCTGCTTCTTGGCTTTCCAGAACCTTAACGCGTTCTTTTTCTGCATTAACAAGTACCCAGACTGCCTTGTTTAGGGGCAAAGCAGAGAATCTGATCGGATGCTGGAATGTTGCAGAAACAATTCCCTTGTTCTGTAGAGTAGTTAACAGATGGTAGGTTTCTGTTCTAGGTAGTTTTAATACCTTGCATACTTCGGGCGCTGTTTTGGAACCATATTTGCCCAAAAATATGTAAACCTTGGCCTGATTTCCAGTAAGACCATACTTGTATAGTGCTTCCTTTACCTGATCAAGTGATAGCCTGTAATCATACATCTTTGAATCAGGCATGGTATCAAATATAGACAGTTCCTCTATCTGTTCACTTTGCACTCCGCTCATTTCGGAATCTCCTGAGCTTTTGTCAGAATATATTGTACGAAAGTCTACTAAATTTGATCGGACTGATCGCTTATGTGATCTAGTCGTTTTATCTTTTATATCATATTTGCTAGTATTTTGTAAATCTTTTATTTCATCTCACCTGTATTTGTTAAATTACACTTACTGTTAAGGGCTCCGTCCCAACTGAGTAGATCGCTTTATATGAGAATTTGTTTCTCGCTATATCTGATTTTATTAAAACTATCTCAAGTGGCATGTTATGTCTTATTAGTACTGTATAGCCTAGGTCCTTTCTAAGCCCTCTTGAGACAAGGCCACTTACTGCTTCCTTTACCTTCTGTAGGCTTTCTATGTTTGATTTTATCTCATCTAATGCTTCGAAATACAGTTCAAGCTCGCCTTTTACACCAATCCCATCATAAACAGAAATGGCGCCCATCTCAAACCAGTGCTTTTTTTGGTCTTTTTTCTTTGAAGGCTGTTTCTTTTTTGGGTCCGTAGAGCCCCCAAGCTTTTCTTTTAGTTCTGCTAGCTCTTCACTTTGACCTTCTTCGGCTGCTCTGATCTTTTCGCCAATTACTTTTGAATATTCATCTGCCTTTTTTTTAAAATCTTCAAGCTGTTGCTCAATAGACCCCTGTAGTTCTTCAATTGTACGAAAATGTATCACATGTCCTGTTTGCATATCTATCGTTCTACCTCTTTTACTGGCACACCAGTTTCATGCGCACCCTCTTCAATGTTTGCATTACGTAGTTGCTTTAATGTCTTTGATGCACTACGTAAGAATGCAATCTTCTTATTTGTAGACGTCCTGTCTGATGCTGCCATGCCGGTGAGAGTTGGAAACGTAAATCGCATTATATTTGAAATCTCATCTAAAGAAAATTCGTCTAGTCTTTTTTGTTCAGATTTGTAATTTGGTTTTATGATAAGAATATCAAGTGATGGAGTAAGCACAATTCTTGTATCAGACGGATAATTTAAAAGTGCAGGATGAAGGTCTACTGAGAATCCTAGAAAGTTTGTGATTATTTTTAATGAATCATATAATTCATCTATGACGTTAGCCTTTTCTTGGTCTAGTTCGTATATCTGGACAGCCTCGTCTACCAAGGCATCTATGTATTTTAATGCATCAGCGAGCCCATCTGGCTTGTTAGCATTTTCTTCTACCATTGCTATAAAACCTGACCTTTTTTATATAAAGAATATGTGTATGTAAGAAGTAGAACATACAGTGCTAATCTATTACTGTTACCGACCCTACGTTTTTCGTTCTCAAAAAGAGCTGTCCTGTCTCATCATATCCCTTGAGATAGACATACATCTTGTATGTACTAGGAGGTATCAGGTTTGCAGCCTCAGCACTGTTTGTAGGAGTGCTTTTGGGCTGAGTAAAGTTTATCTCAGCAGTATAGCCTGGAGGTACCAATATGCTGTCGTTGTTAACGTCAATGAGAGTGCCGTTAAGTCGTTTTATAATACCTGCATACGAGGTTGTCGTGCTTAAATCATCAAAGGTAACCCTGCTTCCTTGATATGTGAACCAAGCTCCAGTTGTACCAGAGTTAGTGACAAGAACTTTTATTTCGTCGTCATTATCAAAAGTGTAATATCCAGACAAAGTTGCATCTGGTTGCGGTATTTGAAGAAAACTTGGATAAGGTGCCATGTTCTCATCATCTATTTTCATATCAAGCCCTAGCTGTCCAGTAGTTGAAGGCACCCAATTTATTGTGAAGTTTAATCGTTCGTTGGCAGACAAGCTGATCTTAGAAAGAACCGTTGTAGTGTTGAATGTGCCATAAGTGCCATCATAATTGTCATCATGACCTTTGGGATCAAAGAAAGGCACGGCAACTGCAGAGTCGTTGACAAGGTTTGTGATGTAATTACCATCTTGATCTGTTATGTCCAAGCGTAAATCAAGTTTGTGTGCACCAGTTCCGTAGTTTGTTTTTGCTAGATCCTTAGCTTGGGTTGCATTCAAAGCTTTTCCGTTCCAGTGAATTACATCATCAATCCAGCCTTTGAACCAGTTACCGTTTTCTTGTTTGTTGGAGCCAACATGCCAGTATCCATCAGTAATAATGGTATCGCCAGGGTGATTACCGGTCACATTAGTTGCCGATTCAGAATCGCTTCCATCCAAGTTAGAAATGTATAATGTACATTTATCGGGTTCTTCGTTTTGTCTTACTGCAACTACATGATACCATTGATTATCGTCATATCCAACATTTTGGGATTCGCAAGTAGTAATCTCTTGACCTCCCGAGTTCTTTGTATTAAATGAAAATACCACATTTGCTTGGTTATCCAAAAATATTTTGTAATAGTAACATTTGTTGCTGACGCAAGGACCCTCCCAATACACAAGATCCCATTCGCCTGACGGTGGTAACTGTCCATCCGTTTTGAACCAAAGAGCTGTGGTGTCAGGTTCTGAATAGATGCCATCAACACTACTTACATTGTTTATACTTCTAAGGCAGTCATCTATTCCATTAAAGTAATAGGCTCCAGAACCGTGTGGTCCAACACCAGCTTGCCAGTCCGGGGCGCACTTTGTAGATGGTGTGATTTCAACGGCTATGGATGACCAGTCAATAGGCAAAGCAAAATTACCAGTTACATTTGTTATGCCAGCAGTAGCCTGGGTCTTGTTTTCAGTAGCAACGCCAGCACTGTTTCCTGTGCTACCAGAACTAATGTCAACTCTTTCTGAATATCCTGAGCCTTGCGTATGAGTATAGTTGAGTTTACCAACTGCGCCCCATACCATTGCGTTGCCAGCAGCTGTTTTGATACTGGTGCTGTAACTGGATGTAACAGTTGATCCACTGCAATTAGTACTTTCAAAACCTTGGTTGACTGGATCAGTGTTTGAAGATGTTACGTTTCCAATTGGGCTTACGGTATTAATCCCTGAAAACCTACTTACGGAAATTGCCAATCCTTGCGCGTTGGCTGCTACAGTAGCTGTAACGGTGCCAGTAGTAGCACCACCTAACGCCCTCCATACTTCTGTTCTAGTAGTACCTTTGTAGCCACACTGTTGATCTACTTGAGTCCATGTTAATCCTAAACCTGTAACGCTTGTAACATCTATGTTGGGATTCACAGAAACAGAAGCAAGGTAAAGTTGGTTTGTAATTCCGGTAATGCTAGTAGATGTTGTTACTGCCGTTATAGCAGCACCCTCGGCAGTACCACTTACTGTTTCCACAGCTAGTATTGTCGAATTGATACCGACAGTACCCGGTCGTAAATTCCTCGTGGCATTACCTTGTGAGTTGTCAGGATTTGCATTATCTCCATCTTCAAAGTGAAATATCATGGACTCACCTTCACCTACCAAACTTGTAGGCATTGCTTCACTTTGCAATCGAAGTGATTTTACCCAAGTACCAGCTGGAATTGATGCTGAACTACCATTATTAGTAAAAAATCTTGGATTCGTATTATCAAGTTCTATCCTTAAACCATTTATACCAGCATCAGCATCTGCAGAATACATTTGATATGCTCCGCCTGGTGTGGAATAAGTCTCCTTGTGAAATAGCAATAAACCGTCAGCAAGTGGACTGGAAGCAAGCGCGTTGGTTTCTATTACTGTTCCTGCATGTAGAGAGGACAATGGTGTTTTTACTGTCACTGTTGCAGTAGCCCAGTTACCTTCTTTTGCATTTGTAAGTGTTGCATTAAATGTTCTAAAGGTGCCCTCGTCACCGGTCAGCTTGTAGACCCATACAAAGGTGGCAGTATCACCCCTTGCAAGACTTGGATAAGAAGATGGGGTTGGTCCTGATATGTAGGTTGGTTCAGCAGTTCCACTAGTAGATAGTTGGGGTTGTAAGTTAAGCAGCATGTTATTGTTAGCCATGTCATTTGTGACCTGGTAAACTATTGTTGTTGTAAAATCAGTTGGTATCGTATCTGGTGTTGACACAAGCTGCATCTCTAGTGATTCCTGAGTGGGCGAGTTTATCAAAAACTCCACAACACTACCTCGCTCTGTTGTCAGTTTTATCTCATATCCTTGCGTATCCAAAGTATAAAGATCAAGATTTTGTCCAATATTACTTGCGACTTCACCAGGAGATACTGGTACGTTTATGTCGTACTTGTACGTGCCCCAGCTAGAATCTGTCTTGTTTTGAATCCAAAGTCTTGTTATGTTAATTGGTAAATTACCAGTGTTTTGAACCGTGATGTTGAATTTATTACCAATCGTCTCGGCTTCCATAATGATGACTTCCTCTTTTCCTTGGTCGATTAGCTCTGTATTTTTGCTTATAATCTCGGAATTTAATTTTTCTATTGTATTCATACTGTGTGTAACATAGGTGACAACACTTACAAGTGCAATTATGGAAAAAAGTGCTCCTACAACACTGCTTAATGCTTTTCGATTTCTCAAGATGAATTCTCCGTTTTGTAGATCAACGTTAATCTACTACAGTTACGGCTCCTATGTTTTTTGTTCTCAAGAAGAACTGTCCTGTTTCATCATATCCCTGTAAGAAGACATACGCCTTGTAGATACCAGGAGGTATCAGATCTACAGTTCCAGTGCTATTTGTAGGAGCGCTTTTGGGCTGAGTAAAGTTTACTTTTGCAAAATAGCCTGGAGATATCAATAGGCTGTCTGTGTTTACGTCTATTAAGGTTCCATTGACACTTTTTGCAATTCCTGCATAAGCCGTTGTTGTATCCAAGTTGTCAAAGGTAATCCTGCTTCCTTGATAAGTCAGCCAGATTCCTGTTGTACCAGAGTTAATGACAGAAACTGTTACTTCATCATCATTATCATACGTGATGTATGCAGGCAAAGTTGCGTTTGGTTGCGGTATTTGAAGATAGCTTGGATGAGGTACCATGTTCTCATCATCTATTGTCATATTCAAGTTAAGCGCCTCCCAGTCTGTGGTGGAGTCAACAAATCCCATACTGAAGTTCAGCCTCTGGTTGGCAGCCAATTCGACCACTGGTATTGATGTCATGGTGTAGTTCCATGTTGAATAGGAAGCATCGTTGTTACTTGCTAGTCCCTTTCCATCCTTAAATGGGACGTTAGTTGCAAGGCCAGTATGAATATTTCCTACGAAAACTCCATTTTCATCAGTTTTATCAACCTTGAAATCAATTCTGTGTGCGCCTGTTCCATAGTTTGTCTTGGCAAGATCAAAAGCTTCAGTTGAGTCTAGTGCTCTGCTGTTCCAGTGTAATATGTCGTCTATTCTTCCGTTGAACCAGTTGGCATTTTCTTGTTTGTTGGAACCAACATGCCATTTTACACTAGGAGCATCAACAATGTTGTCTCCGGTATGGGTACTATACGTCTGAGTTATTGAATCAGTATCGGTCATATTCAAGGGACGCATGTACAGTGAACACTCATCATTTGGAGGAGCAGAAACTTTTCTTACTGCAACTACATGATACCATTGGCTGTCATCATATTCTTTTGTGCTTGTACATATAGTGCTGCCAGGTCCACCATCATCATACTCAAATAAGACCTTTCCAGTATTGTCTAATGATATTTTATAATAATCATTGCCACTGCTGCTTGCCCAGTAGACAAGATATTGTTCGCTGGTAACTGCTCCTGCAGTCTTAAACCATAATGCAGTGGTGTCAGGTTCTGCGCCAATATCATTATCACTACCCACATTGTTTTGGCTTGCAAAACAATTATTGATTCCATTAAGTTTGTAAACACCAGAGCCATGCGGCCCAGTGTTAGATTCCCAAGTTGGAGCTCCAGCTCCTACGGGTGGTTCTCCCCATGTTATGATAAGTTCCGGAGGATCAAGACTAGGATGATTAAATGATGCTGACTCCCTGAGTTTTGAAGATTGCGAAGTGCCGTTATTCTGAACCATTATGACAATGCCATTGTTAGGAGCCCAACCTGGTCTATCGACAATTTGTTGAATAATATTTTTAATATCAGGCGTTTTTTGGTTTGGACCTTTTTCCCCAACAGTGGGCCACGCAGGAACAGACCAAGGTATAACACCAGTTGTTTGCGGTCTACTACTGATGTTAGAGGGTGCTAAAGTAAAGGCGGCCGCATTATCAGCATTTTGACCAAAAAATTTTACATTAACAGGCGTTCCTGTCTCTGCATCTCCTGTTGTGAATTGAATATATGCGCTATTTATGATGGCACCTTGAGGAATGGGAAAATCTTTCCAGCGCCATCCACCTAATAGTGTCTCGCCATTATCATATGGAAAATGAATATCATCATCAGTTAGACGCATCTGACCATTGTTTACGAATTGCTCTGCATCATTATCGCTAGCAACAATTGGTTGAGATAGTGATGTGGTGGTTCCACATGGCACTAGATCTCTAAGTGCGTTACCTTGTGAGTTGTCAGGATTTGCACCCTGACCGTCCTCAAAGTGAAAGATCATATCTTCTCTTGTACCAATCAGCAATCTGTCAGGCACCGCTTCACTTCGTATTTTTAGAGAAGCATTCCAAACGCCATTTGAAATGGATACTGGGTTAGTGCCGTTATTGGTAAAAAATTTTGGATTGATTAGATCTACCTGTAACCTCTTTCCGTCAGGACCAGCATCAGCATCTGCAGAATACATTTGATATGCTCCGCCTGGTGTGAAAGAAGTCTCGTTGTGAAATAGCAATAAACCATCATCAAGTGCACTGACACCAAGCGATTCAGATTCTACCGAAGTTCCTGCCTCTATGGAATACAGTGGTTCTTTTACTGTCGCTGTTGCAGTAGCCCAGTTACCTTCTTTTGCATTTGTAAGTGTTGCATTAAATGTTCTAAAGGTGCCCTCGTCACCGGTCAGCTTGTAGACCCATACA
>Ga0209521_10004456_pt1 | contig 11166 bp, 10 predicted proteins | sample Rifsed19ft4_FD_184016 | JGI IMG/M metagenome (GOLD analysis project Ga0209521, IMG submission 184016) | Soil microbial communities from Rifle, Colorado, USA - sediment 19ft 4 (version 2) | ecosystem: Environmental > Terrestrial > Deep subsurface > Rock core/Sediment | place: Rifle, Colorado... | reverse complement strand
AGAGGATCTGTCCGCCGGCCGGATGGTGCAGGCCCGCCAGCGTCTTCAGCGTGGTGGTCTTGCCCGCGCCGTTGCTGCCGATCAGCGCGACCAGTTCGCCGGGGGCGATGTGCAGGTCGATTCCCTTTACGGCCTGGATGCCGCCGTAGGCGACTTGGAGGGCGAGGAGTTCGAGCAATGGCGTGTGATTGGATTCATGCATCATTTATATATCCTCCGGTAGGGGCACGGCGCGCCGTGCCCCTACTCATCAACACCTCCCAGATAAGCGGCGATCACGGCGGAATCTTTGCGCACTTGTTCCGGCACGCCTTCAGCGATCTTTTTGCCGTAATCGAGCACCGCGACGCGGTCGCACAGTCCCATGATGAGTTTGACGTCATGCTCGATCAGCAGCACGGTGATGCCGCTGGCGCGTATGGTCTGCAACAATGTTTTGAGGCTTGCCGTTTCGGTGGCGTTCATGCCGGCGGCCGGTTCGTCGAGTGCCAGCAGCAGCGGATCGGTGGCCAGCGCGCGGGCGATCTCCAAGCGTCGTTGCTCTCCATAGGACAGATGCTTGGCAAGGGTCTGCGCAGGTTTTTCGATGCCGACATAACGCAAGAGTTCACGCGCGCGTTCGGTGATGGCGCGCTCTTCGTTGCGCGTTGCGCGATTGCGCAGCAAGGCGCCGAACACGCCGGCGCGGGTGCGCAGATGGCGGCCTATCATCACGTTTTCCAGCGCGCTTAGATTGGCGAACAGGCGGATGTTCTGGAAGGTGCGCGCGATGCCGGCCTGTGCCAGAACATGCGGCTTGTACGCCTGATAGCGCGTACCGTTGAACTGGAATTCGCCCGCGCCCGGTTGATACAGTCCGGTGATGACGTTGAACAGTGTGGTCTTGCCCGCACCGTTCGGGCCGATCAGGCCGTAGATCTCGCCGCGCCGGATGTGCAGCGACACGTCGCTCAGCGCGCTCAGTCCGCCGAACTGTTTGGCTATGGAGGAGAGTTGCAGCAAGGGGGTTGCGTCTGACATTTTTTTATTTCAAAAGAAAAATAATCTGTAGGTCGGGCTGCGCCCGACAGCGTAATCCGGCGGGCAAAGCCCGCCCTACAAAATTACACGTTTGAACTAGCATCAGAATCATACCTTTTCCGCCGCCTCATCGGTATCCAGCTCGCGGCGGCGCACGCGCGACGGCAGCAGCCCGGCCGGACGATACAACATCATCACGATCAGCGCGCCGCCGAACAGCAGCATTCGCAGGCTCTCGGGATCGACGAGCGTTTTGCCAAACAGCGCTTGTTGCAGCGGCACGACGCTGTGGCGCAGCACTTCCGGCAGCACGGCCAGCAGCACGCCGCCGAGGATCACGCCGGCGATGTTGCCCATGCCGCCCAGCACCACCATGCACAACACCATGATGGATTCCATCAGGCTGAAACTTTCCGGGCTGACGAAGCCCTGGAAACCTGCGAACAGCGCGCCGGACGCGCCGCCGAACATCGCGCCCATCGCAAACGCCAGCAGTTTGAGGTTGCGCGTGTTGATGCCCATCGCGCCAGCCGCGATCTCGTCCTCGCGTATCGCCATCCAGGCTCTGCCGATGCGCGATTTTTCCAGCCGCTGCGAGACGAGTATCACCAGCGCGGTGCAGGCCAGGAACAAATAAAAATACAGATGCACCGAGGGCACGGCGATGCCGAAAAAGTTTTGCGTGATGTTCAGCGGCACATCCGCCACGCTGACCGGATCGATGCGGCTGATGCCTTGCGGGCCGTTGGTCAGATTGATGGGCGCGTTCAGGTTGTTCAAGAAGATGCGGATGATCTCGCCGAAGCCCAGCGTGACGATGGCCAGATAATCGCCGCGCAAACGCAGCGTGGGCGCGCCGAGCAGCACGCCGAAACCGCCCGCCACCAGCGCCGCCAGCGGCAGGACGATCCAGAACGACAGGTGCACACCATCGGGGAACGCCATCGGGAAGGCAAGCGCCAGGTGCGGTGAGCCGGTCAGCGCATAACAATAAGCCCCCACCGCGAAGAACGCGATGTAACCCAGATCGAGCAGCCCGGCGAGCCCGACCACGATGTTCAGTCCGAGCGCCAGCATGATGTAGAGCATCGCGAAATCGACGATGCGCACCCAGCCACGCCCGAGCAGCGCGTCGGTGATGAAGGGCAACAGTAGCAGTGCGGCCAGTAGCAGCCAGAACAACAGCCCCCTCTCCCGCAAGCGGGAGAGGGTTGGGGTGAGGGAGAACTTTTTAAGCGCGTTCGGCAATGCGCTCTCCTAGCAAACCCGAGGGGCGGAACACCAGCACCGCGATCAGCACGAAGAACGCGAACACGTCCTGATAGTTGCTACCCATGAATCCGCCGGTCAGGTCGCTGATGTAGCCCGCGCCCAGGCTTTCGATCAGGCCGAGCAACAGCCCGCCCAGCATCGCGCCGCGCAGGTTGCCGATGCCACCCAGCACCGCGGCGGTGAAGGCTTTCAGGCCAAGCAGAAATCCCATGTAGTAATGTGCCAGGCCGTAGTTGGCGCTGACCATCAACCCGGCCACGGCGGCCAGCGCCGAACCGAGCATGAAGGTGATCGAGATCACGCGGTTGATGTCCACGCCCATCAGTTGCGCGGCATGCTGATTCTCGGCCACCGCACGCATCGCGCGTCCCAGGCGGGTGCGATGAACGACGACCATCAGCCCGGCCATGATCGCCAGCGCCAAAACGAAAATGATGATCTGGATGTCGTTGATGATCGCGCCGCCGAAAGTATGCGGTGTGTTGGCGATCAATTGCGGGAAGGAGTGATATTCGCGTCCCCAGATCATCATCGCCAGATTCTGCAGCACGATGGATACGCCGATCGCGGTGATCAGCGGCGCAAGGCGCGGCGCATGGCGCAGCGGGCGGTAGGCGATGCGCTCGATGCTGTAGCCCAGCGCCATGCAGCCCGCCATCGCCAACGCTATGCTGAGCGGCAATGCCAACAGCGGCGGCACGCCCAGTCCCAGCAATGCAGTGAGTGCGGACAGCGTCAGCATCGCACCTATCATCACCACTTCACCATGCGCAAAGTTGATCAGCCCGAGGATGCCATACACCATGGTGTAGCCCAGCGCGACCAGCGCGTACACGCTGCCCTGAACCAGGCCATTGATGATTTGTTGTAAGAGAATATCCAAAGGCGCCCCTATAGCTCCGGCTTCCGTCATTCCCGCGCAGGCGGGAAAACGAGCCTCTGGAGGCGAGTTTCGAGGGACGGCCATCCAGCGGTTTTATCTAACATGCCTTGGATTTTGTCCCCGCGCTGCGGGGACTTTTTTTCTTGACTGGATTCCCGCCTGATAAAACTACTAGCCATTCGACTAAGCTGGCATAAAACACCAGCAAAGTCGCTGGTTATGCGCGGGAATGACGGGTTTTTAGGGATGCCCTCTAAATTATTCACACTGCGCCATCAATGCGCTGCCGGAGCAATCGCGCCCAGCGTTTCCAGCGGTTGCCATTTGCCCTGCTGCACCTGATATAGCGTGATGGCGCCGCCCTTCAGATCGCCTTTCTCATCGAACTGGATCTTTGCCGTCACCCCGTCGTGCGAAATGCCGGCGAGTGCAGGCAGGTATTTTGCCGGCTCCACCGAATCGGCTTTCTGCATCGCGGCGATCATCACATTCACCGCATCATAACAATAGGGGGCATATAACTGGATCGGCTGATACCTGGCGACGAAGCGCGCCTCGAACTCTTTGCCTCCCGGCATCTTGTCCAGCGGCACACCGGGTAGCGACGCATAACTGCCTTCGGCGGCATCGCCTGCCAGCTTGATGAATTGCGGGGTATAGCCGCCATCACCCATCATGAATTTCAGATTCAGCGCGAGGGCTTTGAGCTGCTTCGCCATCGGGCCCGCTTGCGGATCCATCCCGGCAAAGAACAGCAGATCTGGCTGCTTGCCCTTGACCGCAGTCAGCACCGCGGTAAAGTCATACGCCTTGTCGTTGGTGTATTCACGCGCCACGATTTGCGCGCCATTGGCCTGTGCGGATTTGATGAACTCGTCCGCCAGGCCCTGTCCGTACCCGGTGCGATCATCGATGACCGCGATCTTTTTCGCGGCCAGTTTTTTGGTTGCATATTCTCCCAGCACACGGCCCTGCTGCGCATCATTCGCCATCACGCGGAATGTGGTTTTATAGCCTTTGGCGGTGAATTCCACTGCGGTGGCAGATGGAGAGATCTGCACGATGCCGTTGTCGTTGTAGATCCTTGAGGCGGGTATGCTGGTTCCGGAATTGAGATGCCCGATCACGCCGCTGACTCTGTTGTCCACCAGCTTCTGCGCGACGATGGTCGCAGTCTTGGGGTCGGCCTGATCGTCCTCGCTGATCAGTTCGAAGCGCACCTTGCGCCCGCCTATCACGATGCCTTTGCCGTTGGCATCATCTATCGCCATGCGCGTGCCGCTTTCGTTGTCCTTGCCTATGTGCGCCTGCGGGCCGGTCAACGGTGCCGATGCACCGATGCGGACGACCAGCTCGCCGGAGGTGCCTGGGTCGGTGGTGGATGATTTCTCGCACCCCAGCAGGGCCAGAGTGACTGCGGCAAGCAACAGCGAACGAGCAAAACGAAATGACATGGCCAACCCCCGTAAGAATGCCTGCTGATTATGCAGAGACGGCGCGCTGCTTGTCAATTTTAAACATCATGAATGAAACACCATGAAACACCGGCAAAAAAAACCGGCAAAGCTTATTTTGAAACAAAAAAAGCCGACTCGCGTCGGCTTTTTCGTGGAATCGCTTCCTGCTTACTTGGCCAGGCTCATAACAAAACCAGCCAATTCCTTAGTTTCGGCTTCGCTGAGTTTAGGCTGTGGAGGCATAGGCACGGCACCCCAAGCACCGCTACCGCCCTTGGATATCTTGGTGCTCAGTTTGGCTACTGCGTCAGCATCACCCTTGTACTTGTTGGCGACGTCTTGCCATGCTGGACCAACTATTTTTTTGTCGATTGCATGACATCCGTTGCAACCGCTTTTCTTGGCAAGTGCCGGCATATCAGCCGCCATTGCGCTACCCGCGACCATCAAACCTGCTACAGCGACGCTTACGATAATAGATTTCATTCTTTAGCTCTCCGAATATATGTGTGAAACATTCAAAACGGTGCGAAGATTTTTTCTTCACCATTGATTCTAAACGACCCCGTTCACTTTACCGGCCAGATTCTTTGACGGCAGGCAGATAACGCAGCTGTCGCAACTATGGTTGACAGCTTCATTCCAACTCAGGCAAATTCCGGCCCGAAGCCGGATAATCCTATTCCGCGTGGGGCATCGACTGCTTATTCGCCGGTGGCAAGTCGCGCTCAATACTGTTTGCCTTGCCATTCATTCATACATCGGCAAATCAGGAACCGGCAGCAACAAAAAAGCCGGCTTGCGCCGGCTTTTCCAGGATCGCTCCTGAACTTTCGATACGATTCAGGGCAGGCTTACTTTGCCAGACCCAGGATGAAGGCAACCAGTTCCTTCATCTCGGCTTGCTTGGTGCCGGCAGCGTCGCTTGGTGGCATAGGCATCGTGCCCCACGCACCGCTACCACCCTTGGACACCTTGACCAACAGCTTTTCCGCTGCAGTCGCGTCGCCCTTGTACTTGTTGGCCACATCCTGCCAAGCCGGACCGACCACCTTCTTGTCAATAGCATGACAAGCGGTGCAGTTCATCTTCTTTGCCAGTTCTGGCATATCTGCCGCCATTGCGCTACCTGCGACCATCAAACCTGCTGCTGCAATCATGTTAACAATGATAGATTTCATTACTTTTCTCCGATTTATGATAAATACATCCTGAACCATGCGAAGGTTTTGCCTTCGCCGGCGATTCTAAACAACTCCGCCAGCTTTGCCAATCGTCTTCTCCAGGCGAAAGGCCGGTAGCAACTATCCACACTCTTATTGGTATCCGCTTATTTCAAGGACAACACGAATTTAACCAATGACTTGATGCCAACCTCGCTGACGCGAGGTGAGTTGGCCGGAATTTGAGATGTTCCCCACGCATAACTTCCGAACTTCTGCACCTTGGCGATCAGCCTGGCTGCGTCAGTTACCGCGGCCGCTATACCGGTTCGGCCCGATATTCGACTATCAGCGTGTGTTTGGTTCCCGCTGCGACTTTCACCGCGTTCTCGATCGCATTCGCCGATTCCACGCACAGCATTTCGCGCCAGCCGTCCGGCTGCCCCATATCGCCCATTTTGTTGGCTTTTTCAGTCCACGGCGTCCACACCACGGTGGAAAGACTGCCGGACTTGGCGACATGGATACGGCGCTTCAGCCTGTCGTCTTCGATCACGCATTCTGCGGCGGTGTTGATGTACACGCGGTCGGTTTCGCCCGAAAATGTGATCGCGCCCTCTTGTTTTCTGAGCGTGGAGCCGCCAACCTTGTCCCAATAATCGCAACCGTCCAATCCGGTCACGCGCACTGCGCCGATGTCGCCGATCTGTAAATAAGTATGCAGGGCTTCGCCAATCACGAAATCAGTCGTGCCGGTATTCTCTGTGATCAACTCCATGCGCAATGTCTCGCCGGCGATCACGGTCAGATCGAGCTTTGAGGCATGTGGCCACTGCGAACGCGTCTTCTCGCTTTCCACCAGCCGCAGCGTCAGGCGCGTCGCGCCGTCCAGCTCACTGCCGGACTCGACCACCTGCCAAGGAACGGTACGCGCGTAACCGTGTCCCGGGAAACCAGCCTCGGAAGGGTGTGCGCCGAACCACGGCCAGCACACCGGAACTCCGCCGCGTATGGATTTGCCCGCAGCCAGTTTGGCATCGCGCGACAGCCATACCACCGGAACGGCCTGATTCTTTGGCCGCCAGCTCATCAGGTGCGCGCCCTGCAAACACAGCGATGCGGCTGCTTGCGCGTTGTTGATCTCAGCAACGATCAGGCCGCTGGCATCCTCGCGGAAGCTCAGTCGTCCAATGATACCGAATTGCTTGTTCAGTTGCTGCGCTGTGGTCATGTTTTCCTCTTTCTATTTGTGAACCTAAAAACGGCGATTCAGCCACGGAATAAACTACCCTGCGCCAAGAGCGCGGAGTATCGAAAAACTTGAGCGGGCGTAGCCCGGATGGAATGCAATGGAATCCGGAGGAACCCTTCGACAGGCTCAGGACAGGCTTCGGCCACGCCCACCAAACCCCGGATTTCGTTGCGCTACATCCGGGCTACATCACTTCCATTTTTTCATTTTAGCCTGCGCTGTCCCCGCAGCAAGACTGCGGGGAATTACAAGTTAACACGGATGCCCACGGATAATCAGCGGGTTGTACCGGGAAGGCAATTTACCTTGCGGGTAGTTGCGATTATTTTTCAGCCATTCGGGTGCCCGGCCAGAAGTTTTTCGGATGCTTTGTCAGTGTTAATCCGTGTTAACCGGTGGCTAACTGCTTTTCCCAGGTTTATGAAACATCAGGGCTAGTGATGCCCGTATAATCGGCGTACCGATTTTACCCGATTCGCCCATGTTAATTCATCCGCAATTCGATCCTGTAGCCCTGCACCTCGGCCCGCTTGCCATTCATTGGTATGGACTGATGTACCTCGCCGGTTTCATCACTTTTCTATGGCTGGGGCGCAAACGCATCACCATGCTGAACGATCCACAGTTCAGTGCCAAACTGCTCGACGACCTGCTGTTCTATGGCGTGCTCGGGGTGATACTCGGCGGACGGCTGGGTTATGTGCTGTTTTACAAAGCGCCTTATTACTCCGCTCATCCGCTGGAAATCTTTGCAGTCTGGCAAGGCGGAATGTCATTTCACGGCGGATTCCTCGGCGTGCTGGTCGCGATGGCCTGGCTGGCACACAAACAGAATTTGCGCTGGCTGCAGATCACCGATTTCATTGCCCCGCTGGTACCGCCCGGCCTGGCGTTCGGGCGTCTCGGCAATTTCATCAACGGCGAATTATGGGGTCGCCCCGCCGATGTTCCGTGGGCGATGGTCTTCCCAGGGGTGGATGGCCTGCCGCGCCATCCTTCACAGCTGTATGAATTCGCGCTGGAAGGTTTGCTGCTGTTTGCGCTGCTCTGGCTGTATGCGCGCAAGCCGCGTCAGGCCGGCATGGTATCCGGCCTCTTCCTCGCCGGTTACGGCAGTTTCCGTTTTCTGGTCGAATTCACGCGCGAGCCGGACGATTTTCTCGGTCTGCTGTCTTTGGGCATGAGCATGGGCCAATGGCTGAGTCTGCCGATGGTGATTGCCGGTGTGCTGCTGATGGTATTGAGCGGCCGACGCGCCGCTTGACACTCGCCGGCCGCTCGCACACTATTCTTGACATCAAAATAACCGAAACGCCACTTTGGACGACATCTCTTTAGGCACGCTGTTTGGCATCTTGCTGCTGCTGCTGCTGTGCAGTGCGTTCTTCTCAGGCTCCGAAACCAGCATGATGGCGATCAATCGCTATCGCCTGAACACGCTGGTTCGCAAGGGGAACCGCAGCGCAAAACTGGTCAACAAGCTGCTCGGCAAAGTGGACAAGCTGCTCGGTTCCATCCTGATGGGCAACACACTGGTCAACGTCGCTGCGGCAGCGGTGACCAACATCATCATCCTGCGACTGTTCGGCCAGGACGATCTGGCGATCTTGCTGGGCACGCTGGCCATCACTTTCGCCTTGCTGGTATTCAGCGAAATCATGCCCAAGATCATCGCGGCCAGTTATCCGGAGCGCATCGCACTGCCAGCCAGCTATCTGCTCACGCCGCTGATCACTTTGTTTCATCCGGTGGTCTCGGTGGCCACTGCTTTTGTAAAAGGCTTTCTGTGGCTGCTGCGCATCAAGATCCAGACCGATCAAAGCAAACAAAAGGTGACGCTGGAAGAATTGCGCGGGCTGGTGCTGGATGCCGAGCATTTTCTGCCGCGCAAGCACCAGAAGATGCTGCTGAACCTGGTCGACCTGGAACGCATCACCGTGAACGACGTGATGGTTCCGCGCAACCAGATCGAAGCCCTGGATATCAACGCGGACGCAAACGAATTGCGCCAGCAGATCATCACTTGCCACCACACGCTGCTGCCGGTATACGCCGACACGCCCAGCAACGTCATCGGCATCCTGCACCTCAAGCGCGTCCCGTCTCTGTTGCTGGAGACGACGCTGGATCTTGCCCAACTGCGCGCAATACTCCATGAACCCTATTTCATTCCTTCAGACACGCCGCTGCTCAAGCAACTGCAGCAGTTTCAGGAACGCCATACTCGACTGGGACTGGTGGTGGATGAATACGGCGAGCTGCTCGGTTTGGTGACGCTGGAAAACATCCTTGAAGAAATCGTCGGTGAATTCACGACACAATCCCCGTCACAAACCGGAAAGTTCCTGCGCCATGAGGACGGAAGTTTTCTGCTGGAAGGCAGCAGCAGTTTGCGCGAACTGAATCGCAAGCTGGGCTTGCACTTTCCGCTGGATGGCGCAAAGACACTGAATGGTCTGATACTCGAACACCTCGAAGACATTCCTGAAACCGGCACCAGTCTGAAGATCGCCGGCTATCCGATAGAGATCATTCAGACCCAGGATCGCATCGTGAAGGTTGCGCGCATTTTTCCATCTCAGCCGGGCGTCAAGATGTAGGGGCACGGCGCGCCGTGCCCCTACTGCTTTACAACAAGCATAAAGCTCGGCATCATGCCCGCCAACATCTAGTGAGTGACCCAAGGGAGACGCTATGGCTGTCGCACCAAAAACTCAAAAACCGAAAGAAAAAGAATATTCATATCTCTGGGAAGGGAAGGACAAAACCGGCAAACAGGTCAAAGGCGAAATGCGCGCACCCGGCGAGGTCAGTGTGGCCGCTCATCTGCGCCGCCAGGGAATCAACATTGTAAAAATAAAACGACTGCGCGCCACGGGTAAATCCATCACCGAGAAGGACATCACGCTGTTCACACGCCAGCTTGCCGTCATGATGAAGTCGGGGGTGCCGTTGTTGCAGGCTTTCGATATCGTAGGCAAAGGGCACAACAATCCATCCGTAGCGCGGCTGGTGCTTGACATCAAGACCGAGGTGGAGACCGGCAGCAGCTTGCAGCAGGCATTCATGAAATATCCGCTGTACTTCGACGCCCTGTATTGCAACCTGATCGGCGCGGGTGAAGCGGCGGGTATTCTGGATGCCCTGCTGGAACGGCTGGCGACCTATATGGAAAAAACCCAGGCCCTCAAGAGCAAGATCAAGTCGGCCCTGTTCTACCCGATTTCCATCATCGTGGTGGCATTCATCATCACCGCCGTGATCATGATCTTCGTGATCCCTGCATTCAAGGAACTGTTTGAAGGCTTTGGCGCAAATCTGCCGGCACCGACCTTGTTCCTGATGACCATCTCCGATTTCTTCGTGACATATTGGTATCTGATCTTTGGCGGCATCGGCGGCGGTTTTTACGCATTCTTCTATGCCTGGAAGCGCAGCAAGAAAATGCAGAGTGTCATGGATAGGCTGCTGCTGAAGATACCCATTTTTGGCGAGTTGATCCGCAAGGCCACCATCGCGCGCTGGACCCGCACGCTATCCACGATGTTTGCTGCCGGCGTCCCCTTGGTCGAATCGCTTGATTCGGTTGCCGGTGCGGCGGGCAATGTGGTGTACTACGAAGCCACCAAAACCATACAGCGCGAGGTGAGCACCGGCAGCAGCCTGACCTCCTCGATGCAGAATACCGAGTTGTTCCCGAGCATGGTGCTGCAAATGGTGGCCATCGGCGAAGAAGCCGGCTCACTGGATTCCATGCTCAGCAAGGTGGCTGACTTCTTCGAGGCCGAAGTGGACGATGCGGTGGCGGCCATTTCCAGCCTGATGGAGCCGGTCATCATGGTGGTGCTCGGCACACTGATAGGCGGCATGGTGGTGGCGATGTATCTGCCGATCTTCAAGATGGGCGAAGTGATTTGATGGATCAGAGGACAGGGATCAGGAATCAGGAATCAGGAATCAGGTGTCAGATATCAGATTGCCGACATGACTGAACTGCTCCTGCTTCTCCAATCTTCCCCACTCGCGTTCACCGTCATGGGTGCCGTATTGGGCCTGATGGTCGGCAGTTTTAGTTCCGACATAACCCGCACGCGGATTAGTCTCCACTGAAACGGCCGA
>Ga0209521_10004448_pt1 | contig 11172 bp, 6 predicted proteins | sample Rifsed19ft4_FD_184016 | JGI IMG/M metagenome (GOLD analysis project Ga0209521, IMG submission 184016) | Soil microbial communities from Rifle, Colorado, USA - sediment 19ft 4 (version 2) | ecosystem: Environmental > Terrestrial > Deep subsurface > Rock core/Sediment | place: Rifle, Colorado... | reverse complement strand
GCGAAGGGAAGAGTGCGATTGAACTTGCTATGGAGGTTTTACAGCATTATGGAGATTTCAGGGCGATTGCAGGTGCTACTGTGCATGAGCTTTGTTCAATCAAGGGGATAGGTCCGGCCAAGGCTGCACAAATAAAGGCTGCATTCGAGATAGGTAAAAGGGTTACCGCGGAGCCGCTTAGTAAGAAAATACGCATCCTGTCGAGTAAGGACGTATACAATATCTACAGGCACTACACCCCATATTTCCAGGGATTGAAGAAGGAGATATTCAAACTATTGATGCTGGACGGCAAAAACCGAATTTATGCCGACTACCTGGTATCAGAAGGGTGTCTCACATCAAGCATTGTTCATCCGAGGGAGGTCTATATTCAGGCTATAAGGAACTCAGCGGCGTCAGTTATATTTCTTCATAATCACCCAAGCGGGGACCCGTCACCAAGTCCCGAGGATGTTGATATAACGAAAAGGCTTGTAGCCGCAGGCGAATTGATTGGGATAAAGGTGCTTGATCATATAATCATGGGTGAGAAGGAGTATGTCAGCTTTGCAGATAAGGGGCTTTTGTAATATAATGCTTTAAATATGCAATTTCTCAGCGTAAAAAGCGGTATAAGAAAAAGGATTATCAGGTCAATGCTTATCATAAGCATCATGCCGCTTGTGGCCGGTCTTTATCTTACATATCTTGATGTCAGTGGCGCCTTGCGAAATTCTATAGGGGAATCTTTTCAGGATGAGGCAAATGAGATTGCCCACAAGGTTGAGATGGTAATTAAAAGCGAGACGGTTGAGGTTCAGAGGCTGACTGCGTCTGCTGATGTCAGATATGCAATTAAAAACAGGACTGCAGGCAGAGGTGAACTGAATAATTATCTCAGGGAATTCAGGAGTTATGATGAAAAGGAAGTTCACAGCCTTTTAATTGTTGACAGGAGTGCTGATTATGTTGCCGGCATAAACGAGGGTGGAAGCGGTAATTTCAAAAGTGAGCGCTGGTTTAATGTTGCCTTCAACAATGGTGCGGGCAAGGTCTACGTCGGTGATTTAAATCTTGATAATAAAACCGGCAAGTATCTGATGAACATAGCGGCCCCCGTCATGGATAATGGTAAGGCAATCGGCGTTGTTGCAATCAGGTATACAGTAGATAGCCTCCTCGAGATTATAAATAATGTAAGAATCGGTAAGACAGGACATGCAAACCTTGTAGATTCTGCAGGTACAATTATCATGTGTCCTATATTTCCTCTGCGCAGCCATCATATAAGCCATGATCTTGTCAAACTCGTAACACGCGTTAATCCGGGATGGGGGGTTGCAAAAGATGATGCCCATGGCGGTAAAGACTCTATTGTTGGTTTTGCCCCGGTACTTTCGACAATAAACCCGGAACCCGGATGGCTTGACGGAAACAAATGGTATGTCTTTCTGAGACAGAGCCCCGGTGAGATGTATGCACCCATATATTCTTTACTCGCGCGCGTTACTATATTTGCCTTTGTGCTCATAGTGTTTCTTGCCCTTACAGCCGTCTATGCTGCAGGAGATATTGTTAAACCTATTAATGAGCTGTACCGTGGTGTAGAACTTATAGGCCAGGGTAAACTTGACCACCGTCTTTATGTTAAGACAGGTGATGAGATAGAAAAACTGGCGGATGAGTTCAATAAAATGGCAGAAGAGTTAAAGAAGACTTATACTACTCTTGAGGAGAGGAATAAGGAACTTGAGACATCTGAGGAGAGGTATAAGGATCTCATCGAAAATTCTCCTGAGATGATTCATTCTGTTAATGCTGAAAGATATTTTGTAGGGGTTAACAAGACGGAACTTAATACCCTTGGTTACACGATTGAGGAGATGCGAAATAAAAGGCTGGAGGATATAGTTCCGGAAGAACTCAGGGAGCGTGTAAAAAAGCATGTAGGTCGGGTGATTAAAGAAGGCAAAGGCCGGGTCGAGTTACAATTTATTACAAAGGATGGTAAAAAAATAGAAGTTGAGATATCCGCCACTGCCCTTTACCATCCGATAACCGGTCAATTCATAAAGACAAGGGCATTTGTCCGCGATATTACTGACAGGAAGAGATTGGAAAGGCATCTGCGTGAATATCATGACATCCTTGAACAGAGGGTATCAGACAGGACCAGGGAGTTGAGGGAGACCAAGGATTATCTTGAAAACCTCCTTGAAGGCGCAAACGACGTTATTTTCACACTTAACCCTGCCGGACTGATTACTTATGTTAATAAAAAGGTAGAAGAGTGGGGTTATAAGAAGGAAGATCTTGTTGGAAGTTCATTCCTGGCTATACTGTCGAAGAAGCATAAAGGCGAGAGGTTAAGAAAGACCGTAGCAGAGGGGATAAGACAGACATATGAGGTAGAAATTATAGATAATTCCGGGGGTGTAAAATATGCGGTTCTCAGTATTTCACCTCTTAGAAGCGGAGATGAAAAGATGGCGGGGGTGCTGGTAATTGCAAATGATATTACTGAAAGGAACAGACTGGAACAGCAGGTTGCTCAGGCGGAGAAGATGTCTGCTATAGGCCAGTTGGCTGCAGGAATTGCACATGAGATCAATAACCCCATTGGCGGGATTATGAATTGTCTGTATAATATACGTAATAAGCTCCTGCCAAAGGAGCGTGAAGTGATATATATGAAGTCCATGGAGGATGGAATCCAGCGTGTTCAGAGAACTGTTGAACAGCTTCTTGATTTTGCACAGCAGCATGAACCGAGGCTTTTAGCTGTGGATGTAAATAACCTTGTTGAAGATGTCCTGTCTCTGATGAGTTATGCAGTAACGAAGAATGGTATCCATCTAAGAAAAGAGCTTGGTTTAAACATGCAAAGAGTAATGATGGATCAGCATAAGATAGGACAGGTAGTTATGAATATGTTGCTGAATGCGGTTCAGGCAGTCAAGGGTGAGGGGGAGGTAATAGTCAGGACATATGCCGACAACAACTGGTGCTGTATCGCTGTTTCTGATAATGGCTCAGGGATACCGCCACAGATAATGCCAAGGATATTTGATCCGTTTTTTACAACTAAGGATGTTGGAAAGGGAACCGGGCTCGGCCTTGCAGTAAGTCTTGGTATAGTTGAGAAACACTCAGGGAAGATAGACGTAAAGAGCGAAGAGGGGAAGGGGACAACATTCACGATCAGGCTGCCGCTGAAGGAGGCTTAAAGGAATATCACAATGCACAAGATACCGGATATATTAATTATAGATGATGAACCGCTGATGAGGATCTCAATAAGTGACGCTCTTAAGGTTGAAGGATACAACGTCATGAGTGCGGAAACCGGTGGTGAAGGATTAAAGTCAATTAAGAATAACTCTTATGATGTTGTGATAACTGACCTGAGACTTCCGGAAGTGGACGGAGTCCAGATATTGAAGTCGTGCAAACAGATCTCTCCGCGCACAAAGGTGTTGATGATCACCGCATATGGATCAGTGGATACTGCCGTTGAGGCTATGAAGATAGGTGCATACGACTATATAACAAAGCCGTTTTCTATGGATGAGTTTATCCTGACAGTAAAAAGGCTGATTGCATTGAGAGACCTTGAAGACGAGAATATATACCTGAAAGAAAAGATAGAGGAGAGGTATGAATTCAGCGGAATTATCGGTAAGAGCGATAAGATGAAAGATATATTTGAGAAGATAGAGATAATAGCGCCTACGGATACAACGGTGCTCATTACCGGAGAAAGCGGCACAGGCAAGGAGCTTGTTGCAAATGCTATCCACTATAATAGTCCGAGGAAAAATGAGGCGTTCATTAAAGTGAGCTGTGCCGCGCTGCCTGAAACGCTTCTTGAGGCAGAGTTGTTTGGTCATGAGAGAGGCGCTTTTACCGGAGCCCTGAAGCAGAAGAAGGGGAGGTTTGAGCTTGCCCACAAGGGTACTCTCTTCCTTGATGAAATCGGAGAGATTAACCAGACGGTTCAGGTCAAACTATTAAGGGTGCTTCAGGGGCATGAGTTTGAAAGACTTGGAGGCACGAGTACAATAAATGTGGATGTAAGGATTATAGGGGCAACACAGAGAGACCTTAAAAAAGAGGTACAGAAAGGCAGTTTCCGGGAGGATCTTTATTACCGGCTGAATGTTGTGCCTGTTCATCTTCCTGCTTTAAGGGATCGCAAGGAGGATATTCTTCTTTTAATGGAGCATTTTCTGAATATGTACTCAAAGCATATGAATAAACCAATGAAGGGAATATCTACAGAGGCACGGGAATTTATTCTAAAGTATGACTACCCGGGTAATATAAGAGAACTTGAGAATGCAGTTAAAAGGGCCTTGACCTTATCAAGAGATAAAGAGATACAACCATGGGACCTCCCTGAAGATATGTGTACTATCTGCCGTGAAGGAAGTAAAGTGGGTGAGAGGCTCAGTTATTCAGAACCCCTTCCGACTGCCATGTCTCTTTTTGAGAAACAGTATGTATCAAAAGTACTGGAAGAGACTAAAGGCAACAAGACACTTGCTTCAAAACTCCTTGGCATATCGAGAAAAACCCTTTGGGAGAAGTGCAAATTGTATGGTCTGCTGAAAAAGGAAGAGATTGTTGAAGATAATACTGCTGAGTGATGTTACTTATTGGTAACATTTCCGATTCCCCTCCCCCACTTCATTTATTTCCTCAAACATGGCTAATCATAACGGTTATCTATAATCTACTCCGTTATTGCGTTACGTTTATGTAACGTAATAATATCTGTGCAATCGAGTTGAGAAATGCTGATAATCTTGTAATATCAAATAGATAAGCATGTATATATGTTATGGCACTTGTCTTGCAACATCCAGTCTCAAAGGGATTGGAAAGGAGGGATAAAAGAGTTGCATTAATATTCAGCAAAATTAAGATCCGTAATAGTCGTTATTATAATAAGTAGTATTACTTTTATCAAATAACCATCGCTGTGTATTTATATAGTAAATTCCCCTGATTAACGGGGAAGGAGGTTTTCATCATGGCTGGCGTAAAGGCATTCTTAAAATCAGGACATTGGCCAACACTTTTTTGTGCATTCCTGTATTTTGATTTCTGTTTTGCAATCTGGGTTGTTAACGGGGCAGTAGCTCCATTTATTAGTGAGCAATTTCATCTAACTCCTGTGCAAAAGGGATTTATGTTGTCAGTACCGGTTCTGGCAGGCGCTTTTATGCGTTTCCCGACAGGTCTTTTAGCACAATACATTACGCGAAAATGGGCTGCGATGCTTGAGATGGGTTTGATTACTATAGGCCTCGCCTATGGTTACTTTTTTGTTGATACCTTCCAGGAGGTTATCTGGATGGGTATTCCTCTTGGTATAGCAGGCGCTTCATTCGGTATTGCACTTTCCCTGGGCGGCGGATGGTACCCGCCAAAGTATAAGGGGCTGGCTATCGGAATATCAGGAGCCGGAAACAGCGGCGCTGTAATCGCAATGCTGACTGCGCCTCCTCTTGCTGCTGCCTATGGCTGGCACTCAGTGTATGGTTTTTATATTATTCTTATGCTTATTCCTATGACACTGATGGCCCTCTTTGCCAAGGAGCCGCCTGACCAGGAAAAGAAGAAGATGAAGGATTACCTGAAGGTTATAATTGAAAAAGACGCATGGGTGTTCAATATTATGTATATAGTCTCTTTCGGTGGGTACATTGGATTTACTACGTTCCTTCCTACCTTCTTTCATGATGCCTACAATATACCCAAGGCAAATATGGGGCAATTCGCGGCTGTTATTGCAATATCGGCAAGCGTCTTCAGGGTACTTGGCGGATGGTCGGCTGACCGTTTTGGAGGCATCCGGGTATTGAATGTCCTCTACTTCATTATAATAGCAAGCCTTTTTGCAGCAGCGTTAATGCCAAATGTATACGTTATTACTGGCATATTTATCGTGATATTCTCAGCGCTTGGTACTGCGAATGGTTCAACCTTCCAGTTGGTGCCATTCAGATTCCCATATGCTACTCCGGTTGCAATGAGCCTGGTTGGTGAGATTGGCGCCCTGGGTGGCGGGTTCCTTCCCAATGCAATGGGTTTCTCAAAACAGTATCTTGGCAGCTTCAGCGGCGGATTCATAGCCTTTGGTGTCTTTGCCATCTTTGTAATGATCGTCTTTAGAGTTGTTCAGGGTAGTTGGCAGGGTAAATGGATTGGAGTCGGTGGAAAGGCACTGCATCACGAAGAGAAGATGTATAACTAAATTTAAGATTGGGGTTCATTATGGATTATAAATTGATCATATGTCCGATTGATGATTCCGAGTTGAGAGAAAAGGCCGTTGAAGTAGCGTCATATCTTTCCAAAATTTCAGGTGCAAAATTAATATTGTTAAATGTAGTAGAAAAGTGGTATCGTTCTGAGCCGATGGTTACAAACTCACCTGAGTGGACCTCAATTCATGAGGAGTGGCTCAACGAGGGGAGGGGACTTCTTGAAAAGGAGGCCAAAAGACTTGTAGAAAGTGGTGTCAAGAATGTTGAGACTATTCTGAGCGAGGGTGATGCGGCACATGAAATTGTTGCAGAGGCTTTCAAGAACAAGGCTGATCTCATAATTATGGCAACCCACCGGTATTCATCAGCAGGAAAGTTTTTTATGGGAAGTGTTACAGACAGGGTAACAAAGAAGTCTCCCTGTCCGGTATTATGGGTATTCAGGTGATTTGGAATGACAGGCTTTGTGGTTTTAGCCTGTTTTTTAATCTAACTAATAGAAGGGAGGTGTAAGGAGAATATGATTAAAAAAATCATTTGTAGGAGATTAGAAGTATTGTTGTTTGTAGTACTCATAGCGGCAGGTCTGGTAAGTTTGCCTCTGTTTGCGTCTGCTGAGACAGCGGAGGATCCGGCTGCTACTGAGGAGGCTGTTCCTGCAGTACAGGGTGATGCCGGCATAGGGAAGATGTTGTACACCGGTGAAAAGAGGTTTGAGAATGGTGGTCCTGCATGTATTTCATGTCACAATGTAGGTCTTGGGACATTAGGTGGCGGTACACTTGGTCCGAACCTGATGCTGCCCAACGAGAAATACGGAGTTGGACCTGCGCCTCAAAACCCGCTTATAGCTGCAGCGTGGATTAACAGCACAGGCACCCCGATAATGGGGCCAATCTTCTCAAGAAAGAACGTGACTGATGATGAAGTTACGCATCTCAAGGCGTTCTTCAGTACACTGCCTGCAGAACAGACATCAAAGTCCGGCGCTTTCGTCGGTATCAGTGCAGCAGGCTTTGTGGGTATCCTTATATTCTTCAGTATTGTTTGGAGCGGTAGATACAGAAAACGCTGTGGTGGTACAGCACACGAGGCAATTTGGAGGAATTATGGTGGGAAAGGAGGGAAATAATTAAATGGCTACATGGATTCAGGATATTGTTGACCCCGCTAAAAGGGGTTGGGAAGAGTTTTACAGAAATCGCTGGCAGTATGACAAGACTGTCAGAAGTACTCATGGAAACAACTGTACAGGTGGATGCAGTTGGATGGTCTATGTCAAAGACGGTATTATTACATGGGAACTACAGGCGACTGATTATGAGGCGATTGATGATAAGGTGCCGCCTTATGAACCGAGAGGCTGTCAGAGAGGTATTTCCGCATCATGGTATGTATATAGCCCGGTAAGGGTAAAGTATCCATATATCCGCAGTCCGCTTCTTGATGCATGGAGAGAGGCAAGACAGAAGCACGCTGACCCCGTGGATGCATGGAAGAGCATTGTGGATAATGCTGAACTCCACAAGAAGATCAAATGGTCGAGGGGTAAGGGTGGATTCAGGAGAAGTGATTGGGATACTTGTGCTGAGATAATAACATCGGCGCAGATCCATACCATCAAGACATACGGTCCGGACAGGAATATCAGTTTTTCACCTATTCCGGCCATGTCCCAGATCAGTTATTCATCAGGCGCAAGATACCACCAGCTTATGGGTGGTGTAAGTTTGAGCTTCTATGACTACTACACCGACCTGCCAAATGCACATCCGCAGATATGGGGTGAGCAGACAGATGTCGGTGAGAGCGCTGACTGGTATAACACAGGTTATGTAGTCATCACCGGTGCAACCCCTAACAGGACCAGGACTGCTGACTGTCACTATGTTTCAGAGCTCCGCATTGGCGGTGCAAAGGTGGTAGTCTGTTCACCGGATTACGCAGAGGTTGCCAAGTATGCAGACCTCTGGGTTCCTGTGAAGACAGGTTCTGATGGTGCCTGGTGGATGGGTATCAACCATGTCATCGTGAAGGAGTTCTATATTGACAGGCAGGTCCCATACTTCATTAATTATTCCAAGCAATACACCGACCTTCCCCATCTGATCAAATTCCGCAAGGCTAAGAACGGATATGAAGGTGGTCGTCTCTTAAGGGCATCCGACATGAAGGAGTATGCTGAAACAGATAATCCTGAGTGGAAGTTTGCCATGTGGGATACTAAGACCAGCAAGGCGAGGGTCGTCTATGGCGGTATGGGTTTCCGTTATCCCAAGAGGCACGAGAGTGAAGGCAAGTGGAATACTATGATTAAGGATGAGAAGTCGGGTGAGATGTTCGATCCGGCACTGACCTTGATTGATAGTAAGGATGGCGCACTCGAATGTGCCTTCTATGAACATGATACAGGTGAAGTCTACAAGAGGCAGGTTCCTTTCAAATATGTGGAGACAAAAGAGGGTAAGATACCTGTAACTACAATATTCGACCTGTTTGTTTCTCAACTTGGTGTTGCCAGACCCGGGTTAAGCGGTGATTATGCCCGAAACTATGATGATGATAAGGGTTTTTCTCCTGCATGGCAGGAGAAATATACCGGCATAGGCCGTGATACAACTATCCAGGTTGCAAGAGAGTTTGCCTCTAATGCTGAGGTTACCAAGGGAAGGTCAATGGTAATAAGCGGTGCAAGCAGCAATCACTGGTACCATTCTGACCTTATCTACAGGTCATTCATCGGCGCTCTCATGCTCTGCGGAAGCGTCGGAAGAAACGGCGGCGGACAGAACCACTATGTGGGACAGGAGAAGCTTGCCGCATTCGATTCATGGGGGCAGTTCGCCCATTCACTCGACTGGATCAGGCCGCCACGACTTCAGAATACGCCGAGCTACTGGTATATCCATACGCAGATGTGGAAGTATGATTCTAAGATCACGGATTATGTGCCTGTTCCCGATCCGAGTGTCCTTGACTATGAGCATTGTGCTGATTATCAGGTAAGGGCAGTCAGGATGGGGCATCTGCCGTGGTATCCGCAGTTCAACAAGAGCAGTATTGCCCTGGCTGAAGAGGCCCAGAAGGCAGGCGCCAAGACGGATGCAGAGATTGTTGATTATACAGTGAAGCAACTGAAGAGTGGCGCTCTGCAGTTTTCCGTAGAAGATCCGGATGCACCGGAGAACTGGCCGAGGGTATGGATGATATGGCGCGGTAATGCACTTGGTTCGAGTGCAAGAGGTCAGGAATACTTCTTCAAGTTCCTGCTCGGTACTCACCACAATATGGACTGTACTGAGGTGGCAAAATCGCATCTGAAAGAGATGAAATACAGGGAGAGCCCGCTTGGTAAACTCGATCTCGTTTGCGACCTCAATATGCGTATGAATACAACCCCGACATATTGTGACATCGTACTGCCGGCAGCGCACTGGTATGAAAAAGAGGATATCAACTCAACAGACCTCCATTCCTACTATGTGCCGATGGGTGCAGGCGTACAGCCGAACTGGGAGTCAAAGAGCGACTGGGATGCATACCAGTTCCTTGCATTGAAGTTCTCCGAGCTCGCAAAGAAGCATCTTCCAAGGCCGATGAAGGACGTTATGGCATCACCGCTTGGGCATGATACGCCTGGTGAGATCGCACAGCCGGCCCTTAACGGGGTTGAGGATTGGAAGAAGGGGCAGTGTGAGGCTATACCTGGAGTGACAATGCCAAATATTAGTGTTGTTACCAGAGACTTTGTAAATCTCTATAACAGGCAGATTTCAATTGGTCCGAATCAGAAGGGTAAATACGGCTTCCACGGTATCATGATTGATGGTAAAAAGTACTATGACCAGTACATGGCCAATGAGCATGTACGCAAGCATGAGTTTGACGGCGAGAAGTATATTGGTATCAAGGATGCCAGAGAGCTGGCTAATGTGATAATGCATTTCTCGACGCTGACAAATGGTCAGGTAAATTATGAGGGGTGGGAGATAGAAGAACACCATACCGGTCTACATGCAGAGCAGTATCAGGAGGCCAAGCAGTCTGCTAAGGCCGTATTCGGTGATGAGATAAAGATCAACGAGCACTGGCATGGTCTGGCAGATGAGATTGCAGGTCCTACAAAGGATGTGAAGATTACCTATGAGGACATTGTCGCACAGCCCAAGAGGTGGTTGACCTCTCCTGTCTGGACAGGTATTGTCCTTAACAAGCGTACCTACAGCGCTTATTGTCTGCAGACTGAGTACAGGATCCCGTGGAGAACTCTGACAGGTCGTCAGCACTACTATCTGGATCATCCGGAGTACTTTAACTTCGGCGAGGCGTTGCCGACTCACAAATACAAGCTGGATCCGAACAAGATGAACGAGCTTGTAAAGAGTGACAAGAGCGGGGCCTTGGTGCTGAATTTCATTACTCCGCATGGGAAGTGGCAGATACATTCCACTCACTATGATAACCTGAGGATGTTGACACTGTCACGCGGTGGTAACTCAATCTGGATCAACGATAAGGATGCAGAGAGCGTTGGTATTCAGGATAATGACTGGGTGGAGGCATACAATGACAATGGTATCTTCTGTTGCAGGTCGGTTGTGAGCGCAAGGATACCGTCAGGCGTTGCATTTGCATACCACTCTCAGGAGAGGACCGTCAATGTCCCCAAATCAGAACAGAGGGAGAAGAGAAGGGGAGGGTTCCATAACAGTCTTACAAGACAGAGACTGAAACTCCCGACACTCAGTACCGGTGGTTACGGACAGTTCTCCTATGGATTTAACGCGTGGGGACCAATACCAATCATCAGGGATACGAATGTCCTTGTGAGAAGAATGAAGAATCAGGAGGTGAAGTGGTAATGGACGTCAGATTTCAACTATCAATGAGCTTTAACCTTGACAAGTGTATCGGA
>Ga0209521_10004446_pt1 | contig 11173 bp, 10 predicted proteins | sample Rifsed19ft4_FD_184016 | JGI IMG/M metagenome (GOLD analysis project Ga0209521, IMG submission 184016) | Soil microbial communities from Rifle, Colorado, USA - sediment 19ft 4 (version 2) | ecosystem: Environmental > Terrestrial > Deep subsurface > Rock core/Sediment | place: Rifle, Colorado... | reverse complement strand
AGCCCCTCCCGCTCGATCTCGGCTTCTAGGCTCCCTCGTTCCGGACCCTCGCCGACCAGGACCCAGAGGAAGTCTTTCGGAACCCGCGAGAGCGCCCGCACCAGAAACGAGAACCCCTTGTTCGACTCGAGTCTTCCGACCGAGAGAAGCACTCGAGCCCCCGGCGGGATCCCGGGGTCCGACGGCGCGATCTCTCGATCGACGTCAAATAGATCGATGGCGTTGGGAAGGAGCGCGACCTTGCGCTCGTCGACTCCGAGGTTCGAAAGAACGTCCTTCTTCATGGAAGCATCGGGGGCGAGGACCCGAGCCGCTCGGCGGGCGGCGAACCGCGTGGCGGAGCGGAGGGGGAGGTAGAGTGCGCGCTTCGCCTTCGGTGCGTGAAACTCCTCCATCCCGTGGGGGTGGAGAACCAGGGGCGGGGACTTCGCTCCCGCCAGTAGCGCGTAGCCGAAGCCGGCGCCGCCGTCGGCCTGAATGATGTCGGCGCGGTCGTCCGAGAGCAGTCGTCGCGCCGCGCGAAGGCTCCAGGCGAGGTAGTTGGTATCGCGATCGAGGATCGCGAATCCTTTTCGCCGCGGCCAGGGAATCATCCGGTAAGGAACGAAGACCGTGCGGTCGCGCCCGGTGCTCGACCCCGAAGCCTGCGGCGCGGTGTACAGGGTTACGTCGCATCCTTCGAGACGGAGATACTTCTCGAGAGCCGCCACGTGGCGCTCGAGGCCCCCATAGCCGTGGAGGGGAAAGACCGCTCGCGAGAGAAGCGCGACTCTCATGTCTCGCGGACGCTTCGGTACAAGGTCTCGACCCGGGGCAGAACGACCTCTTCGGAGAAAACGGCTTCGGCTCGACGTCGCGCCCCCTCGCGAAGCCGTTCGGTGAGCGACGGGTCGTCGAGAACGCGTCGAAGAGCACGACCGAGCTCGTCGACCCCTCGCCCCAGGAGTCCACTTTCACCGTCGACGACGATCTCCTCGGTCCCGCCCGTCGGCTCCGCCACGATGACCGCTCCGAGAGCGAGCGCATCGAGGAGAACCCGCGAGAGCGGCTCCTGCCACCGCGAGGGGAAGAGGAGACAGTCCGCGTGCTTGATGAGCGCGAGCACCCGCTCTTCGTCCACCCAACCGAGGTAACGAGCGTTCCCTCCTCTGGCGCGGAGATCCGCTTCGAGGCTTCCCGATCCCGCAACGAGAAGCGGAATCTCCGCGCGAGCCGCGTCGAGAATCGGAAGGAGGCGGTCCGGCGCTTTGCCCGGCTCGAGCTTTCCCACGAAAAGCAGATAGCGCTCTGGGACCGCGGTCGGCCGTGCAGGTTCTTTCGGCTGGGACTCGACGAAATTGGGGATCACGGTGACGCGTTCGAGCGGGATCGTTCCCGCGACGTGGTGGCTCACCGCCGTGACCGCGCTCGCGCTTTCGAGCACTCGCCTGCGGCTCTCGAGCTCCCAGCCGACGAGCGGTGGAAGAACGGCGGAGATGGGCCAGAGCGATGGCCGATGTCTCCCGATGCAGGTGACCCGCCGGGTGTAGCTGCATCCCGGACAGGGCTCGGCTCCCGAGAGCATGGTGGACCAGACGCAGATCGGCCAGTAGTCGCGCACGGTGACGACGGTGGGAAGTCGAGGAAGCGCGCGTCTCGTGGCGCCGGCGGAAAGCCAGTGCTGCGCGTGCACCAGGTCCCAGGCTTCCTCGCCCGCGGCCAGAACCATACCTCTCGCGAAGGCGCGTTCCCGCTCACGCGCGTTTCCGAGTCTCGAAGCGGGAATCACGACCTCCGCGACTTCGACCCCCTCCCACTCTTTTTGTCCCGAAGCCTCGCGCCTCGCGACCACCACCCGAGCTCGATGCCCGCGCCGAACCAGGGCTTTGGCCAGAGTCGCCGTCGAGCGCCCGCTCCCCCCGCCGCCCGGGGGAAACGAGTCGGTAGTCAAGAGGACGTTCATCGCTTCAAGACCAGGCTCGTGAGGATCCGCTCGAGCTGCTCGCAATGACGCTGCCAACTGAAGTGGGCGACGACGCGCTCGCGCCCCGCTTCCCCCATGGTCCGCGCTCGGACCGGATCGGCGATGAGTCTCGCGATCGCGGCTGCGAGCGCCTCCTCTTCCCCTTCCGCGACCAGGAGGCCTTCCTGCCCCGGGCGGATGACCTCGGCGAGGGGCGGAACGTCGAGAGAAACCACCGGAAGCGCGGTCGCCATGTACTCGAAGATCTTGAGCGGCGACCAGTAGAAGCCGAGCTTCATCTGCCCGAGTCGCGACGGCTGATAGGGCGCGACGCCGACCTTGGCCGCTCGGAGATAGGACGGCATTTCGTCGTAGGCGACCGCACCGGTAAAGAGGACCGAGTTCTCGATCCCGAGCTTCTGCGCGAGGACCCGGGTCTCCTCCCACGTGGGTCCGGCTCCCACGAAGAGAAAGAAGGCCTCGGGGTCCCGGGAAAGCACTCTCGCCGCGGCGCGCATCAGGAGATCGGCGCCGTGCCAGGGACGAAAGCTACCGGAGAAAACGACGACTTTCGCCGTATCGGGGATCGGAAGCCGCTTCCTTGCGACGTCCGGACGGAAGCGCTCGACGTTCGCCCCCCAGTGAAGGCGGTGCACTTTCTCACCGGGCACGTCCTCGGGAACGATGGAAGGAAGCGGCGTCACGATTGCGCCGGCCTTGCGCACCATCTCGTCCCGGATCCGAGCGAGAGGACGGAAGAGAATCGCCCGGTCGAGGGCACTCTTCAATGACCCAGGATGGTCCTTGATGGGCGAGTTCACTTCGAGAAGCGAGGGGATACCCCGCGCGTGGGCCGCGCGGACCCCTTCGCCCCCGAAGTTGTAGTAGCGCTCCATCACCGCTTCGATGCCGAGTCTCCCGAGGAGCGCTTCCACCCGGCGCCTCGCGGTCCAGCGAAAGAAGCGGTGCTCGAAGGGAAGCCGGCTCGGATGGAGCTCGTACGGCGCGACGGCGCCGTTCGTGCGCCGCTCTCCCAAAAGAGCGAGAACGTGGACTTCGTGTCCGCGCGCGGCGAGCCCGCGCGCCACTTCCTCCACGTGGACCGAGCCTCCCGTCTTTCCCGGGACCCTCTGATCGGTGGCGACGTAGAGGAGCTTCACCGGTTTCAGCGGGCCCGCAGGAGGAGGAAGAACGGCCCCGTGCGGACGCGCCCGAAGAGGACCACGTCGAGCTTCATGAGCTCGGAAGCGAGGCTCAGCGGAAGATGCGCCCAGCGACCGACGTCGGGCTTTACCGACCCGTCGGCGTGACCGTGACCCTCGACTTCTGTTTCCCCTCCTCGCTTCCCCTTCGAATAGAAATTGTGCTCCACCAGCGGCAGCATCAGGTCCTCGATGAGCGACTTGAAGAAGACGTTGTAGTACCGGATGTTCTCGATCTCGAAGCCAGTCCGGGCAAGCATGGTGTCGAGCTGGGCGTAGCTTTCGAGCGCGTTTCGGTGATCGGACTTTCGCTCCCTCTCGGGGGCGTTGTCGACGAGGCCCTTCCCATCGAGATATCGGACGAGACGGTTGACTCCGCGCTGGAAGACGGCGAGCTTCGAGCTCATCATCACGTGGGAGTAGACGAAGAGCTTCCCCCCCGGGCGCAGGACCCGGCGGGCCTCGGACAGCATTCGCACCACACCTTCCTCGGTGAGGTGCTCGAGGACGTCGAGAGAATAGGCCTTGTCGAAAGACGCGTCCGCGAAGGGAAGGAGGCGCACGTCGCCCCGGGCGAGATCCACCGTTCGCAGGGGCTCGGGCGCGAAGTGAGCGCCGGCATCGATGCCCACGAGCTCGCCGCAGCTCGGTCTCTCGAAGAAGACGCCCCGTCCGTTGCCACAGCCGATGTCGAGGACGCGATCCTCTGGGCCGGGCCTCAGCATCTTCGTCATCATGTCCATCTTCACCCGGGCGGAGAGGAAGAGCGGCCGCAGCCGGCCCGCGCGGTGATGGAACTCCTCTTCGGCGTATTCCGTGAGATCGGAGAAGGTGTCCGCGGGCGGCCGCAGATCGAGGTAGCCTCGCTCGTCGAGCGCGGGAAACTTACGTCCGCAGTGACGGCAGCGAAGCCCCTCGACCTCCACCTCGAGGCTCGACATGCCACCGTTGCCGTTCGCGAGACAGGCGGGACAGCGAGCGATCGAGCGGAGGTACTCCGAAATCAACGGGTTTTCCCGAGGTCGTCGCGCGCCCAGAGGAAGCGGCCCACGACCGAGAGGAGCCTCGGCGGCACCTCGTGAAGGTGATTGTGGACGATGTCGCTCCAGACGAGCCGCTGGCGATCCATGAGACCGAGACCGAACTGAATCATCAGCGAAACGTTCCAGAGGATAAAGACCGCCGTGAGCGCAGCCACCCCGGCCCTCCGCAGGCGCGGTACGAGAGCGCCGAAAACGAAAGCCCCCCAGACGGCGAAGATCGCGGTCGCGCCGACGAAGCGCCGGGACCCGAAGGCCCCCGCCTGCGTCCAGGAATCGACGGCCCCGGAAATATAGACCTGCGCCACGAAGGCCGCCAGAAGCACGAGGCCCGCCGACCGCTTCTTCTTCACCATCCACAGACCTCCTGCGAAGAATAGAAGGAGGATCGGGCTCCAGAAAAAGAGACCGTGCTCGATCGAGAACAGGACCTCGAAGAAGTGCGGCGAGTACTTGATCATCTTGTTCTGGACCTGGGGAGAGGGCCAGGGCCTGCCGTACAGCACGTGATACACGGCGAGCTGCGGGAGAAACACGACGAACGCCGCGGCGCCGAAAGCGGCGAGCCGCCTCAGTCGATCGGTCAGGCCGAAAGCGGCGACCAGGGCGGCGGCGGCGAAGAACAGATCTTGCTCGCGAACGAGAGCCATGAGCCCGGCGGATGCCCCCCAGACCGCCCAGCGAGAAACTCCGCCCGAGACCGCCCAGGGCCAGAGCGTGAAGAAGAGGGCGACGGCGAAGAGAGACGCGGCGTGGCTCATCCCCGGCGCGACGTACATGTAGTACGCGACGGGCGTCCCCCACCACAAAGCGACGACGGCGGTAAACGACGCGAAGGGTGTCGCGTATCTTCGAGCGAGACGGTAGCAAAGGAGGAGCCCGATGGCGGCGTAGATTGCGGAGGCGATCGAGACCGCCGTTCGATAGGGTTGCGACATCCCGTCCTCCGATCCGACGACGAGATGAGTCGCGAGATAAAACGGCGACCAGAGGAGCGCGGTTCCGATCGGGCCGAAGGTGAGCTTCAAGCCGGTCGCGGTCGAGAGGTCGAGAAACGTTTCCTTGAATCCCTTTCGGCCTTCCGGGTCTTCCCTGTAGAAAACGGTGTACTCGTCCTCGAAGTCGAGGTCGTGGTCAAAGAGCAGAGAAGGCAGGTAGGAGAAGTACTGGACCGCGTCGGACTCCGCGATGCGCGGGGTGACGAGGGGAACGGACGCGAGGAGCAGGACCGCGAGCGCGACCTCGGTTCTTTCGCGGAAGAGCGACACGGGCGTCAGGGCTTCGACTTCCTCAAGAGGAGCTCGAGGTTGCTGATGACGACGTTCTGGGTGAAGGAGTTCTCCTCGAGGAACCGGCGCACCGCCGAGGGAAGGTTCCGGGTGAAGAACCCGCTGACGTGCCGCTCTTCCCGCATGAGCTCGAAGCCCGCACGCTCGAGCCACCGATGGACGCGGGCCACGGTCACCTTCTGGATGAGGTCGTCCTCTTTGATCTCGCCGCGCTCTGCCTTGAGCTTGAAGGTGTTGGACTCCCGCGGCTCTTGGAGCCACTGAGGCCGCTTGCGCGCGATTGCGAAATTGAGCCGGAACGCCCAGCTCCGGGGAAGGAGGAGGTGGATGGGAATGGGCACCCGGAGCCTCGAGAGGTGGGAGCCGGCGAAGCTCAAGTAAGGGGGGGTCTGCAGAAACAGGATGCCGCCGCTCCGAAGGACCCGGTGGCACTCCTCGAGGTAGCGCTCCGCGGATTCGACGTGCTCCAGAACCGAGTGCGAGAGAACCAGATCGAAGCTTCCACTCTCGAACGGAAGCGCCGTCCCGTCCCCCTGGACGAAGACCGCGTTTTGAATTCCCCGCTCGGAGGCGAGCTTCCGTCCCGCGTCTCGAAACTTGTTCTTGATGTCGAGCCCGACGGCGAGCCCGCACTCTTCGGCAAAAGAGACTGCGATCCCGCCCGACCCACAGCCGGCGTCGAGCACATTCCCCTGAACGGGCACGTGCTCCCACTCGAGACGCTTCAGGATCTTGGCGCTCCGGTAGTACTCGAAGAGCGCGTAGTGATACTCCGAACGGAAGCGGATGTCCGCGTGGTTGCGAATCGCCTCTTCGTCAATCTCCCGCAACGGCGTCTCCGTGAATCGCGCTGCGATAGATCGCGAGATAGGTCTCGATGGCCGCTTTCGGGCGAAGCTCGCGCTCGATCCGCTCCCGGGTCTTCGCCGAGGACGAGCTTCCCCGCGTAAGCGCGGCGACGATGGCGAGCGCGAGCGGCTGACTCTGCTCTTTCGGCACGAGGTCGACGTCATCGGGAAATAGACCCTGGAGCTCGATTCCCCCCGGATGATCGGCCGAGACCACGCGAAGTCCGGACGCGAGGGCCTCGGCGGCGACCGTGGGAAACGCCTCGAGCTTGGAGGGAAGGACGAAGAGGTCGGATGCATGGTAGTAGCGCGGGAGCTCGCGGTTGTCGACGAGACCGAGAAGCGTGACCGCGCTCGTGAGACCGAGACTCGCGATGCGACTCTCGAGGTCCTTCCGCGCCTCGCCCTCGCCCGCGATGAAGAGCCTCGCCTTCGGGTGTCGGCGCAGGATCTCTGGCATCGCCTCAACGAGAAACGTCTGGCCGGCGAGAGGGTGAAGGCGCTTCACGTTCAGGAGTACCGGGCCGTCCCCGATGCCGAGAGCCCGCCGGGCTTCCCTCTTCGCGCCGGGAGTCGGCGGTTGGAAGCGCTCGTCGACCGGGGGATATACGACCACGGGCTTCCTCGGCACGACGCCGAGCTCGAGGGAGCGCTCCAGAAGGAGGCGGCTGTAGTAGGTCACGGTCGAGGCGCTCTCGTTCATCCAAAGGAAGGGATCGAGAGCGCGCTTTCGGTAGTGCCAGATCTCGGTTCCGTAGTGCGTGAGGATGAAGGGGAGCCCGCGCCGCTGCGCCAGAAAGGCCGCTGCCTGGTTCATGAAGGTGTTGCTGTGGACGTGCACCACGTCGGCGCCCTCGAAGAAGGCACGCGACTCGCGCCATACGGAAAGGCCGGTCTCGATCGAAGAGAGCCGAAGCGTCCGGGCGAGGCCGTTTCTGGGTCGGCGGATGTAGCGTACGTCCGATTGCCGCAGTCGCCCTTCGCGGGGCTCGAAGGAGAGAAGGCGTACCTCGTGTCCCTCGCGGGAGAGCCCATCGCGCAGAAGTTGCGGAAGGAGCGCGTTCGCCGCCTGGTCCGGCGGCAGGTTCGGCGTCACCATGCAGACGATCAGTGCCAGTTCTCCCGAAACTCGCGGAACGTCGAGCCCAAAGCACCGTTCTCGACGAGCAACGCGAGGAGCGATTCGAGGTCCCGGTAGAAGCGCTCCACGTCGTCTTTCGTCGTGTTATAGGGGCTCCCGCCCGGGAGGAGCTCGCTCGAGTGAAAGATGATGTTCGCCGGGGCGCGGCCGTCCTCGAGAATGCGCCGTGCGAGGAGCTTCATGTCCGAGGCCTTCGAGTACGATGGCCGGAGCCAGATGGGCCGGGCGACGCCGAGGAGCCGGAGAGCGCGGCGGAAGTGGTACGCGGAGGAGACGTCGGCGTAGGCCGTCTGGAGCCAGGCGGGCCAATTTCGATCGAGGGCGCTCGTCACCGGAATCTCGAGAAGACCGCTCGCACCCGCTTTTCGCGGATCCTCGGGACTCACGAAGTAGGGAGCGAGAGGCGCCCCGGCGAAAGACGGTCCGCCTTTCCGCTTCTCGTTGAAGAACGGGTCGACGCTCGAGTCGACGAGATAGCCGAGCTCCTCCAGGATGGGAACCTGCCAGCCGGCGAAGCCGTTGCGGCCGGCCCGGTAGGAGACCGGGGGATCGCCGGTAATTCCGGTTACGGTCTCCGTCAGCCGGAGGAGCTGCTCCCGGAAGTGCCCGGGTGCGAGGTTCAAGGGATAGAGGTGGTCCTCGACTTCCGGCGGCGTCGACCACGGATGGTGATGGGTCGCGATCTCCGCTCGGCCGGTCGAGGCGAGATCGCGGAGGACTTTCTTCGCCCGGTCGGACGCTGCCATCTCGTAGGTGACGAGATAGGTCGGCTTCACGCCGTAGCGATCGCAGAGCGCTTGAAGGCGCGGCAGCTCCTGGACGTTCTCGACCGTGAGCTGCTTTCTGGCGGCGGCGGTCCACTGATCGTCGGCCTCGGTATCGACTCCGAGAAGGATTCTGGTCACCATCAGAGCTCACGGTCCTGGTCGGAGTCCCCGAAGGTCACGTGCCAGCGGGAGGTGTCGCGGAAAAACCTCTCGTCGACGCCGGTCTTGATCCGGACGCAGAACTGCATCGGGCTCGAGATGAGGAGAAATCCCTTCGCCAGAAGCCTTCCGGCGATGCGTCGATCGAACGTGAACGACTGCAGCCTCGCGGCGGAAGCCTCGCGGGCATAGACGATGGCGCGGTCGAGGAGGGCGCCCAGGGTTTCTTTGTCCTCAGGATCCGCGAAGAGATCCACCAGAAGAGCGAGGCGCACCCCGTTTCGGAAGGCGGTGCGAAGGACCACGTATCCCGTCAGCTCCCCCTCGGGCCCGCGCCGCGCCTCGAAAACGTCGTAATGGACGTGAGGCGGCTTCCGGTATTTCCACTGGAGGTACTCGCGCTTCCTCTCGGCGACGAAATCGAACATCGGCGAAGCCTGCTTCCAGAGAACGTCGTACTCCGGACCGAACTCTCCCTCGAGCGGGGTGGCGCGGACAGAGCTTCCTCGGGTCCTCCGGGTCGGGAAAGCGAGCCACAGCCCGAAGCGGAGCGCCGGCGCGAGGAGAGCCGCGACGACGCGCGGGAGGCGCCGCTCCAGAAGCGCTCGAGGGTCGAGGATCTTCGAATAGCAAGGGACCGGGCCGACGTCCTCCCACTGGAGCTTCCGGAAGAGCGTGTACGACTGCGGAGAGAGCCCGAGACCGAGAGAGGCCTCGACCTGCTGGTCCCAGTAGAGAAACAGGCGCGAGCCGATGCCCTTTCTCTGGAGGTTCGGCCGCACCATGACATCCATGCCCCAGGACCCGCGGAGGATCCGGCCTCTTACCAGGAGCCGGACGGGCATCGTCGCGTACTGGCCAAGAACGACGCCGTCCTCCCTCGCGACCCAGATCTCCGGCCCCTCGGGCGGACAGTGGGGGTTCTCCTCGTACTGCCACCGGAAGCGCGCCCGGTTCCGCTCCGCGGCCTCCCGTCCGAAGACATCGGCGTACATCGACTCGAGGGCTTCTCGATCCCGCTCCGAACGACGAAAGATTTCGATTGTCTTCTTGGCGCGGTCTTCTGTCGTGGCGACTCCAGACATGGCTCGAAAGAAGAAGGATCGTAGCACGGGCGCAACCACGAGCGGAGCCCGCCCGCCTTTGCCCGCTCAGTCGCCTACGGGCATCACGATCGCGAGAATGATGTAGACGAGGATTCCGGGAAAGGCGGCGGAGCAGACCGAGACCAGAACGTACACCACCCGAAAGAGGGTCGAATCCCACCCCAGCCAGCGGGCAATGCCTCCACAGACCCCGAAGAGCATCTTGTCGCTGCTGGAGCGGGTCAAACGTTTTCCGTTCATGGCGCTCTCATTCTGGCGCAACCGCCCCAGTACGACAAGCCACGACAACCGTGCTTGAACCGGGCGTCCCGATGCACTACTCTCCCGCGCCATGGGCTGTCTCGTCGGCTGTCTCGGGCTCCTCTTTCCGCGGCTCGCGCTTTTCCTCGTGTTCCTCTTCAGCAACTACCTCGGCCGCGCGTACGAGACGAACTTCTGGCCCTTCCTCGGGTTTCTCTTCATGCCCTTAACCACCCTGGCCTATGCCTTTGCGGTGAACACCAACCAGACGGTGACGGGTATCTACCTCGTGGTAGTGGTGATTGCGGCCATCATCGACCTCGGGCTCACCGGGAAGGGCGCCCACGAGGGAAAGAAGAGCTGGGGTTAGACAGCAGGCTGCTCCAACAGCGTGCGCAGCCTGCGCGAGCGGAGCGAGCCCGGCCGGGAGGAAGCGGTTACGCCGAAGGCGCGAACCGCGGGAATCCGGCCGTCCTCCCCGAGCGAAGAGCGAGGGGAGCGAGCGAGCCGAGGAGGCGAGCGAGCATTAAAAAAGATACGGCAGAACCGGGAGCCCGGCGACCACGGAAGCAACGATGGAAAGTGCGGTCGCCGCGAGGCAAATCAGGGCAATGAGAAGGTGATCGCCTCGCTCCGGCGCCAGCGGATCGAGAAAGCGCGCCGTGAGGTACCCGCCGACGAATCCGCCGAGATGCGCCTGGTTGTCGATTCCCGGCATCACCAGCCCGAAGAGGGCGAACCCGATCGCGTAGCCGATCATCTGCTCTCGGATGACCCGGCTTCCCGTGCGCTTACTGTAATAAAGGAGGGCTCCCAGAAGCCCGAAGATCGGCGCCGAAGCGCCGAGGGTGAGATGAGCGCCGCCGAGGCCGAGGAATCCGAGGAGCCGTCCCAGGGGAATCCAGGGAAGAAACTCGTAGACCACGCTGCTGAAAAGAAACCCGGTGATCGAGGAGACGGTGTAGATGATGACCATCCGCCCGGCGCCATAGAGCTCGGCGGCCGCGGGAGCGAAGCTCCTCACGACGCTCATATTGAACAAGATGTGAAGAATGCCTCCGTGAAGCCAGCCCGCGCTCAAGAGGGTCCACCATCGGCCGAGCTCGAAGACCGGGATCTGACCGCTCGCCCCGAAGAGAAAGAGCGCCTTGGTGCTGGGGCTCATGAAGCTGAAGAGCCCGCCTTTCTGGATGCCCTCGGGGTCGATGAGGAGGGTAGCGACGTAGAGAGCGACCGAGCCTCCGATGACGAGCTTGACGAAGCCGAAATCACGTCCGAGAGCGCGGATGCCCGCCGCGAACCCGAACATCCCCGGGTTGCGCCGTCCGCAGTGAAAGCACTGCGGGTCGTTGACCCCGACGAGATTGCCGCACGAAGGACAGAGGACGGAGCCCTGGGTCTGACGCTGGAACAATGAACCCTCGAGGCATTGTAGCCAA
>Ga0209521_10004445_pt1 | contig 11173 bp, 9 predicted proteins | sample Rifsed19ft4_FD_184016 | JGI IMG/M metagenome (GOLD analysis project Ga0209521, IMG submission 184016) | Soil microbial communities from Rifle, Colorado, USA - sediment 19ft 4 (version 2) | ecosystem: Environmental > Terrestrial > Deep subsurface > Rock core/Sediment | place: Rifle, Colorado... | reverse complement strand
CGCGAGTAGAGGCCCGACGCACAAGGAACGGGAGGGCCTCGCCCTCCCCCCTTTCCCTTTCTTCGGACTGAAGTCAGCGGAAGACCTAAAAGACATTATACCGCGCTTCCCGTTCGTCGGTCCGCGGGGGTAGCCAAGCTAGGACAACGGCGCCGGACTTAAGATCCGGTCTCGCAGGAGTCCGTGGGTTCAAAGGTCCCGCGCGGCCGCGCGGGGCGGGAATTCCCATCCCCCGCACCGCCAACGATCGTCGGCGGACGATTTCGGCGAACCTTAATACCGAAGCGGCACATCCCGCCGGTCAAGCGGGAGAAAAGGGAATGAAACGGGCAGTCATCGCGTTGTCCCTCGTCGGATTCGCAGTCGCGCTCATGGCGGTCGCCGCCCTCAGTCCGATTGCGACCGCGGCGCCGCGCACGTTCCACCTGTACGGGGACTTCTCCGACGGGTGGGGCGACGTGCAGGTGACCCAAACGAACCCAGGGCCGACCCTGACGGTCGCCCAGGGCGACACGGTCACAGTCGTGATCCATTCCGTCGACGGCGCGGTCCACAACTGGTACCTCGATTTGAACGGGAACGGCGCCCGGGATGCCGGGGAGCCGTTCACCGCGGACGCCTCGGACCTCACGGCGGTCTCGTCACCCGAGTTCAACGCGCCCGCACCCGGGACGTACACGTACTACTGCCAGTACCACCAGGGGACGATGCGCGGGAGCTTCGTCGTGACCGCGGCGGGTGCGCCACCCGGGGATAGCGGCCTGCTCCTCTACGCGGGGATTGGGATCGCCATCGTCATCGTCGCCGTCGTCGGGGTGCTCGCGATGCGGGGTCGGGGGAAGACGCCGAAACCGCCGACGACCTGAGGCGGCGTCAGAAGGAGTCCAAGCGGATCCGCGCGGACATCCGGTCGACCTCCCGGAACTCGGCGCCCGTGAGGCGCCAGCCGCCCGCACCCGCGTTCTCGTGGGCCTGCTCCGGACGCTTCACCCCGGGGATCGGCACCACGCCGGGTCGGTCCGCGAGCCACCGGAGGGCGACCTGGCCCGCGGTCTTCCCGTGGGCGCGCCCGATCCGCTTGAGCGCGGTCACGAGCGGACGGACGGCCCGCAGGTTCACGGGCTTGAACAGGTAGTCGTCCGTTCGCACGCGGTCCTTCGGCCTCCGCGCCGCCGTGTACTTCCCCGTGAGCACGCCCTTCCCGAGGGGGCTCCACGCCATGACTCCGATGCCTTCGCGTCTGCAGTACTGAAGCAGCCCGGCCTCGGGTTCCCGGTGGAGCAGGCAGTAGTACACCTGGTCCGAGACGATGTCGGTGCGCGACAGCGCGGTGCGAGCCTCCTCGAGGTCACGGACCGCGAAGTTGCTCACCCCGATCGACCGGATCGCCCCGGATCGCTCGAGCTTCTCGAGCGCCTTCATCGTGTCCCGGAGTGGCACCTGGTCCCACGGCGACGGCCAGTGGACCTGGTAGAGGTCGATCTGCTTGACGCCGAGCCGCTTCAAGCTGCCGCGGCACGCCTTCACGACGTCCGCGGGCCGAAGATGGTCCCCGCCCACCTTCGTCGCGATGAACACGTTGTCCCGGCCGACGCGCGCGATCGCCTGGCCGACGACCTCCTCGGAATGGCCATCGCCGTAGACCTCCGCGGTGTCCACGAGGTCGATCCCCCGCTCGACGGCCCATTCCATCGCACGGCGGCAGTCCTCGTCCCGGACGTCGTCCCCCCAGGCAGTCCCGCCGGCCTGCCACATCCCGATCCCGATCTCGGAGACCTTCGGGCCGCCGCGGCCCAGCGTGACGCGTCGCATCCGCATGGAGATTGGGAAGCTCTCGGGGGCGAAAAGCCTATCGCGGCTCGAGATCGAACCAATCCGGCGGTCGGTCCGGGATCCGGAACCGGATGAACGCCTTGCGGTACTTCACGTGATACACGTCCGACGCCGCGACGCTTTTCCGGACCGCTCCTTCGAAAGCGTCGGGGTCCCGTGCCTCGATCGCCGCCTCGATCGGGCGCACGTGCTCCGCGGTGAACGCCTTGAGATCCTCCCCGTACTTCGGGCGGGCGAGCGCCATCGTTCCGAGGAGCTTCCTCGCCTCTCGGGCCATGTACTCCGCGAGCTCCCAGTTCCCGGCCCTCCCCGCGTACGCGAGGACCCAGAACCGTTGGGAGAGCTCGACCATGAGGCGGGCGAGGCCGGGCTGCATCTCCGCAATCTCGTCGACGCTGAGCGACCCGTGCTTCGTCGTGGCCCGGACGCGCGAGCCCGGCACCGTCTCGTCCGTCATGCGCCCGCCTTCTCGACCGCGTAGTCGACGATCGCGTCCGCCGCGTTGACTCCCGTCGCCTGGAGAAGCCCCCGGAACCCGGGGGAGGCGTTCACCTCGAGCACGTACGGCGCGTCCCCGCGGAAAATCATGTCGACCCCGCTGATCTCGAGCCCGACGGCCCTCGAGGCCTTGACCGCGACCTCTTTCGTCACGTCATCGAGCTCGACCGCGACGCCCTTCGCGCCGAGGTGGATGTTCGCGCGCCATTCGTTCGCGCGGGCGATCCGCTTCATCGACCCGACGACGCGGTCCCCGACGACGAAGGCGCGGATGTCCACGCCGGGGTTCGGGATGTACTCCTGCAGGAGCACGGCCTCGCCGAAGAACTGGAGCGTGTCCACGATCGACGCCGTCTCGTCGAGGTCCTTCACCCGCATCACGCCGATCCCCTGCGTGCCCGAGAGGATCTTGAGGATCGCGGGGAACGGGATGAGCTGCGCGGCCTCCATGAAATCGGGACGGGAGCCGAGAAGGACGCTCCGGGGCACGGGCACGCCCGCCTCGCGAAGCGCCTGCAGCGCGAGGAACTTGTTCCGGGCGGTGATCAGGCCCTCGCTCGACAGGGTCGTCGGCACGCCCATGAGCTCGAGCTGGCGGAGGAGCATCTTGCCGAACTCCGTCATCGACCGGCCGATCCGCGGGATGAGGACGTCCTGCTCCCTCAGGGACTTCCCCCGGTACAGCGCTTCTTCCTTTCCGGCGACGACGAGCCGTACGTGGTCCGTCTGGACGAACGCCGCGGCGTGTCCCCGGTCACGGATCGCCGCGAGGAGCGTGGTCGTCGACCAGAACGTCGGCCTCTTCGAGATCACGCCGATCTGCAGGGACGCTCTCCTCCGCGGCCTCTCGACGAAGCCCCTCGAAGGAGAAAAGGGTGTCGGGGCGGTTAAGGCTATATCCGCCGAGGCGATGTCGCGGTCGGGAAAGTTCCCCCTCCCAGGATGCATCTCGTGGTCCGCAAGCCGCGGCCGCCTGCGCAGCCGAGGATCGGCGTCGTCGAGCGCGTGGTGGTGCGCGGGAAGAACGGCGTCGTGAGCGTCTTGGCGAGAATCGACACGGGTGCGACGCGCACGAGCCTCGACACGGACCTCGCCGAGAGGCTCGGCCTCGGACCCGTCCTCCGGACCGTCCGGATCCGGGCCGCCGCCGCGGAGCGACCGGAGATCCGGCCCGTCGTGCTCATGCAGATCCGGATCCGCGGACGCGAGTTCTCCGTCGCTGCGGCGATCGCGGACCGGAAGGACATGCGGTACCGGATGATCGTCGGCATGGACGTGCTCCGCGCGTCGCCGTTTCTCATCGACCCCGCGAAAGGGATCGCCGCGGGAGCGCGACGCTCTATGCGACCGCGGCATCGCTAAACCTTTAAGTAGTCCCCCTCCATGCTTCCGATGGGATTGCATGATCAAGCCGCTGTCTCTGCTCAACCAGAGCATCAACGCGAACGTCATGGTTGAGCTCAAGGGTGGGAGGGGCTACCGCGGCGTGCTCGAAGGGTTCGACCCCCACATGAACCTCGTCCTCCGGAACGCGGAGGAGATGCAGGACAACACGTCCCAGAGGAAGATGGACCTCGCGATCGTCCGCGGGGACAACGTGATCTACATCTCCCCCTGACGGGGTGGCGTGAATGACGAAGGGCACGGCGTCGCTCGGCAAGATGGGACGGAAGAGCGTCCACATCCGTTGCCGGCGCTGCGGCCAACGCGCCTACCACAAGCAGAAGAAGTACTGCGCGTCCTGCGGCTTCGGACGGATGAAGAAGCTGAGGAACTACAGCTGGGCGAAGAGGCACTAACGATGTCCTCGGAGGGTGCGGCGTCGGAGTACTCCGACCTTCGCCCGCGCGAGAAGTGCGGCATCATCGGGAGCGCCTCGACCGTCCCCGTCGCCACGGACTTGTACTACGGCCTGAGGATTCTCCAGCACCGGGGTCAGGAGAGCGCGGGCCTCGCGGTGTTCGAGGGCGAGGTGAAGTCGAAACGGGGGATGGGGCTCGTCCACGAGGTCTTCACGAAGGAGGACCTGATGTCCTTCCGCGGGACCGCGGGGATTGGCCATGTGCGTTACTCGACGACGGGCACCTCCGTGATCGAGAACGCGCAGCCGATCGTCGTGCGCACGTCGTTCGGGGACATCGCGCTCGCGCACAACGGGGACATCGCGAACGCAGATGAGCTTCGCGAGGAGCTGAGCAAGAAAGGATGGGCGTTCATGACGACCTCGGACAGCGAGGTGATCGTGCGCCTCCTCGCGAACGAGCTCGTGAACACGGCGGACGTGCATCGGGCGCTCAAGCAGTTCACGAACCGGCTCGTCGGTGCGTACAGCCTGGCGCTGCTGGTCAACGACACCGTGTACGCGGTCCGCGATCCGCTCGCCGTGCGTCCGCTCTGCATCGGGGAGAGGAACGGCGCGATGATGATCGCCTCGGAGAGCGTCGTGTTCGAAGCCCTCGGGTACCGTTTCATCCGCGACCTCAAGGCCGGCGAGATCGTCGAGCTCCACCCGGACCGTTTCGAGTCCTTCCGCCTGCCCCACCCCACGCACACCGCGCACTGCATGTTCGAGTGGGTGTACTTCGCGCGACCTGACAGCGTCATCGACGGCCGGCTCGTGTACGACGCGCGCGTGAAGGTGGGCGAGCAGCTCGCGAAGGAGCACCCGGTCGAGGCGGACATCATCGTCCCCGTGCCGGAGAGCGGGCGGGCGCAGGCGCAGGGCTTCTCTCAGGCGTCCGGGTTCCCCGTCGTCGAGGGGCTGATCAAGAACCGCTAAATCGAGCGGACGTTCATCATGCCCGAACAGGAGGACCGCGAGATGGGCGTCCTCCTCAAGCTGAACCCGATCACGTCCGCGGTGAAGAACAAGCGCATCGTGCTGATCGACGACTCGATCGTCCGCGGGACGACGATCCGGAAGATCGTCCAGATGCTCCGCCGGGCAGGAGCGAAGGAGGTCCACGTGCGCATCGGATGCCCGCCGATCCGCATGCCGTGCTTCCTCGGGATCGACATGAAGACGCGGGACCAGTTCATCGCGAATGAGCGGACCGTGCCCGAGATCGCGGAGTTCATCACGGCGGACTCCCTCGGCTACCTCTCTCTGAAGGGACTCATCTCGGCGCTCAAGCATCCGCGGGACGACGTCTGCATCGGATGCCTCACGGGCGAGTACCCCGTCCCGATCCCCGGCGAGGCGATGCGGAAGGAGCGCCCGCTCGAGGTCTTCGCGGAGCCCGCGGCGAAGAAGGGGAAGGGGAAGTAGCCCGGCGTCGCCTCCGTTGAGCCGTCAGGCATCCGGCTCGCGGGTCCCCACGGTCGTCGGCGCAGAGACGTACGCGCCCGTCACGAACGCCAGGCTCCCTCCCGCGACGTCGACCATGATCGCCGCCGGCGTGACGAACCCGGGCACCGGGCCGAACGACACCTTGTACGTGCCCGGAGGCATCGACTGCCACACCTGCCAGTCGTCGTACGGCAGCCCGTTCACGAAGATCGTCCCAGGCACGGGCGGGCTCGTGTCGACGCGGAGCCAGCCGTGGACCTGGAAGATCCCGGCGACCTCCCGCGTCTGGCCCGCCGCGAGCGTGAACGTCACGTCCGCGGGGGTGCCCAGGTTCACGACGTCGCCGAAGGACACCGTGTACGTCCCGGGCGGGATCTTGACCCACGTGAGGGCCCACTCGTCCCGGACGACCCCGTTCACGGAGATCGCGGACGGTGCGCCCGCGTTCGGGTCCGTGCTCAGGCCCGTCGTCACCCGGAGCAATGCGTACGTCGCCGGATCGGGTCCGGGCGACGCCCCGTCCCACGTGTACCTCCCGACGACGGTCGTGAGCTGCTCAGCGTTCACGGTCACCGTCTCCGCGACGGGCGGGCGGAAGTCGCGGACCGACCCGAACGAGATCGTGTACGAGCCCGGAGGCACCGCGCGCCAGACCTCCCAGTCGTCCGAGGGCGCCCCGTTCACGGAGATCGTTCCCGGCGCTGCGGGGTTCGTCGTCACGCGAAGCCAGCCGTACGCCTTGTACAGGGCCTGGACCTCCGCGACGCCGCCCGCGGGGATGTTGACGGTGACGGGGTCCGGCGTCCCGAGGTTCCACACGTCGCTGAAGGCGACCGTGTGCTCACCCGGGGCGATCTTGACCCACGTCGTCGCCCACTCGTCCCGCGACACGCCGTCGACGATGACCTTGCCCGGCACGCCGAACGTCGGGTGGATGTCGATGCCCGTCGTCACGCGCAGCAGGGCCGCGCGGGACACGGTCACGAGCGTCGACTTCCGTGCCTCGCCGCCCTTGCCGTCGTTCACGATGAGCACGACGAGGTACTCTCCCTCCTCGCCGTACGCGTGCGAGCCGCTGATCAGTCCGCCGAAGAAGCCCGTCTGGCCCGTCGTCGGCGCGCTCCCGTCGCCCCACTCCCACGTGAAGGACAGCCGGTCCCCGTCCGCGTCGTTCGACGTGGACGAGAACGCGAAGTCCTGCCCGGGGATGCCCGAGGCCGGCGCGAGGCCGATGTCCGTCAGGGTCGGCGCGGCGTTCGCCGCCACGCGGACCGTGAACTGCTGGAACGTCGTCTTCGGGGCCGCGGTGCCCGGCGGGATGTCCGTAATGGTCAGCTTCGAGCGGAACTGTCCCGCGGAGGCGAACGTGTACGTGTGCGAGCGCGTCTGGGCCGTTCCCGGCGCGACGAGCGGCGAGACCTCATCCAGATCCACCGTGCCGTCGTTGTTGAAGTCCCACTGCCAGCGCATCGAGTTGCCCTCCGGGTCCGTCACCGTCGCGGTGAAGGCCACGGGGACGTTCGTGTACGTGGTCGCCGGGGCTCCAACGAAGCTGTTGATCGCGGGCGCGGTGTTCCGGTCCGCCACGACGTTGATCGACGCCGTCGATGTCGTCGTGTGTCCCTTGCCGTCGGAGACATCCACGCGGAGCGTGCGCGTCCCCGTGCCCGCGTAGGTGTGCGCGACCGGGTTGCCCGATCCCGTCTGCCCGTCGCCAAAGTCCCATGCGAAAGCCAGCGTGTCCCGGGAGTTCGCGTCCGAGGCGAATGCGACGAACGTGTCCTCCAGGCCGACGACGACGGCCTTCGACTCGAGTGGCAGGACCGTGGGCGCGACGTTGTCCACGACGTTCGCGAGGGTCGAGGACTGCGCCGTCTGTCCCGCAGTGTTCCGCACGGTCAGCCGGACCGTCTTCGTTCCCGAGGTCGCGTAGGCGTGGCTTACGATCGGCGAGCTCGGCGGGGCCGGGCTGCCGTCCCCGAAGTCCCACGTGTACGTGAGGGCGCCACCCGCGGGGTCGCTCGCCGAAGCGGCGAAGGTCACGAGGTCGCCCGTGTACGTCGTCGGGTCCGTCGGGCTGAACGGAATCGCGGAGATGCTCGGTGCGCCCGGCCCCGGAGGCGTGATCGTCGCCGACGTCTTCTTTGTCGTGAAGAAGTCGCCGCCCGCCTCGTAGACGCGGAGCGAGACGCCATACGTCCCGGCGGACGCGTACGTGAACGTCGGGGTCGGGGAGTTCCCGCCCTGGTCGTCGTTGGCCAGGATCCCGTCGTTGTTCACACCCGTGCCGCCTGGCTCCGTCGCCGTGTCGAAGTCCCACCGGTATGCGAGCGCCGCGCCCTCGGGGTCGATCGCGGACACGGAGAACTGGGTCGCTCGTCCCGCGGCACCTTCGAACGGCGGCAGCGAGAACTGCGGAGGCCGCTGGTCGACCGGGTACGTGAACATCGTCAGCCACATCGGGTTCCCGATGTCCGGCGGCAGCGCCCGCTGCGCGCGGAAGTCGCCCCAGTTCGTGAAGCGCACCTCGTTCATCGCGTACAGCTGGTCGAGGTAGAACGGCAGGTTGTACGAGGCGTAGTCGTAGATAATCCTGTTCATTTCGTCACTCAGCGCCCGCCGCGCGGCCACGTTCGTCTCGACGAGGGTCTGGTTGTACATGTCGTCGAAGATCCACCGGCCCGTCGCGTCCCGTAGACAGAACCCGTTGTCGTTGTCTTGGGTCACGATCCCTCCGCAGGTCTGCACGACGAGGGCGATGGATGTGTCCGTGATTGGCGTCCACACCCAGTCCCAGAGCCAGACCTCGTAGTCGAGCTTGACCCAGAGCTGGTACATCTGGGACGGGTTCACGAGCTCGATGGTGAAGCGGATCCCGACCTTCTCGGCGTCCTCCTTGACGCCGCGGGCAGCCGTCTCCCACCAGGGCTCCGTGTTGAACGTCGAGAACCGGAAGTCGAGGGGCTCGACCATCCGGCCCGCTCCGTCCCGGCGGCAGAGCGGGAACTCAATCCCCGTCTGCAGGGCGCCCGTCGCACAGACGTAGCGCCAGCCGTCGTCGACGAGCATCTGTCTCGCCGTCGGCAGCGCCGCGGGTCCCTCAGGGAACTCCTCCATCCCGTGGTCGAACGGAATGCCGTCGCCGTTCTTGTCATCCGCGCTGTACGGCGGAATGTCCGTGTGCCACGGGTGGAACAGCGGCAGGAGCGTGTTCCCCGGCGTCCCGAGCCCGTTGAGCGCGTTCGCAATCATCTTGTTCCTGTCCGTCGCGATGTGGATCGCGCTCCGGACGGTCTGGTGCCGGAGCACCGGGTTCGTGCTCCCGCGCTCGACTGGCCGGCTCGAGATGGATGCGAAGTACGCGCGCATCTCGTCGTCCAGAACTTGGACCGCCTGCTCCGCTTCGAAGCCGTCCGCGACGGACTGCCGGCGGATCCCCGCCCGGTTCAGGAAGCCAATGTAGTCCTGGGACGAGGGAGACAGTGCGATGTCGACCTTGCCGAGGCTGAGGTCCACGGACAGCGCGCCCGAGGACTGGTACGACACGAACTGCATCGTGTCCGCGAGGGCCATCCGGCCGAGGGTCTCGACGCCGTGCCAGAGCGGGTTCCGGTCAAGGAACAGCGGCGGCGGCGTGATCATCTTCGTTGGCGGGGTCCCCGAGGTCGGATCGGGTCTCACCATCATCGACCCGGAGCCGATCGGCAGCGCGTTCTGGTGGTCCACCGCGAGTGTCTGCCAGATGTACTTCGGCAGGATCGGCACGCATCCGATCGACGCGATGGCCGCCGCGTACGGCCCGTCGAACGTCATCGTGACGGAGTACGGGTCCGTCGGGCTCACCGCCATGCTCGCGATGTGCTCCGTGCACGGTTTGTAGTAGGACGTCTGGTCCTGGTACAGCTTCACATAATCGTACGTGAACTTGACGTCCTCACCCGTGACGGGGTGGCTCGTGTCGCAGCTCACGATGTGTCCCGCGGCGTCCTTCGTGCAGGTGCGCGGGTCCGCGAAGTATGCGTTCTTCGTGAGCTTGAACTCCCAGGTCGACGGGTTCGTGTTCGTCTGGGCCCACGAGATCGCGAGGTCAGGCTCCAGCTCCCAGTTCGGCCCGTAGTTCAGAAGGAAGCTGTAGACCGTCCCAAGGATGTAATACTCGTCGACAAGGGTGTACTGCAACGGATTCGTCGTCTGGACCGTGAGTTGCGTCACCCCGACGTACAGGTCGTGCCGAGGTCCCACGGCGCTGGGCGAAGGTCCGGGCGAACTCGCCGACGCCACGTTCGAGAACACTGCGAACGCGGAAACCGTCAGGACGAGAACGATCAGAACGCTCAGATACCTAACCCACGAATGCCGAAGGAGTTCTTCCGAATGCCCGTCAGACTCCATTTCCACTCCTCACATGAACTGTGGGGCTACAGCCCACTCCCGCCCAAACCCACAGGCGTACCTCCGTTAAGCCTATGATTCCACTTAAACGTTGTCCTCTCTCGGGATTTTGATACTACAGTATTCGGTCCGTAGCGCGATTCGAGGGCGCGGAGCAAACCCGGGCGGCCGGCCTCCCCGCGATCGTCCGTCGTCGAGGTTCGCGGCGCGTCCAACTCGCCGATGACGCCGCATCATTTCGGTAGGTTTTTCTAGGGGAGGGGGCATTGGTCGCGGCTGTCCCTGCCCACCAGGGATTGGCTGCGGAGGAGGATGTCACAGCCCGAGCGGGAACGCCACCAGCGTGTCCGGGGTGCGGCCTCCAAGGCCGCCCTCGGTCTCCTCCTTCTCGCCCTCGCCCTCCCGGGTTCCGGCGGGTCGGTGGTCGGCCGTCCCCTCGTCCCTTCCCCGGACGCGACCCCATTCTGGGATTCCTGCGACTTCCTCCCCGACCGCCGGGTGAACGTCTCGTTCGTCTGCGGGGGCGACAACACGTTCCAGCCCGCGTACACCGGTGGAATCGTCCGGTTCCTCCTGAACGTGTCCGACGCCGACGGGCACAACATGTCCGTGACATTCTACTTCGACTACCTCAACCCGAACCCGCTCGGCCCGCCGAACCCGCCCGTCGTCAACCCGGACAGCCCGACGAAGACGGTCAACGTGACGTCCCCGGGACCGGGGATCTCGGCCCCGCTCGAGACGAACTGGACGTACACCGCGCTCAGCAACTTCTCCCTGGGCCTCGATTCCTCGCGGTTCTGGGTCTACTATGAGGTGCGGGACGAGTTCGGCAACTTCGACCCCGGATTCGGTGCGGACCTGTTCTACGTCGTCGTGAACCGGAACTCCGAGCCCTTCATGGACGGCCTCTCGAGCACGTACGCGGCGGCACAGACGATCCGGTACCAGGACCCGCGGGTCCCGCTCGTGTACATCAACGTGTCCGTGAGCGACCCCGACACGGACCCCGTCACGGTCACCTGGGACTGGGGGGACGGCGCGCGGACGGTGAACGTCACGGGCCCGCTTGTGACCCGAGCCGATCTCAATGTAACGCACCAATATTCCGCGAGCCTGTTCCCCCTCAACGAAACCCCGCGGACCGTGAACTTCGCGATC
>Ga0209521_10004442_pt1 | contig 11179 bp, 6 predicted proteins | sample Rifsed19ft4_FD_184016 | JGI IMG/M metagenome (GOLD analysis project Ga0209521, IMG submission 184016) | Soil microbial communities from Rifle, Colorado, USA - sediment 19ft 4 (version 2) | ecosystem: Environmental > Terrestrial > Deep subsurface > Rock core/Sediment | place: Rifle, Colorado... | reverse complement strand
TACGCGGACCCGGACAACGATCCACCGCTCGACGGGTATCCGGCGGTCCACGTGTTCCTCGACGGCGAGGAGGTCGCCGGGAGCCCGTTCCCGATGTCCGCCGTGGACCCGGAGGAGACGGACTACGCGGACGGCGTGCTCTTCCGCGCCGCCGTCTCGCTCCCGGAGCGCAGTCGGTGGTACACGTACGTCTTCAGCGCCTACGACTCGGAGGGCCATGCCGCGGCGAACTCGCCGACGCCTCCCTCCTCCGGGCCTTTCGTCGCCGCGGAAGCGGGCGTCGCGGCGGAACTGGGCGGGATTGCGGGCGAGATCGTGGTCTTCGCGGTCGTCGCGGTCGCGGTGCCTGCGGCCCTCCTCGCGGTTCGCCGACGCCTCCGGACGCGATGACACCGCCACGACCCGGCTCCCGTCCGCCAGGCTTACCCTCTCCCATTTCATCCCGCCCGCGCATCACCCGCTCGGAGGCCTCCCTCATGTCCGTCCGCGCACGAAGGGTCGTCGCCTGGGCCCTCCTGCCGCTCCTCGCCGTGTGGCACCTGCCGACCGCGAGCGGAGCGGAGGGGGACTTCGCAGGCCTCTTCGGGGGGACCGGCTTCGACCAGGCCCGGGTCGTCGTGCGGGACGCGGCGGGGGACCTCTTCCTCGCGGGCGAGACCTTCTCCGCCGACTTCCCGACGACCCCCGGGGCCTTCCAGGGGTCCCATGCCGGGACGATGGATTCCTTCGTCGCGAAGGTCGCCTCGAACGGATCGCGTCTCCTGATCGCGACCCTCCTCGGCGGGAGCGGACGGGACGAGATCCTCAGTCTCGCGCTGGACGACGACGGGTACGTATACGCGGCGGGGACGACGGACTCCCCGGACTTCCCGACGACGCCGGGCGCCTATGACGGGAACGTGTCGTCGGGCGACGCCTTCGTCGTGAAGTTCAGCCCGGACCTGGAGACCCTCGTGTACGGGACCGTCCTCGGGGGGAGCTCGATCGACGAAGCCCTCGCGGTCGCCGTCGACGCGGACGGAAGCGCGTACCTCGCGGGCGAGACCTTCTCCGCCGACTTCCCGACGACCCCCGGAGCCTTCGACCGGTCGAACCACGGTGGGTGGGACGCGTTCGCCGCGAAGATCAATCCTGCGGGGTCGGACCTCGTGTACTCGACGTACCTCGGCGGCCTCTTCTTCGACGCGGGCGACGCGATCGCCCTCGACGAGACCGGCGCGGCGTATGTGGCCGGTTTCACGGGCTCCTCGGACTTCCCGTCCACGCCGGATGCGTTCCAGACGCGCGTCGCGGGAGGCACGGACGCCTTCGTCGTGAAGCTGAGCCCGGCGGGCGACGCGATCCTGTTCGGCACGTTCCTGGGCGGCGTCTCCGGGGAGGAGTCGTGGTCCCTCGAGCGGACGGCCGACGGGTCCCTGTTCCTCGTCGGGCAGACGTCTTCGTCGAGCTTCCCCACGACTCCCGGAGCTTTCGACCGGACGTACGACGGGATCGGGGACGCCTTCATCGCGAAGTTCGATCCCGATGGGCGGCGGCTCGCGTACGCCTCCTACCTCGGCGGGATCGGGGCGGACACCGCGACCTCCATCGCCCTGGACCCCGCTGGGGCCATGTACGTGGCCGGGTTCACCTCTTCCGAGGACTTCCCGACCCGCCCGAATGCCGCGGACGCCTCGTACGGGAGAGGCGGGGACGCGTTCCTCGTGAAGGTGTCCCCGGACGGGAGCGGGCTTGTGTACGCGACGTTCCTCGGCGGGATCGATTCGGACGTCGCGAACTCCGTCGTCCTCGACGAATCGGGCGTGGCGGTCGTCGCAGGCCGCACGAACTCGACGGATTTCCCCGCCACCGTCGGGTCCTTCGGCCCGGGATATCGCGGAGGCGGCGACGCGTTCCTCGTTCGGCTCTCGATCCCTGCGGAATCGGGTCCCTGGACGCCATTCGTATTCGCGTCGCTCGCGGCCGCGGTCGCCGTGTCGGTCGCCTTCGCCGTTCTGCTCATTCGCCGTCGTCGGGCACGAATGCGGGAGCGTCCGCCTCCCAGCTAGAAACGCTTTTGCGGGTCCATGGCATCCCGGTGTCCGGAGGGGGCAGCCATTCCGAACCTGGATCAGGGTACCGGGATCGGCCGGGTTGAGTTCCGCTCGAAGAACCGCACGTACCGGTCGCACAACGAGGGGATCCGCGAGTGGGAACCGAAGGGACGCCGCGAGAGCGGCGTGATCATCCTGACGAAGCGGGTCGCTCCGTCCATCCGGTCCGCGGTGGGCTGGCTCTATCCCCTCGAGCATTACGACGAGGCGCTCCGGCTCAGTCCCGTGATGCAGTATGCGGAACTGCTCCTTCTCATGGGCTCGAACGGCCCGGTCGATGATCCATCCCTCCGAACGGTTCTGGAAGAGGCCCGCAATCGTCTCGATGACGGACAGTACGAACGTCTCCTGTCCTACGTCGAGCTGCTCGTCACGCCGCGACCCGTCGCGCCGCGAGCAGCGCCGTGAAGTGCTGAGGGACCAAAGTCTTTTGACCGCCGAACTCCTTCGGTCGGAGGATGCGTCTCGTGCTCCTGGGGCCGCCCGGGGCGGGGAAGGGGACCCAGGCGGCGAAATTGTCCAACTACGTCGGAGTGCCGCGCATCTCGACGGGGGACATCCTCCGGAAGCACGTCGCGGAGGGCACGGATCTCGGGAAGAAAGCGCAGGCGTACATGGATGCGGGCAAGCTCGTTCCCGACGATCTCGTAATCGCGATGACGGAACGCCGGCTCAAGGAGGCGGACGCTCGGAAGGGGTTCATCCTCGACGGATTCCCCCGGACGATCGCCCAGGCGGAGGCCCTCGCGAAGCTCGTGCCCCTCGACGCGGTGATCAACCTGTTCCTTGAGCCGGAAGAGCTCATCAAGCGAAACACGGGGCGGCGCGTGTGCCCGAAGTGCGACGCGGTGTACCACGTGCTCATGAACCGGCCCAGGAAGGAGGGGATCTGCGACCGTTGCGGCTCCGCCCTCACGATTCGCGCGGACGATCGCGACGAGGTCGTGCGCGCGCGCATCGAAACGTACGAGCGACAGACCGCGCCCCTCATCAAGTACTACCGAGAGCGCGGCTTGCTGCGCGAGGTGTATGCGAGCGGCCTGATCGACGAGATCTTCCTGCGGTTGAAGGAAGGCCTCAAAGCCTAGAGCTATCTCGCAAATCTACACAGGGTGCGGCGAGAGATTAAGTAAGCCAACCGGTTCCGGAGGGTTGCGCCCTCGTAGGTTAGCTTGGACAGACTACAGGCCTGCGGAGCCTGAGACCTGGGTTCGAATCCCGGCGGGGGCGTCCTCCACCTCGATGGTGAAAACTCTGCTTGCCGTTCGGCGGGTTGGGGAGCGAGTTTAAGGCCGTGCGCGGAATCCTTGCTGGCGTGCTACGGGGATCGCCCCTCGCCCTGTGCCTTCTCGTGTTAATCGCGGCGGAGTCGGGAGCGGTCTCAGCTCAGCCCGAAACAGGCCTTCAACTCGAATACGAGGCGCGATCGATCGGCACACGTGGAACCGCATCCGGAATCATCGAAGTTGAGCCGGACCTTTCTGCGACCTCGGATTCGATCGCCAGACCTGCTGCATTCATCGGTACGACGCTTGAGGGCCTTCGTTTCGGGGACAACGATGGCTTCTCGAACCGGGTGAGCCCGCCGGACGTCCAGGTGGCCGTCGGACCGGACCACGTCGTCGAGATGGTGAACCTCCTCGGGTCCATCTGGACGCGAACGGGCGCGCACGTCCGGACCTTCGACCTCGCGACGTTCTTCGACGTGGATCCGCAGGACTTCATCAGCGACCCGAAGATCCTCTTCGACGCGGGGAGCGCGCGTTGGTTCGCGACGATCACAGACATCGGCGCGGGACGCGTGATCCTCGCCGTCTCGCGGACGGAGAATCCCGCGGGCGGGTGGAATCTCCATCCCCTCGACGCGTCGACGAGCTGCGCGGACCAGCCGATCCTCGGCGTGAACGATGCGGTCGTCGTCGTGTCCGCGAACGATTTCTCCGGATGCACGACCGCGAACCCGGCCTATGTCGGCGCGGAGTACTGGGTGATCAACAAGACGGATCTCGTGACCTTGCGCGCCCCAAGGCTCGTCTCGTTCGGGCCCTTCCTGGACCAGTTCTCCGTCCACCCGGTCCACGCCCTCACCTCGACGTCGACGATGTACCTCGTCTCCGTCGGCTTCGGGAACACGGGGACCCTCACCCTGTTCACCGTCACGGGCGTCCCGCCCGCCCCCGTGGCCATTCGGGAGACGAACCTCGCCGTGCGGACGATCCCGATCCCGCCGAATGCCCCGCAGGAGGGATCCCGGTACGACCTCGACACGAGCGACGGCCGGGCGAGGGACACCTTCTGGGCGAACGGGAAGCTCTGGCTCGCGCTGAACGCAGGCTGCACGCCGCCGGGGGACAACCGGCAGCGGGCGTGCGTGCGGCTCCTCGAGGTCGACACGACGACGGAGACGGTGCTCCAGGACACGGACCTGGGGGAGAGCGGCCGCTACCTCTTCTATCCGGCCCTCCGCCCGGACGACGCCGGGAACCTGTACGTCGTGTTCACGTCCTCCTCGTCGACGGAGTATGCCGGGATCCGGCTCGCGGTCTGGTCCACGCCGGATCAGGAGGAGGGCCTCATCCTGGTCCAGGAGGTCCGTGCCGGCGAGGCGCCCGAGGAGAGCGGCTGCCCCTCGACCGCGTACTGCCGGTACGGGGACTACTTCGGCGCGGCACAGGATCCGTTGGACCCGACGACCGTGTGGCTCGGCGCCCAGTACCCGACGGCGAGCGGCTGGACCACGCTCGTCTTCGCGGCTTCCTCGAGTTTCTCCCTTACGTTCAGCTATTCGGTCGCCGGCGGGGGGACCGGGTACGGCGCGCCCGTCCTCACGTACGTCCGCGGCGGCCAGACGGAGACCGCGGCCCTGACGACGTCGGCGGTGCGGTACGCGATGGACGCAGGGTCCACCTGGTCCGTCTCGTCCGTGCTCCCGGGGTCGAATGGGACGGAGCGGTGGGCCACGCCCGCGCCGACGAGCGGGATCGCGATGGGGCCCGCCACGTTCCTCGTCCCCTACACCCGCCAGTTCTTCGTCCCGTTCTCGCACCGGGTCGTCGGAGGTGGGTTCGTCTACGGCGCGCCGTCGATCCAAGTCGTTTCGTTCGGCGTCCCGTCCTCGATCCTCGGCGAGGGGACCGTCTGGGCGGACGCATCGAGCGCATACGAGTATCCGAGTTCCCTCCCGGGGTCCACGGATCTCGAACGATGGTTCGCCGTGTCAGGGTCCTCCGGGACGGTCGCGTCCGCGGATCCGATCGACATCCTGTACGTGCATCAGTACTTCGTGACGCTGACCGTCGACTCGCCGGTCGGCGGGACCGTGGTCCCGACGACGGGCTGGTTCGACGCGGGCGGGTCCGTCGTCCTCCAAGTGGACGCCCCGGAAGGCTGGGGTGTCGGCGCGTGGGTGGGCGAGGGATCCGGATCGTACACGGGCTCGGACCGGAGCCCGACGATCCTCGTGAACGCGCCGCTGCGCGAGGCCGTCCGCCTGTACCCCGGCCTCACGATCCGCGCGGAGTTCGGCGGGAGCGTCGAGTATGCCTACGGCGGCATGGAGGGATCCGTCCCGGCGGGGTCCACCCGGACCCTATACGTGCCGGTCGGCACGTCGGTCCAACTGACCGCCCTGGGTTCGACGGGCTTCGAGTTCCGGGGATGGTCGGGGAATGTCTCCGCCGCCGGACGTGACACGACGGTCGTCGTGACGGAACCGACCGACGTGGGCGCGTCCTTCTCCCTCATGGTCGCCGCGTCCTATGCGATCTACTCGTCCGTCGCAGTCGGGTTCGCGATCGTCGCGGTCCTCCTCGGTCTATGGGTCCGCCGCCGGCGCCGTCCGCCCGTCGTGCCGTGAAGATGGACGCGCATCCGCGGAACGCCCGCGGAAGGTATATGCGGGCCGGCGGGTTCGGGAACCTCGCCCACCGGAGCGATGGCCATGCCCCTCCAGATCGGAGTGGACCCCGACACGCAGGAGCCCGTGGAGCTCGCGGACGACGCGCTCCTCCGCCATGCGGTGATCCTCGGGTCCACGGGCGCGGGCAAGACGGTCCTCGGGAAAGCGTTCATCGAGGAGTCCGTCCGCGCCGGGATTCCCGTGATCGCGGTCGACCCGCAGGGCGACCTGGCGTCCCTCGCCCTCGCGCCGACCCGAGCGTCCCTCGATGCGCATCCCGCGCCGCCGGACATCGTGGACGGGTACTGGGCCCGCGCGGCGATCGCGATCCTCACGCCGGGCTCGAGCCGCGGCACCCCCGTGGGCCTGAATCCGCTCAAGTCCCCGCCGGCCCTTGCGACGTCCGAGGACCTCGTCGTCGCGGTCGACGCCCTCGCGGAGGGGCTCGCGGTCGCGATGGGGTACGATCCGTCTAGCGATGCGGGCGGCCGGGCGAAGGACGTCCTCTTCCTGACGCTCCAGGCAGCCCTCAAGTCGGGCGGATGGCCCGCCGACGTGCCGGCGCTCACGCGCCTCCTGGGCCGAGAGGTCCCGCCGGGGGCCGCAAGGCTCCTCACAAAACGGGAGCACGCCTCCCTCGTCCGTCGCGCGGAGTCGATGACGGTCGGGGCGAAGGGTCTCCTCTTCACGGCGGGCCCGGCGCTCGACGTGGAATCGATGCTCGGATGGGCGCCGCCGGGCCGGGTGCCCGTGAACGTCGTGTACACGGGCGGCCTCCGAAATCCGCGGGATCGGGAGTTCGTCGTGGCGACCCTCTGCAAGGACGTCCTCGCGTGGATGACCGCGCGCGCGTCCGGCGGGCTGCGGCTCCTCGTCTACATCGATGAGGTCGCGGGCCTGTGCCCTCCCCATCCTAGGAACCCGCCGGCGAAGAGGTTCCTCTCCCTCCTGTTTCGGCAGGCGCGGAAATACGGCGTGGGGGTCGTCGTCGCCACGCAGAACGTGACGGACCTCGACTACAAGGCCCTCGGGCAGGCGAGCACGTGGGCCCTCGGCCGGCTCATGGCGAAGCAGGACCTCGATCGCGTGCGGCACGTCATCGCCTCCGTCCACGCGGGCCCGACGGACGAGGTCCTCGAGGCGATACCCTCCCTGAAAGCGGGGGAGTTCCTCCTCGTTTCTCCGGACAGCGTGCGAGGCGCGCAGCGCGTCCAGGTGCGCGGGCTCGCGTCGCGCCATGAGGTCGTCCCGGAGGAACGGTTCCGGGAGATTCAGTCCCAGGCGATTGCCCTCGAGGGGGATGGACGGGAGGATGACCGCACGGCCCGCCGCCGGCGTCTCGCCGCGGCCGCCGCGCGTGCGGCGAAGGCCTCCGTCCACGTGGAGGTCGAGGAAGGCGTCGGCCTCAGGGTCTTACGGGTCTTCGAGGACGCACCCGGTCTCTACAGCGGGGAGGACATCGCGTCCCGCGTGATCGTGCAGGAACCGTTCCTCTCGATCCTCCTGCGGAAGATGGCCGAGCACCGCCTCCTGCGGCACGAGCACGTCGAGGGCCGCGACGCGTACTGGGACCCCACGGTCGGATTCGATCCGAGGCGGGGCGCCCACGCGAAGGTCGCGCTCCTTCCCCTCCGGTTCCCTCTCGTCGAGGCTACAAAAGTCGTACGGGACCATCTGCGCCGCCGCATGCTCGTGATCGCGAAGGAGCGAGTCGCCCGGAAGGAGTTCTATTACCTCCCCCTGTGGCGCGTCGAGGCGGAAGTCTCCCTCGGCCGAAAGGGCGGCCACCTCGCCCGGCAATTCTACGTGAACGCGATCACGGGAGAGCTCGGCCACTCCGTGTACGGCCGCCTGACGTTCGAGGAATTCCCGCAAAAGGATGCCGTCCGCTTGGAACCGCTCGCCCCGAAGTCCCTCCTCGAGCGCGTGCCGACCGCGCGGATCGGGGACCCGATCCCGATCGCGAAGATCGGACCGTCCCAGGCCCAGGAGATTGTGCGGAAGACGCTCGGCGCGAAACCCTTGGTCATCCCGCCGGAGCTGGTCCTCCTCCCGGTTTGGCGGTTCGACGTCGAGTCGAAGGACGATGGCAGCCGCCGGGCCCTGTGGGTCGAGGGCACCTTCGGCTCCGTCTTCGGAGAAGCGCCGTTCACATGAGGCCCAAGGGCCCGAGCTTCTCCGGGAGATACGTGTCCGTCACGTAGTCCAGACCGTACTTCGCGAGGGCTTGCTGCTCCGCCTTCTTGTTGATCTGGAGCATCGTCTGGATCTCGTTCCGCCAGAACTCGTCGTTGAACCGTGGATCCGAAAGTTCCGCGTTCAGCGCGCCGATGTCGCGCGGGGTCAGGGAATCCGTGGGCAGGTTGTAGTTCAAGATGTCACTTGCGGTGATCCCGACGAATTCCGCCGTGGGGGTCGCGAGGTACTCCGAGATGTGCGCCGTCTTGATCGCTCCATACGCGACGGAGGCGTGGATCCGGAACGACCAAGGATCTCCGTCGACGAACACCGCGCAGGGGAGCTTCATCTCTTCGTTCAGCCGCTTGAGAAGCCGTCGCGTGCTCCGCGACGGTTGTCCCTTGAGGTGGACGAGGATGGCCTTCCCGTCCTCGTCGAAACCGTTCTCGACGAGACGGTCGAACATGCCGCCCGTCTCGATCGCGAGTACGAACTTCGCGTCCGCGTCGATGAACTTGATCTTCTCCTTTTCGACGTTGTAGGGAATCGTGTAGCCCGCATCGCCCACGTCGTCCCGACAGTTGATCCTTTTCCGGTCCCCCGTGCGCGTGATCTCCTCAATCGTGAGGTTCCCGATCACGCTCGCCCCGCTCTCCTCGGGTCGGAGCTTGAAGTCCTCCCGCAGCAGCTGTGTGATCACCTCGAGATCCTCTGCGAGGAGGTTCGACTCCTCCTGGGCATGGAACTTCGCGATGTCCCAGCCCTCTGCGATGTAGTACATCTCCCTCAGGGTCGAGGACTTGTTCTCGCGGATCATGTCGCGGATGAACTCGAGGACGTGCATCGTTCGCAAGAGCATGAGCGCCCCCTTCAGCTTCTTCGCGCTCCGCACGCCCATGAGGCTCCCGTATTTCCAGACCGCGTGCTTCGAGTCGAATCGGATGTTCGCCTTCGTGCGCAGCGGGATCTTCATCTTGGGGATCTGCCCCGCGTCGAGCTCCTCGTAGATCTCCTCTGCGATTCTGTAGAGGGCGTCGACCGCCTTGTTCGACGTGGGCGCGCCGGCTTTCGCCTTCTTACTCATCCTCGAGCGCCTCTTCCGTCTCGTCGTAGTCGATCTCGCCTTCCTCTTCCGACTCCGCCGCGGGCCCTTCCTCGCCCTCGAACTCCGCGTAGTTGAGCTCCCAATCCCCGGGGAGCGGTTCTGCGCCGATTACGAGGCCGGGATTGATGCCGCTCACGTAGACCTCGGATTCGTCGTATTCCGCCTCGTCGAGCCCCTCCAGGACGAATGTCACAGGCGCTTTGTCGACGCTATCGATCCGCTTGAGCTCCCAGGTGATTTTCCCGTCTTCGCGGACCTCGGCGGGTTTCGGGTTGACCTCTTTCGCCTCCAGCCCCCGCGGCAGGAGGAGGTGCAGGTTCAGCTTCTTGCCCGCCGAGGTGAAGTTGTGCACGTTCAGGGTGATGGAATGCCTCTTCTGTTTCCGGTCGTACGCGATCTTCTCGTCGATCCACACGACGCCCATGATCTTCGTGATTGTCGGGTCGAGGACGGGGACCTTCTTGTTCACAATCTTCGCGGACTTCTCCGCGATTCGGGGCAGGATTAGCTGGACGATGTCGAACTTTTCTTTCGTCTTCGCGCGGTGCGCTTTCTTTGTGAGGTGGGTCTTCAGACGGCGGCCGCACTCCTTCAGCGCGAGGTCGAGTTCCGTCATGATTTCGTCCATTGGGGCAACGGCCTCTTTCGCTTCGGACGAGAACGCGATCTTCGTCGAGCAGAGGTGGACGAGAATGATCGCGGGTCCAAACGGGATTCCTTGGCCGCCTCGCTGTTCGAGTCCGTATCGCCGCCAGTCCACGCTGGCGACCGCTTGGGTCAGCGCGCAGCCCCCCGCCTGGTACAGGAGCGGCACGCGATTCGCGAACCGAAGGACTTCTGCTGGCTGGTCGGGTGGGAGGTCCCCGCCAAACACGATTCCGACCTCGACTTGAAACGGATTGCCCGAGTATACGGCCGGGTCTCGTGTCAACGGCGGGGCGTAGAACTCGGGACGGAGGTTGCCGAGGACGTTCTTGAGGCCTCGTTTGATGAGCCGCTCTCCGATCGGACTGAGACAGTCCGTCGGCGGAGCCATCAGCTTCGCGGACTGCATCGCCTCATGGACCGCTTTCGCTTGCTCGAGGTTCAGCGACTTCGGCTTCGCCTCCGGGTCGAGGCCCGACGCTTCGCAGATTTCCTTCGCGACGCGGGAAGAGACGCGGACGAACTCTTCTTCGAGAAACGCGGCAAGCTTGTAGGACTTCGTCTCCTTCATCATGGCCATGAGCGTGCCGAGCTCGATGCCGTGCGGGTGCGGTGGGATCTCCTTCGTCTTCGGAGGCAGGTCCTCCGTCGCTCGTTCATAGACTGTCGACTCCCCGTCGGGGGCTTTGTACACGATTCGTGCGTGAGGATTCACGATCGCGGTCGCCTTGAGATATTCGGGGATTGACTGCTTGGCTCCCACATACCGCCCTTTCAGCGGGACCTCTACCCGCGTGCCGTGGGCCTTTTCCCAGATGACAAAATCCTCGGAGACGACGTTGGGCCGGTTCTTCTTCGTGTCGAGGATGAGTTCAATCTCATAGGCGACGTCATCCTCTGCGGTCTTCGATCGAACCTTTGTCGGCTTCCCCGTCGTCAGTTGGCCGTACATCACGGCCCCGGAAATCCCGAGCCCCATCTGGCCTCTTGACTGACGTCGCGCATGGAATCGCGATCCGTAGAGCAAGCGTCCGAAGACGTTCGGGACCTGTTTCTTTACGATGCCCGGACCGTTATCCTCCACCGCGACCACGAATTCGTCCTTGTCCACTTTTGTAATTTCGACGAGGATTTCCGGAAGGATTTCCGCCTCTTCACATGCGTCGATCCCGTTCTCAAGAGCCTCCTTCACGGCCGTCAGCAGCGCTTTCGTGGGGGAATCATAGCCGAGGATCTGCTTGTTCCGCTCGAAGAACTCGG
>Ga0209521_10004437_pt1 | contig 11184 bp, 9 predicted proteins | sample Rifsed19ft4_FD_184016 | JGI IMG/M metagenome (GOLD analysis project Ga0209521, IMG submission 184016) | Soil microbial communities from Rifle, Colorado, USA - sediment 19ft 4 (version 2) | ecosystem: Environmental > Terrestrial > Deep subsurface > Rock core/Sediment | place: Rifle, Colorado... | reverse complement strand
TCGACCAATATAAAGAAGCAGAAACGACAAAGCATGTCCATAGACTTCATCCCTACAAGGGTAAATTTATTCCTCAACTCGTTGAATATTTTCTTGACAGTCATACTGATAATTTCAAGAAAAAAGTATATTTTAGAGAAGGCGATATTATTTTAGATCCATTTTCCGGCAGTGGAACGACAATGGTTCAAGCTTGCGAACTGGGAATGCACTCCATCGGAATTGATATCTCTGCCTTCAATACGCTTATAGGAAATTGTAAGGTTATAAAATATTACTTAGCTGATGTTCAAGCTGAAATCAGCCGTATAACAAAGGATCTCAGAGACTTTTTATCAGATTCGCACACACTTGAATTTGAAGAAAAACTTTTGCAAACGCTTTACGAATTCAATAATAAATATTTTCCCGTTCCCGAATACAAATATAAAGTAAATCGCAATCAAATTAACGAGGAGAAATACGGCGCAGAAAAGGAAAAGGAGTTCTTGCCCATCTTTAACAAGCTTGTTAAAGCATACAATATTAAGGTAAAGCAAGATAAGGACGAAACATTTTTAGAGAAGTGGTATTCTCATCATATAAGAGATGAAATCAAATTTGTGTTTAATGAAATTAAAAAGATTAAAAATGGTGACACTAAAAGAATCATCAGCCTTATTTTAAGCAGAACCATCCGCTCTTGCAGGGCAACCACACACGCAGACCTTGCAACGCTTGTTGAACCAATTACAGCAACCTATTATTGTGCAAAGCACGGTAAAGTCTGCAAGCCGCTTTTCTCAATTCTTAGATGGTGGGAAACATACACAAAAGACACCGTTAATCGCCTATTTCAATTTGACAGATTGAGAACTCAAACTTATCAGATCTGTTTAACCGGAGACAGCCGAACAATTGACATCTTCAGGGAATTAGAAAAGAAAAACCCTGCCTTTGCAGATTCAGTGAGAAAGAAAAAGATCAAGGGAATATTTTCAAGTCCGCCGTATGTCGGGCTGATTGACTACCACGAACAGCACGCCTACGCTTATGACCTGTTTGGCTTTGAACGGAATGACGATTTGGAAATCGGTCCGTTATACAAGGGGCAAGGGAAGGAAGCAAAACAAAGCTACATTCAAGGCATAACCGAAGTTCTCCTCAATTGCAAAAAATATCTGGCAGACAATTATGATATTTTTCTTGTAGCCAACGACAAATACAATATGTATCCAATAATTGCTGAAAATTCAGGGATGCAAATTGTAAATCAATTCAAAAGACCGGTGCTAAATCGCACTGAAAAAGATAAAGGGGCTTATTCGGAAATAATATTTCATTTAAAGGCAAGATAAATATGCCAATATCTAAAGATAAAATTGAAAAGATATCTCTTGAAATAATTAAAGTCTTATTCACCCGATTTGAAAAATTTCCTGAGGATGCTTCAAGTAACCGCAACGCCCCTTTCCATACATCTTTTTTGAATGCCTTTACAGATAAATTTCAAGGTAAAGTTTCTAATCTCCCATTCTTCATCAGTTTAAGCAGTTGGCTGCATGGATTGAACACTACATTAGGACAAACTTTTTTTGAAAATGTGGCGCATATATTAAGTGATGGCGAGAAGCGGGAATATACTTCTAAAAAACTTGGGAACTTACCTATTACAAAACAACAAAAAGAAAATATCAATGATTTAATAACTGCATTAAGCACATCTCAGGCATCGCCAAATCTCAATAATGAAAATCAAAAGCTATTCTTAAATAACAATACTGAACTGGTAAGCGCTATTGACTTTTCTGCAGATGTTTTTATTGAGGACGCTGCTCATATCACAGCCATAGAACTAAAAACGGTTAGACCAAACTCCGGTGAGATGAGAGGCGAAAAACAAAAAATACTTGAAGGAAAAGTAGCACTATTTAAGAAGTTTTCTGAAAAGACAATCAGATTTTTTATTGGTTTTCCCTTTGATCCTACAAATGAAGAATCTGAAACCGGCTATGATAAAGCCAGATTCCTTAGCTCTAATATAAATATGAATAAATTTTTTGCTCCCGATGAAATATTGATAGCAGGTGAGTTATGGGACTTTTTATCAGGAGAACCGAAAACAATGGAAATGTTATTACAGCTTATTAATGCGATAGCTACTACGGAGTTCCCAAATAAATACAACTTCTTAAATAACCAAGAAAATAAACGGCAAGACATTGGCTTATATATGCAACGGTTAGCTGATTGGAATCTTTATTCAGAACTAAATTTAGTAAACAATGAGGCTGCTATTAAAGGAAAAATCGGAACAGACAAAAAGCTTAATAGAATTTTCAATCAGTTAATATTCAAGGACGGCGAGTATAACATTGACAGGTATGACCGTTTGAGCGCATTTTTATGAGTTTAAAGTGGGGATACGATGATATGAATACCTCAAAATATTATTTACTCAATAAATATGGAGGTTAAATGGACAACGCTATTGCAAGTCTCGCTGTTCTAAAAGTTAATTGGGATTATCTTAAAAAGGATTATATTGAAAATTTTATCCCATTTATTGCTACTTTGATTAAGAAATACAATTATGGAGCAATTGATGTAAACACAATTTGTAATGATTTCAGAAAAGAATTTGGTCTTGTCATTCCATACCATCCGATGTGTACTATATTGGCACGTGCTCAAAAAAGGGGACTAATTGACAAAAGTTATGATACATTTAAACCAAATAAAAACAAAGTAGCTCAGTTTGATTTTGCAACAACCGCTGATGAACAGATTAGGAAACAAGAAAAGATTATCAAGGAATTTATTGATTTTGCAAAGAGAGAATATTCTGTTGAATTAACAAAGGAAGGAGCCGATGCTGCTTTCATATCATTTCTAAAAGACCATGATTTAGACATATTGTTTGCTTCTCATCAATCAACAGTTTTGCCCCCAATCAAGCCTTCAAATGAAAAGAAATTTCTAATTTATAAATTTATAAAGAATGCTCATGAATCAGAACCCCAAGTCTTTGAATTCATTGTTGACATAGCGGTAGGATACATTTTAGCAAGTGCAATACTTTATGACAAGTTCAATAAATTTGCAGGGAAATTAAGGAAAATTAATTTTTATTTTGATACCAGATGCATTCTTCGGTTAATAGGAGCAGAAGGGAAGGAAAAGAAAGATGCCTATATGGAATTTTTTAAAACACTTTTAGAAGAGAAAGGTAATTTATTTATATTCCAACATACATATGACGAAATAATGGGTATTTTAGAAGATGCGCTAAGACGGGTTGGAAGTCCTCTGTATGATCCATCCTTAGCAAGCCCAGTATTAAGATATTTTGTTGAAAATAATTATAAATCAAGTGATGTAGAAAGATTTATTGTTAACGCAGATAGCGTTTTGCAAGAAAATAAAATAATCAAGGTGGACGCTCCTGACCCCAATAAGTATAAATATTATCAAATAGATGAAGAAAAACTGTATGGTGCAATTGTTGAGATTTACAAAGAACAGAATCCAAGCTTTAAAGAATTAGAAAAACGCTCAGCGATACAAAGAGATGTTAAATCTATCGCAAGTATTTATAAGTTAAGAAAGGGAAGAAAACCAAAAACCATTAAGGAGGCAGATAGCATTTTTGCGACAACGAATTCTGGCTTATCTTATGCGAATAAGCGGTTTGAATCGTCCGAAATAGGGGAAGACCATAATATTCCAGCTTGCTTAACAGATATTTTTATAGGGACTTTAATATGGCTACAGTCACCTGCGAAAGTTTTATCTTTAAATGAGAAAAAAATAATTGCTGATTGTTACGCAGCACTACAACCAAATGATACCCTGATAAAAAAGTTTTTAAACGAAGTGGAAAAGTTGAAGGGTGAGAAAAAAATAAGCGATGATGAACATTATTTGCTTAGAACCCACAGGGTTGCAATGGAATTGCTGGAAGAAAAAACGATGGGTGATCCTAACAACTTTACTGATAAAACATCAGAAGAAATTCTCGAAGAAATCAGAGAGGGAATAAAAAAAGAAGGCGAAGAGAAATATTTGAAAGAGAAAGAACATCACGGCGAGACCTTGAGTAAATTAGATACCACCGAGAAGGAAAAGGAAGGAATCGAAAGAAATATAGAAAAAAGGGCAGAAAAAATCTCTGCTATCTTTGGAAAAATATTATTCGTAATACTTGTAATCATATTTATTTTGGGAACTGCTGCACAATTTTTTCCTGATTTTCTAAACAATCAGCGTCTATTGAGAGTCCCTCTAATATTAATTACATTTCTACTTGGACTATTAAGTATTGCCACTGGTTTTAACATTAAAGGGCTTAGAGACAATATCAAAATAGTTATCAAAAATAAAATTATTAGATGGTTAATTGGAGAAAATACGGATACCGAAAAAAAGAAAAAGGAAACCGTTTAACAGAAGCTTATGCCCATTAACTCCACCATAATCATCGGCGACAGAGGAAATATAAAAGAACTGGAGGATAAGAAAACACAATATGAGTGTTAAAACATATACAGAGTCTCAACAGTCTTACTGTATAACCACTTTAGATGACTGAAAGGTCTGTAAAAAGAAAGATAATTGCTTTATTCTGCGTGAACAGATGGCTTTTTATAACAGGTTAGGCATTTCTCAGATTAACAATATAACCAGTATAAGGCATTTATGGCAAGATTCAAATCTATGATTATTGTGGAATAATAAGGATTTGATATGCAAACTTACAACATTTACAAACTCCTCAAAGAAGAACTTAAAAACGGCTCGGCTGACCTTGTTACGAGGCAATCGGGGCAGGTAATAAGGGAGCGGATTGAGAGGGACATTTCCAAAGAAAAAGATGGGGAGGTTATTGCTCTTGATTTTTCAAAGATAGGGATAATTGACTATTCTTGTGCCGATGAGATAGTTGCAAAGTTAATATCAAGGCTGACGAGCAGTGAATATGGAGATAAATATATTGTTCTGACTGGCTTAAGCGAAAATCAGAAAGAAAATATCGAGGTTGCACTTGAGAGAAAAGAGCTATCTGTTATGGCTGAGATGACGGACAGCAGAAAAATCCTTATAGGCAGTCTTAATAATTATCTTAAAGAGACTTTGGATTTGATACTCAGTAAAGGAAAAATTACAGCCAGTGAGCTTTCTGATGAGCTTAAACTCCCTGCCAATACCAGCGGGACAAGATTATTGAACCTTTATAAGAAAAGACTTGTAAAAAGGGTTGCAGAGAGGGGAGAGGAAGGCAGGTTGTGGGTATATCTGGCGTGTTTGTAACTTAATAAAATCCAAATGATACTTACGGATATATTATAGGGAACTTATGTGCTATTTCCAAAGAAATAAGCCCAAATGATGTAATTTAAAATAATAATTTTACTTCGGGCAAAGTTGATACAAAAGTTATATAATATCAATTAAATTTAGGAGAAAATAATGGTTGCTAACATCTTTAATTGGTTTAAAAAAGAATCATTAGAAAATATCCAAGTGCCAATTGACTTAAATGAGATCAGAAAGAGGGCAAGAATATTATTTATTGATGATGAAGATGTTCCTCAAATAAAAATATTAATAGCAGAAGGTTTTTCTATAGAACATTGGAAAGACATCGAAAACAATCTTAATAAATTAGAAAGTGGAGATTACGATATAATCTTTCTTGATATTGCTGGAGTGGGTGAACGATATTCAAGAGAAGGAGCAATAGGTATATTAAAGGATATTAAAAAATGTAATCCTGCTGTAATTGTAATTGCATTTTCAGGTCAAAAATTTGATATTGAACAAACAAAGTTCTTTAAACTCGCTGATGATGTTCTAAAAAAAGACGCTGGGCCTTTAGAGATTAAAACCAAGATTGAAGAATTTCTAAAAGAAAAGTTCTCCGTAACTTTTTATTGGGGAAAAATAAAAGATTTTTTAAAAAATCAGAAAATAAGCGAATCAAAAATTAATAAGGCAGAAAAAGTGCTTTATAAAAGCATAGCAAAAAGAGACCATAAATTTTTTAATAATTGGGCAAAAAAATATTTACAGATGAAATCTCAATAAAGACTCTTACAGCCTTGGCTTCTAAACTCATAGAGATTTTTGCCAAATGAATAAACAGATAATTAATGAATTATTGAAAATTACTTGTCCATTTCCATTTGTCAATTTAAATGATAATAATAAGGGCTTGAACGATGGTTTTGTATTACAATCCCCTTCAATTTGTAAAAAGAAATTTTCAAAAAATTGCAAAGACTTTTATAGCTCTATAATATACTCAGAAAACTTAGAACATCATACTTGTCCTCATGGGTTTTCTATTTTTACTGCTATTTGTAATGACATTAAAATCATTATCACTGGCTTAATTTCCTTCCCCGAAAATAAAGATTGTCCTAAACAATTTAGAAAAACATATAGCCAAAATAAGGTGGCTTCAGAAAAGATTAATTACTGGTTTAACCACTTCAAAAATATTATTCCTTCTGTTGAGGCAACTATACAAGATAGAACTAAAGCTGCTATTGCAATATTGCATGATATTCAAAAGACAAATTCATTGATTAAATCAAATGCCGAAGCATTGATTTCTAAGCAGAAAGGAGGCACAAGTTTTGAAGATAAATTTGAAAACAGCCCTGACAGGCTAAAATCAATTTATAAAGCATCAGAACTTTTGAGTAACCAGATGGAATTAATCAATTTATTCTCTAATCCTGCCATGATAACTGCAGGTAAAAAGCGTCTTTTTGAAGTCTTTAGATTTTTTGATAAAATTAGAATACTTTATTTATCAAAAACTAAAAATAAAAATTGCAGAATAACCCTCGTTTCTCCATTTTCAAGTTCATTAGAAGCTTATGACTCTTTTTCATTGCTTCCACATATACTAATTGATAATGCTGTTAAATATTCTCAAAATAATGAAAGTATTACGGTGCAATTCTCAGAAAATAAGGATGACATTACAACTCGAGTTGTATCGGTGGGACCCATGATTGAAGAGGACGAAAAAACTTCAATATTTGAAATGTATTATAAAGGTAAAAATTCTTTTAATTATAGTTCCGAAGGTTCTGGGATAGGTCTTTATGTGGCAAAATGTATTGTAAAAGGACACGGTGGTGAAATATATGTTACATCTGTTTCTAAGAATACCCATGATAAGGATGTCCCACTTGCTGTAAACACTTTTACTTTAATTGTTCCCAAAAAACTAGCAAATGCACACTAAAACCACCATAATCATCGGCGACAGCAGGAGGATGGAGGAGCTTAAGGACGAGAGTATTCATCTCGTCATTACTTCTCCTCCATACTGGCAGTTGAAAGACTATGGCAATGGCAGTCAGGTTGGGTTTAATGACAGCTATGAGGATTATATCAATAACCTCAATCTTGTATGGAAAAACTGCTATCGTGTCTTACATAAAGGATGCCGTTTGTGCGTAAATATCGGAGACCAGTTTGCTCGTTCAGTTTATTATGGTAGATACAAGGTAATTCCAATAAGAGAGGAGATAATTAAGTTCTGCGAAACAATCGGATTTGATTACATGGGGGCTATTATCTGGCAGAAGGTTACAACTTGCAATACAACAGGCGGTGCTACAATTATGGGGTCTTTCCCTTATCCCAGAAATGGAATAATAAAGCTTGATTATGAGTTTATTTTGATTTTTAAAAAGTTGGGTGAATCTCCAAAGGTGAGTAGAGAGATTAAAGAAAAGTCAAAACTTACTACTAAAGAATGGAACGAATATTTTTATGGTCACTGGAATTTTTCAGGTGAAAGGCAGAATAAGCACCTTGCCATGTTTCCTGAAGAATTACCGAAAAGATTAATAAAGATGTTCAGCTTTGCAGGTGATATAGTCCTTGACCCATTTTTAGGAAGCGGGACAACATGCCTTGCTGCAAAGAAATTGGAAAGAAATTCTGCTGGATATGAAATCAATAAGGATTTTTTGCCCATAATCAAGGAAAAGGTAAAAGGAGAGCCAATAATTATATTTCAGGAAAAGAAGGATATAGATTTCAGGAAAGAAATTCAGAAATTACCTTATGTGTTTAAAGACCCTGTTAAATTTGATAAAAAGATTGACCCAAAAAAGTTAAAATTTGGCTCAAAGATAGACAATTCAGAGCATCAACAAGAGAGATACTATTCGGTTAAAGAAGTAATAAGCCCTGAGATTGTAGCTCTAAATAATGACCTGAAAGTCAGGCTTATCGGCATTAAAGAAAAAAAGGAAATAAATGGAGATGCAATTCAATTTTTGAACGAGAAATTAAAGGGACAAAAAGTATTTCTTAGATTTGATGCTATAAAATATGACGACAAAGGTAATCTATTATGCTACCTCTATCTAAAAAATAAAACCTTTATAAATGCCCATCTGATTAAAAATAAATTAGCTCTGGTAGACTCTTCACTTAACTTCAAATACAAACATAGATTTATTGCAATTCAAGGCAAATAGAATGAAGATAATAAAGCTTACAAACAACGAAATCAAAAAAACATTAGAGATTCCATCTCCATCCTTTCCAAAATATGTAACTCTGATAATCAATTTGGCTAATCGGTTCTCACAGGGAACAAGACCAAGAGTTGTAGGGCAATTGAGTGATTTAATACAGGAATTTTCAGGAAAAACCATTAAAGAATGGGAACAATGGTATCTTGAGAAATATCCTGATGCAATCAAGGATGCTAAAGAGAAAATCATGGAGATGGTTAAAAATATCAAAGACGCAATAAATAAGATTGACGAAAATATGATTAATGAATGGGTGAAAGACCTCGTAATAGTAAAGACATTTCTTGGACTTAAATTTCAGGAGGCAATTTTAAAAAAAGTAGCTAAGATCAAAGGGCTTGACTACAGACTATCTGATAATGTTGCTGAATCAAAAGGAATTGATGGTTATATTGGAGACATTCCCGTTTCAATAAAGCCTGATACCTACTAAACTCAAAAATTCTTAAATGAGGAAATAAATGTTAGAATTATCTATTACAAAAAGGTTAAGAATGGCATTGTTGTGGACTACAGTGAGGTATTTACCTGATATTATAAATCTGCTCATAAGAGAATCTTGGTTACTATCACTTAACCTTTATATGGTTTGAGTATATCCACGGCCTGTATTTTCCGAATATTTTTTGATATACCTCACCTCTATAAACACCCTTTTCTTTTATCTCCAGACTACACACTATGTTGGGGGTTTCGCAAATTTTCTCCCCATTATGTATAATTTTAATCAGCCCATGGATAGGGAGATTAACTTTAATAAAGGCAGGTTTATTTCTTAAAATAAATTCTCCTCCAATACCTGCCTCACTATCATCATCTCCAACTGTAAATAAGAACCCCTTTGCATCATTCCAATATTCGTGTGCCACATAGACCCTGCCCTCTTTAATTGCCTGATATATAATGTCTGTATCCTCTTTTCTATTTTTACTGAAAGGCTTTTCTGTAAGTATATGTGTTCTTATTGTTTTGAAGGCATATCTGAAATTGAATATATAGAAGTTTAATCCAAGAAATCTTCTCTTTGCATTGTGGTTATCTATCTCTCCAATACCTGTAACTCTTTTGTTTCTATTTAATTCATCCCACCGCTTTAGTGTAACTTCTCTTGGTCCCAACAGACGATATGATGAAAAGAAATAGTTTAAAATTGCGGAAGGGTATCCTTTCAGTTTATCCTGCCAGTCGGTTTGCAAATCCCAAATACTTATAGCTGTATATCCCTTCACGGACCAGTCTATCCACGGAAATGGCTTTACTCCGAAAAGTTCAGTCCCTTCGTGGTCAGGGTGGGCTATTATGCCGAAGCCTCCCTGATTGTTTACTTCATCAATATATTCCTGTGGCTTATTTTCATATCTCTTTGTAACTATCGGCTCTTTGATATTAAAGGCAAGGTAGTGATTATATCTTGGTGAAATCTCCTCTCCAACTATTAATAGGATATTTCCATGCCATCCCTCATGCCCATCCTTCTTTGCATCGAGTCTGAAATGGTCTGTAAGCATGATAAAATCAAGCCCGGCACCCTTTGCAGCATTAACAATTTCATCAATTGAAACATTCCCATCATAAGAGTAATTTGAGTGGAAATGGACTACCCCTGCATAGTCATAGAATTTTCTGTTCATAATGTGAGATAATTATCTCACGGAACTATCTGGGGATTCAATGTCGGAATTTTACCACCCTCCCCTTTGAATTCCCCTCCCGTCAAGGGAGGGGGAATTGAGGAAGAAATTATTAAAACAGAAAACAAAGAAAAAATAATCAGGCTTGAGACTGTGAGCTGGGGGATGTATGACTGGGCAAATTCTGCTTTTGCTACAGTCATACTATCGGTTATTTACAACAAATATTTCGCACAGGTTGTTGCAGGAGGTGAAAAGGGTGTTGATATTCTTGAAATCAATATCCACGGGGCTGCCCTCTGGGACTTTATCGTTTCAATTGCTATGCTTATAGTTGCCGTTATCTCTCCATTCTTAGGTGCAATTGCAGACTCCTCTGCTAAAAAACGCCCCTTCCAGATATTTTTTTGCTATGTCGGAGTCATCTTCAGCGGTCTCCTTTTCTTCGTAGGCGCAGGTGACTATCTGATAGGCTCTCTTTTTTTTATCTTAGCCCTGATTGGTTTTTCATCTTCAATTGTCTTTAACGATTCATTCCTTATACAAATCTCAACAGAAAAAAATATCGGGAGAATCTCATCCCTTGGCTGGGGGCTTGGATATATCGGTGGAGGACTTCTGCTTTTAATAAATCTTACAATGCTCCAGTTTCCGAACCTGGTAGGTCTTCCGAAAGGTTATTTTACAGTTCAGGACTGTTTCCTCTCTGTTGCTGTCTGGTGGTTTATCTTTTCCATACCGACTTTTTTGTTTGTAAGGGAAAAGTCTTTTGGCAGTAAACTTCCTGAAGGAGAATCTTATATCATTGTTGGAATAAAAAGACTTGCTAACACCCTTAAATCCATAAAACATCACAAAGAGCTCTTTAAATTCCTTCTTGCATTTCTTATTTACAATGACGGCATAGAGACAGTGATTATCATGACTTCAATCTTTGGTGCAGAGGTGGTAAAAATGGAGACAGGTGAGATTATAATGTTTTTCCTTATGATTCAGTTTATTGC
>Ga0209521_10004434_pt1 | contig 11185 bp, 10 predicted proteins | sample Rifsed19ft4_FD_184016 | JGI IMG/M metagenome (GOLD analysis project Ga0209521, IMG submission 184016) | Soil microbial communities from Rifle, Colorado, USA - sediment 19ft 4 (version 2) | ecosystem: Environmental > Terrestrial > Deep subsurface > Rock core/Sediment | place: Rifle, Colorado... | reverse complement strand
GCCAGGTTTTTTCTAAAATATCCCGAGAAATAGCGATGGCGGCCAGAGAGGGCGGCGGCGACACTACTTTTAACAATAAATTAAGAATAGTAAGAATAAATGACCTTGCCTTAGCGTTTGCGGACTGGCTGACATCGACTACAGGTAGTGATAAGTCAGTTACGACAAAATTAGCCGAATCATACTTGACAGAGCCGATGGCTTTTCTAACAAAGCTAGCTAGAAAATCAGATAAGGTAAGCGATTATGGATCATATTTGAAACTCCTAATGGCAGCTGATTATGAGTGGTGCTACTTCTTTTTGGACCAAATGGAAGATTCCATTTCCGTGGCTTCAAAGAAGGAGATTGTTGAGTTTACATCCGGATTCAGAAGAATGATAGAAGCTAGTTCAAATTGTTCGACTATTGTCGGTACACTCCATCCAAGCTCTCTTAGAAACTTAATGGACAATCCAGACGCAGGAGTAAACATCAAGAGTTTCGCTCCTCCAGATGAAAACCACTGTATCGGGTTATATCCAGATGAGGTGACAAAGAATGGAAGGATTGTTGATCTTCTGACACTTTACTTTTCACATTATAAAAATACAGAACTAGACAATACCTCTCAGCAAATACTTCCCTTCGAACCTATTGTCATGAAATACATCGCCCACATTTACAAAGGGAATCTTCGCGACATTCTCCGTACAATACATCAATTACTGAAGTTAGCTGCAGAAAAAAATCTAGATAATATTGATGAGAAGTTCATCCTGGATAATCACCATGAAGCAATAGGTAAGGAATTCTCACAAGAGGTTTACAATCAGTTCATAAATGGAAATAACTAAGATAATAAGCTTCGGTTTCCTCATTATCATCCATTAATTCTTGTTCTGACGTAAGATATCCTTTAATTATTCAATGACTACCACGCTTGCATTGTGTACGCTTTCCATCTCGCTAATCCTTCATGAAAAGATTGATTTCCGGTGATGAATTTTATATCAAAAGGATTATTCAAGCGATATCTCATAGATTACACAATGGATAAGATGATCGCCACAGAGTATGCAATTTCCCCTGATAGTTTCCATATTACTCCGTTGACTAAACTTCGATGCACGACATGGCGGATATTGCTTTGTGGAGCTAATTATGGGTGAATTTATTTATTAATTCATTAACTTATGTTCGAAGTTACCCTGTTGTTGCACTAATTAGAGATTTTTGTTTTATTCATTAGCGCATTTTCCGTAAATCAATTTTACAATATCTTCATCTGTGACAACACCCTTGATTGATGGGGCATTTATATCTCTCCAATAGAACGTTGACTAAATAATGCCAGCTGTTTCCGTTGATCTTCATTTAGCACAATTTCTCTGTTTCTGGATATGGGGTATATCTCCGCTTCACTCCATAATTGCTGGGTCACACTTGTCGCAACACCCACCTTAACACCTCTAAGCTTCAACTTGTTCGTAAGTTCTGCAGAGTTGAATAGAAAGACTGACTCAATAGTCCACGGGCGAATGGTGCCTCTTGATGATGCTGCTGGAGCTTTAGGTCCTGTAAGAACTAGATAGTAGTCCGAAGGAGATAAAGTATTTAGATCCAAGAGACCTTCATGTTTTGTATACCATTTGACATTTACAGTGCTTCCCCCAAGATTACCGTTTTTGAAATATCCATCATTTCCCTTACTTGAAGCAGATATGTTAAGTGAAATTTCAAAAATACTTGCAGCGATGAACTCACCCACATGACCTAGTTGCGCAGGGCGCCCAATAATCTTTGAAATCCCAATTTCAACAGAGTTTCTATCTCTTTAGGAGTTACGCGGTTGGGAGTGTTTCCTCTGCTCCTCGCCTATAAGAGTTGTGTAACGCTTATATGTTTAGACGGTCAACCGCGTAACTCCTACTCTTATTAATTTAGCAAGCAAAGCAAGATTTATCATGATTTAACCTTGGAATGAAGGCGATGAGCAACTTAAAGACTTTGCTGATCCTTATTTAGAGTAAATAGGTGCATCATTAGGTGTTTGAGTCGTTGGACAAATAGTATCTTGCTTGATATATAGCTGTGTTTGGGCAAACAACTAACATTGACAGTGAGATTACTCAATCTTTGTTTTTATGCTATTTGACAGATTAATCAAGAATTTCTTGTCAAAGAAATCTTGCTTTATAGCTTCTTGGAGCAGTTGAAGCAAGCCGTTTTGCCCAATCATAGGTGCAAATTGGCCGTACTTTTCTTTACCTTTTATCTTGACCCAGTATGGGAACCAAAATTCATTCTTGTCTGGAGAGGGTGAAGTCTCCCAATCTATTTGCACCAGAGTGGGCATAAACTCTACCTCACCAATTTCTTTGCTGTAACATAGAATTGGCGATTCGAGATTGGCGACCTTCTTAACTGTGAATGACCCCCAGTATTTTGCTTTTTTTCTCTGACCAGTTTTTATCATGCTAATCGTTGCGATTCAATTGCTTAACAATTATTAAATCTTCATTTATCGTTCAGATGGCTAGTTCAAACCCATCCAGTGTGAATATCAAGTTTTCTTATGCTCACGCTAACCTTGAGCCTTCATATTATCAATGGCTCCAAGTGACAGAAAAGATACATTGCTCAAGAAAATGTAGGGCTTGGCTTATGCGCCATTTGTTGAAAAGAGCAGGAATTCTAACCATTAAAAGAGTCAAATTATGTCTATCGGGGTAGCAATAGTTTCTCTTACTGAATTAGATTTCCAATTCTTTGAAAGTAGGCAAGTAATTCAGAGTTCTCTCTTGGGTCTAAGTTCGTACAAAACGAAGGAGGATAGCATGGCTCTATTCTTAGAGTGTTCGTCAAGCCGCGCTGGATAGCTAAGATATCTATTATCGCTACACCAGTGTAGGGCATCGAGTCAATATCAGACCAGAACGAGCCGTTATACATCTCTTTACCGCTTAGCTTGAGCACAAATGACTTGTGATACAGATCCATCTTCTTAACTCTCTCAACTCCCTCATCGTTTAGTTTGATTTGATGAGAAGTCCTATTGTATGAAACGATATCCCTATCTGATATCACCAGTTCATTACTTTCAGATAGATAGATTTCAAACTCATTTGAATCTTGAAAGCGGCTAAGAAGAAAGACTCCAATAGCAGCAGCTCCGATAATAAGCGCGACCAGAAAGAATATCATTCTGCGCTTCATATCAATTTGATATCATGTAAATCTCTATTTACGGTTTATTCCTCTTCAGTTCTGCCGAGGAGAGGCATCATATAGATTCGCAAAGAAATTTATCAACATAGTAAGAAGTGGCTGGGAAAGCATCACTATGTAACCTGTTCATACAGATAGCGTCCTACAGAGGGTAAGTCCTCCAACACACTACTAATAACGCATTGCTTATATTCTAATCATCTCTGGGTTCAGTTGCTCGGACATGGTTAAAGGAAGAAAGGGTACGAAAGTTAAGGATAAGTGGCGCATCAAGAAGTGGGTCATAGTGAAAGCACCCTCGACATTTGGAGCGAATCCAATAGGTTATGTTCCAATAACTGATGAAAGTAAAGCTCTTAAAAGAGTTGTTCAAACAACACTTTTTGATATATTACATGATGATCCTCAACAATACTCTATTAAACTCTATTTCCAGATAGAATCTATTAGTGGCGACGTTGCCCAGACAATATTAAAGGGCCATGAGTATTCGCGCGAGTATCTTAGAAGCATGGTTAGACGAGGATCCTCTTCTGTACGCTTAATAAAGACCTATTTAACTAAGGATCAAGCTTTGGTTAGTGTTCAAATTGTTGTTTTTACTCAGGGTAGGATAAACACCTCAAGAAAACACGCGATAAGAAGTTTAATTGATGAAGTATTGACTAAGAGATCCGCTGAACTTTCATATAGTCAGTTTGCTCAAGAAGCAGTTCTTGGTAAATTATCCTCAGACATTTATACTCCAGCAAAGAAAATATCTCATATTCGACATATCGGTATAAGTAAAACAAAGCTTCTCAGAAAGCCAACTATTGAAGTGGATGAAGATGTAATTCCACTCGGATCTGTAATGCATAAAGATGATGAACAATTAGATGTGTCTGAAGGGCAAGAGATGGTTATGGAAGAAGTATATGCGCCATCAGCAGAGAGTAGCTAAGTAATTCTTAACATTCTATCTATAGATATTCTTGCTTTATTAGCTATTTGTTCTTGTACTTTAACTTCATAGATTTCTTCCTTCAAAGATATATATAGATTCTCCAATGATGTTCGCTTCATATACTCACAAACTGCATCTTTCGTAACTGGAATGAAAGTCTTATTTTCATTCTCTTTTCTCATTCTATGAAGTATACCTACTTCCGTTGCTACAATAAAGCAATTTGAATGTGATTGTTTGGCGTGATTCAACATTCCATCAGTGGAAAGAATATGCACATTGTTTGAATCTATATCTCCTGTTGAAAGATAATACATGTTAGGTGTAAGGCACCCACACTCTGGATGAACCAGAAATTCAGCTTCAGGATGCTTCTGCCTTATCTCGTTAACTAGACTCGGCCTTATACCTGCGTGAACATGACATTCTCCTGGCCAAATATTGATTTTCCTTCCAGTAGTCGCTTCTAAGTATGAACCTAGAAATACATCTGGCAAAAAAAGTATTTCTTTATCAGGTGAAATAGAATTTATTACTTTAACTGCATTAGTCGATGTACAGCAATAATCACTTTCAGCTTTAATTTCAGCAGACGTATTAATATAGGAAACCACTACTGCCTTTTCATGTTTTTTCTTCCAATTTCTTAACTGCTCGACGTTTATCGTATCTGCAAGAGAACAGCCAGCTTCAATATCAGGTATTAGCACTTTTTTCTTGGGGGAAAGGATACTTGCTGTCTCAGCCATGAATTTCACTCCACAAAATACAATTATTTCAGCATCTGTTTCAGCCGCCTTAACAGAGAGTTTTAATGAGTCACCAGTGAAGTCAGCAATATCTTGTATATCCCCTATTTGGTAGTTATGAGCTAAAATCACTGCGTTCTTCTTCTCTTTAAGCATCAATATTTTCTCTATGATTTCATTACTCTGTTCAGTAACTGCGCTTAACACATCACTATATGTTGTTCAAGGCATTAATATGCCAACATATATATGCAATAAATATTGAAATTACAAAAGTTATTGCATAAATCATTAATCTAGTTATCAGATCAAGTTCCTATTTTCATGTTTGTATTTGAAATTGAACGCAAAGTCTCTATTGCTGAAAGAACTGCTAGATAGCTAGTCTTTGGGTTAGATGGATGAGTAACATTTTCTAATTTTATCGTCATATTTCCAAATACACCCTCCAATTCAATCTCATGAATGTTGTTTGTGATAGAAGGATCAGCTATTACTCGCACAAATGTTTTTTCCCCTCCTAAACCAGCTAAGCTTAGCGTAGCTGACACGTTCACGTTTAGTGGAAATGCTTTTACCGCTTCATTTGCATATCCTTCAAATATTACTAGCTCTTTCTTAACCTCTTTTCCCATTGTGGCTTTCTGAAATAAAGGTGAATACCTCAGTGCCACAGGGTTCTTACGGGTTGTCAAAGTAACTTTTGTTAAACCACCGATTTTCGCTGCTTTTACCACATCTATGCCACCTATGGCCCCCGAAGGTATGAATACGTGTTTCTTACATTTCTTCGCAGTTTTCATGATTCTCTCAAGTAAATTATTATCCATAAGCGCCCCTACACTCATTATCATCATATCTTTTTTTGACTCGAGGATTTTTTCAGCGTATAGATCAACAGCTTCTTTAGAAGCTGCTTCCACTATCAATTCTGCACCAGATTTATCAATAAATACTGCGAAATTATTGTATTCTTTTGGTTTATGTTTAACATTATTTAGAATGTTATGCATCTTATCTGGATATTCATCAAATATCGCTACAAGTTCTGCATCTCCCGCATTATTATTATCAATAGCTTCCGCAAGAGATTTACCAATTGCGCCACATCCTAATAATCCAATTTTGATCATATAGATTCACTTAATTTAATATCTAAACTAAAATCTATACTCTTAACTGAATTAGTAATGTATCCTAACGATATTACATCTACTCCACTTTTACTGTAACTAACTATATTTTCCATCTTTATCCCACCCGAAGCTTCAAGGATTATCTTATTCCTAAGATTATGTAGTTTTAATTCATTTACCGTATTACTTATTTCCTTAGGGCTCATATTATCTAGCATAATTATATCTACACCAGCTTTAGCTGCTTCAATAGCGTTCCTAGTTGAGGAAACCTCCACTTCAATTTTCTTTGTAAAACTAGCGTTTTCTCTCGCTTTTTCTATTGCTTTCGTTATTGATCCAATTAATTCAAGGTGATTATCTTTGATTAGGATTGCATCATCTAGGCTGAGTCTATGAGTGTCTCCTCCTCCAGTTTGAACAGCTTTTTTATCAAAAAATCTAAAGCCAGGTATCGTTTTACGTGTAGCCGCGATCTTTATTGATGGGTTTACTTTATTAGTTTCTACTAATATTCGTCTAGTCTCAGTCGCTATTCCTGACATTCTGCCTAGAATATTAAGAGCTGTTCTTTCCCCCTTCAATATTGAACTTGCTCTACCCTTAATATTCAATATTATCTTTCCCTTTTCGACTTGTTCCCCCTCTTTTACCATGGCTTTAGCAGAGCATCCTGTTAAGGTAAAAACCACAATAGATTCATCTATTCCAGAGACAACCCCTTCCTCTCGACAAACAACGTTGGCCTCAGCATTAGTTTCAGGTTCAATGATCGCATCCGTAGTAATGTCGGTAAAACCTATATCTTCTTCTAGAAATTCAGCTATTTTTCTATATACATAACCTTGTGTTGATATTCCTAAAATTGTCAACCTATCATTCTGTCTCTTTTTCAGAAGATAAGAATTTACCGGTAGAAATAATACATACATATTGTTTTTTCATAATCGTCAAAGGAGTATAAAATGCATTGAAGATATTGGTTATGAAGTCGCCCAAATTCGATTGGGCCTTTAAACAGTTAATTAATATCTTGAACGAATCTAAGATAACATTCAAAGAAATAGATGACATTTCTCCATCAGATGTTGAATGGGGTGAATTCGTTATCGTTATCGGCGAAGATAGCGATATACTAAAAACTATTCATAAAACAATTAATCTAGGAATACCTTTACTAGGTGTGAATGAATCTGATGGTGGACGGTTTTTTTCAGAACTAAGTTTAGATCAACTGCCTGAGGCTTTGAAACTTATTTCTCGAGGTAAATTCCATATAGACGAATCAAAAACCTTACAGGTAAAAAACGATAGATTTGATAATCCATCAGCCGTTAATGAAGTTGCTATCTTTCCTTATCGTTCTGCTACTTTTCTCGAATATATTCTCAAAATTGACGATGAAGAAATATGGACCGATAGAAGCGATGGTGTGATAATTGCTACACCAACAGGATCTACTGCTTACGCCATGTCAGCTGGTGGGCCAATAGTTCTACCAGGTGCTAATGTCTTTACAATTGTATCAGTTAATTCTTTGGATATTACACGAAGACCTATCATAGTGCCTGAAAACTCTGTGATACGTATCGAGAATATATCGAGTGGGGCCAAATGTGAAATAATAATCGATGGTGTCTATAGGTCAAAAATAGGAAAAACAGTTGAAGTGAAGAAATCGTTGAATAATGCGCGGATAGTTAAGCTTCCCAAAGATTCGCCCACTGCAGAAATAATCGCGAAAAAAGTGTTGCAGGCGAGGGATCTTCTAAGTATGCCGCCAAGTGCTAAATTTCTGTTGAAAACATTAGAATATGAAGGCCCTCTTCGCCGTAGCGAAATTATGAAAAGAACGCTATTGCCAGATAGAACTGCTAGTTTAGCTCTTTCGATTTTACTTGAAAAAGGTTTAGTGAAAAGGAAGTTATCACTTAAAGACAGTAGAGAGAAAGTCTACTATGTAGCATAAAGACAAGTATTGTTTATTCAGCCTCTTCTTGAGGTTGAAACTATTTTTATTACATCTGAATCTTTTAGAAGATAATCATGTCCTAATCTCATTCCTGTTTTCGCATCTAATGCGTAGAGAAATGTATCAGCAAGGTCACTATGTATTGTCGCAGCCAGATCTTTAACGGTTGAACCCTTCTTTAATACATGGGCGTCTGGTAGTACATTACCTTTCTTATCAGCGAATTGTGTTTCATCTTCAACTGGGTAAACCACTATCCCATCAAGAAGATCCATGTATGCTGAATTTATTGTCTGTTGGACACCGGTAGACCCCCATACATCAAGAACTTTCTCCCTCACTGTTTCTAAAGCTTTGATCTGAATCTGTGTTAACTTGTGTTTATCCGGAATGTTAAACGTCTGTCCACCTGGAATATATTCTATCAACTTCTTTTCAGAAGCTCTTCTAAGCAGCAAGTCAGCTTCTGCCGAGCATGGTATTACTTTTCGCCCAGTATTTCTTATTATTTCAATATTATTTTTAGAGGTTGGAATATCTGATTTGTTAGCGGCTATTATCGATGGTTTGGATATCTTCCTTAATTCACTGCAAAACTTTAGTATATCTTCATCATCCCAAGTCGTTGGTTTATCGATCTTCAACCCTGTTTTTTCAGACGCTATTCTAATTTGATTCTCATTTATTTTTAAGCCACTAAGCCTCTCTGCAAGAATCTTTGCTGTTTTCTCAGCACTTGACTCAACTGATCTTGCTATTTTTTGCCAATCTTTCTTAATTACTTGTCTCAACCAAAGATCAAATTCTTTCTCTACAAACTCTATATCACAAATCGGATCGTTGCACCCTTCAATAATCATATTTCCCTCATCGTCAGTTGAGCCTGATGCATCAACTACATGTATCAATGCATCGGATTGTCTTATTTCATCTAAGAATTTGTTTCCTAATCCCCTGCCTTGAGACGCCCCTTTTACAAGCCCTGCAACATCAACCATTTTAACGGGGATTAGCCGTATTCCATCCACACATCTTGAATTGACTGGATTATCTTTAACATCAAGAGTTTTGCATACACACCTAGTTGTAATATATGCTATTCCATAGTTTGGGTTTATAGTCGTAAATGGATAATTAGCCATTGGCACGTTTAGTAGAGTTGCTGCGTTAAAGAAAGTAGATTTGCCTACATTAGGTTTTCCTACTATCCCAACCATCATAATTATTACTTGACCCATACTGGTTATAAAAAGAGTTTTAACAAAAAGAATTCTATTTAGAATATAATATTACTTAATTTTGGATTATAGCATTTATAATAATGCGTCAGTTGCTATTTTTTGGTATCCATATTAGAATTTATTACACTTGATTCTGAAGTTGATTAGTCCGGAGACTATGTCCGTCATCAAATCGTAGTGCCTCAGCCTATTCCTAAATTACTGACCCATTATGTTGAACTTCTTTAGCCTCGATATGGTGTGCTCCACTAACACCCTCATCTTCGACAGAGCACTGTTATGTTCTAATGGAGCCAGTACTCCTAGTAGTTGCTAGACGATGAGATTTTTGATAACTCTCCATTTGGCTGGCATGTAAGAATCATTATAACTAGTCAATAAGTTACCAAAACCAGTATTCCAAATGCTTCTTAAATGAGTTGTAACTCCTTCTTGTCGGGTAACTATGATAGTCGAAGCGACGCAGATGATCAGGGACTTTGCGATCATAATGATTATTGCTTCGGTTATGGCATTAATCTCCTACAGGCTGAAGCAGCCAATGGTCATCGGCTATATTGGTGCAGGAATGATAATTGGTCCTTATACGCCACCGTTCACCTTTCTACTTCACCCTGAAATTCTGAACCTACTTGCCGAAATGGGCATTGTTCTTCTCTTATTCGTAGTCGGCCTTGAATACCCAATCGCAAAGTTCCGTTCAATCGGAAGAAAGGCCTTGGTAATTGCGCTAGCTGAAGCATTTGGTACTTTTGCGCTCGGCTCTCTTGTAGGTCAGGCAATGGGGCTGAAATTATTTGATAGTCTCTTTCTAGCTCTGGCAATCTCAGTAACAAGTACAGTATTAGTTATGCGTGTGCTGGAAGAACTTGAAATACTTGATGATGAAGCATCACGTCTTCTGCTTGGTGTTGCAGTAATTGAGGATATAATCATAATTGCATCGTTAGCGATACTGCAATCAGCGGCTTTGACGGGGAATCTTTCTGTCCAAGAAATAGCAGTATCAATTGGCACGGTTCTGGTTTTTATTATCGGCACGCTGTACGTCGGATCTAGGATCGTCCCCAAATTTGTTGATATGATTGGCAGGACGAACCATGATGAGTTGGTTGTTGTTGTCATTCTAGGTGTAGCATTCAGTCTTTCATTTATCGCAAACCAGATTGGAATATCCGTTGCAACTGGAGCGTTTTTCGCTGGCGTATTGGTAGCAGAATCAAAGACCCATTCTGTGGCGAAAGGCTTGGCTACACCTTTGAAAGACATGTTCGCTGCCTTGTTCTTTGTTTCTGTTGGTGCCCTTATGGATATTACACTCCTACCACTTTTCTTCGCACCTGCAGTCATTCTTATCGCAACATCATTTGCAGCAAAATTCGTAACTGTTTACTTCTCAGCAAAGATTCAGGGTTTTTCAAAAAAGATATCAATGCAGGCCGGTTTTGGTCTTTCAGCGTCGGGAGGTGAGATTGCACTCGTAACGGCTAAAGGAGGTGCAGATATTGGAGCGACAAGTTCATTCATTCTGCCAATGGTTGGTGCGATGACCATAATCACCACATTCCTGTCTCCATACATTATCAAAATAGGTTGGAGGCTTGCGAGTCCCATCATCCGAGATGAAGATCGTGATACGGTGGGGCATTCTTGACACTGCGAGTTTGACATAGACTTGCCCCAATAGTTACAGAAGCAAATCAGGACCGAAAGAGTGCAAGTCGAAACAGCCGATCGCGATTAGGAACTGAGCATCTGACTCGATCCAAGACTGCAACAGGACGCCAAAGCATTTGTCTAGACCAAACGGTAAAAAGTTGAAAGAATGACATAAGGTGACTTCTAAAAACGCAATGTGTTTTATCAAAGGAAATTGACAGGAGCGTCTTAATCTGTCTTTTGTATCTGGTATCGTGTGAATATCAGGAAGA
>Ga0209521_10004430_pt1 | contig 11191 bp, 8 predicted proteins | sample Rifsed19ft4_FD_184016 | JGI IMG/M metagenome (GOLD analysis project Ga0209521, IMG submission 184016) | Soil microbial communities from Rifle, Colorado, USA - sediment 19ft 4 (version 2) | ecosystem: Environmental > Terrestrial > Deep subsurface > Rock core/Sediment | place: Rifle, Colorado... | reverse complement strand
TGGCGCGCGCATAGCGCAACTAGGGTATCGCGCCTGGCGAACGTCGTTAGCGCGGCAAGAAAACACAAGCTTATTACCAGACTGCCGACGGTATTTGTCATTACGGGCGTACCTGTTTATTTTATATTTGTCAGCCTCGGCATCAATAGGGTTCCGCGTGATTTTAGCGTGGGTTCCGCGCTGCTCGCGGCCGTGCTTTTTGGGTATCTGCTGCTTGGAAAACGCAAAGACTCCTTTGTGCTTCAGGCCGTGAATTATGCGGCCAGCGCCTTTATGGTCTATCTCGGTACGAAATTTCTGGCACAAGCAAATCCGGCGATCGAGATGGTGTTCATCTGGTACTTCGGCATATTAGCGCTGGCGGTGGCTTTGACGGTACGGTATGCGTCCGATTTTCAATTCAGCACTACACCGATGGATTATCTCGTGGTTTTTGTCGTGGTGTTTGCCGGCATCATGCTGAATTTACTTCCGGAAAAAACCCTGCTGGGCGTGATGGCGGTTGAGGTTGTAGTGCTGTTTTATGCCTGCGAGCTGATTGTTAACCGCGCAAAAAGATTGTGGAGTCCGCAAAATATAGTCACGCTGGGGACGTTGTCGGTTTTGGGCGTCAAGGGTTTTATTGGCTAAGGAAGCTCTGATTAAGTCCGTTCATGCTGAGCCTGTCGAACCACGAACGGATGAATCGCCTGCAATTTATGGCATTTCCCGTTCACCCTTCGACAAGCTCAGGGCGAACGGGAGGCTTAATCAGCTTCCCTAATACTCATTAGGCAAGTCTAATGATGAGGCGGTACAGGTGAATGAGAGCCAGCTCCCGGCTTATTGTCTCTTTTTTGGCGATTTGATTATACTTCATGCAATAATTTGCCGTGTTTGAACCGCTCAAGCATGGCACATGTCGGTTAAATAAAGAGGAGTCTGTTTAATGAAATCAGCAATAAACGTTGGCGCCAAAATCGCTGCTCTGCTTCTTGTTGCCGTCATGCTAGTGAGCTGCGGCGGGAAGGAAGCGCGGATGGCCAAGTACATGGAAAAAGGCAAGGACTACATGGAGCAGCAGAATTATGACAAGGCCAGGGTGGAATTCAAGAATGTTCTGCAAATCGATCCCAAATATGCCGAAGCCTATTACTTGCTTGGGAAGATAGAAGAAAGCAAGGCAAACTGGCAGAAGGCATTTGGCGACTATTTCAAGGCGGTGGAACTGGATCCGAATCATATAGCGGCCCAGGCAAGTCTCGGCCGTTTTTACCTGCTTTCAGGAGATGTGGCGAAAGCGGAAGAAATCGAACAAAAAATTCTGGCCAAAAAGCCCGACCACGCAGAAGGAAAGACCCTCAAGGCGGCAATCCTTTACGCCAAGAAAGACGTGCCTGGAGCCATTAAACTGGCTCAAGAAGTCATTTCATCCGATCCAACGCAGGTATCGACAACTATTTTTCTTGCCGATATTTATCTACGGCAAGAGCAGCCGGACAAAGCGCAGGCGGTGCTCGAAAAGGCGGTTGTCGATAATCCGAAAAATGTCGCCTTGCGCGTACAGTTATCGCGACTTTATTGGCAGTTGAAAAAGCCGGATAAAGCGGAGGATCAACTGCAAGCACTGGTTTCCATCGATCCAAAAAATCTTCCGTATCAGGCAAGTCTTGCTGCTTTTTATCGACAGACAAAGCAGCTGGACAAAGCCGAAAACGTTTTGCGCGGCCTCATCAAGGCTGACCCTGAAGAGGCACAGCGCCATCTTCTTCTGGCATCTTTTCTTGCCGATGAAAGGGGCAAAGAGCAGGCGGAGAAGCAGTTGCTTTCAGACATCGAAGAGTATCCCAAGATGTATGAGCTGCGTTTCAGTCTTGCTGTATTGTATGAGCTGACTAACAGGCCGGATATGGCAGAAGAGCAATACCGGAAGATTATTGCGGGTAAAGGCACAGAACCATTTGGTTTGAGGGCAAGGGTTCAGTTGGCCGGTCTTCTGCTGAAACAGAGGGTATCCACCGATGAGTCCGAGGATCTCATCGGTAAGGTTTTGAAGGAAAACCCGAAAGATAACGATGCACTGCTGATAAAAGGGAAAGTATCGATAATGAAAGGCAGGGCGACTGATGCCATAACCACATTTCGCGCGATTCTGAAGGATCAGCCGGATTCGCTTGAAGTATTAATCCTTCTTGGCAATGCTCATCTTCTTAACAACGAGCACGAGCTTGCCGGAGAAAATATGAAAAAAGCGGTGGAAATGAACCCGGCAAGTCCGAAGGCGCACATGGCTCTTGCACAGTTTCTTATCAGGACGAAGGACTATAACGCCGCCCTCAAAAGCCTGGATGCGGCGATTAAACTAGCGCCCAAGGAATTATTAGATGCGTATATGGCGAAGGCCGAAGTGCAGGCGGCGAAGAATGATTTCAAAGGGATGGAAAAAACACTGACGGCGGTCCGGGCCGCCTTTCCAAATAATCCCATTGGCTATCATCGGATAGGCCAGCTTTATGTCAGCCAGAAGAAGTACGATCAGGCGTTACGTGAATTTGAGCACGCACTTAAATTGTCGCCCACCGCTGGAGAGCCTTTGGCTGCCATCGTTACTGTGCACATCGCAAGGGAAAAACCGGATAAAGCAATAAATCGTCTCAATGAAGTCTTGAAAAACTCACCTAACCACATTCTGGCACATAAGTTATTGGCCGACGTCTACCAGCGGCAAAGGCAGTATCAAAATGCAGAAAAGGAAATTCGCCGCGCGATTGAGATAAACCCGAAATGGAATGTGCCATACTTCAGTTTGGCGGCGATATATTTAAAGCAGAATGATGTACCAGGCGCCATCAAGGCCATAGATCAGGGTTTGCAAATCATTCAAGATGACCTTTCTTTGATGCTGTTACTTGCGAGCACGCACGAAAGTAATCAGGCATACGAAAAGGCCATGGAAATCTACGGTCGTATTTTAAAGAAATATCCCGATAATACTGTTGCTATCAACAATCTTGCGTCTTTGCTCATCGAGCATAAAAGTGACAAGGAAAGCCTTAAACAGGCCAGGACGCTGGCTATCAATCTCGAGAAAGCACCGCAACCGGTCTTTCGGGACACCTTAGGGTGGGTATATTACAAATCCGGCGAAACGGAGAAGGCGGTGTCGCTTTTGAAGGATATTGTGAAACAGGCGCCCGATGTTCCCATTTTCCGGTACCATCTGGGCATGGCTTACTATAAACAGGGCAACCTGCCCGAGGCCAAGGCCCAGCTTGCCAAAGCGGTGGAGGGCAAGAATGACTATCCCGGAAAGGGCGAGGCGCGCGCTGTTCTTCAGAAGATTCCATGATTTAGTTCATTGTGGACAGGATTAGCCGGATATTCGGAAACAGATGCTCGTCAGGAGTTCATCCGGTTTCTCTGGAAAGGTAACCAACAGCCTGAAACTAATGGGAAACTTTATCCTGAAAATGAGCTTTATTGGCGCCTGATTTCAGGTATATTATTTATTAAGTCTTACGGCAATTTAATGACATCGGGCATGCTCGGGTCCGGTTGAGTAAAGGAAGGATGGCAGGAAAGCCCCCTACGAGCGCAATGTCGGTCGCACAACGACTCCTGGAAGAAAAAAATAAACATGGTGTTGTTCCGCATGGATCGTCAGCCAGCGTTGGCGCAGGTTGGCGAATACCGTTGAAAAGCGATGACGGGTTTTTTTGATTTCGACCAGGACTGAGATCAAAGACGTCAGATACATTACTTTGATTGATAGACTCGTGAAAGAGATTTGCTATCGGTTGTCATGCATGAGCTGGTGCTGATCGAGCATGATTGTCGGCGTAATTAGCTACATATCGGCGGCGGGCATTTTTCTCGTGCTCCTGGCGGTATTGTTGATCGGCCGCACGGATGGCACATTCAGGCGTCTGCTGGCATTGGCCAGTGCCGCGAGCGCCTTATGGGCCGCAAGTGCCGCCTATCAAGCTGCATATGGATCCCCCCTGATTATTCCTCAACTCCTGGAACTTTTGCGCGATTTAGCGTGGCTGACTTTTCTGTTGCATATGCTGTACGCCAAGACCGATGGAAAGGGCGCAATGTCCACATGGCTCCCTATCGTACGTCATGGCCTTTACACGGTGACGGCGGTAACGATGCTATTTGGCCTTCATCTCCACTTCAATGTCACCGGCCTGTCTTTCCTGTCAGGGTTCGATTTTCAGCCGGCCGGCCACCTGATGCTCGCCATAGTGGGTTTGGTGTTACTGGAACAAATCCTGCGCAATACGCCAACCGATTTGTTGCGTGCCATCAAATATTTGTGTTTCGGGATAGGCGGTATATTTACCTATGATTTTTATATGTATTCCGATGCCTTGATGTTCCAAAGAATCGATCCGGTATTATGGGAAGCGCGCGGGTTTATCAATGCCGCGGTCGTGCCGGTGATCGGCATCGCCTTGGCCAGAAACCCTCAGTGGTCACCAGGGATATTTATTTCTCGAAGAATCATTTTCCATACTTCGGCCTTATTAGGGAGTGGACTTTACCTTTTAGCCATGGGTGTTGGCGGATATTACGTACGCGACTATGGCGGTACCTGGGGCGCGGTGGTACAGACCATTTTCCTGTTTGGAGCCGGCCTGCTTCTGTTAATCCTGATGTTTTCCGGACCGTTGCGTGCCCGCTTAAGGGTCTTTATCAACAAACACTTTTTCCATTACAAATACGACTACCGCGAGGAGTGGCTGCGTTTTATTCGTACATTATCCACGAGCGAACGGGACACCCCATTGCCTGAGCGTGTCATTCATGCCATCGCGCAAATCATCGATTCTCCGGGTGGCGTGTTGTGGGTTCGGCATGATGGACATGGGGATGGATTATTTAAACCTGAAGCTCACTGGAACATAAAGTTACCTGTCCCTGCCGGTGAACCCGCGAATAGCTCGCTGATTCGGTTTCTTGAGATCCAGAAGTGGGTAATCAATCTCGATGAATATGAGCGTGACCCGGGGCTTTACCAAAGCCTTGGAGATCTGACAATGCCATCCTGGATCAAATTCATTCCGAATGCCTGGTTGATATCGCCTCTAATTTTGCACGAAAGACTTCTGGGTTTTGTGGTTTTAACGCGATCACCGGCCAGCCACAAGGATTTCAACTGGGAGGATAGCGATTTACTTAAAACAAGCGGTAGTCAGGCCGCCGGTTATCTGGCGCAGCATGCCATTTCGCAAGCCTTGGCGGAGGCTCGCCAGTTCGAGGCATTTAACCGCCTCTCCACTTATGTTGTGCACGATCTCAAGAATCTGATTTCCCAACTGTCACTGGTTGTATCCAACGCCGCGAGACACGGAAATAACCCGCTCTTCATGAAAAATGTTATCAGCACTGTGAATAATTCCGTCTCAAAAATGAATCGGCTGCTCGATCGGTTGCGCGATGGCGTGCAGCCTGATTTCGGGCGGGAGGTCAACTTGGCGGAATTGTTGGCGGAAGTCGTGCATGATGCTCGGGCGGCCAGGCCAGCGCCGCTTCTGGAGTGCGGAGCCAAGGATGTTACCCTCACGGCGGACCATGATCAGTTGGCGTCTGTCATCGGCCATGTCATCCGAAATGCCCAGGATGCGACACCGGAAGATGGACGGATTACTGTCAGGCTACAGAAGATCAATGGCCATGCCGTGGTGGAAGTGGAAGACACCGGTTGCGGGATGGATGAAACATTTATTAGCGCACGCCTGTTCCGCCCGTTTCAGACGACAAAGGGGAAATCCGGCATGGGAATCGGCGTCTATGAGGCGCGCGAGTTCGTGCGCTCACTCGGTGGAGATATTTATGTTGAAAGCAAGCCAGGCGAAGGAACTATTTTCCGCATCCAACTTCCATATCAGGCCTCGGTTACTCCGAAAAGATACGGAGCAAATCTTCATTAATCCTTCATGATTCAGATGAATAATATGTTGCTGGTGGTGGAGGATGACCCCGGCCTGCAGGACCAGTTGCGCTGGTGTTTCGACCGCTATGAAGTCGTAATCGCAGGAAACCGCGTGAGCGCCATGGAACAGTTGCGCCGTCACCAACCGCCCGTCGTTACCTTGGACCTCGGTTTGCCTCCCGATGCCGATGGCATCAGCGAAGGTCTGGCGACACTTGAGGAAATCGTGGCGGCCAGCCCTGACACCAAGGTGATCGTGGTGACAGGTCAAAACGACCGGGAGAACGCCGTGCGAGCTGTTGGCTCCGGCGCATACGATTTTTATCACAAACCGATTGATGCCGATATTCTCGGCATGATCGTCAACCGCGCCTATCGGCTGCGCGAGCTGGAAATGGAAAACCGCGACCTCATGCAACGGAAAACCGACCACACAGTGGGAGGCGTGGTGGCCTGTAGCCCGGAAATGGTCAAAGTGTGCCGCACTGTGGAGAAAGTTGCGCCGTCGGACGCCACTATCCTGCTCTTGGGCGACAGCGGCACTGGCAAAGAACTCTGCGCCCGCTCCCTGCACGACTTAAGTCCACGGGTGAGTGGCCGGTTTATCGCCATCAATTGCGCGGCGATTCCGGAGAATCTTCTGGAAAGCGAACTCTTTGGATACGAAAGAGGCGCCTTTACCGGAGCCGTTAAGCAAACTCCGGGGAAAATCGAATACGCCAACGGCGGGACGCTGTTCCTCGATGAAGTCGGCGATTTGCCTATGTCCTTGCAGGCCAAACTGTTGCGCTTTCTGCAAGAACGTGTAGTGGAGCGTATCGGGGGACGTGATGAGATCCCCGTGGATGTGCGCGTCGTATGCGCCACACATCAGGACCTGCCGGACAAAATCAGCAAAGGGACGTTTCGTGAAGATTTGTATTACCGCATCAGTGAAATTTCCATTCAAATCCCGACATTGAAAGAACGAGGAGGGGATATTCTCCTGCTTGCCAGGATGTTTCTCGACCGCTTTAACCGCGAGCAGGGGCGAAATCTGCGTGCGTTCAGTAAAGACGCATTGGCTGCCATGGAGGCCTACACCTGGCAAGGCAATGTGCGCGAACTCATGAATCGTGTCAAAAGGGCCGTTATCATGGCGGAAGGTAAACAGGTCACTATCAAAGATCTCGAGCTTGACGGGGTGGTAACCACTGAAGCGGATTTCAGCCTGCGTCATATGAGAGAACAAGCGGAGCGCCAGGCGATTTTGCGGGCGTTGAGTCACTCCGCCGGAAAAGTCAGCACCGCTGCCGATATGCTCGGCATCAGCCGACCCACCATGTATGACATGATCCGTAAATTAAACCTCAAGGTTTAATCCAGTTCCCGCACGGTGCCAGCTCACGGCACGACCACTACATCGCCTCCCTGCAGGATAATGTTTTGTTCCAGGTCCTCGCCTTTCTCCACCCGTGAATATTTGAAAAGAAATATTTTTTGCTCGCCATTAACCCGGCGAATAATCTTTATTTTGTTCACTGATGCGTAAGGATTCGGCCCGCCCGCCATGCTGAGTGCCTGCATGACGTCTATGGTCCGATTGGAGGCGAATTCGCCCGGCCTGTTCACTTTTCCGACAACATAGATCTTGTTGCCCTGGCTTTGCTTGACGGTGGCCGTGACTACCGGATCGGGGACATACCTCGTCAACTTGGCGGCAATATCCTTTTGTATTTGCTCGATGGTTTTACCGGCAACCACGATATCGCCGGCAAGGGGGAAATTGATTCTGCCATCGGGACGAACCGCAACCTCGCCCTGCAGGTCTTTCTCTTTCCATACAGAAATGGCAAGTATATCGCCTGGTTGTACCATGTAGATGTCACGAGGTTCTGTTTCTTGTGCATTCTTCACGGGTGCCGTCGTGGCGCCCGGCAAGGGTGCCGTGGCGGTATCCTTCACGTCTGCCATGGCGGCATCCGGCACGGGGGCGGCGTGCGGATTGGTAACGCAGGATGTCAGTATGGTCACAATCAGTATGAGCTGAAACAGTTTTTTGAGTCTCTGCATGGGTCTACTCGCTTTCTTCATAATAATCTGGGTTGAAAAACCTATATGTTAACGCAAATCAGGCACCCAAGTCGCCACAAAATCGGCCAGGAACGGGGCGTGTACCAGTGCTGGTTTTCTGTGTTGGCGACCAAGCGTGGTGTTCGTGAAAGGAAAGTTGAGCGCGGTGCTGGTGACGACGTGGGGCCTTATGCCGTTCGTGGGATAGTTAAATGACTCTCGGCAAAACCGCGGGCTTACTGGGTGAGCGCCACATAAGTCAAGTAGGGTGGGCACGTTGTTTGTGCCCACGCGGTCAAATCATTCGCCAAAGGTCCCCACCTCCGATCCAGTCTCAACGCCTCCCCAATCGGCCGAATAAACGCCTTGTGCAACATAGCGGTGGAACGTCGAATGTGGCCACCCCACCGCACGTTGGCATAATCCATGTTTGACCGGGTTGTAATGGATGTAGTCAACATGCCGCCTGAAGTCCGATTCATCCCGAATTTGATGTTCCCAGTAGCGGCGTTGCCAAAACGTCGATTCCCGATGCTTGCGTTTCGATGGGTTGATCCATTCGGGGCGCTTATAGAGCGAACCGCACGTGACGCTGACTTGCCGTTTGATCATACTCCAACGCATCGAGAAATCCGCATCGCCCGGTGGTAAGGTCCAAATGCAATGCACATGATCGGGCAACAGCACCCAGGCATCGATCGTGAATGGCCGCTTCTCGCGCACCGAAACCACGGCGTCTCGCAATGCCTGGCGTACCCATTCATCGCATAAAATCGTTTGACGTCGATAGGTCACGACCGTAAAGAAATACGTGGCTCCCGCTGTATCGGCGCGGCGATAGTGGGACATGGTGGCATCATCGCGGCATGATGGTTGACGTTTCTTTTGCGCGTGGGCACGAACGGCGTGCCCACCCTACCAGGCTGATCACGATTTTTATCATGGATTACCCATGAAATCCGCAAGAAAATGCGCGAAGAACATGACGAATACCAGATTCGACAGGGCGTGCACCAGCACGAGCAAAGGCAGATCGCGCGTACGTTGGTACAGCCAGCCGTAGAAGAGGGATGGCACGAACACCAGAACGGCAGCCATCCAGCCCCGCGTCAGTCCGTGCATCAGGCAGAACAATACAGAAGCGATTGCGTTGGCCCGGATGCCCTTGCCCAATCGTGACATGAAATAGGCGCGGAAGAACCACTCCTCGGGAATTGCCGCCATCAGGAGCGTGGCAAGCGCGAATGGCATTTCCGCTGGCCGCCAAACCAGGAGCGCGATGCCGGAAATCAGTAACCCGGCCCAGATCAGATGATGCGACCGGGGGCGGGGTAGGTTCGGAACCCGCCAGCCACGGTCGAGCAACGGGAGAAACAGCATCAGGCCGATCAGGACATAGTCGCGGCCCGGAAAAGAAAAAACGGCGCAGCCCGCGAGGACGGCGCCGCTGATCCAATGCCAATACCTGTTCACGCCGGAGAAAGCGACGTTTTTGCCGATACCGGCTAGTGGTTCACGGGAACAGCTTTGACAAAGCCTTTTTCGCCGTATCGCAGAATTTTTTCGTCTTGGGTAACCAACGTCAGGCGCATAATTCTGGCTGTCGCCACCAGCAACCGGTCCGCTGGATCACCATGGAAATTGCCCGGCAACCGCGTGCTGTCCACGGCGATCTCGGGACTTAACGGGCAGAGGTGCGTTCCCGGCACGGCAAGGGCGTTTTGAACCCATACGAGGCAATCCATTCCCAGCCTGATGCGTTTCTTCGCCACCAGCATGCCGATTTCCCATACGGCCATCGGCGAGACGTGCAGGCGTCCCTCATATGCGGCCGATTCAATCGCTTTCAGGCAACGGTTGGAAAAAGCCTCACGGTCACCGTTCATAAGCCAGATCCATACATGCGTATCCAGCAGGAGCGGGAGAGCGGGAGGTATTCTAGGCATCCGCTTCCCATTTTTCCGCGATTGGCGCCGTGATGTCGCCGATGACAGTCACGGTGTTGGCGAGCGATCCCAGTACGGGGGGCTTCTCTCTGGATGCCGGAACGAGTCTGGCGATGGGTTTGCCGCGCTTGGTGATGGTGATCTCTTCCCGACGTTGCTTAACGCGATCCATCAACTTGAGGCATTTTGCCTTGAATTGGGCCGCAGGCACTTTCATGGATTTGCTCCTCTAAATAGACAATATGGTCATTTTAATGTGACCATGATTGACATGCAACCGCATGGTTATCCAGAGAGTATAGGAAAGCTCCTTCCGGTCCAGGCCAGATGATGCGACCGGGAGCGGGGTAGGTCCGGAACCCGCCAGCCACGGTCGAGCAACGGGAGAAACAGCAGCAGGCCGATCAGGACATAGTCGCGGCCGGGAAAAGAAAAAACGGCGCAGCCCGTGAGGACTGCGCCGCTGACCCATGGATGATAACGCTTGATTAGGATCTGGTTTTTCTTTTAAGCCGCATCTGGATTCCACCCAGCCATGCCAGGAAACCAGCGACGAGCCACCAGTCGCCGCGTGCCAGCAAATGGGTCGGTGTCGGGCTGATACTGCAACCGCCAGCACCCGAAGGACTGCTGACATTCACCGTGGGTGTATAGGCGCTGCATGCCAGGGCCGCCGTTGTAGTCCTGAGGTTAAAGTTCGCGCTGAAACCCGAGAATGGTCCGTCGATCATTTTGGCGCCGTTCTGGGCATCGTTGTCCCAATCGCCCGACATATAGTCCCACACTTGCGCTGTATTAGCGCATCCCACCTCTCCGGTATACAGCTGACTGGGGCTGAATATGGCGCTCTGATTCCAGATGTCCACAACGTCGATATTCTTGGTTTCGTTCCAGTCAAAGAGCATGTGCGCGCCGACCTGGTTCGCGCCCACGGTAAACGTGTAGTTCTTGGATGCAGTGGTGCTCGGAGTACAGCCAGTGGTCTCTAACATGGGAACCGTGCACTCTGTATTGTCTGTATTGATGGTATAGGTGCCGGGGCCAAAGACGCGAATGTGATGCGCGGTCCAGGTGAACCCGAAAAACGAGGTGACCGAGGACAGGTGCATGTGCGCGGTCGCGGGCGTCACGGGATCGGTTTCTAAGGTGTTGAACTGTTGGTCCCAGTCCATTACCACGTCATTGGTGCCGCCAGTGACGCCACCTGTCTTGTCGAGCATGGTGAAATTGTTGCCCGTTGAGCTCAGGCCCCCGGCGGTGCGGACGCTGAAAG
>Ga0209521_10004428_pt1 | contig 11193 bp, 8 predicted proteins | sample Rifsed19ft4_FD_184016 | JGI IMG/M metagenome (GOLD analysis project Ga0209521, IMG submission 184016) | Soil microbial communities from Rifle, Colorado, USA - sediment 19ft 4 (version 2) | ecosystem: Environmental > Terrestrial > Deep subsurface > Rock core/Sediment | place: Rifle, Colorado... | reverse complement strand
TTCCAAGTGGTTGAAGATATCTGACATAAGGTCATGATAGTTGACGTCTGTTTGCATGGTTGCAGGTGTTCCTCTCATGTGCATAAGTACAACCCCTGCTTTTTTTTCTGCACATATTTTTGCCATCCGTGGATCGAAGCGCAGGGCGCTGATATCATTCACTATCTGAGCCCCTGCCTCTATGGCCTGTTTTGCAACCTCTGCCTTGGTTGTATCCACTGATACAACAATATCACTTATTTTGGCAACTTGTTTTATTATGGGTATAACCCTTTTCAATTCTTCGTTTACAGAAACAGGCTGAGAGCCTGGCCTTGATGATTCTCCGCCCACATCTATGATATCAGCGCCAGCCTCCGCCATGCGTAATGCCTTTTTTACCGCCTCTTCCTTTTTTAGATATTGCCCGCCGTCGTAAAATGAATCAGGCGTAATATTAAGAATGCCCATGACCAATGTCTGCTTTTCCAGGAGCCACTTCTTGCCTTTGGCCTCAAAGAGCACTTCATTTTTGTAGATATTGTCAATTGCATTCTTTATTCTGTTTGCAACCTTTTTTAAGCCAAATGGCTGTATATTCAGTTTCTTAACAATATTCTTCAGTTGTTTTTCTGTTCCGGATATAATTGCATCGGTGGTAGCGACATCACAGGTTATAACACCTCTTGATACCACTGCTTCTCCTCCAACAGAAAGCATCTCCTGTTTCAGGATATTTGCCTGTGGTGCCGTTAAGCCTTCCAGCTTGAGATTCAGATGGAGGAGTTTGGGAGCCATAAGTTTAATGCCTATGGGGTCAACTCCAATGCTGGACATTTCAAGCAGCGATTCTTCTTGAGAGGTGATGTTAAGGTGGCGTGGTAGATTCATCATGGATAGTTAATACAAACGCAATAAATGTCTTTATACTGCGTTGGACTCCTCAGAAAATCCTCGACGTACGGCAAAGAGTACGCCTGCGGCTTTCCTCGTCGTCCGCCTTGTCTAAAGCCATTTCTTGCATTTGTATGTCACTCTATTTAATGCGTTTGTATTAATAATTTGTGGTTAGAGAGTATAAGGTTAGAGATTAGACGCAAGAAGCAAGATTTCTTTACCCCGTTAGAGAAAGCCGCCATCTGTATAATCATTAGGAGAACAGAGTTCTCTAACGGGGTTTGTTATTTTTCTTGCTTCTTGCTTTTTGTTTCTGGGTTTTTTATACAGTTGCAGCGCTTGTCGCTGAAGCCACTTTCGGAGACTCACTTCCACCCGCCTCTGGGGGGTTGCTGCCCCTTATTATCTTATCTATTTCTTCGCCGTCCAACACCTCTTTTTCGAGAAGTGCATTGGCCAATTTGTGTAGAATATCAATCCTTTCACTCAAGATGCGTGTAGCCTTGTTATAGCATTCCATGACTATCGCCTTTACTTCGGAGTCTATCTCCCGGGCTGTTTCTTCGCTATAATCTTTATGCGTTGCTATTTCTTTTCCAAGAAATACCATCTCCTCTTTTTTGCCAAATGTCAGAGGTCCCATTTTTTCGCTCATACCCCATTCACACACCATCTTTCTTGCCATCTCCGTTGCCCGCTCAATATCGTTGCCGGCTCCGGTTGTCATGTGATGCAAAACCAGTTCCTCCGCTACTCTTCCGCCCATCATTATGCAAATACTCCCTATGATATATTCTCTGGGCCATGTATGTTTTTCATCCAGAGGCAGATACTGGGTAAGGCCAAGTGCATAGCCTCTCGGAATAATAGTTACTTTGTGAACCGGGTCAGAGCCGGGGATAAACTTTCCAACAAGGGTGTGGCCTGCCTCATGGTATGCTGTATTCCTTTTTTCTTCTTCGCTTATTATCATACTCTTCCGTTCCTTACCCATGAGAACCTTATCCTTTGCCTCATTGAAATCTGTCATTTCGACTTTGATTTTTCCAGTCCTTGCTGCCAGCAGTGCTGCCTCATTAACCAGGTTTGCAAGGTCTGCCCCAGAAAAGCCGGGTGTTCCTCTGGCGACTACCTCAAGTTTTACATCCTCTGCCAGCGGTATTTTTCGTGTATGAACCGCTAGTATCTCTGCCCTTCCCTTTAAATCAGGTTTTGAAACAACCACGGTCCTATCAAACCTGCCTGGTCGCATGAGTGCAGGGTCTAAAACATCAGGGCGATTTGTTGCCGCAATCAGTATTACACCTTCATTTGATTCAAAACCATCCATCTCAACAAGAAGCTGATTTAATGTCTGCTCCCGTTCATCATGGCCTCCGCCCAGACCAGCCCCCCTGTGCCTTCCAACGGCATCTATCTCATCTATGAAGATGATGCACGGCGCATTCTTCTTGCCCTGTATAAAGAGGTCTCTTACCCGGGATGCCCCGACGCCTACAAACATCTCCACAAAATCAGAACCGGATATGCTGAAAAACGGAACGCCCGCTTCTCCTGCGATTGCCTTTGCAAGCAGGGTTTTTCCAGTTCCAGGCGAGCCCATGAGAAGCACGCCCTTTGGTATGCGGCCACCAAGTTTTGTAAATTTCTTCGGATCTTTTAGAAAATCAATAATCTCCTCTACCTCTTCCTTGGCCTCTTCAACACCTGCCACATCCTTAAAAGTTACCTTTTGCTGATTTTCCGTCAAAAGCCTTGCCTTGCTCTTTCCAAAGGCCATTGCTTTGCCGCCGCCAGCCTGCATCTGCCTCATAAAAAATATCCATACGCCTATGAGAAGCAGCATGGGGAACCACGAAATAAGTATGGCCCACCACTGGGATTGTTCTATTGGTTTTGCTGATATCTTTACCCCTCTGGCCCTCAAGGTTTTTACCAGCTCAGGGTCATCAGGGGCAAAGGTTTTAAATTCTTTGCCATCTTTAAACTTTCCCGATATGTCATTACCCTGTATGATAACCTCTGCAATATTGCCATTCTCCACTGACTGAATAAAATCACTGAATACAATTTTATCCTGAGTTGGCTGTGTATAACTGAACATATTATAGAGAAGTACCATGGTAGCTATGATGATAAGCCACATTGCCAAGTTTTTATAAATAGACTGTTTCATCCTTTGTTATTCCCCCCTTATTTCAAAAACGAGCTATAAAAATTTAGACAAGTATAATGTCATAATTGAAAAAATATTTCAATAAAAATCTATCTTCATAGTGGGTAATGTATTCCTTCTTAGTAAATTTATTGGTAGATAAAAAAAGAGGTTATATTCTTCGTGTATTATCGGTAGAAATAAAATAAAAAAGGCATATTGCAAAAAACAATAGTAAGAAATGTAAATCGTGTATGAAAAGAAGTCAATTGTTTTCAGTGGGGAGGGGATTTTAAGTCATTGGTAAAGAAGGTTCTGGAGGGGGAAGCCCTATCCGGGGTTTGCCAACAGAGTATCTTTGGTTCATTGGGTGCTAAGCTACTCTCTTATTGCGGGAAGCATAATCTTAAATTCACTACCTTCTCCTGCTTTGCTTTTAACCTCTATCTTTCCTCCATGCGCATCAACAATTGCCTTTACAATGCTTAACCCAAGACCTGTACCTGAAACCGAGCCCCTTGATTTATCAATTCGGTAGAATCTGTCAAAAATTTTATTAAAATGCTCCGCTGGAATCCCAATGCCTGTATCAGAAATAGTTATAACAGCAAAACCATCTTTCACTGTGCTTGATAGTACAACCCTGCCGTCTTTTTTATTATATTTTATTGCATTATCCAAAAGGTTTATAAAAAGTTCTGCAAGTCGTTCCCTATCTCCAGAGATATTCATCTCCTTCCCATCCTGCAATAAAATTTCTATGCCTTTTTCATTTGCAAGAGGACGCATGAGCTTATAAGCATTACTTAAAATTTGACCAATGTCTACAATCTCTTTTTTTAACAGAACATTTTTGCTTTCAAACCTTGCAACATCAAGTATCTTCTGTATGAGCAATGCCATTCTTTCAGATGCATCCCTTATGACAGTCAATGCTTCTTCATATTCATTTTTATTCCTTTCCTTTTTTAAAGTAACATCACAGTAGCTTTTTATGACAGATGTTGGTGTCCTTAATTCATGCGACGCATCTGAAAGAAACTGCCTTTGTTTTATGAAGGCATCTTCTATCCGTGCCATCATATTATTGAAACTCGTGGCGAGCAATTTAAGTTCTTTATCCACATCCTTTTCTTCAATCCGTTCATTGAGATTTTTTTCAGTAATAGCACTTACCTTTCTCGAGAAGATGTTTAATGTCTTAAGTGACATACCCGTAATAATCATGATACCGGCACCAGAGAGTATAAAGAGAATTGGAAAGGTCACTATGATGATATTTCTAAAAGAACGAAGCAGGCGATATATATCCTCCAGTGATTCAGCAGCCTGAATCATAACTATTCCCGTTGGTAATTCAAAAGGATGATTCATTAAACGAAGGTCTTCACCCTTTGGCCCAAGTATGGTTAATGCCTGTGATATTTTCTCTGTTGCAAACGGCAGAGATTTATCAATGAGGGAAGGTGATTTTACAATAATATTGTTGTCAGATGAAACTATCTGATAGTAATGTCCTGAAAATGGCAATGCATAGTCTCCAATAGCAGCACCCTTGAGTTCTAATTCTACCTCACCGCGCTCTACCTCTATTAAACTGGCTATAAGCTGGGTTTCTGAATGGAGATGGCTGTCAACAGAACCAATTGCTATGTCTTTCAATTCATAGTAGAGAAAAATGCCCAGTCCTAAGAAAAGTATTGAGAAAACAGATAAAAACCAGAGGATAAGTTTTGATTTGATGGAATTTAACATAGATTAGATTGCAGGTTTGGTTTATGGGTTTTCTTACCCATTATCTGCTTGCCAGCATATAACCTGTGCCCCTTATGGTATGGATAAGTTTCTTGTCAGAGTCTTTATCAATCTTGGTTCGCAAATAATTTATATAAACATCAACGATATTGCTGTCAAGGTCAAAACTTTCATCATAGATGTGCTCTGTTATCTCTATCCTGGTAAGGACCCTGTCTTTATTATATGCAAGATATTCAAGGATTGCATATTCCCTTGGTGACAGATCAATCTTTTTGCCTGCCCTTTTTACCTTATGGCTTGCTGTGTTTATTTCAAGGTCATCTATAATTATCACCGGGCTTTTTTGTTCACCAATCCTTCTGAATAATGCCCTTATCCTGGCCAGAAGTTCTCCGAATTCAAACGGCTTTGTCAGATAATCATCAGCGCCTGTATCAAGCCCTTTTATCTTATCAAGCACAGCGTCCTTTGCAGTCAGAAGAATTACCGGTGTTTTGATGCCTTTTTTCCTTATTGTCTTTAAAATGGCAAGCCCGTCTAATTTAGGCAGCATGATATCCAGCACAATGACGTCTGCCGGAAGATTCTCTGCCATATAAAGCCCTTCTTCACCATCATATGCGACATCAACACTATAACCTTCTTCCTGAAGTCCCTTTTTTATTATATTTGCAAGATTTTTTTCATCTTCAATCAGGAGTATTCGCATATTTTCTCCTATTCTTCATCACGTTCTTTACCACCAAACCTAACATACGTTATTGCTATATCATAATTTCTAGCATTTTTGCTAGCCGTGGACATTTCCATTGAGATAAAAAGAAGAACCAATACTATATCTGTTCTCTTGGAAAATATTTTTTCCCGTGGATCATTGATGAAAAGAGCCCTGTTTTCTCACCCATCTCATGAACAATCAAACCGATCATGTGGGCAGAGAAAAAGAAAATTATAAACCACAACCCAAATTCGTGAACCTCTTTTAATATATCCTCAATTGCCTCTTTTGCATCATGGTCATAACTACTAAAATAACTGCCAAGCGGTGCAAGCCCGAATTCAACCCCTGCAAGTGTTAAGCCTGTTAATGCCTGAGAAATGAGGACCAGAAAAAGCGGAATATAAAAAAGCGATCCAAGAGGGTTATGCCCTATTGCAACAGGGGGTTGAGTCTTAAATCCGCTGAAATACCATTTAATATTGCCAGCGATAGCGCACCATTTTTCTTTTGTATATGGGATGATGTCGCTCCATCGGGCATATTGATTGCCAATAAAACCCCAGAATATTCTGAGCGTTAGGGTGAAGATAAAAACATAACCTATATAGGCATGTATCTCTTTAACCGGCCTTCTTATCGGTTTTTCTACACCAAGCCATTTCATGCCGTCTACGCTTAATGCCAACAAGGCAAGTGTGATAATCAAAATAGCATTTGTCCAGTGTAAAACCCTTATCTGCCAATCCCATGCATCCGCTGATATAAATTCCTGATTACTTTTTTTGTTTTCCATATTATACTCCCTCGTTTTTTAGTTATCTACCGGTGACCCGCTACTGTGGTATTTTTAATCGCTATTGCTATCCCTATCTCTGTCTTTGCCTCTATCTTCGTCTCCCTCGCTACGGTGATCATTATCACGGTCCCTATATTCGTCTCTATCCCTATCGTATGATTTTCTATCCCTTTTCATGATATTCCCATCCTTTGCATCAATATAGACCTTTTCGATCTTGCCTTCAGATGTTCTAATTTTAATCTCATAATGGCCCTTCTCACGTTCGGCCTTTACTATCTCGCCTGGAATGACTTTTAAGGCAATTGCCTTAGCTTCAGCCAGTGTGATATTATTTTTCTTTTCCTCTCCGTATGAAATTTGGGAGAAGGCAGCCAGAATAATAAGTGCTGTGAGTAGTGTTAATGTCTTTTTCATTGCTCAGTTCCTCCTTGTTGTATCGTAAGTCACCGGTAGATGACACTACCCATTATAAGGATGGAAGATTAAAGTAAGGTTAAAAGCTGTGGCTAATTTTAAAAAAATATAGCAGGTTGGGGGAGGCAGATGATGGGAAGGTTTAGTCCGTGAAAATCAATGTCTATTTTGGGTTAGTGGTAATCCTTGCTTTTTATATGTATATTATATATCCTTAATACCCATTATTTAAAAAAATCTTAAGGGGAGATTATTGCTGTTGGCATCTCTTGGGAAAAAAACTGTTGTTTTTATATTGCTATTCCTTGCCATCTTTCTTTTTAGTCTGTACATGGATTCTCTTTCTCACATCTTGCAGGGAAGAGGTCTTTCCGTTATGGCACAATTCTTCAGCATAGTGGGGGATGGAATAACTCTTGCCGCGATATGTATCTTTCTCTTTGTATCAGGGGTTATAGTCAAAAAAGAATATGTCCGTACTAGTGGTACGTATGGCTTGGTTGCTCTTTTGACATCAAGTTTTTTCCTCCATCTATTTAAAATAACCTTTGAGAGGCCAAGGCCCAGCTTTAGTAATACCGACATCCTTTTTTTTCTGGAAAATCCGTCTATCGTTGACCTCACCGGAAGGTTTAATTCGTTTCCGTCAGGTCATACAACGGTATCCTTTGCCCTTGCATACGCACTAGCAAGGTCATACCCACGGCTCTCTCCAATATTTTATACCATAGCAACCATGGTTGGCCTTTCCAGGATATATCTCGGTTCTCACTATCCGTCAGATGTTGTGGGTGGCGCCTTTATTGGACTGGTAGTCAGCATGATCTTATTTTCTCAGGCAAGAAAACATTGGCAGACCGGGGTTTTTTTCAGTGCGGCAGTGTTTATCTCATTTTTCAAGCTGGGCAGCCTTCTCCTTTTCGATGTAGATGAGGCTGTATATTCAGAGGCAACAAGAGAAATGCTTGAGACCGGCAATTACGTTACCCCCTCTTACAATTATGAACCATTCTACGATAAGCCTATCCTATTTTACTGGTTTCAGGCCGTTGCATATAAACTTTTTGGCATTACGGAGTTTGCTGCCCGGTCTGTTTCTGCATTTTTTGGGGTTGCCCTTGCGGCAATTACCTTCTTGTTTGTAAAAAGATTTTATGGCCAGAGGGCAGGGATCCTTGCTGGCTTCTGCCTTCTGCTCAATTTAGAATTTTTTGTTTACAGCCATGCCGCAGTTTTGGATATGGCATTAACTTTCTTTATTACAGCGGCTCTTTATACGTTCTATCTTGGCTTTCAGCAAAATAAGCCTGTGCTTGAGCGCCTTAATCAAGGGGATGAATCTCTACACCTCACACCACAAACCTTGCATTATAATTACTGGTATCTTCTGTCATGGGTGTTCATAGCCCTGGCAACCGTAACAAAGGGAATAATAGGGATACTCCTGCCGGCAATGATTGTCTTCATCTATCTTTTATCGCTCATGGAGTTAAGAGAGATTAAGAGATTGCTGGCTTTGAGATTTGTATTGATATTTCTGGCTGTCGCCGTTCCATGGTATGCAGCCCAATTCTCCATAAACGGGTGGGATTTCTTTAATGCATTTGTAATAAAACACCACTTTAAAAGGTATACCGGAGTTATTACAGGGCAGAGCGGCCCCATATATTATTATATTCTGGTTATCTTTGCCGGCTTCTTCCCATGGGTTGCTTTTTTGCCCAATGCCCTTTACAAGGGGATTAAGCAAAGAGGGATATATCTGTTCAGCGCAATCTGGTTTTTAGCAATTTTCATATTTTTCTCTCTTGCCGGAACAAAGGAGCCGAGTTATATCTTCCCGCTTTTCCCCATTATGGCAATTATGACCGGTCTTATACTCAATGATTTCCTGGAAAAAAACATGGCAAAAACCTGGTTATACATCTCCTCCAGTTTTCTTATCATTGTTTCTATGATAATGGCTGTGACATACTTCTCTGTCCCCATAATAATATCCTCATTCCTGCCAAAAGAACTAATAGCCGGAGCAATCCTTCCTCCCAATTTGTTTTTCTGGGGAGCAGCTCTATCCTGCTTAACAATTGCCGTATTGGGTATAGCGATGATAAAGAGGCAGCATATTTTTATCGTAGGAGGAATGGTAGTAGCTGCTGCTCTATTTCTTATACTGATAAGGGTATATGCTGCACCATATGTCAATATCTATCTCCAGAAAACGCTTTATCAATATTCTACCTATGCCAGAGATAATTTAGGAGCCGATGGAGTGCTTGCAACGTATGAGATAAATCAACCCAGTATTGCATTTTACAGCAGAAAAAGGTTTCTTAAGCTTGAAGGGGAAAAGGGTATGAAAGAATTGACAGAGATGAAAAATTCAAAACATATCATGGTAATAACGAAGAAAAAGTACATGCAGGAAGTGGAGCAAAAGGCTGGTTTTACGCTCATCAATACAGATGGTAAATATGCCATTTTTGGCAATAAGTAGGTTGAAAAAGACTCTTATTTAGTTGATACTGAAAAATAGCCTTTATATAGTTCACGCTCAAAAATGTCCCAGATGCGAGGCGCCGAGGAGCGAGCAGCGGAGCATACTCTTTTAGGTATGTGAGCAGCGCAGTGACGAAGGCAACGAAGCAGATGGGCATTTTTCAGCATGAACTATTTATCCTTAAAAACCGCCTGCCTCTTTTCTAGAAATGCCTCTATGCCTTCATTCTTATCTAAAGTTTCACAAACCTTGCCAAAGAGTTTATCCTCATCTTCCCTGCCATATGCCGCTTTAAGGCATGAGCTTACTGCTATTCTTCCTTTCACAGTTATTTTATCAGCAAGGGCCTTCGTCTCACTCATTAATTTATCCGATGGAACCACCTTATTTACAAGGCCGATTATCAAAGCCTCATGAGCAGTAATCTTTTCCCCGGTAAGTATGAATTCCATGGCCTTTGGTTTTCCTATGAGTTTTGGCAGTCGCTGTGTTCCGCCGAAACCCGGGATAATGCCCAGATTTATCTCAGGTTGGGAAAACCATGCATTAGCAGCAGCAATCCTTAAGTGACACGCCATGGCAAGCTCATTGCCTCCGCCAATACACGCGCCATTGACAGCGGCAATCACCGGAATGTCCGAGGATTCAATCATATTCATCAATCCCTGTCCATTTTTTGCAAATTCTTCTCCCTCTTTGCCTGTTTTTATTGCGGCGAGTTCTTTTATATCGGCGCCTGCACAGAAGGTTTTACCTGTGCCAGTTATGATTATAGCTTTAATATTCCCATTCTTGTTGAAAGTCAGGAAGGCAGCTTTTAATCGGGCTATCAATTCACGAGAAAGTGTATTGACAGGCGGGTTGTTAATAGTGAGCGTAGCGAGATTATTCTCAATATGTGTATCCAGTAATCCATTCATAATGATAATCCCTCCACGGTGCAATATAGCAAGAGAAAGGCAGGCAGTCAACCCTTGCTGTAAAATAGCGATTAAAAGCCCCACTATCTTACCCCAACACCATTCGCCTCAGGCGGATGGTGTTGGGGTTTATAAAGATTATCACATGGTGTATTTTTCCCTTGACAACACAATATATTGTGGTATAGTAGAGCCCTACCCACAATATATGCTATATTTATCTTTAAAAACAAGCACTTATAAATTACAATGTCAGATGCCAAACTGTACTAAAAATAACTATTGATAAAAGGAGGTGCTATGGGCGTAGAACAAAACATTTTTGGAGATAACTTTAAGGCGGGGAGCACAAAGAAGAAAGTAGTTCATGGGACGCAAAAACAAAAGAGATTAGTTCCACAACTTGCACCGAATGCTTTGAAGGTCTTGGAAAAACGCTATCTCAAAAAAGATCTGAATGGCAATCCCGTGGAAACAGCCGAAGCCATGTTCTGGAGGGTGGCAGAAAATATCAGCCAGGCAGACAAATTCTATGACCCAAAGGCAGATAGTGAAAGGGTTGCAGAGACTTTTTATGAAATGATGACTGCGCTGGAGTTTATGCCTAACTCTCCAACCCTTATGAATGCAGGCAGGGAGTTGCAGCAGCTTTCTGCATGTTTTGTCCTGCCGGTGGATGATTCCATGGAGAGCATATTTGAGGCTGTAAAACATACGGCCATTATCCATAAATCAGGCGGCGGCACAGGATTTTCCTTTTCAAAACTGAGGCCGTCAGGTGATGTCGTGGGCTCAACCTCCGGCATATCATCCGGCCCCATATCGTTTATGACGGTATTTGACTCTGCCACAGAGGCCATAAAGCAGGGCGGCACGCGTCGCGGCGCAAACATGGGAATACTCAGAATAGACCATCCGGACATAATGCATTTTATAACCTGTAAAGAGGATAATAACAAGCTCAATAATTTCAATATCTCCGTTGCCATTACAGAAGATTTTATGGAGGCTGTAGAGGCAGGCGCTGATTATGAACTCAAGAGCCCGAGGACA
>Ga0209521_10004427_pt1 | contig 11194 bp, 12 predicted proteins | sample Rifsed19ft4_FD_184016 | JGI IMG/M metagenome (GOLD analysis project Ga0209521, IMG submission 184016) | Soil microbial communities from Rifle, Colorado, USA - sediment 19ft 4 (version 2) | ecosystem: Environmental > Terrestrial > Deep subsurface > Rock core/Sediment | place: Rifle, Colorado... | reverse complement strand
TCTTTTGTAAAAACATGATTTAATGTTGCGAGATTGGTTTCTAGTCTTATCTCGTCGGTTTCAGATAAATTAAGTTTCTTCTTTATATCACGACGAAATACTTGCTGGTCTTTAACTCCAAAATTGAATAATTCTTGAACTTTAACATGGTATTCCTTCTCGTAAGCATCGCTTCCCTCATCGTTTGTGTCTTGACATTTAGAAATCATTTCTTTATTTATTTCATCAGTTTTATCCGGAGTAAAGAAGTTAAAAATGAACTTATCTTCCTTAAAGTCCTCGGTTTCACGGCCACTTAGAACATCAAAATAAAGATGCTTACCCTCATAAGTTCCATATAAAGCAATATATAATGATTGGAGGCGTTGCTGACCATCTAAAACAAGTTTTAATCTTTTTTGTTGTTTATTATCAAAGAAGGTATGCAAAATATCGGGCTGGTAATCTCTTACAAAAATTCTATATTGAATGTCGTTATATGTCTCCCAAAGCAATATAATCCCGATTGGATATCCACGCATTATTGAATCTAACAATTTTTCAATTTTTTCTTTATTCCAAACAAAATCACGTTGAATGGCAGGCAGAACGATTTCCTCATTTTTTATCTGTTCACGCAGAGTTATGATACTCAAGGTAACCTCTCAAAAAAAATATCTCTATTTTTACTGCAAAAATCTCAAATTTCAGAACACACCATCCTCATTTCCTGAAATGCCGCTGTGCCGTCATTGCGAGGGCCGAAGCAATCTCATCTTTTTAGATTGCTTCGCCGGAGTTTACCCTGAGCATCAGCGAAGGGCTCGCAATGACATGGGCTGTTTTTATACGAGATTGCTTCGCCCGCCGGACGAGCGAAGCGAGGTTGGCAGACTCGCAATGACGACACCCCATCCCTAAAAATCCTCCACAAGATAGAGTTCGTCTTCCTTTGTCTTTTTGAGTTTAAGGGGCGATTCACAGTAGAGGCAAAAAACCTGCTCCCCGACCTTTTCGTCCCCGGCAAGCGCTACCTCGCAATCGCAGAGCGGGCAGTTAAGAGGAGCAGCCTTTCCTTCCGCCTTCATGAAGTCACTCCTCTATAACCCTGTATACAACGTCGCCTGTCCTTCCGTGTTCAGAGACCTTAAGCCCCACGCCTTCGCCATTTTTTGCGCTCATAACAGGCTTGTGATTTACCTGTATGGAATCAATTTTCTCCGTAAAGTCGGAGGTGTGCCCCTTTATATGTATCGTGTCCCCGGCTTTAAGTTCCCCTTCAAGCGTCATGGTAATGACGCCGAGATGCGAATAATAATGGTCTATCGTGCCGATTTTCTGTTCCTTCATAACCCCTCCTTTTTTGAACTTTTTGATGGAAAGAAGGCAGCTTATCTGACTTTCGCGATTATTGCGTCAATTATTGTTCGCAACAACCCTTTTGTCAAGTTTTTTAACCCTCCCTGAAACTCCTGTTGCCCCTGTTTGGAAAATCTGCTATCCTTTCCCATATCTTTGTGGTAAGATTCGGAAAATCTTAAAATGAAGCCATTCAATTATCCGGAGGTGTTTTATGAGACGGTTGCGGAGAGTTTTTGCTGTTTTCCTCTTACTATCAACAGTTGCCATGCTCAGCGGCTGCATGGAGCAATACGCGCAGCCAACGGCCCGGGTTGACACCGGGATTGCGCAGCAGCTGCCCCCCTACTCGGGCCCAAAGGCGCGGGTTACGGTCGCAAGATTTGAATGGAAGGCGGGCGGGGGGAGCGAGGGGAGGACCACTATACGGGGCTTCGGGGAGAGGGACATAACGATAACGGAAGAACGCTCGCGCGTTATGACCGGCCTCAGGGACATGCTTACAACGGTGCTTGTCCAGAGCGGCCGGTATAGGGTTCTGGAAAGGCAGGAACTCGGCGCGATAAAGGAAGAAATAGCCCTCGGTGAAGAAGGCTACGCGGAAAAACAGAGCGCCGTTAAAAAAGGCGGAATAAAGGGCGCGGACCTCATGGTTGTGGCGGCCATTACCGGATGGGAGCCCGGCACATCAGGGACGCGGGGAGGAGTTGGAATCCTTGGAGGAGGGGCGCTCGGAGGGGTGCTCGGGGCTTTCAGCAAATCTTCCCTCGCAATGGATATAAGGATAATAGACACGGCAACCTCCGAGGTCCTGGCGGCCACGCGCGTTGAAGGCACGGCAACGGACATTAATCTGGGAGTGCTTGCGGCCGGGTTTACAGGACACATCGGCCTTGCGGGGGCGCTGAGCATGTACGCAAAAACCCCGATGGAGAAAGCGATAAGGATAGCGATAGAGGAGTCTGTTAAATATATCGTAACCGCGACACCTGCCGAGTACATGAAGTATTAGCAGGGACGTAAGGGTTTTTCAACAGCCCCGGGGCCGGGGCGGGTTTAAAAAAAGGTTGAAACTGAAAAGGGCTGCGATGCGCCAGCCGGCGCCGCAACCCTTTTCTTATGCCTTGTTTAAACCTTCTGAAAAATCCTAAAAAAGCGGAGTCCCTTCCATCTCTTTGGGGATTTGAATCCCCATTATCTTTAATACCGTGGGGGCGACATCGCCGAGGCCCCTTCCATTTTTAAGAGGCAGGGCCGGACTTTTATCATCCGCGAGTATAAAAGGGACCGGGTTCAGGGTGTGCGCCGTGTGCGGCCCGTTTGTGGCGGGGTCTATCATCTGCTCCGCGTTGCCGTGGTCGGATGTTATCATGGCTGCCCAGCCCTTTTTAACGGCGGCATCCACAACGCTTCCAACCGCCGAATCCACCGACTCGCATGCCTTTACGGCGGCGCTAAGAATCCCCGAGTGCCCCACCATGTCCCCGTTCGGAAAATTAACCAGTATGAAGCCGTATCTGCCGCTTCCTATCGCCTCCACCGCTTTATCGGCTATCTCGCGCGCCCTCATCTCTGGCTTCTTATCATAAGTCGCCACATCCCTTGCGGACGGTATAAGGAGCCTGTCCTCGCCGGGGTACGGTTTTTCAACTCCCCCGTTAAAGAAAAATGTCACGTGCGCGTATTTTTCTGTTTCAGAAACCCTGAACTGCCGGACGCCGTTTTCAGCGAGAACCTCTGATAGTATATTTTTGAGTCCCTGGGGCTGGAAAAGAACGGGCAGGTTGAACCTCGCGTCGTATTCGGTCATGGTGAGAAAATTTGAGAGATTCGGGCGCCTTTTCCTCTCCCACCCTTCAAAATCATCGTCAGTAAGAGCCATTGTAAGTTCCCTCGCCCTGTCCGCCCTGAAGTTAAAAAATATAACCGCGTCACCGTCCTCCACTATCGCAACGGGACGTCCGTTTTCTGTCATAACAACAGGCGAAACGAACTCATCGGTCTCTTTTTTCATGTAGGCCTTATTAACGGCGGAAACCGGGCCTTCCTGTTCCAAAACCCCTTTCCCCTCAACTACCGCCTCATAGGCCTTTTTAACCCTGTCCCAGCGCCTGTCCCTGTCCATTGCGTAGTAACGGCCCGATATGGTCGCGATGCGGCCAACCCCGATTTTTTCCATATTCAAAAGAAGTTGCTCCACATACCCTCTGCCGCTTTCCGGAGGGGTATCCCTGCCGTCAAGAAAGGCATGGATATATACCTTCTCCAGCCCCGCCTTTTTTGCAGACTCTAAAATCGCGTAGAGGTGTTTTATATGGCTGTGGACCCCGCCGTCTGAAGCAAGTCCAAGAAGATGAAGTTTTGCCCCGCTTTGTTTGAGCCTTGAAAGGGCGCCTGTAAGAATAGTATTTTTATGGAAACTCCCGTCCTCTATCGCCCTGTTGATTCTGGTAAGTTCCTGGAATATCACCCTTCCCGCGCCAAGCGTCAGATGCCCCACTTCCGAGTTTCCCATCTGCCCCTGCGGCAGCCCCACGGCATTACCAGAGGCAAGGAGGCTGGTGGAGGGATACTTCCCGAGGAATCTTCCGAGGTTGGGGGTGCGGGCGATTTCAATGGCATTCCCGTTTTTGCGGGGATTCAGCCCCCACCCGTCCATCACAACCAGTATTACATGCCTCATTGTGTGGCTCTTAGAAAAGACTGGATGAAGGCCGGACTTTCTTTTGCGGCAAGGATGCTCATGTCAAAGGTGTTCCACTCTGAACAGCAGGGGCACCTGTAGAGCCACTCGCGGGGCATGTATCCGCAGACCTTGCACCTGAAAGGCGGGGTCAGGTCCCTGTCTGGGTAGATGGCTTTCTGGAAAAGCATTGCGGCTTTTTTCTCCTGCTTTCTTCTAAGATACGCCTCGGCAAGAAGTATCTGGCCGTAAAAACTCTCCTCGCTCTCGTCTCCCATCTTTTCGAGCTCGGATATGGCGCTGTCCACCATCTCAAGCCGAAGATAGAGTCTCGCAAGAAGCAGTTTCAGATTCACGCTGCCCGGTTCGCTTTCTATCGCATCCCTGTATATGGAAAGAATCCTGTCCGGGTTTGACTCGCCAAGATAAATATCCTCAAGCCTCAGGATGAACACGACGTTTTTGGTCTTATGAAAAGCCCTCTCCCAGAGCTTTTTTGCCCCTGCCGTGTTATACCTCTTTAAAAACAGCTCTCCCATCAATATGTACGCGGGGACAAAACCAGCGCCTGTTTTAAGGGCCTCCTTGGCCCTTGCCTCCGCCGTATCCAGGTTGTCGCTTTGCAAGAGCCCAAGCGCCGATTCGTACAGAAGCCCCGCGAGAATTTTCTTCTCCCTTTCTTTGACGCTGCCGTCCCCCAGGCGGTCGGAAGAGCTGACGGCCTTCTGGAACTTAACCGCTTCTTCCCAGTCCCCTTCCCCTATCTTCATGTCCCTGGCGGCCATTAAGGCGCGGGGATTGGAGGAATCAAGTCGCAGTATCTCTTTCAGGAACTTCTCTTTTCTCGCCTTATCCCCTGTTTTTTCGCTGCAGAGCGCAAGCTCAAAAAGTATTCCCAGGTCATCGGGGTTATGGAGGAGGTGGTTTTCAAGCATCTCCGTTGCCTCAACGGCCTGCCCGTTTTCCATATAGGCATCGGCAAGCTTGAGTTTCAGTTCCCTGTTTTTAGGATTATTTCCCAGCGCCTCTTTAAGAAGGTTTATCGCCTTTTTTATATTGCCTTTTAAAAACGCGTCAACCCCGGCATGAAACTCCTCATCCGACCTTTCAACCTTCCTTCTTTCCCTTCTCGTCCTCATATCCGTTATCGCCCTCTTTGCGTCGGTAAAGAGCGAATTTAAGACCATAAGGACCACACCCCCCAGAAACCCGGCGAATATAAGCATCGTGACAGGCCAGACAACGGTCCACTCATCCGTTACTATGAACTTCACCGCGGCTGGGTTTCTCGCGTGGAGATAGAAAAAACTGCCTATTATGCCGATGATAATGATAAGAATTATTCTGGAATTCATTTTTTAGATACCTTTTTTAGATACCAGGGGTCAGCCGGCCTTTTTCTTTTTTTCCTTTACGGCAAGCCTCGGCGCGTCGGCCCAGAGCCCCTCTATGTCGTAAAAATCCCTTACGGGTTCAAAAAATATATGCACGACGATATCGCCGCAATCCATAAGCACCCATTTGCCGGCATCAAGACCCTCGCAGCCTATGGGGGCGTTGTCTTTTTTCCGGAGCCCCTCGTTCACATAGCGCGCTATCGCCTTAACCTGAGCCTGCGAATCCGCGCTGCATATGAAGACATAGTCCGCGATGGAAGATATTTTCCTGATATTGAGCAAAACGGGATCCTTTGCCATCTTTTCTGAAACGAGCCTTGCTATCTCGGACGCCTTTTTTTTGGATTCCAGTTCTGAAATTCTCCTTTTTTGACGTTAACATTTTGACTTTAACAGGGAAAAGGGGCTTTACCTGTAAAGCCCCTTTGACAGAATAAACTCCAGAACGGCCTCCGGCACAAGGTATTTTATTGAACCGCCCTCTCTTGCCTTCTTTCGTATGGCGGAAGAGGATATGTCCATCTGCGTAATCCCCACGTATGTTACCCTGCGGCCCCAGGAATTCATATAGCTGTTTGTAACCTCATCATACCAGAACTTCTTTGCCAATTCAACCGGTACGACCTCCGCAATCTTTTTTACCGCGTAGCCGGGCCTCGGCACCACAACAAAATCCGTAATCTTAAAAAGCTCCTCATACTCGCACCACGTGGTTATCTCGTTGAAGGAATCGGAACCCACGACTATTGAAGGCTCTATCGCCTCTTTTTTCAATTCCCTGACGGTATCTATGGTATAGGACCTGCCTTTTCTTTTTATCTCGATATCCGAAACGGAAAATCCGGGGTTGCCTTTTATGGCAATGCCGGCCATCTCAATCCTTTTTTCCGCCCCTATCAGCTCTTTATCTTCTTTATGCGGCGGAAAAAAGAGAGGCATAAAAAGCACGGCATCAAACCCGAGCGCCTCCCTTACCTCCTCGGCGCATCTCAGGTGTCCGTAATGTATGGGATTGAAAGTGCCTCCGAGCACCGCAACGCGTTTCATATTTAACGCCCGCCTTTTCTAAACAGTTACCGCCCCGGTGCAGCTTGAGCCTTCCCCGGCCGTGCACCCGTAGCAGTGCGTGCCTGTCACGACAAGCCTTGCCCTCAGTTTTCCGAAGTCAAAATCCTCTATGCGGGAGGGGGCGCCGTGGTTACACTTGTAAGAGAGCATCTGGTTAAAGTCGCAGTCATAGAGAGAGCCGTCCCATCCAACGGACAGCGTGTCCCTGCACATAACGCTTTTTGCGGCCTCTGGATTGTAAGAGGCGGCAAGGCGCTCCATATAGGGCTTAAGATTGCCTGACCTCCTGAGAAACTCAAGGAACCTTCCCACAGGCATGTTGGTTATCGTAAAAAGGCTGTTAAACACTATGCCGGATTTCTTCTTAAGCTCTCTTTTAAAATCGTTCTCTATGGCGCGTTGCCCCGGAGGAAGGTATGCGCCGGCGGGGTTAAAAACAAGGTTTAATATAAGTCCGCTCCCCCCCTCGCCGTAGCCCAGTTTGTTCAGGATTTTTAAGGCCTTTAACGAGGCGCTCTGGACCCCTTCTCCCCTCATCCTGTCGGTTACGCCGGAAAGGTAATAGGGAAGCGAGGCTGTAACCTCCACCCTGTTTTCCGCTAAAAAAAGGGGCAGGTCAGTAAAGCCCTCTTTAAGAAGTATTGTAAGGTTTGTGCGTGTTTTTACAAGGCTTCCAGTTTCGCCAAGACACCTTTCAACAAACCACCTGTAGTTGGGGTTCATCTCCGGCGCCCCGCCTGTTATATCAACAAAGGGGAAGTGGTATTTTTTAAGCACATCGAGGCATACCTTCATCGTGTCCTTTGTCATCAGCTCGCCCCTTTCGGGCCCCGCGCCCACATGACAGTGCCTGCATTGCTGGTTGCACAAGGCGCCGACGTTTATCTGAAAGGTTTTTATGCCGATGGATGTAAGGGGAAAAAGGCCTGAGTCCTTGAGGGATTGTTCAAAGCTTTTAAGGCGAAGCGTTGCTGATGAAGGATTCCCCTTGCCCATTTATATCCCTATCTTTTCAGCGGCATTTTTCATCACGATTCCGTGGGCAAGGCAGGCGCCCCCTTTTATCGCGGCGGCGACGTGCAGCGCCTCCGCCATCTGCTCCGCGTTAGAGCCTTTTTCAAGACATTTCCCTGTAAAGGCGTCTATGCAGTAGGGGCACTGCACAACCGCCGAAACGGCAAGGGCTATCAGGGCCTTCTCCTTTTCACTCAGGGCCCCTTCTTTAAAAACGCTTTCATACCAGATTGAAAATTTCTTCCACAATCCTTTCGCGTTTTCCCCGACAGAGGAAAACTTTGAAAGGTCCTCCGGATTGTAGTAGGTTTCCATACAGTGACCTCCGTTTTTCAAAATGCTACTATATACCCGGCGTTCGAGTCAAGGGCGGAAACTTTTAGAGAGAGAAACCTTTCCCCAAGACTTTCAGATATTGATGGAGTATCAGCTGAAAGTTTTTGGAAGTTTTAGAGGAACCCCGCCCGGAAAAGGTTTCTGCTCAATCCTGCTCCTTGGCCTGCTCCTTGGCCGGCTCCTTGGCGTCAACCTCTTTTCCCTTTCTTAAAACCTCGCCGATGGGTCTTTCGAACCTCTTTCGCGCATCGGGATGGGAATACCTCACATAGAGCATTCCAAAAAAAGCCACTATCGCGCCTCCCGCAAGGTTGTACATCATATCCCACATCGTATCGTCAAGCCCCTTCTGCATCTGTTTCGCAAATATAATATCCACCCAGAACTCGAATATCTCCCAGATCACGCCCATCGCCATGGCGAATACAACCGTAAATACCCCTATAAAAGGAAGGGTCAGGCGCAATTTCCGGGCAAAATGGAGCGAATAGACGACCATGAACGCGAGCAGCGCCGTCACGGCGGTCCCGTAAAAATGCATAACCTTGTCGAAAATCGGGATCTTTTCATAAAACTTAAGCCACTCGCCCATGAAGGTGTTGAGAAAGATGGCGCTGGTAACCAGAAAATCCAGTTCCAGGGGAAGGTGTATCCGGTAGTTTCTGTCGGCCATTGCCGGAATGAAGGAAAACGTGATGGAAAGGCAGGTTGCTGCCACGAAGAGATAGTCCCCTTTGTATATCTCGTAGGGCAGAAGCCCCACAAGCGTTATCTTCATAAGCCACGAAAGGGCCGTGCTTACCGGTATAGTTCTCCAGCCGTTGGCCATAGCTTTAATTTACCACGTTATTATGCTATATGAAAATGAAGTTTTCAAACCGCCTTGCAAAGGGTCTTTTGAACAATAAAAAAAGCGCCTCAAATTTTGAAGAGGGCCCCGATTTGCAAAAATTTGCAAAATCCAAAAAAACATATATAATTAAAATGCGCTGGAGCGCCCGTTATTATGAAAAAACCAAAAGAAGATATATGCCCAAACTGCGGGAACCGGGTTGATGACTGCGTCTGCTGCCCGGAATGCGGGCATGTGTGCACTCTTACCGAAGACGAACTTTACTGCCCTGTCTGCGGCCCGGTAAAACCAAAAGGGGAAGGTGAAAACCCTTAACCCCCGGCCCATTAAGGGCGGGGGCGGTTGGGGGCTGGTTTTCCCAATCTGCTTTTTTTAAAGGCCCTTCTTTTTACCTCATTCAGCGCCCTTTTTAGCCCGCGGATAAGTTTTGGCCCCTGCCTTTGCTTTCTGAGTATATATGCGGGATGATAGACTGGCATTACCATAAATCCCGTGTCTTTTTTTAACAACCATTTGCCCGGATTGAATCTTTCGGAAGGGAATATCGCGCGGAAGGCGGTTTTCCCGACGGTTAAAACAATGCCGGGGCGCACCAATTCAATCTCTTTATAAAGATAGGGGAGGAAAAACTTTTCTTCGGCCTTTGTCGGCGGGCGGGTCCTGCCCCTTTTTGTTTTAATCCTCGGCCATATCTTGACAACGTTTGTTATATAGATATCCTCCCTCTTTTTACCCAGAATATCCTCGAGGATATCCATAAAAAATCCACCCGCCCTTCCAACAAACGGCTTTTTGAGCGCGGTCTCTTTTCTTCCGGGCGCCTCCCCTATCACCATGATTTTACAGGGACAGGGGCCGCTGCCGAACACTAAAACCGAATCTTTAAAGGCCGCGGCGCCCGAACAGGCCATAAGAAGGCTTTTCTGAATATTTTTTGCCTTAATATCCGTCACCCTTTTCTGAAGAGTTCCGGTTCTTTTCCGGCGCCCCAATCTTTTTTCTCTTCCATCTGTGGCTCCCCGGCCGCATAGGCGCCTTTATAAATATATCTTTCAAGAATCCTCTGATATTCCGTCCAGTTCCCCTCCCCTCCTCTTTTCTCCATGACAGCCTGTATGGAGTTGGTCTTCGCATCAAGGTCGTCAAGGTAGTAAACGAGGAGCGCCTCAAGGGTTTTTGGCCTTTTCGGGCTTCCGAACTCAAGTAAACCGTGGTGGCTGAGAAGGATGTGCTTTAAAAGCATGGACAGGTCCTCTGGAAAATCCTTGAGTCCTTTTATCTTTGAACCCACAAGTTCAACTCCTATTGAGATATGCCCTATCAATCTTCCCCTGTCGGTATAATCAAATGCCTTCGAATACGAAAGTTCATATATCTTTCCTATGTCGTGGAGCATAAGGCCCGCCAAAAGAAGGTCGCTGTTTACCCCGCCGCCATAGTGCGCGGCAACGAATTTTCCCAGCACACAGAGCGAAAGCGTGTGTTCAAGCAGCCCGCCGAGATATGGATGGTGCATTGTCTTTGCCGCCGGCGCGAGCGTGAAAAGTTCCCTTATCTCTTTATCCGAAAATATGCTTTCAAGAAGCCCCCTTATATGGGCGTCTTTAACGCCGGCTATCATGCCGTCAAGTTCCGCCATCATCGCGCCCGGGTCCTTTGCGGATGAAGGAAGAAAATCCTGGAGGGAAACCCCCCCTTCTTTGGCCCTTTTTATATCCACTATGTTCAGCTGTATCCTGCCCTGGTACGAGATTGCGGCCCCTTTTACAAAAACAATATCGTCTTTTGCAAAACCGGCGCCGAGCGCCGTGATATCATCCCATATCCTCGCGTCGAGTTCGCCGGTTTTGTCCGTAAGGACCATGGTTAAATAGGGTTTGCCGGCTTTACTCAGCCCCGTCTCCTTTCTTGAGACAAGAAAAGAGGACTCAACCCTGGCGCCTTCGGTTATATCCTTTACAAACTGCCCTTTTTGCCCTTTCAAATTCTACCTCCGCGGCCGCGCTAAGGGCGCGCCTTTGCGTCCCTCTTGGAAGTCTTTTCTCTGTCCAGAAACCATCTTACATAACGTTCAACGCCTTCTTCAATGCCTACCCTGGGAGAAAAGCCGAGGAGTTTCCCCGCCTTATCCACGCTGGCGCGCGTAACCGGGACATCGCCCGGCATCGGGGCGAGATATTTTATCCGGGCAACATGGCCGAGTTTTTCTTCTATAACGGATATAAGTTTTTTTACCTCAACGGTATTTGAACCGCCCAGATTTATTATCTCATAAGGAAAAGGCGTGTAAACGGACGAGATTAGCCCGGAAAGTATATCGCCGATATAGGTAAAGTCTCTTTTGGCCCTTCCGTCCCCGTAGACTGGCACCTCGCGGCCTTCCCATATAAGCCTTGTAAAACGCGCGACCGCCATGTCCGGCCTTCCCCTTTCTCCGTAAACCGTAAAGAACCTGAGGCATGTGGCCGGGATTTTATAGAGATGGGAATAGGTGAATAAAAGCAG
>Ga0209521_10004424_pt1 | contig 11197 bp, 11 predicted proteins | sample Rifsed19ft4_FD_184016 | JGI IMG/M metagenome (GOLD analysis project Ga0209521, IMG submission 184016) | Soil microbial communities from Rifle, Colorado, USA - sediment 19ft 4 (version 2) | ecosystem: Environmental > Terrestrial > Deep subsurface > Rock core/Sediment | place: Rifle, Colorado... | reverse complement strand
GACTTTATCCATGTCATGTAACATGCTGAAATAATATGATTTTTTATAGAACGTACTAACAATTAATTTACCTAAGTGGCCGAAACGAAGACCAAGGCCAGTTTTTCATACCCGTTGTCAGTGCTTACGTCATAGTAAGTCGGCCCTCTCAGAACAACAGGAATATGCCCTGTGTCCTGAGATGACAACACCACAGGGATAAACTTGGTATTCTGCGCTTCAGTATCGTACAGCTCCTGCGTCAGTATCGCACCTTCCCATTTCACGCCCTTACCCTGACCAGCAGGAGCTGTACCTTTAAAACGTTGGTGATAAGTCTCCGTGCACACCACAAGTACAAAATCCGCCCAATCAACCTTATTTACCATCCAACGTGGCCACCCTTCCGGCGGTGACACCTCATACTGGTCAATATGGCTGTCTATGCTATTCTGCCTCAGACGATCTGACAAGGCAAGCACACGCCCTGCATGCTCTGGCGAATCGTGGGTGTAGCTTATGAATACTTTGGGGGGTATTTTTTCACTCAATTAATCATCTTCCTTTAAGTTTTGAAATTCTTTTTTTAAGCCATTCTGTAAATTCTTCCCGCCCTGTTTCACCTGATGCTACTTGCATAATCATCTGTTCCTGTTCATCAACTGTCGCTTCAATCTCGTAACCGTTTAATACGAGAAATACTTCCATTGCAGCATGTCCAACACGCTTATTGCCGTCTACAAATGGATGATTCCTGATAATAGAAAAACACAGGGCAGATGCTTTTTCCACTACTGTTGGATATAATTCCACTTTGCCAAATATCATTCGAGGTTGTGCCAAAGCAGATTCTAAAGCTCCAAAGTTATGGATACCAGTTAAGCCCCCTGATTGAGCCATTACGTAACGGTATATTTCTATAATCTCACTGAGTGTAATATATCGCATTACGCTAATCGACGATAAAGCTCAGCATTCTTTTGCAACACATACTCTAACGTTTTTTTGAAAGATTCTTCTGGTCGATTCAGGAAATCATCTATACTTGCACAAATCAGTTCTTCTGAAGTAACACCTAACTGCCTGGCTGCCTCTTGCAGCTTCAATATATCATCGTCAGGAAGATTAATAGTTAAAAAAGACATAGGCATAAATCTCCAATATTTTTAGCTCGTTCTGGTTATCCTTTAAATCCCTCTTTTAACTTCTCTGAAGGCGTAAACTTCACTGCTCTTGACTCAGGTATCTGAATCACCTCGCCAGTCTTAGGATTCCGCCCTTGCCTGGCCTTACGCTCAACTACTAAGAATGTGCCAAACCCCATGAACGCAACCCTGCCTCCATCCTGAAGCCCATCTTTTACTGCATCCAAAAACCCATCCATCGCCTTTTCTGCCTGAGCTTTTGTAATGCCTTCCCTTTCAGCCATACGACTGATAATGTCCGTCTTTTTCATACCCCTCCTTGTTCGTCATTCACCATCACCTTAACCTGCTCACTTGCCTTAAACGTCACCACCCATCGAGCCTTAACAGGTATCTCCTCGCCAGTCTTGAGGTCTCTTCCCTTCCTCTCCCCACGCTTCCTCACCAGAAACGTACCAAAACCTGAGAACTTGACGGTCTCACCTTCGGCCAGGGTCTCTTTCAGCGTGGTATGATTTTTAGGGTTGACTATAACATTCTTAACATGAACATAGTGGATGCACTGCGGGCAAGCTTAGGTTATATGTGACTGATAATACGCATTTTTACTTGTGAATAACTTTGTTGCGGCGGGGGCGGCTAGGTCAAGAAAACATAACATAACAAAATTTTACAAGTACGGCATAGTAACACTATTATATTTAAAAAAAGGTGACTAACTTGTCTAAAAAAAAGATTAATGAAAATAATTGCTGAACCTGAATGGGAGACAGTTCTCCATATCTTACGAGAGAATAAAGGAATTACTGTATTGCTTGGCGCAAGTGATACAGGAAAAACTTACCTGGCAAGATATTTAATAAAAGGATTGTTATCAGGGAATATTAAGGTTTCTCTTGTCGACTCTGATATTGGACAGTCAACTCTTGGTGTGCCAGGAGCAATTGGTATGAAGGTCTTCCGGAATTTAGATGAGTTAGAAGATTTTTGGGCTGAAAAAATGTTTTTCATTGGATCAGTAAATGCAGCTAAAAGAGTTGATGCTATAGCAAATGGTGTGAGAAAGATGGTCAATCTATGCAAAAAAGAATCAGAAGCTGTGATCATAGATACAACAGGACTTGTTTCTGGTGAATCCGGTAAAGAGCTAAAGATTTCTAAGATAAAGTCAGTAATGCCTGACCAGGTTATAGCAATTCACAGAAGGGATGAGCTTGAACACATCCTCAAGGACATTAAAGATATCCGAGTCTATCGTATCAATGTTTCACCGAATGTAAAGATCAGAACTACTGTAGATCGTATGAGCTACAGAAAGGAAAGGATGAAAGACTATTTTGATGAAAACAGAGTTAAAGAATACAGGTTGCAAAAAGATGAAGTTAATTGCTTTTATAGAGGTGTTCAAATAGATATAAGCGAACAATATATTGGAGAAGGCACAGTGATAGGGCTAAATCATAAGAATATTACAATGGCTTTAGGGGTCGTTATTAAATCTGATAAGGATTTTATTTTTTTTAAATCACCGATAAAATGCTTCAAGGGGATAAATAGAGTGGTTTTTGGTAACATATCAATCTAAATTAACTGTGACCAAAAATGAAAATAACAGGAGAATGAGAAATGATTATTTGCGGAAAACTTTATGCAGAAAGTCCTATTTATAGAGGTAATGCTCGAAAAACAATTTTTACGAGAGATGGTGATGGCACTCAACGTCTTGTATCTCTTGCTGGTGAAGTGGCAGGAACAGCTCAATCTCTTATGGATGCTTTTATAGGGAAATCTCGTAATGGCAGAAATATTGGATTAATTAATCGATTATGGCTGCGATTGTATGACATTCCTATGCCAGAAACGCTTGTTAATAGAGTCGATTGCCGCCTGGTAGAAGAGTGTTATGCCAAGGGACGTTTTTTTGACTTGCGCATGGGGATCAAATTAGATGAAGACCGCTGGGCTATAGAGTCCAATGCAAATTATAAAATAGAGACTCTCTTTCGTAACTCAGTATTTGACTTTTCAATGAATATCACTGATAAAGTACTTGAAGCTGTTGATAATAAAGAAAAACTTTACTACGTTCTTGAAGAATTGAAACAGGGGAGGTTTTGGTTCGGTGCAGGAAAAAGCAAGGGACTTGGAAGATGTCGCCTTGATATAGACATTCCTTTTTCGCCGTCACGTCTACCGACTCCTCTACCTCAAGAGGTTAATCATCTGACAATATCTCTTTCATTTAATACAGAAAACCCTATTCTTGTAGGATGGAACTGGGGGAAACTGGATCCTGAGTCACCTGCATTTATATCTGTTGAAGGTCGCTTGCTATTAGAGTCACTCACCAATATTCCTGAACCTGTTTACAAGCGTCTGGAAATGGCCATAGGAGGGCCGATTCTTAATTCTAATGATTGGAAAAAAAAGTTATCTTTCAATATGCCTAGGGCTATTACCGCCTTTTTATTAGAATGTTCCGTTCATGTCCAAGAAATATGGTTACTTCCTTCCCAAGAGGTGACTAAGTTTGAAAAGGGAAAACATCCTATTTCGCAAAAGATTCTTCAAAAAATTGAGCACATGGCAGATAAGCCTTTTATGAGTCATGAGGAGGCTGAAAAGACCTTTAAAGAGATACTTGGAGAGAAAGAGGCAAAGAAAAACAGAAGGATTATAGACGCTTTCACGCAGACAAAAAAGACAATTAAATCTTTAAATAAGGATGAATGGTTGAAAATTGCTCATGACCTTAGACTCAATCCTGAATTGTCTGACCAGATAGAAAAAGTTATTGAAAACGAATCCTCCCTTATTGATGTTCTGACTCAGGAATGCAGCAAGATAATGCCTCAACTCTATCAACAGATAGACAGACAAATTAAATTACTTCAGAGCGATTCATGGATAGACGATGAAATTCAAAATCGTAAGGAGCATATGCGTATCAAGATGATGCTGCTTGAGGACAAAATAACTGAAAGACAATGGGGGGATCTGATGGCTGTGCCTAAGGGTATCAAAGACAGTGTCTGGCGTGAATTTCTTAACAGTCATCATCGTGTACCGTACCGCCAGATTTTAAACTCTCCAAATCTTAAGAAAAGTATTAGAAACGATATGGTGACTATTGATTTATTAAACAACTATCGCAATCTCACCCGCCAGGAGCTTTCAAAACCCTCTAACACTGACTTTCGCTCAGGAGGACCATTCAATCGTGAAGTCTCAAAAAAGTATGGAAAACCCTATGATACAGTTTTTATGCGTATGCTCTCATGGGCACCATCTTCCCAGAAAGAGGGTATGTGGGAAATATATATTCCTGGCAGTACAATCAAGGGAGCTTTTAAAAAACGTACATCTCAGATATTGAAGACACTATGGGGTGAGTCAGAAAAGACAATTGAAATACTTGATACTTTATTTGGCACTCAAAGACGAAGTGGTATTGTCTTTTTTTCTGATGCCTATCTTAGAGACCGTACTATACCTGATCGGGCATGGTGTTCTATGGATGGGGTGAGAATGGACTCTTACACAGGAAAGCCTGTAGAGGAGGCCAAAGCTGACTATCTCTATGCCTATGGAGGAGATAACCTTGTATTTAATATGCGCATCGATATACAGGATATTTCAAAAAAAGATAGAGAGGCAGTATCGCTCTTATCACATCTGATTCAGGATTTCGAACGGGGAGATATTCCTTTAGGTGGTGAAAAGACATGCGGCCTCGGCTGGGTCAAAGGCGTTATCAATGAGATGAACTGGCTGACAACAAATCCTGATGATGTCAGTAAAAACTTATTTGGAGAAAGACAGTTAGAAAGAAAAGGCATATGGCATTGTTTGAATCTTAAGGGAAACGATGCTGCTGCTTCAGTAAAAGAACTAGATAAGTCTATGGTACTGAAAAAGACGACCACATCAACGACTCCTCAGCGTGCACTAGAAGGTTTTATCTCTCATAGATCCTTTGGTGGATATTGTGGAACAGTGGTTGTAGAAGGAGAAGTCCTGACCCCCCTCCATGTTAAAGAAAGTGGAGAATCTTCTTATAAAGTAACTTTTGATGGAAGTCCTATATATGGATGGGACTTTTTCTCACTTTCTCCTCCTGAGGAATCCTTACGCTGCTCAGAGAGGACATATGCTATCCCCAGTAAAACTATCAAAGGGATGATACGTACAATCTATACAATTACCAGTAATTCTAAACAAGATAGTCCTGATATTAGTCGGCTGAATCCTGTTGACAGCCTCTTTGGATGGGTTGGAAAGGGGCCCAACCAGGCGATAATGGGACGACTATCTGTAAGTTTTGGCCTCTTTAAGGACCCTCAGCTTGCCTGGTTCAAGGTACCCTATCCCTATGGACAATGGCATTTTGAAGACAATCAATGGAAAGAATCTCAACAGAGCAGCGGCGCATCAATAGTAAGAATAGGAAAGAAGTGGAGGCTTTTTCCCCATGCTACTGTTGCCCCTTGTGTCAAAAAGATGGATAATTTCCAAGCTGATACTGTTCAGGCTGAATATATGAGAGCGATAATGCCTGGATCACGGTGTAAGTTTACTGTCCGTTTCTGGAATCTTGAAAAGGAAGAGCTTGAAAGACTCATCTGGTGCCTGCAACTCGAAAAGGAACTGGCGCACAAAGTAGGTCGACACCGCTATCTTGGTTTTGGAAGTCTGCGTTTACGTATAATACCTGAAAGCTTTCTCATTGACTGGGATTCTCGCTATAGTCAAAAAGAAGACGCCTGGAAAATTAATTTATCTCCTGATAAGTGGCACAATCCTCGCATCATAAGCTATTACGATGACTTAAAAGAGACCCTCAATGTTCAGCGACTTTGATTGGCTTCGCCGTGCACGAACAGGTGTGGAACTACTTGCTACTTTAAAATATCTTACTTATAAAGGAGAATTTTCCCATGACGTAGAAAAAGATATTGGACCTCCTCCTACAGCTTTGAGTGGGCCGTGTCTACGATGCTGGATTTATCCTCGCCATGAAGAGGATGATAACTACTGTGAAGTTTGTAAGGATATTCTGATACAAAGTAAAGGCTTAGGCTCTTTTATAAGACAGGTCATTGTCTTATGGGGCTATCTCAACCAGGTACCTTACTCTCTTCAAGAAGAAAGGTGGAAGGTAAATCACAAAATCCATGGAGCATTCTTTCACGGTAAAAACCGATTTCTTATTATGATAAAAAAAAGAGATATAAAACCATTACTTCAAGATTTAGTTATTCGACACGGGCCTGATATAAAAGGACTTATTCAGACATTTCCGACAATAGGAATGGGGTCTGAAATTGGTATGGGAGACATCCTCTGTCGTGCTATTCACCATGAGTTAAATCAACCCATGAATCAATTATGGATACGTTTTTATTCTTCTCCTCTTCAATTAATCAACCCACGCCTTCGGGAAGAGAAGGGCATGCTCACCTTTGAAATCTCTGAATTCCTGGCACTCCTTGATACAGCAGAAGCGTTTCGCTCATTACTTAAACCAGAAGAGCAGGAAACTCTCTATGACATTCTTTCAAAAGACAAGTTCAGGGAAAATAATTTTTACTGGGGCCGCTTTTTAGGTCAATTGAACAGAGAAGCAAGAGATATGTTAACAGGCTGGGGTATAAGACAGTGGCCACAAAATAGATTTGAATTACTCTACGAACTTACTGATTATGTGGCCTTCTCTTAATCCTGTTAAGCTCTTACGATATCTTTGCGTGTGGAGAGTCAACAGTTCTTTGGTTAGGCTGCCACGTTGTTTTTCTATGGAGCTGTCACAGGTACTTGGAACAATTATTTCAAACCGTCTTCCCACCAGTGAAGCTCAACTATGGCGTAAGGCTCTTGCACAAAAAGATCAATTTCAAAGTCTCAAACATGCCTTGTCATTTTCCAAACAGAGAGTAGTTATTCCTGAGTTCACGTGGCCGATTGATGCGGTTTTATTTGTCTATCCCGGTAAAGTGACTTATGGATACGGAGAACTTGTTTTTTGGGAACTGAAGCTCATGGGAAAAAGTGCAGATCATGATCTCTTTATGGAAGTAATTCTGCCAGCTATGGAGGAATCAGGTTTTAGTTCTGGTAATCCCTGGAATTCTCGAAACGGCATCTGGGGTCAATTTGATATTGATTCAATCTATGTTGCAAATGGACGTCATTGGGAGCCTCTTGTAGAGGATGGCCGATTAAATCTTCACTACACTCCAACATCAAGTCAATGGGCTAATGATTTAATAGATTCGGTCAGTGCCGAGAAGATTTATAGTAGAATCAGTTGGATAACTCCTTTTGATTTTGGAGGAATTTTCAGCTCAAACAGTGACATTTGTATTGCTGATGATGACGAAAAAACAACTCTTGATGCAACGCCTTCTCTTTACGGAATTCTCGGATCATTAATATTGCGTTTAAATATGTTATTGAGGATCAGGAGAAAAGGACATGTTAATGTATGGGATATTCTCACTCCCGATGAACAATCATTATTTCAGAGGGAGATGGAGTATGCCGCTCAAATTCCTTTACGACGCAAAGAGCTCGTACCTGTTGCAAGCACATGTCCAGGTCGATGGATAGGAGTACAGATATTTTCATATCTTCCACAAACAATTATTCCTTATCTTGAACTAGCATCGATACTCCATGTGGGAACACAGACTCATTGTGGGTGTGGAACATTTTTTTTGAGTTAAGGGTCCACTGTCTCAAGACTATGCTTCCCCCCATTGTCAAGACAGAAAAACTGAAAACTTAAGCTTTTTGAAATCTCTTTTTTGATACATAATTATTAATATTTTTTGACACTTAATTTTGTTTTTTAAATCAAGTTGTGAGCCAAACTGTATGGTTAACCCAAATTATTCATTTAACAAATTACCAGTGTTTTATTTATTATCATTTTTACCCATTTTACCACTAAAATAGACTGATGCTGTAGTTTGATAATCCAGAGACTGATGAGGTCGCTCATGGTTGTAATAATTCAGGTAATCACCTATTAATTTTATCGCTTCTTCTCCTGTTTCATAGTCTTTTATGTACACATCCTCGTATTTCAATGACCGCCAAAGTCTCTCAATAAAGATATTGTCAAATACTCTTCATCGTCCATCCATGCTTATCTTTATCTCTTCTTCTTTTAGACGAGAAGTGAACTCTTTACTCGTAAATCGGCTGCCTTGATCCGTGTTAAATATCTCAGGCTTTCCTTGAGCAATAGCTCTATCCAGCGCCTCCAAACAAAAGGTTGTATCCAACGTATTGGAAATCGACCAGGACAACACTACCTCGAATACCAGTCCATAATCGCTACAAGATACATAAACCCTTTTCTCATTGGAATATAAGTTTTTATATCACTGCACCAGACATGATCTGGATACTCTATCTGTAAACCTCTTAACAGATAAGGATATTTAACATGCTCTCTGTGGACTTACTCAAATTTCGTTTTGGACAAATTCCCTCAATACCCATTTTATTCATCAATCTTTCAATTCTCTTATGGTTGACATGGTGGCCATGCTGACAGAGCCACTTTGTTATACGAGGTGCTCCCAAAAATGGATGCCTCGTGTATTCCTCGTCTATCAGCCCCATTAACATTAAATTGTACTCACTTTCTCCTCCTGCTGGTTTGTAGTAATAACTCCCACGAGCCATATCCAGAAGTTCACATTGACGAACTATACTGATTTCAGGATATCCCAACTCTATAAGACCCCTTTTTTCTGTTAGTTACAATGACAGATTTTTTTTTAAACCATTCTAATTCCACTTCCAATTGCCCTATCTTTTGATACAACATGGCAATTAGTTCTTCGTACTCTTCTGCCTTATTATTTTCCTGGATTTCTTTTGAAAATATTAATGGTATACCCTCTAAAAGCTGTTTTTTCCATTTTGCAATTACACTTGGATGTACTCCATACTCTGTTGCTATTTCATTCAGTGTTCTCAACTCTTTTACTAATTCCAGCGCCAACTTTCCCTTAAACATAGACAGTTGGCTGGAACAAGACAAAACGCAGCATAAGAAACAGCGCCACACAGCGGTTCGCATCTATCACAGGCTTAAACAGGAGCATGGCTATTGCGGAGGAGAATCCACTGTAAGGCATTATGTCCGCATCGCTAAAACTCAACTGGGAATTGGAGAGTCACAGGCTGTTATCCCCTTAGACCCTTTGATTGGCATTGAAGCAGAAATAGATTGGGGAACTGTGCTGGCAGTGATTGATGGACAGACAATGACGCTCAAGTTCTTCTGTATGAGGTCAAAATATTCAGGCAAGCACTTTGTCCGCTGTTATCCTTGTGAACGTCAGCAGGCTTTTTTTGATGCTCATATGCGTGGGTTTGAGTTTTTTGGCGGTATATTTCAGGTTTTAATATAGTCTAATCGTGACAAGGATAATTACTGGTTGAACTAAGCCCACTAACGTGGGCAGAAAGGGAAAGGAAAGGTACTTTTTCCATTTGGCAATAGCTGTGCCAGAGGGTCGTTCAACCAGCCGTTGAAGTAGACAAAAAAACGAAAATCATTTGCTACTTAACTCTATAGTTAGACGTCAGAAAATAGGTGGTTTGTGAATCTGTTACAAAACTTGAGATTAATTGCTGCTCAAGAACTTCAGAAGTACGGTATTGGTGTAGATCAGAGTGATGTTGACAGGGACATAATTGAACGTTGGGTCGGCTTGCTGTTCAAGTTGATTCAGCCAACTCCAAGGAAGGTCCATGTGGCTGGACACCTTAATGAGAAGTTAGCTTCTTTAGGGCTTGTTGATAGCTTCGAAAAGCTAAAAGGTGATATTGAGTTTGGTCGTGATATCAATGGCCATTTGAGTAAGAAGGCGTTTGATCCAGATGATATGGATTTTTTGCTATGCGATTGGGGAATTCATCATCTTCATGTTGGAACTTCTATGAATTCAGATGCGGACTATTTTGTCGATAGGTCTGACTGGTTGCTGTTCGTAAGGTTTGAAAGTGGTCGATGTTATTGTATAGACGTGAGGGCGCATTCAGAAAATTATGTCTTTGCGAAGAAAAAACTTCTTGAGGTTCTTGACTTGGATTGGCCTGAGTGGACGGATGGATATAAGTTTCTAGACGGGGTGACTCTTGCTCACGATGAAACGGTCGACGAGGATCTAAATCTAATAAGGCTAAGAAAAGGTTGCTTAAATACGCCCTCTCTTGTCGGTGGGCGGTTAATGATGGGAATGGGTGGCGGGATTTCTCGTAAGCGAACGTCGGTTGCCGTAACAAGGCGAACAGACTACTTGTACGATCTCATTGACGACACCGAAAGATGGGTGACTGAAGAATACGAGTCATTTATGAAGAATGAACGAGGTGCGCGCGTTGACATGGCAGCTACAAAGTTCTCTCTTGTGCGCTCTCATGATGAATTTTATCTCTATGAAAAATCAGCGAATGTTGCGTTTAAGTTGTAATTGCAACTGACACCTAACTATGCGTTGAGCGCCTCGTGTAGCGAGTGCGCTCAACGCATAGTTATCCTTGCCTAATCGAGAGGATTGATCCTATCTCACCACTCCCCTCCAGCCTCAATCTCCAAACTCTGAGCCAATACATAACCAAACACCGTATCGCCTGGTTCTGCATACTTCCACTTTGAACCATCGTAAAAGTATGCCAGAGTCTTTGTCTTAGCCCAGCCCGCGAGCCTCATTGTATCCCACACATCCTTAGTCACCTTTAGATTGACCCGCAAAAACTCAGCCTCCTCTGGCGTGTGAATAATCCTCTTGCCCTTCTCATCCCACAGAGCCACGCCATCACGTTCACCCTCTTTTCCAATGACCAGCCAGCTACCTTCCTCTATCGCTCCGTTTTTAAACCTCAGCTTGCCATCCGTGTCCTTTCGGCAAGGGTGTATGAATTTAGGAGCAGCGTTGCGGTACATTTTAGGAAATGTTTTTCCAGGTAAAAGCTTTTTACCCCCTTTCTACTTTCCACTTTTTACCCATACTGCCAGAAAGTCAGATTCAATATCCAGGCAATTCATGTAA
>Ga0209521_10004422_pt1 | contig 11198 bp, 7 predicted proteins | sample Rifsed19ft4_FD_184016 | JGI IMG/M metagenome (GOLD analysis project Ga0209521, IMG submission 184016) | Soil microbial communities from Rifle, Colorado, USA - sediment 19ft 4 (version 2) | ecosystem: Environmental > Terrestrial > Deep subsurface > Rock core/Sediment | place: Rifle, Colorado... | reverse complement strand
GGTGCAGGTGAGCGCGGCGCCAGTGTCGGCCTCCAAGGATGCGCACCGATCGAGCGTCCGGGATACGGCCTCAGGATGACGTTAACCAAGAGGCTGCCACGAGCCAGGGGTCGTGCCACCACGCGCATCGGAATGCTACGTTGTCCCGGGCGTTGTCCCACGGCCGCCCGCCCCACTCCCCGACGCCATCCTGAGCGGCCGGCCTCTCCACCTGACGTCATCCTGAGCGCGCGAGGCTAGCGCCGGCGGGCCAGGAGAAGGATCAGCCCGGCCTCGGCGAGCGTCGCCAGGCAGACGAACAAGAAGGCGTCACGCCAAAACTGCTCGGGGAAGAGCCGGATCAGCGTGTCGCTGTAGAGGAACAGCCAGGTGTCCCCCTCGAAGAAGAGGCGGTGGAAGCCGACAAAGACGACCGAGAACGCTGCGATCAGCCCGACGACCAGAACGCCCATCAGAATCAACGTGAGCCGTCCCCCGGCCCAGAGCCCGCGGCGTAGATCCCCCGCTCGACGCCTGATCCATGAGCCCGCCGCGGCCGCCGCCCCCACCCCGAGGCTGCCCAGCCAGACATTTAACGTAGCCTGCACCAGCCCTTTCACGTCGTCCATGTGACGCAGCTCACGCGCGTTGTAGACCGGTGAGCCGTCCTCAAAACGCAGGTCCGCCAGAAACTCGATCCCGGCGTCATTCAGGAGGTAGTCGCGGGCGACCTTCGCCCAGCGAATTCGTTCTTCCGTCGTGAAGCCATAGGGATCGGCCGGGAAACCGGCACGGCGATACTCGGCGATCAGGAGAGCGTCGGTCCCCAGCAGCCGGACGTTGGTGAGCAGGAGGGCCACCGGCAGGGCCGCGGCGAGCAATCTCCAGGCGATGGAGCCCCAGAGCGAGGCACTCTTCGGGGAGGATAAGTCGGCGGATATGGGGCTGGTCATCGGCGACCTCACGGCGTACGCAAGATGTCGAGCTCACCCCGCAGGATGAACCGGATGGCCATGGAGTTGGTGAGCTGCTCGATCGGCGCCCAGTCGTCGGTGAACACCACATCCGACTCCGGCGTCGGCTGCAAGTTGAGGATCGTCCGCTCGAGCACATCCAGCAGGAGCGGCGGCGCGCCGCCGGACCGCAGAGCAGAAAGGTTGAGCGCCAGATCATAGGCTCTGCTCGGCCGGACGGTGGCGAAGACGATCGTGTTGAACGTGTTGGGGACATCCACCACGTGGATGGAAGGGAAGACGGCGCCGATCGTCCCCACCATCGCCTCGACGAGCCGCCGGTCGTCCGGCGTTCGGCCGACGTTGATGACCAGGACGCCGTCCTCGGTGAGATGATCGTTCACCTCTTGGAAGAACTCTCGCGTCGTGAGGTGCCAGGGGATGTAGGGCAGGCGATAGGCGTCGACGCCGATGACGCTATAGCGCCATGGGCTGTGGGCGAGCCCCCATCGGCCGTCCTGCACGATCGCATTCAGGTTGGGCTCGTTCATGTCGAAGTATTCTCGCCCCACCGCAACAATCTCGGGATCGATCTCCCACCCATCGATCGGGATCGGGCCGAAGACGGCGGTGTATTGCTTGGCGATCGTCCCCCCGGCGAGGCCCACCAACCCCACCCGTTCCACGCTACCCGGCGCGACCCCCGGGTTGAAGAACGGCGCGGCCAGGAAGTAGTCCCAGGTGCCGAAGGTGGCCCCTCCCGCCGGATTGTAGACCGAGTGGATGCCCTGCCCCTCATTGAGCAACAGGTAGCGAGTCCCTTCCCGCTCGACGACCTGGATGTAGTTGTAGGCGGACTCCGCCTCGAAGATCTGCCCCTGGGTGGCCTTGATCGGGCTCTGCAACACCCACCAGGCGAGGGCCAGCAGCGCGACGGGCATCCACAGATACCGCGCCGCGGCCTTGCGGTCGGTGCCGGCGAGGCCGACGAAGCCGATCGTGAAAAGCGAGAGGCTGAAGGCCAGAAAGGTGCGCGCGGTCCCGATACTGGGGATGAGCCAGAGAACGGGCAGAAAGGTCCCCAGGATCGAGCCCAGGGTCGAGATGGCGTAGATCCTGCCGGAGACTGTGCCGGCCTTGGCGGGGTCGGTGATCGCCAGGCGGATGGCGAACGGCGAAACGCACCCCAGCAGGGTCACGGGGACCGAGAAGAGGATCAGAACTGAGAGGAACGAGCCCGCCATGACGGCCGCGTCGAGCGACTCGACGGCGCCGGCGGCCTCCCGCAGCACAGGCCTGGCGACCAGGGGGACGAGCCCGGCGGTGAATGCCGCCCAGGCGATGATGCGGTAGAAGGTGCGCGGCGAGGGAGAGCGGTCGGCCCAACGGCCTCCGAGGAAATAGCCCGCCGTCAGGTAGACGAGCATCAGGCCGATGATGTTGGCCCAGACGATGTTGCTCGTCCCGTAGACGTTGCCGAGCAGGCGGGAGGCCGTCATCTCCAGCCCCAGCCCCGACATTCCGGCGAAGAAGACGGCGATCAGCAAGATGGCGTTGCGCAATGGCGTTCCCTCGAATGGTCCCGGTCTTCGGAATTCAGACTCCCAGCGATCCGCGCGTGCTCCGAGGCCTGCCGGGCCCCGATCATGCCGCCCTGGCGAAGGGACGCTGCAGCTGGAGATGGGAGAGCGCCTCGCCCAGGTCGTCTCCGCGGCGGACCACCCGCACGGTGAGGCCGGCCCGCCGCGCAGGCCCAGCCAGGCCGTCGGTTCCCTGCAGGCCGCCGAAGGATTGAGCATCGATCAGGACGAGGATCGGCAGCAGTCCCCGGCGAGCCGCCTGTTGGGCGGCGGTGAGAATTCCGGAATTGGCCGCCGGAGTGATCAGGACGACGCTCGCGCCCCGCGGGATCTGGCGCGCTTCGATCTTCAGTACCTCTTCCACGCTCAAGGAGCCATCGGCCTTCAAGACCGAAAGCGATTCCAGGATCCGGACCAACTGCTTCCGACCTCGGTCCGGCTGGATGGCGGTCCGCATCGTCCCATAGGACAGGAGGCCGACGGCGCGGCCTTGCTCCCCCAGGTGAACCGCGATCGAGGCCGCGGCCGCCACGGCGTACTCCTCGGTCGAATCGGGAAGACGCACGATCCGGCGCGACGTCCAGTGCGGGATCTCCGCATCAGGGATGGCCGACGAGCCCGCCTGGACGAGACGGGCGGCGTCGAACAGGATCCAGATGTCGGCCTTTGGATCCAGCTCAAACTCCTTGACGATCAGCCGAAGCCGCCGGGCCGTCGAAGGCCAGTGGATGCGGTTGAGCGCGTCGCCCGGCGCGTAGTCGCGCACTCCGGCGGCGCTGGGCGTCACTTGATGGGTGCGGTGGCGCAGCGCCTCTCCGCCCGGGCGGTGGCCAGGGGGAAGGGCAAATCGGCTCAACTTCGCCGTCATGGGCATGACGATCACCTGCTCCGTCTCCGGCGCCTGACGAGTGACGGGAAAAAGGCCGAAGGGGTCGCCGGAGCGCAAGGTGGCGGGGCCGAGGCGAAAGCTGCCTCGCTGGAGGCACAGCGTCCGCACAGCCCAGACTCGTTCGTTCCTTGCCCCGAGGCCCATGCTCACGTTGGACGCCCGGTGGCCGAGGAGGTCAGACCGATCATCGACCTCCACCCAGACTTTCGGGAATCGGCTTCGATTGCGGAGAGAGATCCGCTCCTCCAACACGCGGCCGACCTGCGTCCGCGTGCTTCTCGTCTGCCGTTCGAGCGAGACTCCGGCCAGGGCGGTCCTGGACCAGGCGAAAGAGAGTAGGAAGAACCCTCCCCAGGCGTAAGCCAGGTTGAAGAAGAGCTCCTTGCCGGAGATCACGGCGGCCGCCAGCGAGGCGATAAGCAAGACCAGGACCACGCCGGCACGGGATGACATCAAGAGATCTCCCCTCCCGGGGCCGGGACGGCGGCCAGGATCTCCTGGATGATCTCGCGTGCATCCACCTCACGGCTCCGCGCCGCCGGGCCGAGAATCAGCCGGTGGGCAAGCGCCGGGACGGCCATGGCTTTGATGTCGTCCGGCGCGACATAGTCGCGGCCGAGGATCGAGGCAAGGGCCTGGGCGGTGCGGAAGAGCGTCAGGCTCCCCCGTGGGCTCGACCCCAGGTAGACCTCACCATGCCGGCGCGTCGCGTTGACCAGCCGGACGATGTAGCTCTTGATCTCCGCCGAGACGGGAACACTGCGAATCTCACTCTGCCCGGCCAGCAGATCCTCGACGGCAACGACCCGCTCCAGCGACTCAATCGGATGAGCCATTTGCTGCTCTTCCATTACGCGGATCTCATCCTGAGGGGAAGGGTATCCGATGTTCACGCGAAGCATAAACCGGTCGAGCTGCGCCTCGGGCAGGGGAAAGGTGCCTTCATACTCGATCGGATTCTGGGTCGCCAAGACCAGGAAGGGTTCAGGCACTTTCCGGGTGACTCCGTCCACCGTCACCTGTCGTTCTTCCATGGCTTCCAGGAGCGCCGCCTGGGTCTTGGGCGTGGCGCGGTTGATCTCGTCAGTGAGAACAATCTGGGCCATGATCGGCCCCGGCCGGTATTCGAACTCACCGGTCTTCTGGTTGAAGATCGAGACGCCCGTGATATCGCTCGGCAGCATATCGGGGGTGAACTGAATGCGATTGAAGCTGCACCCGATCGAACGCGCCAGGCTCTTGGCGAGCATCGTCTTGCCGGTTCCGGGGACGTCTTCGATCAAGACGTGGCCTTGGCAGAGCAGGCCGATGACCACCATGCGTATCGCCTCCGGCTTGCCGACGATCACCTTTTCAACATTCGAGATCAGCGCTTCGGAAAGGGCCTGCACTGCCGTCATGTTGGCTCCTCAGATGCAGCGGCGCCGGCGCCGGTTGGTGCAATAAGCCCACCAGCCGGAGCGATTATAGCCGCCCTCGCAGGGAACGAGCAGGTGGGTGGGGCGAGAGAATTCCGGTGGAACGATGGACAGCCCGCGCCTGGCCGCGGCAGTCTTGACGACATCGTTGGCCAGAGAGAAACACAGATTTCCCGGGGTTTTGGTTCAACCGCTGAGGAGAATCGCCAGGAGGGCGCACCACGAAAGGGAGTATGCCAGGGGCCGGCGGAGCCCCAAAGCCGAGCTGAAGAGAACCGTCGCCAGGATCAGGCCGCTGACGACGCGGACGAGGCCGAGCGGCTCGCGGAAGGTGGAGAATGGAAGAAAGGGGATAGAGGCCGCGTTGAGCAGGAGCGCCCAGACCTCAGGGATCCAGACCCGTTGCGCGGCCTGGCGGGCCGCGGCGACGATACCCCAGACCGCGGGAAAGAGGACCGTCGGGCCGAAGATCACAGCAAAGAGCGCCAGCGCCGCAGGCTCCACGAGGCCGATCCGGAGGAAACCCAGGAAGGGGATCCACTCGAACGGCGTGGCCAGATCGCCGCCACTCCCCACGCCGAGCTGCCCAAAGATGCCCCATAGGGCAACCTGCCAGGCTGCAAAGATCGCGCCCGCCAGGCCGAGAGGCCAGAGCGCGCGCCTGGGCGCGCGTGAGAGGAGATCGGCAGTGAGCAAGCCCGCCCAGAAGAAGACGCCGGTCTCCTTGGTCAGAAGGGAAAGGCATATCAGCCATGAGCCCAGGTGGGCGCGGCCGCGCTCGCGGGCGAGCCACGCGGCACAGATCAGCGCGTAGGCCATTGGCTCGGTGAGATCGAGTCCCACCCCCGCCGCCAGGCCCACCCATAGGCCGTACGAGAGCGCGAAGCCGGTCCAGTGACCTCGCCGGTCCAGGATCGCGGCCAGAGCCCAGGTGCCGGCGAAGTGCGCAACAAGGTTGATGATGAGCAGAGTCCAGGGAACAAGGTCCATGTTCCCCAGCGCCAGCGCCCAGGCGAGGAGCGGGTAGAGGATGCGTTGATAGCGATATGCCGGGACGTCGAGATGGGGAGCGGCCTCGCTCGGCTCAGGATCGAGAGCGATGTAATAGGCGAACTGGCCGTCGTAGCCCGGCGTGCCCGACGGATCGCCCTGCTGGAAGCGCGTGCCGATCGTGGCCAGGGCCAGGGGATCCCAGTCGGCCGCGACAAGCCTCGAGCCCGCAAAGCCTCCGGAAACCAGAAGCGCAACCAGGGCAGGCCATAGGGCTCTCAGGCGCGGCGCCACTTGGCCCCCGCGACCGCGGCGAACGCGCATCCCAAGAGGCTGATGAGCGCGCCGATCTGAACGCTGGCGGGCCGGTAGTCAAACTCGATTTGATGCCGGCCGGAGGGTAACCATACAGCCCGGAGCAGCCCATCCGCGGCGTAGATCGGGGTGGGCGTTCCATCCACCCGCGCCTGCCAGCCGGGATAGTAGGCATCCGCAAGGACCAGCCACGCCCCGCCTTCCGACTCCGCCTCGAGGACGACACGGTTCGGATTTGCCTGGGCGAGTACCTCGACTGTGCCATTCGTGCCCTCTTGACCAGCAAGTTCCGGCGGCGTCCCTTCGAGGACCACCTCAGCCTCCCAATCGAATCCATCGCTCATCACGATTGCAAGGGCCTGCTCCTCGGTCCCCACCCACCGTGCCGCCGGGACAACCCAGGCCCGCCTCGCGCCTTCGATGGGGAGATAGCGAACGCCTTCCGCCCGATCAGGCGCGGCGACGGCTCTCCATCCGACATCGATCCATCGCAGGATGTGATCCTGTCGTTCTGGTGGCAGGCCCTCCAACGCCTCGCGGAATGCGACGTAGCGCCAGGGCTGGAGGGGATCGAAGTTGTCGGCCGACGGAATAGCCTCCAGAAGAAGCGTGTTCGGCAGCCCTGCCTCCCGAACCAAGCTCCAGTCGACGCCTGGGTCGAAAGTGTCGAATCGGAAGAAGCGCCCGAATTTCAAATCGTATTCGAGCTCCGAAGGCATAAAGAGCCTATGCGAGGCGCCGGAGTCTCCGGCGAGACGTGTGCTTCCGCCAAATAGGCTTAGGGGCGCAGACGGGTTGAGGCCCCGGCTCGCGATAAGAAGGTCAAGGAGCACGAAGCCGGCGACGGCGAAAGACCATGCGGGGCCTGGCGATGCCTTGCGAAGGAGCGCCAGGGCGCCGGCGCCCGCCGCAAGCAGGCCGGCGAGAGCGAAGGCGCGCACAAAGGTCGGCTCCACCTCGGCGAGCCGCGGCCCTGTGAGCCATGCCGAGATGGCGAAGGCGGCAGCACCGGCGGTTGCGAGGCGTGCCCAATAGAGGCCGCGGCCAGCAAGCGGCCGCCATCCTTCCGCAGCAAACGAGGCCAGCACGCACGCGGAGAACACGGCCAAAATGGCCCAGCGAGCGGGTGCCTGGAAGAGATCGAATGTCGGGACTGCACGGTAGAGGAGGAGATAGATCGGCGTGTACTTGCCCAGTGCGAAGACCAACGCCAGGGTGAGCGTCAGGCCAAGGAATCTGCCGATGCACCGGTCTGCGCCGCGCCCAAGGATCGCACGGAGGAGACCGGCCAGGGCCAGGAGGAAGGGGAGAATCCCGATATAGAGCGCATCCTCCCAGAATGCGCCGTAGCCCCAATAGTCCCCTGTGACCGGGCTGCCAAAAAGCCCGGGCATCATCCAACCGAGAAGACGCCAAGGCCACAACGAATAGGTGAGGGCGAATTCCGGGTCGAGGCCGGCTCCTCGTGATGACTGCAGGAGGTTCTCAGCGGTGGGCAGAAGCTGAACAGCGGAGAGGGCGAAGCCGAGCAGCGCCGCCGCGCCGAGCAACAGCAGTGACCTCGCCGCCGCCGGCCACCTCCCCGCAGAGCCCGCGCGCACGAAAGCCCAGCCGGCGGCCAAGAGCAGCCCATACCAGGAGAACTGGGCGTGACCCGCCAACCACTGCAGCGCAAGGACTACGCCGCAGACGAGCACCGCCCTGCCCCGCTCTCGGCCGGCCGTCCCCTCGCGTGCGGCATGCCCCAGCCCGTCGGCCGCGGCGGCCAACCACGGCAGCCACGAGGCGACGGCGATCATCGTCTGAAAACTTCCTCGTGCGATCAGCGCGCCCGTGAGACTGAAAGAAAGCGCTGCCAGCGATTGGGGCAGCGCCGAAAGGCCAAGCCGCCGCGTGAGGACGACCATCCCCGCTCCGGCCCACACCAGATGCAGCATCGTCAGGAACCCACCGCCCCACGCGGGCCCGGTGAGCGCCATGAGCCAGTTGGGCGGGTAGAGGAGGGCCGATTGATAGTTGGCGAGCAGCGGGGCTCCCGTCCCCACCCAGGGGTTCCAGAGCGGGAGATGACCGGAGGCAAAAACGCCCAGCGCCAGCGTCCGCCAGGGGATGAACTGAAGCAATGGCGTCCCCCAAAACGGCGCCTCCCCCCGGGCCAGCATGGGCCCGAAGAGGGCGGCCGGTCCCAGCGCAGCCGCGAGCCAGGGTAGCGCGGCCTCCCATCGCCTCGTCACTGCCGAGCTCCCTCAGTCCCCAACTTCATAGATCGAGTAGCCATAGGCCGAGTAGATCTCACGCAGGAAGGACGCCCGCTCGGGCCGCCAATCTCCGAGCGCTGCTTCGTTAGGACCGAGGAGAACGTAGTCGACGCCGTGCTCAGATACAAACCTCCGCCGGAACTCATCGTTGATCCCGGCCTCGTAGAACCGCTCGACCTCCGGCAAGAGTTCCTCGAGCCCGGCGCTCTCCGGGCCGTGCCCGACCACAACATGCATCGGCGCCCAGGCCGGCAGGGCGTTCCCCGTTCTAAACGAGGCCAGGACCCCGCTCGCCTCCTCGCCATGGTCTCGGAGCCACGTGAAAGCTCGAACCTCTTCCTGAGGAAGAAAGACCGGCTCGCCGGGCCGGAGGGCCGCCCGCGCGCCGCCGGCGAGAAGGATGAATGTAGTCGCCAGCGAGGCCAGGAGCAAGGCCGGAGCGAGGAGGCGTCGTCCCGGCCTGCCGTCGGCCCATTCGCGGACCCCGATCGCGCCCAACACGACGATCGCCACCCAGACACCATCCGGGAGCCGTCGTTGGAGGTTCACCGGCGCGTAGGCCAAGACGGGCAAGGCGAGCGCCCAGCCAACCGGGAGCCAGCCACGCGGATCTGCTGCTCGCAGCTCTCGCCAAGCCCCCAGCGCCGCCGGCAGCAGGAGCAGCCCATAGGCCACAAGATAGTGCGCCGGCGAAGGGGAGAGAATCCGATTCTGTGCCGTCCATTCGCGGAGGTAGGGGTCGGTGGCGAACGCCAGGGCGTTGTAGATCACCATCGGCGCCGACACGACCACCACCTTCACCGCCGCTCTCACCCAACCAAGCACCATCGCTCTCTCGTTGCGGCGCTGGGCCCGAAGAGCGACCAGGATGAGATGCGCGGCGAGAACGGAATAGCCCGTAACCACCGTGAGGGGTTGGACGAGCCCGAGCGCGAGCCAGGCGACCCCGGCCGACCAGGCGCTCCGGGGGGCGGTCTGTGAGCCCAGGTAGCCTACCAGGCCGAGCAGCAGCAACCCGCGCCCCAGGACGAGATGGGGCAATCCATAGATGGCGAGGAAGCCGAAGCTCTCGGGCGAGTGGAGGTCGAGCGGCAGGCTCCCTAGCCATGACCCCTGGCCGAGCGCAACGAGGGCCCAGCCGAGGCCTCCTCCAGCGGTGGCCAGGATCGTCGCCCACCGCCGCCAAGGGCCCTCGGCGATGAACAGGGCTGCAAAACGGTAGACCGCCCAAACCTCGAGGAAGATCGCTGCGCTCCTGAACGCGTGGAATAGCGCCACCAATTGCTCGCGGATCGCCTCGCCCTGTGCAAGCTTCCCCAACAGAATGTAGGGCAGGAAGGCGATGATGCCTCTCTGATCCGAAGTCGTGTATGGTGTGCGGAAGAGCCATGCCCCTTGCGACGCCGAAAGCATCTTAGCGATGTAGGAGTTGCCATCCTCGACGCCGAAAACAAACCCGCTAAACACCCAGGCTTCGCTCTGCGCGAAATACCCGAGCAGGTAGGGCATGCCCGTCAGGACCACAAGAACGGCCGAATAGAGGAGGCACCAGCGCCGTTCTGCTCTCGTCATCGGCGGATCCACAGACCGGCCAGGCCGATGACAGTGAGAAGAGAGATCGCGATCCCCGCGCCCACACGCCACGGCCGATACTCCAGAACGACGGCATGCACGCCCTCCGGCAGCTGGACGGCCCTCAGGACGCCATAGGCGCTCTCCAGAGTGCCTCGCTCTCCGTCGATCTCCGCCCTCCAACCCGGGTAGACCACTTCGCTGAAGACGAGCAATCCCGGCCCCTCCGCCTCGACGACGATCCGGTTCGGCGACCATTCCCAGCTTCGCACGGGCGCCCATCCGCCCCGGGGCTCTCCCCCCTCCCTCTGCACCCATGCCCTGTGCCTCACCTGGGGATTGCGGTAGATATGCACACCGTCGACAACGCCCGCGCTCGCCAGCCCCTCGGACACGAGAGGAAAGTCCGAAACGATCAAGCCAACGCTCAGAAGGCCCAAACGACCCAGATCGAGCTGTGGCTCCCACTCGCCTCTCGGCCCTTCCGCGGGAAATGGTGGAAGGGTGACGCTGTAGGCGGGGGAGTTGAACCCGGTGGCCTGCCCCATCGCGGCGACATAGCCGCGCAGTTGGAGTGGGTTCACTCCGTCGGCGAGCTCGAGACCTTGGATCGCAGCTGTCTGCTGCGGGATGCTGTACGAGGGGGAGAAGGAGCGTTCCCCATCGGCGCCGCCGGCGACCTCCTCCGCCACTGCTTCGCGCTCAGAGAGCGCCGCGCCGTCGTCCCGAACTTCCAGGAGGGAGAAGCCCATCCACATCAAGTCCACGACGGCGATGAGGATGAGGCCGGGAGCCAGGAAGCGCCGCGCACGCCAATGGGCAAGGAGCGCCCAGATCCCCGCAACCGCCGCGAGCGCTCCAGCGCCAAGGAGCCCCGGCTGCAAGGGCCCGGCCGAGGACGCAACGACAACGGCGGCCGCCATTGCGAGCGCGAGGCCGAGCGGGCCGAAAAGCTCACGCGGCAGCCGCCGCGCAGCGTGCGACGAGACCAGGCCATCCATACCGTGCGCCGCGAGCATTGCCAGGGCCAGCGCCGCCAGGATCAAGAAGCGCGCCGGCACGCGCAGGAGGCCGGCGCCGGGAACTATGGCCTTGAACGCCGCATAGGCCGGGGTCTGGTCTCCGAGTGCCAGGGCCCATGCAATGGCAGCGATCAGCAACCAGAATCGCATGCTCCGGCGCCAGGCGAAGAGAGCGCCGGCCGCGAGCCCAAGCGTGACGATCCCGGTGTAGGTGAGCCACTC
>Ga0209521_10004421_pt1 | contig 11199 bp, 9 predicted proteins | sample Rifsed19ft4_FD_184016 | JGI IMG/M metagenome (GOLD analysis project Ga0209521, IMG submission 184016) | Soil microbial communities from Rifle, Colorado, USA - sediment 19ft 4 (version 2) | ecosystem: Environmental > Terrestrial > Deep subsurface > Rock core/Sediment | place: Rifle, Colorado... | reverse complement strand
CGTTCGCCAGAATTGGGTAGGTGCTGCGCGGAGAAACGGCGCGCGACACCACATTGAGGCCTTGGGCTAGGTTTGCTTGGAGGACGGAGACTTTCATGCTAGGAACCGCTCAGCGGCGGCTAATTTGAAGTATACACTAACTTCTGCCTTACATCAAAAAAGCGTTTGCCTGATTAGCGCTCAGCACCACTCGAAATGCCAAGTTAAAGAAAGTCCCTAGCAACAAAGATGGGCGGGGCGGACCCCCGCCCATCTTATCTTCGGTTTACAACTTTCTACAACCAGCCGCGCAGTTCCATGGCTTCCACCACCGCCCCGATGGCCACCATGTAAGCCGCGTCGCGCATGTAGATGCCTTCTTTGGCGGAAAGCCGCAGCACCTTGTTAAAGGCTTCCGTGATCTTGGTGTCCAGCCGCTGCAAAACGTCGTCGCGTGTCCAGTAGTAGTTCATGTCGTTCTGCACGCTCTCGAAATAGGAGACGGTGACGCCGCCGGCGTTGCACAGAAAATCGGGGATCACGAAGACGCCGCGTTCTTTGAAAACCTTGTCGGCCTCCGGCGTGGTGGGGCCGTTGGCGCCTTCAGCCACCAGTTTCACTTTGTCGGAAATCTTCTTGACGGTCTCGCCGTTGATCTGGCCTTCCAGCGCGGCGGGGATGAGCACATCCACATCCTGGGCTATCCAAGCGTCGCCATCTTCAATCGAGTAGCCGGCCTCCTTGGCCTTCTCCTTGTTGATGGACCCATATTCATCGGTGATGTTTTGCAAGAAGGCGATATCCAGGCCCTTCTTGCTCAGCACGCTGTATGAAGTCTTGTCTTTGCGGTCCCAGTAAGAAACGCAGAGCACTTTACCCCCCAGCTGCTGGGCAAAGCCTTGGGCGGCATATTGGGCTACGTTGCCAAAACCCTGGAAGGCGGCGGTGGCTTTAGAGCCATCCATCTTGAGATGCTGCATGGCTTCCCGCACGGTGTAAATGACCCCGTACCCGGTGGCTTCTTTGCGCCCCTTGGAACCGCCGCTGCCCACTGGTTTGCCGGTGATCACGCCAGGGGTGAACTGTCCGGCCAAATTGGAATATTCGTCCATCATCCAGGCCATCATTTGGGGCGTGGTGCCCACGTCCGGTGCGGGCACGTCGATACGCGGCCCCAGGTTGCGATAGATGGCATTCACCCAACCGCGGCAAAGTTTTTCTTTTTCGGTAAGGGAAAGTGAGGCCGAATCCACCGCCACGCCCCCCTTGGCGCCGCCCAGAGGAATATCGGCCACGGCGCATTTCCAGGTCATCCACATGGCCAGGGCGCGCACGGTGTCCATGGTCTCCGAAGGATGGAAGCGGATGCCGCCTTTTGTGGGTCCCCGCGAATCATTGTGTTGGACCCTGTAACCAAAGAATACTTGCAATTTACCGTCGTCCGACCGCACCGGGATCTGGAACTTGAATTCGCGTCTGGGCCAACGCAGGGTTTCTTTTACATGGGGTGCCAGGTGCAGCAGTTCAGCCACATGATCAAACTGCGCTTGGGCCATCTGGAACGCGTTCGTATTCTCTGTCATAAGCCTCCGGCAGGCGATGGACGCTCGCCTGGTTTCAAGGGCGCCTCACCCTGATAGGTAATTTCTCCTCTTAAACAATTATGCGGGCACCTCGGTGAAGTACCCGCATTGCATTCGTGGGGAGTGGACGATTCCGGCGTTTGTTCACTGCGATTCGATCCCAAACGATGGAACTTAACCTTAACCGATACTCATAGCCGAGTCAAGAAAAGATGTCCCTTGGTCTTGGGACTAAACGTAATGAAACTCAAACGGAGTAGTAATTCGTAGTCGGAATTGAGGGCTGATCAGGTGTGAATGTCCTTGGCGAAGCGAACTTGGACTCTCTCGCCTTTGCGAAGTACACCCGGTTTTTCCACCCAGGCCACAAGCCCGCGTTTACCCAGGGCGTGTTTGGGGAACGCGCTGGTGAGATCAGGCCGGGTGGGGAATTGGCTTTGCAGGCTGCCGCCGGCCGTGGTGCAGGGCAGATTTTCGCCCTCGATCACGATGCCAACCCCGTTTGCGAAGTATAGCCGGCTGCCGGATGGCAGCTGCGTGAGCCCGGGAATGCCAGAAAGCATCAGGTTGGCCCCCACCCAACTCGGATCAATGGCCGCCGGCAACTCCAAGCTGGCGGCCACCGCATTCAATTCTTCGGCAGAAACGATGGAAATCTGGCGCACATTGCGCACTTCACTGCCTTTGGGATAGGGTTTCTGGCTGCTGTTGGACTTCGTGGTGAGCCCATAATGTTTATCCCCGGGCAGGCCTTCCCAATGGACCTGCACTTCGTCCACCTGGTGGCTGGGCAGATCCTTTGGAGTGATACACAAGGCTTCTACTCTACCATGCAGCTCTTCAGCCATTTCAGTGGTTCTCCTTTTCTAAGTTGCGGCTAGCTATCTGCTTGTCAAGCTCCTGGCGCAGTTTGACCGGGTTGGCTTTCCCCTCTGAAAGTTTGACCACCTGGCCAAACAGCCAGTTGAACACGGGAGTATTCCCTGTCAGGTACCCCGCTACTTGCTGGGGATGCTGGTCCAACACCTGCTTCACCCAAACGGAAAGTCGCTTGGCATCTGAGACCTGTTGCAAGCCGCGCGCTTTCATGATCTTGGCCGGCTTGCCTCCTTTGGAAAAGAGCTCGCCCAGGACCAGCCTGGCGCCGGCGGGGTTGAGGGCTCCCTCGGCTAAAAGATCGAGCAGACCGGCCAAGTCGGCAGGGCCAAATAGCAGGTCACCGGTTTCCGTCCCGGCCTCGTTCATCAGCCCGAATAGGGTTCCGGTGACCCAGTTGGCCACCAGCTTGGCATCTGCGGTCTTGGCGGCCAACACCGTCGCTTCGTAGAACTCGGCCACTTCGCGCTCAGCCGCCAGGACGGCGGCATCGTAAGCACTTAACTCATAGTCACGGACAAAACGGGTTTGCTTGGCGTGCGGCAGCTCGGGCAGGCCAGCGCGGATCTCGTCCACCCAGTTTTGTTCCACCACCAGGGGCGGCAAGTCGGGTTCGGGAAAATAACGGTAATCTTCAGCAACTTCCTTCGTGCGCTGCGGCACGGTTACGCCGCGGGCGTCGTCCCAGCCCAGGGTTTGCTGGCGGATGGCCTCGCCCTTTTCCAACAGGCTGGCCTGGCGCTTGAGCTCGTAATTCGTGGAGCGCTCCAGGGAGCGGAAGCTGTTGAGGTTCTTGATCTCCACCCGCGTGCCAAATTCAATGCTGCCCGCCAGGCGCAGGGAGATGTTGGGCTCGATGCGCAGCAGGCCTTTTTCCAGGTTTCCAGAATTCACGCCCACATAGCGCAGGATGCTGCGCAGTGCATAAGCGCAGTTGCGCACTGCTTCCACGGAGTGCAGTTCGGGTTCGGTGACGATCTCCAGCAGGGGAACGCCGGAACGATTGAGATCCACCAGGGAATAGCGCTGGCCGTCCTTTTCGACATGGGTCAACTTGCCGGTGTCTTCCTCGATGTGGACGCGACGGATGCCAACGCGGATCTCGCCTTCCGGCGCGGCCAGCAACAGCCAACCGTTGGTGGCTAATGGCTGCTCGTATTGCGAGATCTGATAACCCTTGGGCAGGTCGGGGTAAAAATAGCTTTTGCGCGCAAAAATGCTGGTGGTGTGGATCCGGCAGTTGAGCGCCAGGGCAACCCGCAGAGCATATTCCACTGCGGCGCGATTGATGACCGGCAACACGCCCGGCATGCCGGCGCACACCGGGCACACCGCCACGTTGGGTTCGTGGTGCGTGGAATCCACCACCGGGCAATCGCAGAACATCTTGGAGTGCGTCTCCAGGACGGCGTGCACTTCAAGCCCGATAACAGGTTGATATTTTGATTTCACAAGGACTCGAAATGGAATTATACAAGACGAACCGTGTGGACCGTAAACGAGCGGTTTAACAAAAAAGCCGCCAGTGTGGGCGGCTTTTGTCTGGTAATCCATTCGTCTAATACTCGATCACTTCGAAATTATCGAAGGAGAGCACCAGCCCGCCATTTTCCCAGGTGCCGGCGGTGAGGCCCACGTACCCGCTGGCGAAGTCTGTGTCCGTAGCCTGTGCCAGCAATTGCCCGTTGATGCCCACGGACAATTGGGCGCCGTCGCAGGAGGCATTGAGGGTAAACGCGCTGCTGTCAATGGGAATGAGGCCGGACGAAGTCCATTCCACCAGGTAAACCACTTCCCCGTTGACACGTTTCCAAATGGAATAGTAGCCGTCTTCCGACACTTCCAGGGCGTAGTAGTTATCGGAGTCGATGTAGCGGCACAGGATGCCGATGTCGCCATCGTGAGCCGCCTGCTCGATGTTCACGTCCACGTTCACCGTGATATTGGCGTAATTCACAAAAAGATGGCTGTTGACATAGAACTGGGACGGATTGACCTGGAAGAAGTAGCGGCCGCCTTCGTAATAAAGCGCCCAGTCCGTGTCGGAATCCTCCATCCATCCGCTGGCCGTATCAGAGAAATCGTCGGAAAGCACCACTTCACCAGCGGCTTGCTGGCTGCCCAGGGCAAGCGCCTCAAAATTGTCGAAAGCGGCCACAAAGCGCTCGCCATCGGCAGGCGTGTAAACGGCCAGGCCCAGGTCACCGGAAGCAAAGCTGTCGTCGAAGGTCTCCGCTACCAACTGGCCGTCCACGCTGAGCGACAAGTGGTTGCCATCGCACAGCACCTCGACGCGATGGGTACTGGTACCCAAAGGCGCGACACCCGCCTGCGGGGCGACCAGAGCGAGGTATTCTCCATTCAGCCATTTTGAAATACCCACGTAACCGTCTTCGAACAAACGAAACTCGTAATTATTCTGGGCATCCACGTAGCGACAAATGAAATCTATTTCGTTGGCGCCGTTGCCCTGGCCCACACGGACATCGATGCCCATTTGGACGTCATTGATGTTCAGGTAAGAACGAGTCTGGTAGTAAGGCTCGCCCGGGATGTCCTCGAGGAAATACTCCCCGTTAAGGTAGTAGGCTGAACCGGATTCAAAGGAATAGATATCCCAGCCGCTATTTTCATCCGAGAAATCATCGGTCACCGAGCCGCCCGTGACCGGTTCGACAGCAGCCACCGGTTCCTCGGCGCCGATAATGCTCACTTCGCCGCGTTGGGCTGCCTCGATGAGCGGCAAGGCCAGGGCAACGGGTCGCAAGGCGTTGATGAAGCCTCCCGTGGGCACGCAGCTGTCCTCATCAGTAACCAACCCGTCCCGGTTGGTGTCCACCAGCACGCGGCAATCGACATACTGGTCGTCGCCGCCGTATCCCAGTTGGGTGGGAACGCCGATCAGGTTGCCCGCAGCGTCCGCTGCCATGCCGCCACTATTGCCGCCGGCGATGGTAGCGGAAGTTTTAACGAAGGCGCGTGTGCCATATTCGGGCTGGCTGGTAAAGCCGCTAACCTCGCCGGTGGTTAGGGTCACTGTGTCGCCACCGATGCCCGGGTAGCCCAGGATGGTTAATCTGTCGCCCAGGTTGAGTTGGTCTGAATCGCCCATAGCCACATAGGGCAAGTTGAGTGTTTTGTTATCAACAATGTTTCCATCGTAGTCCTGGGTGATGCGGATCACGGCCAAATCCAGGTTGGCGTCAGCTTGCAGCACTTCGGCGAAGTACCTGGGCTCAGGCACCTGGTCTTGATCAAGGGTCATGGCGATGATCAATTCGTCCACGGGGAAATAACGATCCGGCAAGACCACGTGGGCGTTGGTCAGGATCAAGCCCTCGGGAGAGATGATGGTGCCGGAGCCGGTCCAGCCGAGTTGCAAATCGCCGACTTCGTCATAATAGGCTGCCCAAATCTGCACCACGGCTTCAAAGGGGATGGCAGGGTTGTCGAAGGCGCTTTGGGTAGGCGTGCTGGTGGCCGCGGGCGCCTGGGTTACCAGCGGGGCTGAGGTGGGTGCCTGGGTGGGAGCCCCGCCGCAAGCCGTCAACACCACAGCCAGGGAAAACAAAGCTGCGATCAAACCGAGAGAGTTGGATCTGTGTGTCATTTTATTTTCCTTTGACCGTGAATTTATGGTCAACCTGTGGCGATAAGATGTCAGCTATTGTACCAAGCGAGGGGTATACACAAATGCGATTCAGCCTTCGGTATCGTTCACCCGCGAATCGTCGCCGATATTCACCTGGCCTCTAACGCCGCGCACCTGGCTGCGCTCGCCCAACAGGGAATGGCGCAGGGCGCTGTTTTCCACCAGGACCCCGGCCTCCAGGATGGCGTCTTCGATGCTGCTGTTGCGCACCACGCAATTTCGACCGATGGACACATAGGGGCCCAGGGTGGATGCTTCCACGGTGGCGCTGGGGTGGATATGCACCGGCGGACGGATGGTGACGCCGGCGCGCCGGCCAGCCTCAGCTGAGTTGTCGCGGCCTTTGTCCAGCAGCCGGCGGTTGGTCTCCAACACTGTTTCCGGCAGCCCGGCGTCCAGCCATTCCTCCACGACTTCAGTACGCATCTTGAGCCCTTTTTTAAGCATCAGGTCAATGGCGTCCGCCAGGAAAAATTCGTTTTTGGTGACTATGCCTGCTTTCATCTGCTCGTCGATGGCAGCCATCAAGTTCTCCCCATGTTTAAAATAATAGATACCCACCACGGCCAGGTTGTTGCTTACGTCGCTGGGCTTTTCGATCAGGCCGGTCACCCAGCCGTCTTTACCTACCGCGGCCACGCCGAAGCGGCGCGGGTCTTCCACCGGTTTCACCCAGGCTACTGCGTCGGCCTCTTCTTTGTCGAGGTTGGAGAAATCGGTTTCGACCACGGTATCCACAAAGATCACGATGGTGTGTCCATGTAAATACTGGCGCGCCTGAGCCAAGGCGTGGGATTGGCCCAGGAGTTCCTTCTGTTCCACGAAATGGGTTTTCACCTTGGGATATTCATCCTGCATATAACGCTGCACCTGGTTTCCCAGGTAGCCGACGATGAAAACATACTCGGCGCGTTCTGCGCCGGGAGCCGTGTGCAGCAGCTTGAGCACATGCCCGAGCACAGTATCGCCGGCCGCGCTAAGCAACGGCTTGGGGCGGCTCCAGGTGTGTGGGCGCAGCCGGGTGCCAAAGCCTGCCATGGGGATGATGATTTTCAAGGGCTCCGCCATCAGCTCTCCAGTTTAGCGCACACCAGCAAACCTTTGCCCACCGGCAATACTGCGGCGTCAACCGTTTTGTCCTTGCGCGCGGTTTTAACAAAGTCCTGCAGTTCGTCGCGGTGGCTGATCACATTGTCGGCCACCAAAAGGCCACCCGGCAGCAGGCGCGGCACCACCAACGCGTACAACTCGGCATACATTTCCTTTTCGGCGTCTAAAAAGCAAAAGGCGATCTCATCATAATCCTTCAGTTTGGAACGCGCGTCGCCGTTCACAAGCTCCACGCGGTCTTCCACTTTGGCCCTGGCAAAGGTCTCGCGGGCCAGCTCAGCCTTCTCCGGCAACAGTTCGTAAGTGACCAGCTTGTCGCCGCGCTGCTGGCAAGCCTGCACCAGCCACAAGGCCGAGTACCCTGCGCTGGTGCCTATTTCCACCACCGGCCCGCGCGGGGCGCTGGCCGCTAGCAAGGCCAGCAGCATGCCGGTCTCGGCGGGCACCTGGCGCAATCGCTTCAAGTTAGGAGTACCGTCGTGGCGATCGCGAGCGTCACGCTGCTCCAGGTAAGCCATGCGCTCCTGGACGGTCTTTGACAGCTCGCTGAAGGCAGGCTTCATCGCAAACAACCCGGGTCAGGCATGGGGTGCCTCGAGCCGCTCAGGGCGGGCTTTGTGCCAGGCAGTTGCTTGTTGGTAAGCATGCCCGACCTGCAATAAACGCTCTTCAGAAAAATGCGGCCCGAGTAATTGCAGGCTAAGCGGCAATTGCTGGCTATCGAAACCCGCCGGCAGGGAAAGCCCGGGCACGCCGGCCAAATTGGCCGGCAGGGTAAACACGTCTTCCAGATACATTTCGAGCGGGTTACCGGTGTGGGCGCCAATGCGAAAAGCGCTGTTTGGGGTGGCCGGAGCGGCGATTAGGTCCACTTTTTCGAAAGCCTGCTCGAAATCGCGGCGGATCAACGTGCGCACTTTCTGCGCCTGGCCGTAATAAGCTTCGTAATAGCCGGCCGAGAGGGCGTACGTGCCGATCATGATGCGCCGTTTCACCTCGGGGCCAAAGCCCTGGCCGCGGGTGTGGGTGAACATGTCAAACAGGTTGTCCTGGGGGACGCGCAGGCCGTAGCGCACCCCGTCGAAGCGGGCCAAGTTGGCGGATGCTTCGGCGGGAGCGATGATGTAATAGACCGGCAGGGCGTATTCGGTATGCGGCAGGCTGACCTCGCGGGTGGATGCGCCCAACTCTTCCAGTTGGGCGATGGCGACGCGCACCGCTTGCTCCACCTCGGGCTGCAAACCTTCAATGAAATATTCTTTTGGCACGCCGATCTTCAGGCCCTTAAGCTCCATCCGTTTAGCGAGCTTGATCTTGGGGGCGGCACTTTCCAGCGTGGTGGCATCGCGTGGGTCGAACCCGGCCATCACATTAAGCATGGCCGCGGCGTCCTCGGCGGTATGGGCTAGCACTCCCACCGTATCCAACGAGGAGCCGAAAGCTATGAGGCCGTAGCGTGAAACTCTCCCGTAGGTAGTCTTGAGGCCGGTGAGCCCGCACAGGGCGGCTGGCTGGCGCACTGAACCGCCGGTGTCGGTGCCCAGTGCCACCGGCGCCAGGCCCGCGGCCACCGCGGCGGCGCTGCCTCCGCTAGAGCCGCCGGGCACGCGCTCTTCGTCCCAGGGGTTGCGCACCACACCATACGCGGAATTCTCTGTGGAGGAGCCCATGGCGAATTCGTCGGTATTGGTCTTGCCGAGAATCACGACGCCAGCATCCAGCAACCGTTGCACGGAGGTGGCGTTGTAGGTGGGGACGAAACCTTCGAGGATGCGCGAACCGGAGGTGGCCGGCATGCCCGCCACGGTAAGTACATCTTTCACTGCGATGGGCAAACCCAGCAACGCGGGAAGCTTGGCTTTGGTCCTGCGCCCCTTGACCAGTTGCTTGTCGGCTTTGGCCGCAGCCTTCAGGGCTGCCTCTGCCGCCACGTGCAGATAGGCGTTCAGGCGCCCATTGTGTTTCTCGATGCGGGCAAGATAGGCTGCGGTCAATTCCCGGCTGGAAAAATCGCCGGCGCGCAGGCCCTTTAGCGCCTGGGTGACGGTGAGGGGAACAAGCCCTTCGGGCCGTTTTTGCAGGTCTTTCACGGCGCCCCGTCCAGCACCGGCGGCACACGGAACTGCTCGTCGACCACCTCGGGGGCATCGCTCAACAAGTCCTCGCGCGGCATAGCGGGGCCGGCTTTGTCCTCGCGCAGGCGTGATTGTTCCACCACCACACTAGTCATCGGTTGCACCGCGCCGGTGTCCAATTCCTGTAATTTGCTGATGTGATCGATGATGTTGGAAAGTTGCTGGCGAAAACGCTCTTTTTCGTCTTCGGTCAGGTGCAGGCGAGCCAGCAGGGCGATATGTTCGACATCTTCGCGGCTGAGGGGCATGGTGAAAAAATTATAACAGTGGGGTCACTGCGAGTGAAGCGAAGCAGTCTCCCGGCCTGTGATGGAGATTGCCACGTCGGGCTGCGTCGCTAAAGGCAGGTCAATGCGCCCACCTCGCAATGACGATCTAGGGCGGAAACTTCTCACCACTCCGCTGCATACCAGCGCAGGTACAGTTCGACATGGCTGCTCCAGTAATCTTCGTTGTGGTTACCGTTGAACAAGGACCATTCATGAGGTAGAGCGCGTTCGTTAAGCAGGCTTTCGAACCAGATCGCCGAATCGAGGATGGCGCGCTGGTCACGGTTGCCGATGTCCAGCCAGATGCGCAGCGCCAGCCTGGGAGTCAGTTTATCCAACCAGTCGCGCATTTTTGGGGCGTCCTCCTGAAAGACCGGCGGGCTGTGCCCGCCCAACGCCCCGAACAACTCCGGGTGGGTCAGCGCCAGGTGGATGGCCCACGAGGCACCGCGCGACAGGCCGCCCACGGCGCGGTGAGCTCGGTCGGCCAGGGTGCGGTAGTTCAGGTCCACCCAGGGGATGAGCTCCTCTACCACGGCCTCGTCGAAGCCAGAGGCGGTCGGCTGCGTAAAGTGCGAGGCATCGGCCGGCATCACGATAATGAAGGGCGCCAGGTCGCCGGCGGCGATCAAGGCATCGGCGGCTTCACCAGCGCCGAGGCGGTCCCACTGGTCATCGTTATAGGTCTGGCCGTGGATGAGATAAAGCACCGGGTAGCTTTCCTCGGCGTGTTCTGTGTAACAGGGCGGGGTGTAGACGCGGAAAGTCAGCGCCTTGTCCAGGAATTCCGATGCAAGGGCGTGTTGCTCGATAGCCCCGCCGGCCACCAGGCAAGTCTCTTTGTCGAGCGTTCCCAGGGGCGCTGGTTTGGTGAGCCCGATGGATAGCTCGGGGGTAGCGGTAGGCGTGTCAAGTGACTCTCCCGTGGGCGCAGGTTCACTGGGCGGCTGCAGGGCCGCGGGTGCGCAGGCGGCTAAGAAGAGAAGCAGGGGTGGAAAGAACATAAGATGGTTTTTCATAAGGAGATACAACCGACTTCGCCTCAGAGCATACTAATGATACAAGGGCGGGGGGTTTCCTCGATGAACTTCGGAATTACCAACCTCTGGCGAAACGCTCTTCTTCCCAAACGTTGGCCCGGTTGTGATATCCGGCTTGCTCCCAAAAGCCAAGCTGGTCCTCGGACAGGAACTCCAGGCCGCGCAGCCACTTGGCGCCTTTCCAGAAATAGGGTGTGTCCAGTTCCTTCCTGCTGGGGATGAAGCCGACAACGGCGCGCAAGGGGTACCCATGATCAGGAGTCAAAGGCTGGCCTTCGAACTTGTCGGCCAATAGGAAATTATCAGCCAGCGCGATCTCAAGGGGCACGTTGACGGTGAAGCCATATTCAGCATGCTGCAGCAGGAACTTGGCGCTCTTCTGAAGCTTGATGGTCCCCTGGTCCACCAGATCCTTTAGCGACACACCCTCCCAGGTCGTATCCGCCTTGGACCAGCGCGTGACGCAATGGATGTCCATTTTCAGCGAACGCCGCGGCAGTTTCTGGAATTCATCCCAGGTCCAGCGCACTTCATCTTCCACTTCGCCCCAGGCGC
>Ga0209521_10004417_pt1 | contig 11204 bp, 10 predicted proteins | sample Rifsed19ft4_FD_184016 | JGI IMG/M metagenome (GOLD analysis project Ga0209521, IMG submission 184016) | Soil microbial communities from Rifle, Colorado, USA - sediment 19ft 4 (version 2) | ecosystem: Environmental > Terrestrial > Deep subsurface > Rock core/Sediment | place: Rifle, Colorado... | reverse complement strand
CCGCGCGAGCGGACCGTGCCGTCTAGAGGGAAACACGCGTCTTCCCGACGGGCCCGGCGACGACCAGCGAGCACGCATCCGGGTCGAAGGAGCGTCGCGCGGCTCCGCGGACGGCGTCGTCGGAGAGGGAGCGAACGATGTCCGCGTACCGCTCGAGGAAGTCCATGCCCAGGCCGTAGTACTCCAAGCGGTGGAGTTCCCCCGCGACCTCCGCGTTCCGCTCGAGGGAGACGACGAGGGACCCGACCTGGTTGTCCCGGCCGTTCGCGAGCTCGTCCGCGCTGAACGGATCCGTCCGCAGGCGGTCGAGCTCCTCGCGGATCCCGCGGACCGCGCGCACGATGTTCGCGGGGTTCACCCCTGCCGCGGCGGACCACAGGCCACCCGCCGTCCGCGTGTCGAGGCTGCTGAACGCGTAGTACGCGAGGCCCTGGTCGTCCCGCAGGTTCTTCCCGAGGCGGCCGAACAGCCCGATCCGCCCGAGCAGGAGGTTCGCGAGGTTCACCGCGTAGTAGTCTTGGTGGAGCCGGGAGACCGCCTGCGTTCCGATCGCGATGTCCGCCTGGGACTTGTGAGGCATCGGGATCCGCACGGTCCGCGGCCTGTGGGTTCCCGGAGGCGGGATCTCAACGGGGCCATGGCCGTCCCCCTTGAGGCGGGAGAGGGGTGCCGCGATCGAGCGCTCGATGAGGTCGCGATCGATGTCCCCCGTGACCGCGAAGATCAGTCCCTCAGGTCCGACGTGGGCCTCGTGGAACGCGACGAGGTCCCTCCGTGCGATCCGGCGCACGCGGCCGGGGTCCGCCTTCGGGTCCCGCCCGTACGGATGGCCCTTCGGGAAGACCGCCTCCGCGAGGGCGCGCATCGCACGGTGCCGCGTGTCGTCCGCCTCGATGCGGAGGTCGTTGAGGATCTCCCCGCGGACGCGCTCGACCTCCTTCGCGGGGAACGCGGGTCGCCCGAGACATTCGACGAGGAGCCGGACGGTCTCCGCGGCCGTCTCCCGCGTGCACCGGCCCTGGAACGTGAGGACCTCCTCCGACGCGTGGAACTCGAGGGTCGAGCCGATCCCCTCGAGGCGGTCCGCGAGCTTCGCCGCGCTCGTGCGCCGCGTCCCACCGAGCAGGAGCCGCGAGGTGAACTCCGCGACACCCCGGTCCTCGCCCTCCGCCGCGACGCCCGCGGGCACGCTCCCGCGGAACGCGAGGAACGGGTTCGACGGGAGGGCGATCGACACGAGCACAGCGCCATTGTCGAGGACCGTCCGGTCGGGCAGGCTCACGCGGACGCCTCCTGCGCATGGAAGCGCACGACGCTCCGCCGGTCGTCGACGAGGTGGCGCGCCGCGGCCCGCCGGATCTCCTCGGGCTTCACCTTCTCCACGCGGGCGAGCACGCCGTCGGCCGCGTCCCAGGAGGAGAGTGCCTCCATCACGGTCATCATCATCCCCTGATAGGTGACGCCGTCGTTCTCGTACCGGAACCAGGTGCGGACCTGGCGCTTCGCGCGGTCGAGCTCCGACTTCGCGGGCGCGGTCTTCCGGAGGCGTTCGACCTCGCGATCGACGACGGCCTCGACGGCGTCGAGGCTCGCCTTCGGAGCGAGGGTCGCGTTCGCGATCAGGAGCGCGGGGTCGACTTTCAACTCCTGGCGGACCGTCGTGTCCGTCGCGAGCTTCGTCTCCACGAGGGCGCGGTACAGCCGGTTCGACCGGGAGCGCCATTCGCCGGCCGCGAACGGCGTGAACCCGCGCCACCCGCCGAGGATCGTCGAGAGGACGATCAACGCGGGGGTGTCCTCGTGGACGAAGGGCGGGACGTGCCAGCCGATCGCGAGGAGGTCCGCGGACCCCGGCCGCCGGAGATCGCTCCGGCGCTCGCCGCGCTGCTCCGGCTCGACGAGGGGCATCGGCTCCGGAGCGGGTTCCGGCTTGAGGGGCGCGAACGCCTCGCGGATGTGCTGCATCGCGACGGCGAGATCGAACCCGCCGACCATCACGAGGAACGCGTTGTTCGGCGCGTAGTACCTCAGGTAGTGCCGGTAGAGGGGGTCCCTCTCGAACCGGGCGAGGTCCTGCTTGTACCCGATCGGGGTCCAGTGATAGGGGTGGACGTGGAAGGCGAGGCCCCACAGCTCCTCCTCGACGAGGAACTCCGGCTGGTTCTCTGCTCCCTCTCGCTCGCTGATGACGACGGTCCGCTCCGCCTCGACCTCCCGCGGGTCGAACGCGGCGTTCCGCATCCGCTCGCTCTCGATCAGGAGGGCGGTGTCCATCGCGGAGGCGGGAATCGTCTCGAAGTACGTCGTGAAATCCGTATCCGTGAACGCGTTCATCTTGCCGCCGAGGCGCGAGACGAGGCGGTCGATGTCCCCCTTCTTGAGCTTCCCGCCGCCCTTGAACAGCATGTGCTCGACCCAGTGCGTCGAGCCCGTCATGCCGGGGACCTCGTTCCGCGAGCCGATCCGGTACGTGACCCACGTCGACAGCGCCTTCGCGTCCGGGATCGGCCGGAGGATGACCTTGAGGCCGTTATCGAGCGTCTCGACCCGGGTGGGCATCCGCGCCGGGGATGGAAGGCAAACTCATATAGGATTGCATCCCGAGACTCCGGGGTCCGCCTATGCGCGCGCGGGACCGTCCGGCCGTGCGGCCGTCGTGACGAGGAACTCGCAGATCTCGTCGCCCTTGCCGCGGCAGGAGGTCTCCTCGCAGTCCACGTCGTCGCTCCAGAACAGGGAACGGAAGAGGCCCGCGAAGTAGCCCCGGAGGAAGTGGCACGCGGGCGCCTCCCAGCGACCCTCGACGCCATACGTCTCGAGGGTGCGCGTGAGCCGGATCCGGGCCTGGTGGCTGACGGGATCGACCTGGATCGACTCCACGGCGAACCAGCCGCAGCGGGAGTAGACGTCCCCGATTCCGTCCACGATCTCCATGGGATTCTGGCTCCCCGTCCACTCCGCCATCGTGCCGACGAACGCCTCCCCGGATTCGACGCCGCAGCGATACAGGACGTCGTCGACGCGAGGGCCGAGTTCCTCGCGGAGCTCGCGGAAGAACCGGTGGAGCGTGGCGCGGGAGATCACGACGACGGGGACGGTCGAGAGGCGCGTGTCCGCGGTCGTCGGCTTCGTCGTGAGCTGCCAGAAGTCCTCGATCGCCTTCATGGGGAGAGCCCCTTTGGAACCGAGAATTCACGTCTGCGCGGCTGAAGTCTTAAAGGGCGGCCCGCCAGAATCAGGCGTGATTACCGGCCGCCCCGACGGAGCTAACGATGGGCGCGTCAGGAGCTCGGAGAGTGCTAGGTCCGCCGGTCCCCGCCTTCACCCTTCTGCGCGCGGTACTTTGCGCTCTCGAGGTCCAGTTCAAAGTCCTCCTCTTTTACCTCGCCGGGGGTGAAGACCTTTCCGGCCTCGAACTCGAGCTTCTTCTCCTGCTTCTTGCGCTTCTTCGGGCGTTCCTCAACCTGCTGTGACATGGGATGTCTCCAGTTTCGTCGCGTACGGATCGAGGAGATCGATGCGGCGACGCGTCCCGTCGTTCACGATGATGACGGACCAATCGATCATCTCGATATTGAAGGTGTCGCATATCTCGCGGCGGAGCTTCGCTCGGGTGTCCTCCGGCGGCTCCCGGATCGCTCGCTTGATCGACTCGTCATCCGTCACGCGGTCCACTAGGCCCGCGCGCTGCCTCTTGTAGAACAGGGAGCGCTCCGCACCAATCTCGGAGTACTGTTTGCAGGCCATCATCTCGACGTCCGGGCCCGCCTTGGACTCCATGGCCTCCTGGATCGCGAAGTAGCGGTCGAGCCACTCCACGCGCCGGGCCGCGTCCTTCGACCGTTTCTGCTCGAGGTCATCGAGGACCTCCTCCAGGACTCGGAGGGCCCGCTTCTCGCGGTGATCCTCGGCGATCGTCTCGATCTTCCCGAGGTAGTACCGCTGGATCTCGATCGGCGAGACGATCTTCCCGTCCTCGAGCTCGACGTGCCACTGGTCGGGGTTCCGGGTCTCCACGTTGTGCCACATGTCCCGGACGGGATCCTTGAGCTGCGGGACGTCCTCGAGGGCGTTCGCCTCCATGAGCTCGAGGATCGCTGAGGTCGTGAAATGTCGGAGCCAGATCGCGGTCTCGTTCATCAGGGCGTCCCCGACGATCACGTGGAGCCTTCGATACGCACGGCCGTCCGCGTGGGGCTCGTCTCGCGTGTTCAGGATCCCCGTGTCGTGCATCGTCTCCCCGCTCACGACGCTCGACGTCAGGTACGCGCTCGGGGACAGGACGTACTTCCCATCGATGAGGTCCCCCGCGCCCGTGAAGATGAACCGCGTCGAGAGATGGGGCACGAGCTCGCGCACGAACCGCTGCGGGAACGCGAGGTCCCGGGAGACGCAGTAGTTCTCGTGGGACCCGTACGAGGTCCCGTCGGGCGAGGTGTTGTTCTTGAACGCATGGATCTTCGCGCCCTCGACGAGGTACTTCTCCTCCATGACCCGGCGGAGCCAGTCGAGGATCTTCTCCCCGGCCTTCTCCCACACCACGACGTCGTGGAAGTTGCTTGTCTCCGCAGTGCTCAGCTCGAAGTGGCCGACGTCGTAGTAGGCGCGAGAGCCGTTGACGAGGAACTCCCCGGCGAGGTGCAGGTCGGAGCCCCGCACGAGGTCGAGGGCGAGGGTGTGCGGGTCGAAGCCCGCAGACCCCATCTTCCGGCAGAATAGGGTGTACTCGTGCTCGGTCCCCTGGACCCGTTTCCTCATGGCTCACCCGACCATCGGGTCCGCGCCGGTCCGGAAGACCTCCCGCTGCCGCTTCTCGAAGACGTACATCTCCGTGATCGCGTGCTCCTTGCACTCCTCGTCGACGGCCATCTCGAAGTCTCGGAGGGTAAGGCCCTCCTTCTTCCGGTCAGACTTCTTGAGCTGAATCACGCGCTTGACGAAGTTCTTCTTCGCGGTCGTCACGATCGCCTCGATGATCGCACCGGAGACGATGTCCTTCCGCTTCACGGTCTTGATCGCCTCCTTCGCCTCCGCGTCGAGCTTGACCTTCACCCACTTGTTCTCCCCGTACAGCTCGTCGAGGACGTACTTCCTCAGCACGTCCACGGCCTCGGTGCGTCCGCCGTGCTCGTGCTCGAACTCCACCGCCACGGGCAGCTCCTCCCCGAGGTAGATTTTCACGATGTCTGCGGCGGCGTCACGGTTCGGCCGTGGGATCTCGATGATCTCGTCGAACCGGCCGGGCCGGAGGAGCGCGGGGTCGACGAGGTCCGCGCGGTTCGTCGCGCCGATCACGAAGACATCATGGAGGGCGACGAGGCCGTCCATCTCGCTGAGGATCTGCGCGATGATGTTCTTGTGCACGCCGGACGTGTCCATCATCCCGCGCACGGTGAACAGGGCCTCGATCTCGTCGAAGAAGACGATGCTCGGCTTCTTCTCGTGCGCCTGGCGGAAGATCTCCTTGATGATCCGCTCGCTCTCTCCGACCCACTTCGAGAGGACGTCCGCGATCGAGACGTTGAAGAACGTCAAGTCGTTCTCCGTCGCGATCGCCTTCACGAGGAGCGTCTTCCCGCACCCCGGCGGGCCGTACAGGAGTATGCCGCGGGGGGCCTTCAGGTTGATCTGCTCGAAGAGCTTGGCCTCGCGGTACGGCAGGACGACGACGTCCTTGATCCGCTCGATCGCCTCGGCGAGCCCGCCGATCGCCCCGTACTTCACGTTCGGCTTCTCGCCGAGCAGGAGGGACTTCACCTCGAGGTTCGGCAGGACGTCGAGGACCTCGAAGGTCGGCGGGAGGACAGTGATCTGGAACCCGGGCTTGAGCTTCTTGTAGGTCGCCTTGTCGCAGTCGATCAGTCGTTTCTCCATGTCACCCTCGACGGACACGACGAGCTTCCCCTCGATCATGTCCGCGACCTTCGCGATCATGCCCTCGTTCCGGACGGTCGAGCCTTCGACGATCGCGTACGTCTGCGGATGCACCCAGACGTACTGCCCGACGGCGAGGGCGGCCTTGTCGACGAGACCCGTGGAGACCTTGAGGAGCTCCGTCGCGCGGGCGACGACGACCTGGTTGCCGTCGAGGTCGGGACCTTCCTTGCGCACGACGTACGCGTAGAGGAGAGGCGGCTGCTTGATCTTGTTGAACTTGTCCTCGTATGCCTTGAGCCGGTACTCCCGCTCCTCGATTTCGTACCGGAACGAGTGGAGGTCCCGCTCGTACTGCCTCCGCAGGCGGTCGACCTTCTCCTCGAACTCGTCCCGGACCTCGTCCGCCGTCTTCGCCTTGCCGTCCCGTTCGTCACTCACCATGCGTGGATCACCGCGGGCGAGAGCCCGCGAGCCGTGTCGAGGCGCCGAGGATGCCCGCTCCCGACGAGAGCCTATGGAGGAGCGCCCGGGCGCTTCCCATCCCTTGATGCAAGTTGGGTCGGAGCATTAAAGCTTTTGTTGTGAGTCCGGAAGATGCGACTTCCTCTCGGACGGAGGGCGAATCTCACGGAGAAGCACACGGCCGCGGCCCGAGACCACGATCGTGGCGGGCGACCCGGTTTCGGACGGGCGAAATCGGAATTGTAAGGGCGCAAGGGCCAAGTGGTCCCAGGGGTTCCGTCCGCAGCGTGGAAGGGCTCCTCCCGTTCGCGAGCGCGCTCGGACTCATCCTCGTCCTCGAGCTCGGGGACAAGACGCAGCTCGCGACGATCTCCCTCGCGACCCGACATCCGTGGGCTCCCGTCCTCGCGGGCGCCGCGACCGGGCTCGTCCTCGTCACCGCGATCGGCGCTGCGATCGGCGGCGTCCTCGCGGCGTACCTCGATGCGTGGCTCGCGCCGGTCAAGATCGCCGGCGGGGTCCTCTTCATCCTCTTCGGAATCTGGTCGTACCTCCGGAAGGAGGACGACAACACCGCGCGCGGAGAACCCCGCGGGCCCTACGTCACCGCGTTCCTCGTGAACTTCGTCGCGGAGCTCGGGGACAAGACGCAGCTCGCCGTCATCGTCCTCGCGGCCTCGACGGCCGCGCCCGTGTCCGTGTTCGCGGGGGCGAGCCTGGGGCTCGCGACGATCGCCGCGCTCAGCGTCGGGATCGGCGCGGGTCTCGCGCGGGTGATCGAGGCACGCTGGCTCCGGATCGCGTCGACGGTGCTCTTCCTTGCCGCCGGCGTCCTCCTGATCGTGGAGGCAATCCTCGGCGGATGATCAGCGGAGGCCGTGGAACGGGAAAACGTTCCGCCGGAGCTCCTCGACCGTCCGCTTCGCCGCGCGCGGGACGTGCGCCTCCTCGTCCTCGCGACGGTGATCCCGGAGGGACTTGCCCGCGGGGACCTCGCCCGCGAGCTGATTGCACTCCTTGAGCCAGGCCACGGGGAGCGCGTCGTCGAGGGTCGCACCGGCCATCTGCGCGGCCGCGAGCGTCCACACCCGCGGAACCGCGGTCATGGCGTAGCCGCCCCCTCCGGTCGCGACCCAGCGCCCATTGCACAGCTCGTTCGAGAGCTCGCCGAGGATCCGGGCGACGGCCTCGTACGTCTCCGTGGAGAGGCAGAGGTGCGTGAGCGGATCGAGCTCGTGCCCGTCCGCGCCGAGCTGGGCCACGATCACATCCGGCTTGAAGGACCGCGCGAGAGGGGGCACGATCTCCTGGAACGCGTAGAGATAGGACACGTCGCGCGTGTACGGCGGGAGCGGGACGTTCACGGCGTAGCCCTCGCCCTTCCCCTTCCCGATCTCGTCGGTGAACCCGCTCCCGGGGAACAGGTAGTGGCCGTCCTCGTGGAGGGAGATCGTGAGGACGCGGGGATCCTCGTAGAAGATCGCCTGGACGCCGTCCGCGTGGTGGGCGTCGATGTCCACGTAGAGGACGCGCTTCATCCCGTGGTCCTCGAGTAGGGAGGTGATCCCGAGGGCGAGGTCGTTGAAGATGCAGAAGCCCGACGCCCGGTCCGCCATCGCGTGGTGGAAGCCGCCACCGAGGTTGAACGCGCGCGACCGCCGGCCGGAGCCGACCTCCGCGCACGCGAGGAGGGTCGCGCCGGCGTGGAGGGCCGTCGCCTCGAACATCCCGCGGAACACGGGGTTGTCCGCGGTCCCGAGCCCGTGCTCGTACGACGCCCCGCGCGGGTCCGCGCTCAGGGTCTCCACGGCGGCGACGTAGTCCGCGGTGTGCACGCGGCGGATCGTCTCGACGTCCGCGGGCTTCGGCCGGAGCTCTTCCGCACTCCCGTCGATCATGCCGTACGCCTGGATGAGGTCCCGCGCGAGCTTCACGCGGAGCTGCCGGAGCGCGTGGCCTCCCCCGAAATCGTACGCAAGGAGATCGTCGTGGTAGACGATCCCGGCCTTCACGCGGACCGAAAGCGCGCGGCTGCACTTAAGCGTGCCCCGTCACCCGGAAAAGGTGGCGTTCGAGACCACGGCAATCGCCGATTCGTACGCAAGGAAGCCGGGCTTGAGCCGGCCCGCGTACGTGACGATTCCGAGGCCGGAAAGGAGGTACGGGGACATCCCGAGCCCGGTCCCGTCCTCGAGCGCCCACAGGCAGAGGCCGGAGACGGACCACCGGATCGTCGCCCCGGAAACGATCGACGAGATGAACCGCGCCTGCGCCTCCTCGCCGAACTGGACCGTCTCCACCCCGAACTCGGAGATCCAGAACTCTTTCCCCGGCACGGCGCGCGCGAGCGCGTCGTACGCGTCGATCCGGGAGAGGTCGCCCGCGCTCCCGGGGTACAGGTCGAACCCCACCGCGTCGACGTCGGCGCTCGCGCGGAGGAGCGCGTCGAACAGCTCGGGACCCTGTGGCCCGTCCGCGACCTCGACGAGGACGCGGGTCGTCGCGCTCGCGGCCTTCACGTCCGCGGCCGTGGCCTCGATCGCACCGACCCACGCCGACGTGGGCATGGCCCGGCCGAGGTTGATCTGGACCTGCCCGTTCGGCTCGAAGAACGGGAAGAGCCACTCCGGATGATAGCGCTGCGCGAGGCGGACCGCATCGTCGTGGATCGTCCCGTTCAGGGACTCGAACGTGGGCTTGACCGCCGCCCATGCATCGCGGCCGAAGGGGGAGAGGATGATCCGGAACCCCTGGCCCCGGAGTTCCGCGATCGCCCAGTCGAGGGCCGCGAGGCCTTCCGGGGACTCGAGGAGCTCGGTCTTCACGTCAAAGCGCACGGCGTCGACGCGGAGCCGCGCGGCGAGAAGCACCTCCCGGCGGACCAGGTCCTGATAGTTCGGCGGTGGCGCGACGACGTCTGTCAAGGAGCCGAGTACGACCGCGAACGTCAGGTTTTCGTCGATGGCGTACGCGGCGTCACCCGGTGCGGGAAGCGCGTGGAACCCGCTGATCGCTTGGAGCGACGGGACCGCGAAGACGAGGAGCACGACGACGGTGTAGATCGACCAGAGGCCCACCGCGCGGCTCACGACCCGCGCGCCGCGAGCGGCGAGCCGCCTCCGGGAAATCGCAGGGCTGTGGTACTCGGGGATTGCGGCTGCCGCTGCGCGGGGTCGGAAAGCCTTCGGCTTCGCGAGGACGGGCGGGAAGAGGAAGATCGGCAGGAAACCTGCGAGCGGGTAGAAGTGCAGGGTCTGGAACGTCGCGACGTCCCGCGTGAGGGCGTGGACGAGGAGACCGAGCGGGCCAACGTCGCCGCCGGACTCCTGCAGCGCCCAGGTCGCGAGGAAGGCGGTCCCCGCGGCGTTGTAGAAGGGCAGGAGCAGGTCCCTCTTGCCTCGGACCCCGGAGCGCCATACGACGACGATCGTTTCCCCCAGGGCAATCGCATACGCGAGCAGGAGGACCGCCTTCCCTCCGGTGAACAGGGACGGCATGAGGACGGACCACGCGACGACGACGAACCCCGACGCAAGGCCAAGGGCGACAACGGAGTCCGGGCTCGGATGCGGCGAGCGACGCCGCCATGACTGAATCCAGGCGACCGCGACCCACGCGTTCCACACCCCGACAAGGACAATCACCGCGGCGTACAGGAGGAGGCCGTAGGCGCCGAAGGTGAGGACCATGACCCCGAACGCGACGAGGAGGAGGGCCGCGCACGCGGCGAGGACACGGAGCCACGCGCGGCTCAGGAGACCGGCCATCGCAAGGGCATCCCGCGGACGGACTTAATATTCTCTCCCCCGAATGTAAATCGGGCTCAGAGGAGCCAGCCGCCCGTGACCCCGATCACGTCTCCGGTGATGAAGTCCGCGTCGTCGGACACGAGGAAGAGAACCGTCGCGGCGACGTCCGCCCCGGTCCCGGGACGTCCCACGGCCGTCGACCCGTCCCGCCGCCGTCGTGCCGTCCGGATGTCGATCTGGGGGTCCGCGATCACGCCCGGGGCGACGGCGTTCACCGTGATCCCGTCGCCTCCGACCTCCCGGGCGAGCGATTTCGTGAACGCGACGACCCCGGCCTTCGCCGCGTAGTAGGCGGAGAGCTTCGCGGAGCCGTGGGCGCGGTACGCGCCCGCGGCCACGAGGTTCACGATGCGACCCCACCCGCCCTTGCGCATGTGAGGCAGGGCGTGCTTCGAGCAGAGGAAGGCCGCGGTGAGGTTCGAGTCGACGATCCGACGCCAGGTCGCGAGGTCCATCTCCTCGACGGTTCGCTGCGCCCAGTCTCCGACGTTGTTCACGAGGACGTCGAGACGCCCGAGGCGGCGAGCGGCGAGGTCGACGGCCCGCCGGCAATCCGCGGGCCGGGTGAGGTCCGCGCGAATCGCCATGCCCCGCCGGCCGCGGTCCTCGATCGCATGGACGACCGCGCGAGCCGCGTCCCCACGGGCGCGGTACGAGATCCCGACGTCATGACCGGCGTCCGCGAGGCGGAGCGCGATCGCCTTCCCGATCCGCCGGGAGCCGCCGGTGACGAGGGCCGCGCGCGCGGGTGACACGCCCGGTCACCTCGGCTTGAGATACAGCTCGGTGAAGCCGCAGTTCATGCAGACGAACGCGTCGAACTGGGAGACAAGGGTGAACGCGTCCGCCGCGAAGTCCCCGACGGACAGCGGACCCCCGCCGGCCCGAACGCTCGGGCACAACCGGACGGACGTGGACCCGCACTTCGGGCACCGGCCGGATGTCCTGGTCCATGCCCATCTCGGCGAGGACTGTGCGGCCATCGACTTCGGCGAGTGGACCGCGGTGCTGACTACCGACCCGATCACCGGCGCCGTACGGCATCTCGGGCGCTAC